>Ga0209349_1000506_pt1 | contig 20010 bp, 13 predicted proteins | sample ETNvirnome_2_130_FD_184067 | JGI IMG/M metagenome (GOLD analysis project Ga0209349, IMG submission 184067) | Marine viral communities from the Pacific Ocean - ETNP_2_130 (SPAdes) (version 2) | ecosystem: Environmental > Aquatic > Marine > Oceanic | place: Pacific Ocean | collected 2013-06-22
TTTAATCTCCTTCACAACGCCAAGGTCATCTTGTGCGGCGCCGTAGACCCCCGTAAATGTGGTTATAGCGAGGGGCCCCAGTACGAACTCGCCGTCGGTCGTTCCCTTCTTGGGGCCCAAATATGCTTTCCATTTCGGCCATTCCCGGGATGCCAGGGGGTTACCTTCAGCTGTTTTCGGTTTGCCCAAAATTATATTATTAATGTGGCTCTGAAGCTTCTGAAAGCGGCTGCCCACTCCGCGGACTTCTCCTAGGATCGACTCAAAGAATAGACGTTGCTGCGTGAAGCTTGCGCCGGCGATGTGCAGGGCCCGGGAATTATAGCCCAGGCCGTCGCCATCGGACCGATGGACCGTGACACCGGGATAGAGTTCCCACGTCTTGACTTCCTTCTTGGGATACGGCATGTGAGGGTTCGAGTGTCGTTTGGACGTGTATTCTCGGATTGCAGCGTCAAATTCGGCGTCTGTGAGTGTTTTTGTCGCGACAGTGCCGGCGAGGTAGGTTTCGATAATCTTGCCATTCTTTTTGTAGAGCAGGTTCGGGACTCCTCCGAGGTATGGCCGGGCTTCTGGTGTCATAATGGCCACATATATATCTTTTTTGCTCTGGATCTGTTTGGCGTTGATCCCGATCGGCCATGGGCGCGCGGAATAAACTTCATTAAAAACAATCCTATTCTGAGCTTGTTCGGCGCCGTCCCCGGTCCCCCGGATAAGGCCCAGCACGAGATCCCGAAGCTTCTCGGGGGTCGAATGGGGTCTGAGGGATAGATTCACCGTCTTGTCGAGGGCCCCTTTTGAAACAATGCCTGTATTAGACACCAGCGAACAAAACATAAGGAGATCTGCACCCGTTACATAGGTCTCCCCGAGATCGCCAACCCCCGGCATCGCCCACGCGTCGTCTTTAAAATCTTTCTGGTCAATGCGGGGGACTACCTTCGCCGGATTATCGGAGGCCTCTTCATAAATAACATGCGGTCTGCTCTTGATCATTGTTGTTAATTTTTGGCGGCCTCCGGGGGAGCCGATGAGCGCCGTGGTGGTGGTGAGCAACTTGTTATAGACGGCATCATCCATCCCCTCTTCACTACCCACGGCGTTGCGGACAGCCGGTATGTCCTTCTTGTCATATTGTTTTACGCGCCCATCGTCATCAGTAAAGCGCGCTTTGAGATTGCTATCGTTAGGGTAGGCCCTCAGTACAGCCTTTATCACTGCATTAAGCCGCGTGGCCGTAACATCCACATCATCTTTGGTTAGAAATTCATATAGGAAAGCCATGCACACAACATCAATGAAACCGTTCTCTTCTTCGAGGGCCTTCTTGGTGCTGGCCTTGGGCGACTGGAGCATGTATGAGCCTGGGGGATGTTGGGATTGGCTCCATTCTCCTATTCCCAGCACTTCCTCGCCTCCCACACCCGGTGAAGTATACATCTACCCTACCCTGTAATGTACGACATGATTTTTTCTAGCGGAAGTGGTATATAAATCATGTCGCCCGGTCTTACATTAGCTTCAGTTGGCTTTTTATTGTAGTGAGCAATCACCCACCAAAACTTGGGATTCCCATAATGATGGGCCGCTAGCTTATAATATCGATCGCCCGAAGTCCAAATATGTTGAACGCTCGTTAGAGTCATTACTTGTCCCACTGTAGGATATTTTAGTACAGCTGTCCCAAAATGTGTAATACCCTTAATATTTCTTTCTTTGAAGAATTCAGAATATTCTTCAAGTTCATTTCTTAATAGCCTTCTGCCACTAAATCTACTCATGTACTAAATACTCCACTGGCCGGCCTTTTTAGCGGCCCTGAATCGGTCTTTGCCGAATTTCGTGAGGTCTCGGAGCCTAGGACCACCCCCGACGGACCCTCCTCCCTTGGTGAGCCATATGCCACCTCCTACCGTGATGTGCCCCGCGTCAATATGCCTCTGCATACTCCAGGCCTTCTCCACGGGAAACGCCGACGGTCCTCCCCAGCCGGCCGCGCTGATTTCGCTGGGGGTTTCTTCGTTGTCGGGAAGGGGATTCGGCTGTCCCCCATCTGCAAAACGAATAATACCATCGGGGCCCCTAATGTTATCGCCGAAGACCGGGGGGGCATGGTGACCCAGAGCTATCATTGAGTCAAAATCACTATCACCGGCAGCCTGGGCGTCGCCGGGAGTGGTGGTGGCGACTGGTGGTTGGACCGCGTCCGAAAGGGCATGGGGGAAGGCAGCGCCAACGTCGTGCGCTTCACTGCCCCCAAAAATGTATCTATTTCCGCCGCCTGGTTTCCCAACTGTGGTGGCGGTCCACCCCGTTAAATGTGTATGCAAGACTGTAAATTCCAGTTGAACAGAATGATTTTGATAAGCGATAAAGGGAGCGCCGGATCCTCGGCCTTGAAGAAAAAACTGTCCAGAAAGAAGATCCGGATTGTATGTAAATCCCTGAAGGAAACCTACTAGGTCTCGGCCGTCTAGTGCATTAGCTATCAAGCCGTTCCATTTCATTTTAAGAAGGGGAGCTGCTTGTAATGTGCGGCTGTTATCCGCCACTCCTAAAGTGCCGTGCGGCTCCGAATACACAGGATATAAAAATTGGGTTAGTGCGTTTAATTTTTGAAGGTTTTTGGCCGCTTCGAACCTATTTGCAGATACGACGTCAAAAGCTACAGATAGTTTTCTTGACGTACGCTGAAATGTATAAAGATCATCCATCCGACCATAAACAGGTGTACCATTCCAGCTAGAAACAAAGTTATCTGCGAATCCCGTAACCCAGGCATCAAAACTAATCGTCTGATTAGTTGGAATATGTGTTATAAAGATTTGAAAACTTTGTTGATTTAGAAGTGCTGGTTTTATGTCAGGCATTCTGGTTTCCCCTATCTATTATAGAAAGGCAGGTACTGTTTCTTGCCTTCCGGACTATTAACAACATTTAATAAATTCTTCATGTCGCCTTCAAGTCTTATATCTGCGCTTAAATTCATTTCTTTTAGTGCTTTAATTAGTGGCTCCGTAATATTTTGCCGCATAAGGGTTGCTTGATCAGAAGAGCCGGCAGATGAGTTTCCAAATAAATTGCTCCCTTGCGCTAGGGGCCCAGTTGGAGTGCCCACGAGTAACCTAGCATCGTCCGAACTGTTGACTCGAATCCCTTGGCGGCCGCTGATGGGTTTTCCATCTTTTAATATGTCTATCCGGGCGTCGTTGTACCGCCCGCCGTAAAGGTCGTCTGCTTGAGAAGAGCCATACATGTATCCGCCTAGGCCGCCCAGGCCTGCGCCAATCAGCGTCCCCATGGGCCCGAACATCGAGCCCGCCATGGCGCCGCCCGCGGCGCCGCTGGCAGCGCCTCCCCATTTACTGAGGGATGCGGCTTCCTCAGTGCGGCCCGACGCATGAAGAGCCTGTGCTCCCTTAGACGTCGCATACATGCCGGCACCAGCGACTGCTAGGCCGAGCGCGCCGCGCATAGCCATCCCCATAGCGCTCATCTTTGCGCCATTAGCCACGGCAGCATTCCCCATCAGATTCATCCTAGATATAATACCAACAACCTGGAATGCCATCAGGGCGCCCTTGACCGCGAGAATCGCCCAACCGATCTGCTTAATCTTATCGATCCAAGGGGTAGCGTAACCAGGCTTACCGTCGCAACCGAAGATCTTGCAGAAAAGATCCTTAAGGTCGTGGCCCTGGTGAACCCAGTCAGAGAATCTATCTATTAACTTAACTATTTTGTCAGCAAAATCTTGATTCTTGATAATCAAGCTGTTAAATGCGTCTTTAAGCTTTTGAAGAACGTCTCTCGCTTGGCCCGCCTTTCGAGCTAATTGCTCTTGCCTCAAAAGGCGCGCCTCTTCGAACGGCGTTAACTCATTAAGAGATTTTCTTAAAGTGTCCACATCTGTGCCAATGGCCGAAGCAAACGCTTTTTGTTCATACTTATTAAGATCGTTGAAGACTAGACCTGATGCTTTAAGAGACTCCTGTACCATTTCTAGACGTTCCGACTCAGAAGCGTTCAGCATATCAATAGAGTTAAGATAGGGGCCCCCCATTAACGCATTGAGTTTCCCAACAGCCTTACCTGCTCCTTCGAATGTGTCAAACTGTTCCCCAAATACTCCGAGTAATTGATCAACAGATAGTCCGGTGCTCTTTGATTGAGCTTCTAATTCCTTAAAGACGGACAACATTTCTTTTCCGTAAAAGGCAAGTTTAGGGGCCGCGGCTGCAAAGTCCTTTGAAATCTCACTAATGGGTTTCCCAACTGCGGTGGCGATTGAGTCAAATTCTCTTAGTAATCGCTCACTTTGTTTCGTGCTAAATCCCAAAGATTTGGTCATCGTATTCAAGTTTGCGGTAGATTCGTCCATCGAAACATTGAATTTACCAAGAATGGCGACAGTGGCAGCGAGTCGTTCTTTTGTGGTATCAGATTCGCCAGTAAAATCTCTAAAGTGAGAGAAAAGGGCTTGGGTGGCTTTGCCGGCATCTTCTGCATTAATCCCATAGGTCAAATATGCGGAGCCGGCATTGGAGATAACATTCTGGTACTCATACCCTGCTCCTGTTGCCGCGCGGAATGATGCGCCTGCCTTATCAACCGAGAGGGCAAAGTTAACCGAGTTGCTGATGACCTTCATCAGGAGGGCGCCCAGGAGTTTGGTGGGCTTTAGAACGTTCTTCATTTCCTTAAAGAAGCCCTTGAGTTCTGCCCTACTCGTCGGCACAAACTTCATGAATTGTTCAAACTGACCATTTATTCCCAAAATAGACTCTGTCAAAAGGCCCGCCTTGCGCGCGCCGTGCCCCATTTCCCGATTATGTTTTTGCAGCGCGGTCGTGGCTTCCCTGTTTGCTTTGGTTCCTTTTTTGATAGCTTGAACCTTCTTCTTATATGCGGCGGTGCCTTCATTCTCTTCGGCGAGCGACTCTTTCATCGTCTTGATATACTGCCTGTGGTGATCGAGCTTGGCTTTGTTTATTTCCTCCTGGGTCTCGGCGACGGCTATATTATCGCGCGTGCGGCGTGCGCGGGTCTTCTCCTGCTCCGCGTCCTCTTTGTCTCGATCCTCCGGGCTCATCTTGCCGCGGCGGAGATCGTCGCTGCCCTTGAGGGCGGCAAGAATCTTTTCTAATATTGCTTGTTCTTCAGCTGCCAACTTCTTCTAGCCCTTAATTTTTAAATGGCCAGCGGAGGCCCGTTTCGGATTCGAAGCCTCGGATGGCGCCTTCGAGGTCATGCTTGCTCATCATAGTGCGACTATCATTAAGTCCGTGATTCATATAACTATCCATATAACGCTTTTCGCCTTGAAGGGTTTTCATAAACGATTCAATTTCGGACGAGGTACCTCGCACATTAAAAGGCAAATGGATGCCGGCGTGGTAAAGGCCTATCAGCAAACTCCCAACGTCGGCACCAAATTGGGTATAGAGTCGCTCATTAAGCTGCTTATTGGATAGGTCGATTACAGTCGTTTCTCTTTTCATGATAGGACACTCCTTTATAACTAGTTTTCTCAAAGAAAAAGCGCGCCCGAAGGCGCGCTGGGGTGATTTTACTCTGCAGCCTGAGCCTTCTTATCTTCAAAGTGTTTAATTAATCTGGTGAGGAACCATCTTCTCAGCCCCGTAGGAAGACTATAGGCCTCAGAGAAGGACCAGTTACCGTGCTGTTTTAAAATGAAAAGTTCTTCATACAGAGCTTCTTGATGCTCAGAGGTCAGGCCAAAAAAAGTGGAGAGTAATCGGCACCTCCAGCCGATCGTTATAGTCGCAAAATTCACACTCAAAATCAGCATAAAGGCCAATATTAGGCATCACCGATTCATAAATAGATCTTACTTTTCGCGAGAATGCCACCGGCATCGCGGCCACAACTTGCTGAATGGCCGAGGGTTCGCGCATATCATTGACCGCGACAATAATACTTTCCAACATTGTTGTAATGTTTCCAACATCCTTCTTTAGCTTTCTTCGGTTTTCCAAGATCTTGGTGATTTTTGTCTCATCTTGGCCTTTTAATAGCCTTATTTCTAAATTCAAATCATACTCTTTATTATAAATTAAAAAATTTCCATTTTCAAGAAGGCTGACGTCTTCAGGAATTTCAGATTCTTTTATTTCTCTCGTATTCAAAGAAAAATCTTTCTCATTTTGCTTACCGCATTCCGAACAATTAATACTTGTTGTATATATGTCACCAAAACCGGTCTGGCGCGCTGCGATGAGGACCGCATTCTTATCACCGATCAACAAAGTGTCAGGATGAACATTTTTATCTACTATAACCGACTGTAAAAGTCGGTTTAAGGCCATACCGCTCTTTAATAAGGCCTCAGACGTCAAAATGTCCTCTTCTTTTGCGGTCATGTGCCTGATCTCCAACACTTCATTATCGTGAAGAGGGTGATCTTCTCCATAAAATAACCCCTTACTTGGAAGTTCAACAAATTCTGTGGGGGTTACAAAAGAAAAAAGATTATTATCCGGAGCGGGGCCCGGAGGGGGCATTTCTGGGGCTTTAGTTCTATTGGAATTTCTCTTGCTCACTGAGCACCTTCTTTCTGTCTCTTATGCTTTTTAGGTAATGTTGGCTATCGCTCTGGCGCCGGGACCTACTGCATACGAAGCCCAATCATACCTCATAGTGACTTCAATATTAAGGATATCTTCAGCATCATAACTTAAATCACCAAATGTGGCTGCTGTGATAAAGGCATTGTTGAGAGACCACGTTCCCACCGTATCGCCATTGCCGGCAAGTTCTTCGATTTGTACAATACCGAGCGTATCAATTGCTAGCGCCTTATTTGGTGTTGATGGGGGGCGCTCACCACGGAAAATCAGCTCCTGCACATCGGGAGTTAAATATCCCATATTAACCAGTGCATCATACAACAGAGCATTCCCATCGGGAGCAATGGAGTTAACAATTGTGGCCTGAATGGTGTTCCATTCTACGATACCAGGATAATAGTATGTGTTACCTAAAAACTTATGCGGGGTCTCAGAGACCGTATAAGACGGCTTCGTCACGGCGCGCGCCAAATACTCAGTATAAGTAAATTCATCTGCTGCACTAGCCAGTTCGGGGAGCCTCAATAAAAATCTATGTGATCTCTTCGGCTCTGACGTCGCTAAATTCCAAAATGCCATGTTCTGTGTCTCCTGATATTCCTATTATTATATAGTGCGGGAGGATAAAACCTCCCACATTTTATTAATCAACGAACGCTGCTCCTGTTCTTGTAATATTAAAGTCAATCGCAATAAATTCGATTGCCCGAGTTGGTTTCAAGAAAATCTTGGCATACAGGATATTTCTATCAATCAAGTCCGGGGTGGTGGTGGTTTCGTCAAGGATCACCTTATAATCCGACAGACCAAAGTTTGTTTTTACTTCGGCCAAGAAGGGATTGACTCGCGATAGGAATCTCGCCCAAGTTGTCTTATTATTTGGATCGAAAAGAATGGTTGCGGCCATTTGTGAAATGCGTTTCTTTACAAAAATCATCAAACGTCGCACGTTGATGCGATCCAAAGCAGAAGGGGTGACCTGAAGAGTCTTTTGACCGAAGATTACAATGCCCTCTGCGGGGAACTTCGCAATCGGGTTAATATTGGCGCTATAGAGATCATCTCTGTCCTTTCGACGCAGTTGGTGTGCGACGTCGATAACAGGAATGCCTGCTGCACCCTCTGTGAGTCCGCCGCGGTTAAACCCAGCCGGCGCAAACCAGACTTGCGTCTTTCGCTGTGAGCTAGAGAAAGTGCCGATAGCAGCAACAGAAGGGGGCAACCAAACAAATGAGCCGTTGAGGGTATCGCGCGCGCGGACCCATGGATAGAACGTACAACCATAAGAGGTGTTTAGACCTCGGTCGCGTAGGTTTGCAATTGCCTGTCGAATAGTACTCTGAGTATTATTTCTGGCAGAAGCGAGGCCCTCTTCGCGCGGCGTGAAGCCATCAGGAAGGTCAATAACTGCCAAAGCGTCTGCTCGATCCTCACATGTCCTGATTAAATGAGTAGTGAGGCTTGCGTTTGTAAGAGCAGGTATGGAAGCCAAGTTCATCTGTGCAGCGTCGGGGTCGGCAATAGTATCAATTGCTCGCCGGATGCTATAAAACACATAATTGCTACTATCTGTGGGGCTGTCGGCAAGATTTCTGTTAGCAAATGGGTCGAGTTCCTTAACATCCAGGCCGTCAAAGCCGCCATACATTGGAACTGTGAATCTATCATAGCCAGCATTAAGAACACCGGTTACGGGCCCATTAGCATAAGTAAGGGACCCCTCTCCGGCAGTTGTATCATTATGCGAGCCACTTTCCCACACACCTGATCCAGATATATCATCGAGTGTGAAGTCCATGGAGAGTTCGGTATTTAAAGTTGTGCTCGTGGAAAACGTGTTGCCCACAAGGCCGCCGCGGGGGCGCAGAAGGTCAATGGTCGAACGCTCAAAGACGGTGCTCCCCGCAGCCTCAGCCGTCTGAAGCCCGAAGTATGCGTCAGTTGGGTTGTTAAGGTTCCCATCAGAAGCATTAACTCTGAATTCGGGGGCTGGGTAAAGTACATTAACTGCGTAATTAATGGTGCTACCGGCGCCTCCCGAAATGGCAAACAAAGATCCGGAGGTGATCACCCCCGAGCCTTGTACGGGCAGCCCGATCACTTTCGAACCAGAAAGCCACTGGCCGGCGTCACCGGAACCAGTGGTTAAATTATCTTCATCATTATATTTAACAATGCCTCGGAATCCGAAAGGAAGAAGGCGCGCGTCTGTAATCCCAGCGTCAACATCGGCATTCATCTGAATTCGAATATAATCAGAACGATTCGCATAGTTGCCAACTTCAATGTTTCTGCGCTCAGTCTCGTCCCAACTAAGATATTTGTCGCCAACTTTACGTGCAACATAGTTTAAAGAGTCAGGGTTGAGATCGCAATTATTGAATTGTTCTATGATGCGGACGACATTATCTGTGTCACTCAAGTGGCGAACAACCACAGAAAACTGACCATACTCGGTACTATCATTAGTTGAAACCTTGATATCTTGAATTGAAACCTTAAGATTTTTGCTTGTCCAGTCGCCGGCTTCGCCCAGTGCAACAAACTTAAACAAGTTTTGAGGTGCATCCGTAGGGCTTAAGCGACAAGAAACCACCTGAGGGGTCTCGGCGGAGTTTAGATTCCCATCAAAATCGTAACCTTTTCCGGTTGTACTGCCTGTCGTCCGTATGGGAACAATCGCTGCCCAAGTATTAGTTTGAGTATTGTCAATTTGAGCTGCAAGGTGACGATCGAATGTTTCGCCCAAGAAATAATTGACCACGGTGTTGCTAACCGAGCTATTGGTCTTTGCTGGGTTTGTGTTAAAAACTTTTCGAATATATTTCGAATCATTCTTGCTAAAGTTGAAAGTACTCGTAAGGGTGCTGCTACCATCGTACTTTTTGATGAGCATCTTGTACTCAAACTTGCCACCTACATTCTGAACAATTGGTCCCGAGCCGGTAACTGGGGCGCCGGCTTCCACCGTGTTCGCGGTGCTGCCGCTCTTGGCGATGGCTCCGCTTAATTCAAAAGAAACACCGGCATCAGTAGAATAGAAAACAGCGGCGAGAGCGCCAGTGAGTTCCATCTCTGTTCCAGACCCAGTCTCAAAAACAATAAGCCCATAAGCATTGGTGGCCTGCCAGCCGGCTATACCACCACCGGCAGCATCCGAACGATCCGCGCCAAGGAGGCGGACATAAGTGAGGGGAGAACTGTTACGAAGATAAGCCTGGGCGCCATACATTCCATAAGTGGCGGCAGTCGCATTGGCGCCTTGGCGCCAGACGTCGTCGCCCATATTGCCCGGGCTCGGTGAGCCGAAGATATCAACAAATTCCGCAAATGAATTAACCGTGGTAGGTCGTAAAGCCGGGCCTTTCGGGGCGCGCCCAAACAGCACCGGGCCGATACCAGCAGGGGAAGCAGGTACTTGGGAGTTATCAATCTCATTGATGAAAACTCCAGGGGATACAAATCTATAATTTTTTACTGACATTCGTTACGTTCTCCTACACAAGTGGAAATGTTCAAAGTAAATAGTGTTAAATAGTTTGAATGGTACTATTCTCTATAAAATCCATCCTTAATGGTATCGGGTATATCACCCATGATTGCTCTCTCGCGTCCAATCTTTACTTCAACAGCGTTTTCGCGGGTAACAATCTTAGGTCTTTCTTGGTTTTCGCCTTCCCCGATCAGGTATCCCAGTACCTCTATATTAATAGTGGTCTCGTAATTTCTTTGTGACATCTCCAGGTCTGCTTGGTTAGAATTGTTAGCAAACGAACCCTCGATAAACACCTCGTAATAGTGCCCCTCATTTTCAATTCTCTTGGGCATCTTGGAATTGCCAGGGACAGTTAAAAATGGCCTTATTAACTCATTGAGTTGTTGTTGGTACTCTGTACGCACTGTTACTTCATAATTAACCTTAACCCAAACCGGAAGAGGGATTGTTATCGTCTCATAAACCACTCTTTGAGTCGACATATTCCTTTTATTAGTATTGAAGTTCGGAGAGCGAACAGTCTTGTCGGGGCCAAACTTTCTTTTAGCAAACGCATTTTGAAACTCAGCTGTCTTTTTCTGATTAATGCGCCGAGCAATCGTTATGGTGCCCCCTTTGGCATCAGGCTCCGGGTAAATATTTGCATATACACTACCTTTAAAGTTGGGTTCCTTTGTAACAGTCGCTCGATTAACACTAATCAATGGTAAAACCAATGTCTCCTCAGAATCCCGAAGCCCTCTATTGTGTTTTAGTTGATAGGCCCTTTCGGCTGTAACCCACAGAACTGGGACTTTTTTAAATCCCTCGTTTGTGGTAACCGATAAGTTTAGTTCCTCATCAACAAACCTTAACATAGCCCCGTCGATAGTTTCTAACGAGGAAGGCATGAATTCAATTTCATGCAATTTTTTGGCAACGCTTTCGTTACCAATATAATCATACTTGGTACTTTTTTTATCCTGAATTTGCTTTTGAGTTCGCTTGCTTCGGGACATGTCTCTATCCTACAAAGATGCCGGTGGGAACATTTGACAAAACCTTTTCGCTGGCATCTTGTAGGGACGCGTCGTTGGTGGCGACCGCAACATAGGTTGTGCTTTCCAGGATCGTCTTAAGCTCCTCACGCAAAGCATCTTGCTCTGCTTTCGCCTGCCCTAGTAGGTCGGCAAAATTAAGCGTGACATTTTCGCCAGGAATTGGAATAACAGAGAATTTGCCTCTTATCTGTCCCAACATCTCTTTTGTCAAGGCGAGTGCAAACCGACGAATCCACTGTTTGCCAATAGAGTTAATGCTTTCATAGGGGAGGTTATTAAACGGTAACGTATTTAAATTATTGACCCCGTCAATACCCTCTCTGCCGCGGCCAGTCTGTTCCCACGGTTCATATTGATTATCGATTGTAAATTGTATCCAAAACTTTTTGGGGCTGTACCCCTCTGGTCGCGGAAAGATTCTTAACATATTGTCTTTGATTTCATACGAATAGTGGGAAATTCTTGTATATATAGCATCTTCGTATGCCATGGCTTGAAGCTTGTTTTGCCACGCTGGGACAATCTCAAATGTCGAATCATCAGCATACTGTCCGTAGGTTCTCATGTTTCCAACCACCGAGAAGCCTCCATAGTAACCATAGAATCTCCACATTGCGCGTGGGGTCTTAAAGAACACTTTACGTACCACAACGCGCTTATCCTGGACCTGGCCTGCAAAACCAACGCCTCCGGCGGCGGACGAACTAGAAATAATCGTCTGTAAGTCGTAGTCTTGTTGCTGTGATACTATATCGACTGATGCCGAATAGATAGGAACAAGGCCGCCGATCCCGGTCTCGGTTGCCAAACCTTGGGCAACTCTTTTAGTAAATCCGTAGTCAAATCGAGGATATTTTAATTCAACGTTTGACCCCGAAACTGCATCGCCCGCAACTATCTGTCCATCCTGATCAAAAGAGGCAGTAGCAGCGCCGAGCATGCTTCCCAATGCATTTTTGCTCTGGTGTAGATTAACTAAATATGAGTATTCAAGTACCGCCTCTTCGTAGGCCGAATATACATTGCCTTCGACTAGCTCAACATCTAATACATCTCCGCCGAGCTTTTTATAAGTATATGCAACTTGGTCTGCTGCCCCAGAAAAAAACGCGGCTGAGCCATATATGCCAAAAGGAAGAGTTGCCGCAACGTTGCCGGCGGTCCCTGTGACAGGCAAGATATTTGAGTTCGACGTCGATGCTGGATTTAGCTTCGGTACGGCCATTTATTTTTCCCCTACTACTACACTAGTAAATAGAAAGCCCCGCCTCAAAAGAGGCGGGGCTTTTACTATTTTGACCTATCGTCAGATATTATTCGATATCTTTAACAATCAACTAGCTAGTCGGATTGCCATCGAGATCCTGTACAATAACTAAACCATACATATCTGGACGAACCATCTTCTTGGCATATCTGGTCATCACGCCCTTGCGAGGCACGAAGTCTTCAACACCGAAGATCGTAGGTGTGGTCTGCAGCGGCACATAAGGTGCATACACATAGCCACTTTCAAGGAAGCTACTACCGCGTCGGCCAACAAGGACCAAGTTACGCGGGAAGTAAGGATCGACAAGAATGTCGAACTTCTTCGAAAGAGAACCAGTTTTTACAGCACCGATATCGCCACGATCGCTATCAGCGGTCACGTTAGCGCGGAAGCCAGCCGTAAACTCAAGGACGTTGGCAACTTCGGGTCCGCAGACGACGAAGTTGGCACCACCACGTAAAGTCTTACGGTGGATCTGGGCAGAAACATCGTTGATTGTCTCAACGAGGGTTTCATACCACTCACTTACGTTACCAGTGAAATCTGGAGTACCAGACGCACCGATCTCAGCACCCGTCACACGATTGACGAATTTACCTGCATTGCGCGACCAGTAGCGAGTAGCGGCAGTTGCGCCACGCACGAGATCCTCAAGAATCTCCTGATCGATTTCGAGAGCAATCTGCTCAGAAAGAATCTGAGTCAGCTCAACCTCGGCATCAAGGTTGTGGTAGGCGTTAAGATCCTGTCCTAACTCCGGGGTCCACTTGGCCTTGAGCTTCTTGGTCATCGCGGTGACAGCCACCGAATCGATCTTGATGTCGATCTCGGGGATGAATGCATTATTTTCCAGACCCCAAGTATCAGCACCAACGAGGGATCCAAGACCGCCGCCGGCAGTGAAGTTATCCTCAATCGGAGCCTGAACAACGGCGACACCATTGATCGCGGCTCCGAGCACTGCCGTACTCTCTGAGCCAGACGCATTAACGATAAATAGCACCTTCGTACTATCGTTAGGATCTTCGCGGGTTAGCCTACGCACCAGACGGCCGTTCGCTAAGTCAGTAGCGGCGCCCAGTTTCATCTGAATCGCAACAAAGTCATCAAAGTCAAATTGACCGGTGGTCAGCTCACTCTTCGGAACGGTCGCCATCGCAACATTCGATCCGGATACCAGATCCTGATCATATTCTAGTAGAGACAGAGTATCATAGTTTGTCGTGAAACCGGCATGGGCGTACCATTCGCCAGCTCCTCCGACGGTACCCGAAGCGACCTGAGTCGTTGTGACGCCGACCGAAGCGGTTGCAGACGCATAACCGTTGTTGAGGGCATACGGACCACGCTCGGCATTTACTCCTGTAAGGAGAACACCGCCGGTGATCTCTGCACCAACTCGCCCACCACCATAGAGTGATGTATTCGTTGGGTAACCCAATCGAGGATCGTCGGCGTTGACGCCGGCTCCAATAGTCGTCGACGTTGTAAAGTCGAGGAAGAAGATGAGACCACTAGGGAGACTCATCGGCTGAACACTAACGAGATCGTTGGCGATCAGATTGCCGAATACTCGGCGAACCAGCGGGAACGCAACAGCTGCAAAGCCCTCAACGTCGCCACCAGCGCCCATGGAACTGGACTCACGGAGAAGCTCTTTTGCCTGGTTTTCAAGCAACCGAGCCATTCCGTTTCGAAGTTCATCGCGACCGATACCCTCAAGAAGACCAGTCTGTTCCCATTTAGAAATGAGAGCAGCCCCGTCTGCAGAGAGATCACGATTAACGATGCCTTCTGTTAGTTTTTCTACAATAGACATTTTTAATACCTCCTTTTATTTTTGTAATAATTGAATGTCATTATTTCTGTAAACCTGCTAAACGCAGCATTCGACCCATTGCTGGGTCTTTTGTTGCCTCGTTGTTTTTCTTAGAATTGAGTAAAAGCGATGTAGGTCTTGTGACAGCTTCACGGAGTGTTTGTGGTCTCGAACTCTTACGGGAGTTCGAAACACCCACTGCGTTTTGAATTGTCTCAAAAATCATATTCGCTTCTTCAACAGAATTGGCAGATTGAACAGCTTCGACAATTTGATTTTTTTGTCGCTCATTCAAGGAGGTGCTGCTTAATGCCTTGTTTTGATAAACAAGCTTGGCGTTTTCCAAGTTCAGCCTCATGAGCTGATTCTTGGATTCGATCAAAAGAGCACGTAGCTCTTTTGTTGATTCTGTAAGTTTGGTGATTTTATTCTCATAAACCATATGCGTCACATCCGGAGCCGTGTCCTCGTCTTCTTCGAGTTCTTCGGCTTCCTCTAGGTGCGCACCGTGGGCGGCAGCCATGGCATCGTTGTTGGCTTGCTCTACGCCATTATAGGCGGAGTTAACGGATGACCAACCATTTGGCACCGGCTGCATATCCACAACAAGTTCTTCAATAAGATCGGATAGCATTTCTTCGGTGAGATTGATGTCTTCGTCTTCAGATTCGTTGGTCATCGTCGAAGGCGCGTCGCGGTCTTCTTCGAGGTTGCCCTCCTTAGCGGTTTGTGTGACGTTTGCCCGTGTTACTGGCTTATCTTCTAGTCCGGCTTCTCCCGGGGTTTCAATAGTTGTGACGCCAACATCGCCCTCTTCGAGAGCAATCTCGTCGGCTAAAGCCGTTGCGTCAATCATATCATCGCCTTCCACAATTTCATCCTTTAAGCGCTCTCTCAATTCGTTAAAATTGATCTCAACTATCTCATCTTCACCCGGATGGCCTAACTCTTCGTTTTGGAAACCATACGGGACGCCGTCCGTAAAAGTACTATCTGCTGCGGGCGCATCCTCTTCTAGATCAGCAAGAATAGAGTCGGCACCTTCGTCCTGCTCAAGTAAAACATCTAGCGCAGTCCGGACTTCTGCAGAATATTTTTCCAATACGACGGTTTCGGCATTCTTAAGTGCCGCTTCTTTTAGTGCTTTAGCATCCACAATTGCTTCTTCTAATAACGAAGACATAGATTTACTCCAAATCTGATAACTTATCAAAAATAAATAGTGTCAGAAAGTTTAAAAAGCCAACAATGCAAATCTTTTAGAGGGTTATTAATCATGCCTCGGTCTTCTCAAAATACGCATTTTGGTAAAAGTGGTTGTAAAATTTAAGCTGGCCTGCGGTTGATACTGGCGTGCTGTCATAGCTATTTCCATAATTCCAGGATAAAGGCTCCATTCGGGTGCACCGGCCTGGACCCCGGGCGCGAAGCCGCCCGGGTTGTGCCAGCCATTAGACCAATTACCTTCAGGATCCCAAGGCGACGCCACCTTCTCCATGTACTCCCAACTTTTCGAACCTTGCTCGTTGCCCATAGATCTAAACTCTGTCGTGGTACCGGGGGTTGGAAATGTTGTAATGGCTGCACCGTTCGAGCCCGTAGTAGCGGCCGAAGAATTCCAGTTAGATGCCGGCGTCGCAATAATTTCAAAAAATGATGCCCTATTCGTGGTGCCAACGGCGTGGCCTGCGGTCCCGGGATCGCCACTTCCATCCCCGCCGGCTCTAGTATAAAAATTGCCATTGGTGCCGGCGGCCGTAGTTTGATACCACTGCATTCCGTACCAATTGGCTGTGGTGGTGGCGGAGCCGCCAGTCCCATAGCCGTTGTCTTTCACAATAAGCCCATTAACCGCATATGCGCTGGAGTTTCCCCCCGTAAAGGAAGAAGTCAGAAGGGTTTGAATGCATATTTCGTCGGCCGCATCAAAATCTGGTACCAAGTCCTCGATCTTAGTTGAAATCAAAAGACCCTCCATGTAGCCCAGGTACCAATTAGCGCTAGCGGCTGTGGCGGCGGCAATATATATTTGAAAACCTGTATCCTCGATAAATTTTACATATGAGCTGCCGCCCCCAAAAGCAGTCAAATTACGACATGTCCATGTAACACCCCCGAAGGCGCGCGTTCCATCATTTGTAAATGTATGATCAGTCGCTTTGGTAAAATCAATTTCCTTAACCACTTCCCAGTCTGGCGTTATGGCAACACTAGAGACTCCTTTAATCACGGCGTCTCCTCCGCAATACACGTAGCTTTTTAAAAACTGTTGTAGCTCCCATCCCGAAGGGCGCGTCCGCACCCGTAGCGGTCGCTGCCATGGCTATCTTCATATTGCTCGGACGCAATTCCCACGCTGGCGCGCTAGCCAGGGTACCAGGATTATTGGCTACGCCCGAAGAGACATCTTCCTGTTGGAGACCATATGATTTTTCTACCACCGAAAGTGGTCTTGGAAAAGACGTTATCTCGGAGCCGCCAGATCCCGTCTGGGCTTGGGATCCTATAAATCCGCCACCAGGAGTTGCAACAAGTTCGTAGAATGTTGGCCACACATTGATTGCATAAGCCGATTGATCGTAGGGGCGGCCGGTGTCGGCGGTAGCCGAACCACCGCATCGGGTGGTGCGATACATGATAGTCGCGTCCGCTTTTTCGACGGAGAAATTCGCGAACCACTCGGGGCCAGAGGCGGCTCCCGCCTGTCCAGCCGTTATAAACATACGAGCACAGGGAACACATGTCGCGTCGACGACGTCGGGGAAATTATTAGTTGAACTGGTCACGAGAAACTGAAAACATAGCGTGTCCATCACATCAAAATCAGTAACTATGTCAGAAACGCTAGCCGATAGAAGCGGCGCTGTAACATTTGTGTGATAAATGTTCATAGTGCCGTTGCCTGTTGATCCAGTAACATGACAAACAAGCCCCGTACCCGGAACAAACTGTATATACGAGTCGGCGCCGCCGTAATCTGACAGATTCTCGGCTGTCCAGTTGACTCCCCCAAAGGCTTGAGGTGTGCCGTCTACAAATGCGGTACCACTAGCTTGTGTAAAATCAAATTCTTTAACAACTGCCCAGTCGCTGACAACCTCAACCCCCGAAAGAGTTTTCATATCGTAAATGTCGATCCCTGAAATTTTAAATCCCGTAGTCGTAGACATTTTATGACAACTCTATATATGTGCTGTCCGGATTAAAGTAAATCACATTTGGTGTGTCGGTTCCGTAGCCCACAACCCTAACATAGGAATCAGACTCGGCCGGGGCAGCGCCACTTAAGCATCCGCCTTCTATCTCGGTTCGAGCGACGCTACTAGACTGGATATACATGGGTCCGCCTTTTATAAAGGATCCCGAGTAGAAAGTGTGAACATCGAAGAAACCTTTTATAAGTATTCCGTGGCCGGCGGGTTTCGCCCCCAAGGCTATTCCCACAAGCTGGTTGTGGCCGCTTCCCGTAACAGACGCATCCACTGATTGCCAGCCACCATCTTCATTTAGAAAATAAATGCCCCCTGTCGACAAGCCCGCAGAAGCAGTGCCAAAATACACAACCTCGCCGCCGCCGGTATCGTTTGAAAGAGTTTCTGGGCGACCGGCGGCTCCGGCGGTACCACTATAGTGTACATCTAAGCCGATGAGAGGAGTATCAATGTTAACTCCCAGGCGCTCGTTAACAACGGCACACCCATTCTCATCTTGAACCCAGAATATGGTATCCTCATTTGCATCCATCACTATAAAGTTACTGGCTTCAACACTGATGCCGGCGTCCGACCCCTCGCCGCCCTGAAGCACAACAGCTGCGGAGGCGGAAATCTGAATAAGTCCGCCCGCGGCCGCATTATACATCTTGAACCAGCTGTCGCCTTCACCGACATCATCCTCTCGAAAAAGCTGAACCTCGCCGTCGCAGAATTTAATAGCGGCCTCGGGATTGCCGCTGTCAGAGCCAGAAATTGAAATGCTGCCAGAGCCAGTATATATAAAACCATCGTTGGCGGCAGTGGTACCATTCTGATTGAACTGAACTTCCATATCGGATCCGGCAGGGGAGGGCGTAGAAGCAACATTTGTTAAGTTCGCGCCGTCGCCATAGAAAGCCGAAGCAGAAAGGTTAGCAGACGAAGAAAGCACCCCAGCGGAGCTAATCTGCAATATACCGGTAGGTGTAACAACAACCGTGCCGGCTCCATCTACCGCAAAATGCGCGGTGTTATCGGAGGCACGTATCTGAAAAGAGGTATTTGAGTCAGCACTAGCGAGCTTGTTGATGATTCTCTTGTTAGCAGCCTCATTCTGAATGGTGAGGTGTCCGGAGTTATTTATAAGACTGTTGCCATAGAAGTCGCCATAGAATGAAGAAGCAGAGATATTGACTGATGCCGAAATATTCCCTGAAACCGTGAGTGCGTAAGTCGGCGAATCCGTATTAATACCAACGCGACCCGAGCCCGTTGCAAATAGTATAGGCAATGATTTTGAAAGCGTATCAACTATTAAAAGTTCTTCGTCCCGAGAAGAGGAAACGTAGAGTGTTGCTTGCGGCGCGCCGCTTGTCCCAATCGAAACACTGCTGGTGGTGGCCGCAGTCTTCGGTGACAATTCTGTGAAGATGCCGCCACCGCCACCGCCACCGCCGGGAAGATTGGTCAGGTTTGAACCATCACCATAGAAAGCAGAAGCTGAAACATTTGCAGAAGCCGAGACGGCACCATTCAATATAATATTGGCGCCATTGATGTCTAAGTTTTGACCATTATTTGTGATCTTGAAGGTATTGCTTGCTCCGTCAAAAGCTAGAGAATTTCCCGATTGTATTTGCATCGGCGCGTGCACCTGAATTGGCGAACAGCCGCTAAGGTGGGCGATTGAGGCTGTGCCTGCGCAGACGCTAAGATCGCCGAGGATTCGGGCGCCGACGCTAGCCGTAAGGGATCCCGAAGAATATACAACATCACTCGGGACAGCGCCCAAAATAACCGTATCAACGGTAGCATTGTTGTCAAGCATTAGCATCTCTTTGCCACCACAGCCAAACGCCATTCCATCAACCCCGGGGGGCACGGCGCCGCCTAGTCTAATGTAGGTGTTTGGGTCCGCATTATTAATGATGTAAGCAGTACCGTTCTTTCCTGTATACAGATATCCCTCATTCTTCACGTTGCCCGTTACTTGAAGGAAAGGAGGAGTGCTACTCGTAATCCACATTAAGGCCGCCGAGCCGCTGATTTCTTTACCGATTGGGGAATCATAACGGAACTGCAATGACATTTCCGGACCATCTGCAACGCTGACGGCGCTGGCTGTAACGTTAGTTAGGTTTGCACCGTCGCCATAGAAGGCGGAAGCAGAAAGGTTAGAGGAGGCAGATACGTCAGTGCCGGCGTTTAATACAATGTTGGTGCCGTTGATATCTAGGTTGGGGCCGTTGCGAGTGATCTTGGTGTCATTACCGGTGCCAAAATAGATCGAATTGCCACTCTGAATATAATACTCTGAGGCAGAGATGCTCGTTGAGGCAGAGATGCTTCCTGCCACTTTCACGGCACCTGTCACTTGTAAATAATCTGTAGAAGCCGTAATCCACATTAAGTTCGCAGAACCACTGATTTCTTTACCTATCGGGGAATCATAACGGAACTGCAGTGACATTTCCGGACCATCTGCAACGCTGACGGCGCTGGCTGTAACGTTAGTTATATTAGAGCCGTCGCCATAGAAAGCAGAAGCAGAAATGTTCGATGAAGCAGAGAGATTAGTGGTATGTACTTTTGAGCCGT
>Ga0209349_1000515_pt1 | contig 19877 bp, 10 predicted proteins | sample ETNvirnome_2_130_FD_184067 | JGI IMG/M metagenome (GOLD analysis project Ga0209349, IMG submission 184067) | Marine viral communities from the Pacific Ocean - ETNP_2_130 (SPAdes) (version 2) | ecosystem: Environmental > Aquatic > Marine > Oceanic | place: Pacific Ocean | collected 2013-06-22
ATAAACTCCTCATGCGTGAGGCCGTGCTTTTCTCGGAAGCCTGACAGCATCGGATTATCGTCAATGTGGGCCGCGACCTCTTGCGGCGTTAGATCGCGCTGGGCCACGCTCTCAAGGGAGTCCAGGGCGCTGCGCAATTCAGTCTCGCCTAGCTCTCCAACATAGAGACCTTCTTGCTTGCCTCCGCGCAGTACATGAGCGTTATACCTACGCCGCATCCGCTTCTTCTGCTGCGGCGTCCAAACCTTTTTCGGGACATCTCTAAGTTTCAACTCCCGGGTTAGGTGTTGACTAATCCCCTGCTCGTCCAATACCGGCAAGTAGTCGAAAACCTCAGACTGCATCTTGGCCGCGATGCGATCCCGCAGTTCGCCCTTGACGCCCTTTGAATCAAGGACAGTTTCAAAGGTCTTCATAATCTGGTGGTGCCGCTTGGTGAAATCTTCCCAACCAGTCGCCACCTCTAGCGCGTTAGAGGAATTTACCTTGCCGAGCTTTAGTGATTCAACTAGCTCAATATGAAGAGCCGAAGACTCCATCAAGCCGCCCAAGATTGAGTCGATGTCTTCGTGCGTCCAGCCCTTCATATCCGGGTCTTTAAGGAGTTGCTTAAAGCCTGTATAGAGCATCTTGCTCAGCTGGGCGACTTGATCGTGCCCCCGGGCCGACTCAGAGAGGAACTTATGTAGCGCTTTTTGCGCGTGCTGGGTGCTAGTTCCCGTCCTAAAAACCATGCTGGTCATTTTGCGGGCACCCTTGCCAATATCAAAAGCCGTGTCGGCTAGCGTCCTGCCAAATTCAAGCGAGGCGCGGCGACTCAATAGGGTTTTCGCCGCATCGCCAACCTCAAGCCAGGTGAGCGTGGCATCGTAATCCCCACTCAAGGCCAGGGCCCGCGCCTGGTCGCCGTCCTTTAGCGCGGCTTCTAGCTGCTTATCCAGCCGCTTGCGCATAGTCTGGGGCGTCTTAGGGAAAGCAACAGCGGCAGCGTCGTCTACCTTGACGCCATTTAAACGGGCCCAAAGCTGCTGCGTGGTATCCCCCTCATTACCAATTTTGCGCATGGCGAGCGTGAGGGCTTCTTCGGGGCTCTTGCCCTGCGCAATAGCGGCATCAAATTCTTTGAGGATCTGGGCCTTACCGCGCTTGCGTATCTTATGAATGACCTGCCCGCCGCCTTTATCAGAGTCGAGCCAATGTGTGAGCTTATTGAAGTCTTTCTTTTTATAGCGTTTGCCCGCCTCTTTGACGGCGCTTCGTGCTTCCGCGCCAACCTGCCAGCCACCCGCTAGTTGTCTCGGAGCTTCGGTCAAGGTGTCGAGGTATTTGCCCACAAAAGGGATGCCCGCAAGGTGGCGAGTAACCCACGCGGTAGGCATCTTATCCGTGCCGCCCCTAACGGCCCCCGTAAAGACTTTCCACCAGCTTTGCTGTTCGCCGGGAATGTGGATGCGAGCGCCCAAAGATGCGAGGCCGGGGATACCGATGGCTAGTTTGCGATGCCCCTCATGCTTCATTAAATCCATAACGCCGGATTTAAGATGCTCGGCTCCGAGTCCGCTAATAGCCTCCCGTGACTTTCTAAGTCCCTTTAGCTGCTGGCCGCTATTCGTATATCTCTCGGGATGGCTAATAACATTTGAAGTAGCCTGCTCCAGCACAGAGTCAAACTCTTTAACCGTAAGGCCCGCGAGGTAATCGTCCGCGCTAGTGAAAGTCTTTCCCTTAGCACCACCTAGAGCGCCCCGGCCCGTTCTCGATAGCGCCTCCAGGGTGCGGTTTAGGGCAGGAATCTGGGTTGCCCGCGTCATGCCTTTGACGCCCTTTCCGACAGTGCTAAGGCCTCCGGTCAGGTAGGTAAGGGGGTCAGAAAGAATGGCTGCCCCTATCTGGCTCTTCCAGCCGGTCGAGCCCTTCTCTTTCCCGAACATGGTTTCCGCCATGTAGTCGGGCATCACATCTTCTTTATGATCGTCCCATAGGCCAAGGATAGGGACATTCGCGAAATCTAGCAGGCCCTTTTCGCTCCAAAGGTCAACATCATCCTCCTTGGTCGCTCGGAGAATCCTCCAGATTAGTTGCTGCGGCCAAGCAATAGTCGAGTTGAAGATGCGATCAATGGTACCCGATTGTTGTGCGGGCATTATTATTTCTCCTGGCCCGCCATGTGGGGCCGAAGTTCAGCAAAAAGTTTAGCGGCGATTAGGATAGCAGCTTTCCGATGTTCCCATCCCTCCTCCGTATTAGTCGTTCCAAGCGCATCAAGCTCTGCTGTTAGGAAGGGCGCAATCGCTTCGTGTGAAGTTGCACTTGACATACTACCAAGTTGGGGATGCCCGGCCAGGATCACTACATCGTCCTCAAACCGCTTGAAGATCGCTCGTACTTCCTTAGAAACCGCTTGGCGTCCTGCTGTAGTTCCCGTCTTCTGCTCGGCCATACTCAGGCTAGTCGTTCCGGCCAGGATGTTAAACATTTCCGACAGACGCCCTAACGAATTCTCTTGACCGTCAACCCGGCTTGGCCAGCCCTCAACTTCGGTTGCCCCCGTGACTGAGGCTATTCCGCCCGATTCAATGCCAACACGCGGAGATGCGGCCTTTAGTCTATTTCCTAATGTATCATCTCCCGTCTCTGCATAATACGAGCGACGATCTTCGCCTAAAACGACATCTGCGAGAATGGTCAAAACCCGATCTCTAACTCCGGGGTTGCGGCGAAAACTAATTACAGCTTCAAGCTGCTGCTTATCGGTTGCGATCTGAGCGCCGATAGATGCTTGTAGGGCGGGCGTCATACTTCCTCCGCGCACGCCCTCGCCCGCCATAATATCCATAGTTAGCTCGCCCCCAAACTGAGACATTAGAATGCCCGTATTTACTTGGGTTTCAGCATGCTCTACGGCCTCAAGTTGCTGTTCAAGAACAGCCAGCGGCTGCATATAAGAATCAGAGCGACTTGCATCGGCGATAGCCGGTACGGGGGGTAGGGTAGAGCCGCCTGGCGGGGCCGTAACTACCCTCCCTTGCGGCAGTAGCCTCTCTATAGAAATGCCCATAGCGGGCGAGGCTACGGTGCCTGCTCGGGCACCCTCCGGTCCAGTTAGACGGCCACTTTCCTGATGGATAACCGAGCCGATAAACTGGTCCCGAAGAAGGTCGGGATTTTCGGCCCTAATTTCGTTTAAACTGGCCTGCAACAATGAGGCTGCCGCGTAGTTAGGGCCAGCTGGGTCAAGTTGAACATCGAGCATCCTATCCACAGTCATAGCTCGACGCTGTAACTCCATAGCAACCTGCTGCTGCGCAGGGGTAGCGGGCTCTAGAATCGCCGTTCTGTCTTCATAGCTCCCCCCTCCGCGCTGATAGACGGTTCTTATATTTGTGCCCGTTCGTTGTTCGGTGGGAGGGCTGGTAAGGGCGTACTGCCCATAATAATTGCTAGCTCCTAGCCTGGTATAGCCCCCTTCTAGCGCCCCCGGAAAGAACCACCCTCCTCTTATCACGCTACCTCCGGGGTACTCTGTGTCTTTCCCGACCTTACCCTTAGCCAATTGATTCATTTGCTCTACGCTCCCGCCCAGCAACGGGGTCCCGCCTACAAAGTTGAGATAATTTGGATCGGTGGAAAGAAGATTGTGGGCATCCTCAAAGGAAACCATACCTCGCTGCGCGGCATCAGCGCCAGTAACCCGGGCGGCCAAGCCTGCCCGCGTTTCCTGGTATTGTTGCATAGCTGCTGGGCTATCTAGCACCTGGGCATCAACGCCCCCAGCCCAGAAATAACTTCCTAACTCATGCGCACGACTGTCGATATCAACTGCCGGAGTTGCGACACTAAGCCCCTGGCCAGGAACCCACCCACCCAAGGCGTTAGAGATAGGATCGGTGTCTCTACCCGTTGTTGCCGAATCATACTTATTTAATCCGCGATAGAGGGCGCGTTGAAAGGCCATTTTTGCGCGTCCTTCCGGCGTATTAGTATCTCCCGCAAAGTCCGGATTCGCGAGATGGCGTCTAGCTTGATCTAACCGCTCCGCATGATCGAGGCTCGGATCGCCCCCTTCCATGAGCGCTTTAACCCAAAGATCCGCCTTAGTGGTGTGGTGCCTATAGAATGCGGCCCCCTCAAATACCCCAACCTCCGCAACAAGGTCGGTGGTATCCCCTTTGATTCCTCTACCCGCCGCGCCGGTTTCTGCCTGGCCGGGCATTATCCCCAAACTGGCCCTTAAACTATCCTCGACATCAAGGCCAAGGCTCCGCGCCATAGACCGCATTTCTTCCGGCATAGCTCTATTGAAGTAATTTGTGTACATAATCCTATTGCCCTTATCTACCTGCCTTACGGCAAATTGCCTACCTATGCTGTCGCTCTTAAACTTAGATAGGGTCTCCAACGCTTCCAGGTTTCCTTGTGCGGCGGCCTTCTCCGCTGAAGAAGCCCCTGTCGCAAAGCCATTTCTAGTCTCAAGTAGCATGTCGGCAACATCCCAATTGCCGTCTTCAAGTAGCGCCCTCTGCCCTAAATCAATGGCCCGTTTAATGGGGCTAATCGCCCATCTGGCTATGTCGCCACCCGTATAGATTTCGGCCAGGTCCTCTTGAGGCCGATTAACAGACCATCGAATTACATCATCGACATTAGTTAAATGCGGCTGCAAGCGAGTGACAGTGGATTCAAACTCCCCGCCAGACATTCCGGTAGCGGGGTCGGAATCAAACCCGGACCAAGTTGCGCCCTGCCCGCCCGTCATCAAATCGGGATAAGCTGTAGCCGCATGATCTACCTTCGCGATCCTTAAGGCCGAGTCTAGTTGCGGCATTGCGGATTGCGTTTGCAGCGCCTTCCACTCGCCGGGTACTTGACTCCTGGTAGATTCTTCAATTAGGTAGGTATCTTCGTTGGTCTTTGTCCGAGCCGTTTCCATCGCGGTCAGAACTTGCCCCCTCTCTTCCTCAAGAACCCTCAGTTTCTCTTCGCGCAATGCGGGAGCTAGCCTGGGGTCCCGGTCAATTGTGTCAACCTGCTCCGCAATGGCCGTTAACTTGCCACCAAGCTCGTCGATCTTCGCCTGTAGAGCGAATTCGACACCCTGCACCCGCATAACTTCTGCTTGCAGGTCTGGGACATTTGAAAAACTGTCTTGAACCTGTTGGGGGGCCATACCTGTAGCCCCCGCCAGATAGCTAGTGGCTTGCTGGACCTCTGCATGAATATCAGCCTGCGCACGGGCCGGCTCAGCGCCCGGCCCCATCAATGCCCGGAACACTTGCGCGGCAGCCTCCGTGCCACCGTCTGCGGCTGCTTGCCGGAAGCCCGCACGCTGCCCTGGAGGGAGCATCAACGACAGGGCATGTATGCCCGAGGGCCCTTGCTGGTTAAGGGCCATAACCATAGCAGATAGTGATTGACTATCAGCCTGGCCTTTAATGGCCATCTCATGGGTCTGCTGGCGCTCCTGCATCTCGAAGTCATGCTCACGCGCCTGCTTGTCGCGCCACAGCTGATTGTTACGCGCCATCCCAGACTGGAAGCCTTCCCAGCGTTGCGCGAGTTCAAGCTGCTGGTTCTCGGCAATCTTATTGACGAAGTTAGTCATCGCCTGCGGCCCGCCAGCGCCGAGTGCGCCCGCGATGCCGCCGATGTAACTTAAACCTGTTTGCCAGTTAGCCATTTATGTATCCTACTTCTTGTACCCGCCGAACCATTCAGCTAAGAAGTCAAAGGGGCCTACCGGCTTCCCGTCCGGTCCTACTGTGGGAGCATATTGCTCTTTAAAGGAGGCCAGGTCGCCGCCGCCCGCCACATGTTGTCCGAAGGCTTCCAGACCAAATGCGCCCTTCATACTTTGTTGCTGCGCCTGTTGGGCCGCTTGCTGCTGCGACATCATCGACAAGCCTTGGGCGGCTGCGCCCATAGCCTTACCAGCGCCCGAGCCTGCCTCGAAATCCATCGCCAGCGATGTTTTCATCAGAGAGCTATACTGTGCGCCGCCCTGCCCAAGCAGCGAATTAACCTGCTCCTGCATTTTGGAGGCTGCGCCAAAGATTCCTTGAGTCATGGTGGCGTAGCGCTGGAGCTTCTCGCCCTCACGCCCAAGGTAGGCATTTAAATTTTGGCCGTACATGGCGTTGCGGTAATCCTCGGGGAGCCTGCCCATACGCTGCATCTTGCTGCGCATGGCGGACTCATATCCCTTGGCACGCTGAACAGCCGCGACCTTTGCGGCCTGCTGATACACAGGCAAATCGAGAGAGCGCAGCGTCTTCATCGTCTCGATCTCGCGACCAAGAGTACGCTTAGTTTCTCTAGCCTTTAGCTCGTACCACTCACGCTGTTTCTTGGCTTCAGCTGCCGCCTGCCTAGCAGCTTTCTTCTGGGCGCTAGCGCCCATAAGGGTACTACCGATTCCAAGAGCAAGTGCGCCGATTGCTAGGGGCATGCTTACAACTCCTTCGGGTCTCTGTCGTAACTCAGTTCAAGCTCGGTGAGTCCCACGGGGGACCTAGATCCGTCAGTCGGTTTCTGAGAATAGATGAGGACTCGCTCAAGTCTTTGTCGGTTGGAGAGTCCCCATCGGGCGGAAGTCCCTCCACCAGCAACATCGACAATATTAGTCGGTTGAGACTCACTGCTAGAGAAGCCAGTTCGGTCGGCTGGATCTTTGGCGAAATCCGAAGAGTCAAATGCTGCCCACCACCCATCTCCTCGCTCAATTCCCACATCCACATGATTCAAGTCCCCGTTTAGGTTGAACTGCCCCGTATCAATCATAGCACCCCAATAACCAACGCCTGCATAGAAAGTATAGGTTAAGTCAATTGGGGTGCTATCGCCTAAAGGGGTCCATGAGCTAGTTAAATCGAGATCCCCCTCGATTGTAATTACAGTAGAAGCGATAGTTTTAATTATCACCGCCTGCCTAAAGACGGGGTTATTTTCACCCGCATCACCCCCATCGGCTACAAGAACGCCACGCTGGCCTATCTTGAGTCCGGTATTAGCGGCGACCGTAAAGGTATCTGCTCCGTTACTGTACTCAGTAACCGCTATTCCGTCTTCTGGCGTGTTTGATTCCACATCGTCTTGATAAATGTCGGGATTTCCCTCAGAAGGGTACCCAGAAACATGAACCCATGTGTCAACGCCATCCACATCCGTAACAGAAGTCGCATATCGGTCCTCCACAAACCATTGACGCCGCGCTAAGTGAAAACGAAGTGCGAGGCCGGTAGTCTCATTTATGACGAACAGGGAGCTAAGCGCAGAAGATACAGACAACCGCGCAACAGCCGGATCAGGAAGCAAGTCTAGAACAGGAAGGCCCAGGTCCTCTATCTGGCCATCCCCGGTGATGCCCCATAGCGTGCCATTGTAGGCATACGCAATACCCTTCTCAACAACCAGGCAACGCGGGGAAAATGCCCCTACTCCCCCTCCAAGGGTGTTAGCAATCGGAGCCGTTGGGGAACCGTCAATAAAGACTCCCCAAGATTTGCCCAAACAAAGAACTCTCGATTGTCTAGCGTCCCTAGACGCCAATTCTTGCGCAGCTTCGATGGGCCCATATTCCCGAACCGGGAGGTCATAGACCATATCGAGAGGGAAGCTCTCCCAGGAGGTAGGCGATTCGGCAAAATGAATCCGGGGCTGATCGTCTACAAAGACTCCTATGAATCCCTGCCACTCGAATACTCCCCGGGGATTGCGCGGGATCAGGCCAGTCTGCGCGTCCAGCTGGGGGCCCAGCGCCGTATCATCGGCGGTATCTAGGAACGAGGTAGTCCCTCTAGGAATCTCAGATACATAGTACAGCGGGGCATCACGGCACGCTCGCCAGGCTTCCGGAATCGCGTTCGGGTTAGCATCGCCTGTAGGGAAAGTGTTCGTTACTGGAACGACCTGAGAGCGGAAGATTTGAATACCCCGAATAGCCGACATCGGCGGATCAGGGAAGGGGATATAGAAACTTGTCCCGGTGTCATCGTCAAGAGCGTCTTTAACTACGGCAGTTTGAAAAATTTCAACCGAGAGCGCGGTCTCTTGCCCTACCGGGGTCTCCTCAGAGCCGGGGTCTTCAGTAGTTCGATAAAGACCAAACTGACTCATAGTCGTTTGATTGTCTTCATCGTCGGTATCAGTCTTCATATACCGCAAGTAGTACCAAAGCTCGTCCCAAATATTCGGGGGCAGGCGATTAGACATGTACGGGCCAAAGGCTGTGTCGCCGCCACCGCCGCCCTCAGCTGTGTATCGCTGACCAGCCCATAGGCGCGTCTCGGCAATTTCGACATCATACTTCTGGTCTAGGCCAGGTAGGCCGCCGCATGTATATAGGCCGTACTTAACTACAGCGGGTACTGACGCAGCACTATTCGGCCAAATGCCGTTTAGAGTCATATCAGCCCAGAAGGTCTCGCCCCATTCTCCGGTATTGCCGTCAATAAATACCCGCTCTAACCACACATCAATGTAGTCATTCACGGAGGCGGGACGCACTAAGTGGTGATAGTAAAGGGTAATCCAAGTCCATTGTTTCAAGTCAATCGTGTTCGCGAATTCGTCAAATGTCTTTACCCCAGAATCCGTATGCCATTTTTTAGTGGCGACCTCAATCTGCGGGAGATTGCCGACACCAATAACAAGCGAGCCCTCGTTACGGGAAGACCAAGTAACCCACATAGGGACTTGATCTAGAGAGGTGGTGTTCCATACATGCGGGCCGGAACCCGAGTATTCCATATCGTAGCCATAGGCTAGGATTGGCGAACTATCGGTAACGCCAAGAAATACTTTGCCATTAATCGCGCCCGCCCCCTGCGCATAAAATTTAGCGCGAAGAGATTGGGTATAGTCGTAACCGCCGTCAATTGTCCTTACGCTCGAATCGGGAGAGAAGGCGATATCTACTTCAAGATTCTCTTTAAGGGGGCCTTCCCTAGCGCCGTAGCGGCTTAAGGCCTTGACTGCAAGAACCTGAACAGGGAAATCTTGCCGCCACATGCGCCCGTGATAGAGAATTCCACCCGGAACCTCCGGGGGGCCTGCCGCTGTGCCGCCAGCAAAAGCATTGATATAGGCGAAGTCGAAGATAGAGGGGACGATAGCGTTACGCTTCCTGGTTTTAACACGGTGCTGCCCGCCACCCTCATGTCGGCTGAAGCCCCACATAACCTCGTCATTGGCATCGCCATTATAGCCGTCGCCCCAGAATCCCGGCTGTGTTGTTTGGGTGTCCCCGGCAGTAGGCCAAAGAGCCCAACCGTCATAGAGGCCGCCCCCGCCGTCGCTAGTCCCGTCCAAGGTGTGATTGTAAATATGGATTACAAGGTCTGAGCCCTCGTTACTCCCTATAAGGGAGCCAGCGCGACGAATAAAGACGCTGTAATCGTTATTGTCTAAGAACTCATAGTCAAACGCCTCGTGGTGCAAATCGTTATCTCGATGGTGGCTACCGGAGGGCGCGTCACGGCAGACAACAATACTGTAGGTGTTTGCAGCAACATCCAGGGCGGGCTGAATCGAAACAACTAAATGGTTAAGTTTGTAATGGTGGTTTGAGTGAGGGAAGCCGCCCGTATCATAAAGCTGGTCGCGGGTACCAATTCCGAATAGCGTTTGATAGTTAACGCTTGAATCGAACCTAAATGCGAATTGAAAACAGCACTCTTGGTTAGATGCGCCAATCCAAGGGAACATATAGGGCACCTCGTCCGAGCCCCATTCATCTACACCGGACGGCGCATATACGCCCTGGCTAAAGATGCTCTCCTTGACTTCATCTATACCCGGAATCCGAACGGCGGTCTCTAGAGTAAGACCAGGGTTCGTTATGCTTTTACTGAGTATGTTATGGTTGCTGCCACCATCGCTGTCTTTGACAATAAAAGTCTCAACAGAGTCCTCGCTAACCTTACCCTTGTCTTCATCGTCCTTGTAGCCTTCGCACTCACCAAACGAAATTCCGAAGGGCGTTTCGCCGGGCGGGCCGAAGCCCTCCGCGCCTACAAACACATTTACGCCCCCTTGGGCGTCAACGGGATCAAGCGGAAAAGACGGTCCAACGGTGCCGTCCTTAGTGACCCAGCGGTACGCGTAGCGGACGAACCCATCTATAACGCCAACACCCTGCGGGGTGCAGGAGACTTTTGTTGCTGGGCGCGGAATACCTAAAGGCCGAAAGGTCTTAGAGAAATCGTCAACTAGATAATTAATACCATTCGTGGTGAGGAACGATTTACTGCCACGGCGCTGTACAACGGCATCCTCGGTGATTGACCTTTTCAACTCACCCGAGTAGCTGATGTCCGGGGTACTGACGGCCATCGTGTAGCCGCTAACGGCTGCAATATAGGAACCCCCAGAAAAGCCGCCCTGAGAATAGAAGGGAGCGGCAGAAGGCATGCGCGTACCGCAAAAGGCGTTTAAAACACGGTTGCCGCGATCAATGATCTGATCGCCAGATAGCGAATTAATATCGTAATAGAATACCGCCTCTTTGATGGGGAACCACTTTCGAGTGGTTTCGTTGTAGAGAGCAATACGCCTAATCTGGCCTCCAAAGGGGGCGCTATTTTCTTGGTCGATTTTATCCCCAATAATAAAACCAAGAGTCTTGTCGTAGTTAAAGAGGGCCGGGTTGTCCACAGTTCCGGCAGTTTCAGTAGAGGTATCAGCCACCACATTTACAACTTTGATCTGGCTGCTGTCTATATCCCTACCTGCAAATATTTCATATCGAGTTCCTGCGATGAGGGCCAGCGTCGATGTGGTAACGCCCGTCCCAGAAAAGGTGCCCTTGATGAAATAGTCGCCACCATCTTCAATAACATCTAGCCTTAGAATATCTTGAAACTCAAAGATCGTTCCGACTGCAAGCACTTTAGGTAGCGTAACCTCAAGCGCGAAAACCCAGTCTACACGGGCTGTGCCGGTAATCGGGGTCCAGTAATACTCATCAAAGTCGAGATAGAACGGGATTTCAACAACGCCCTTACCCCCAAAGTGAATCCAATCTACATCCTCTTCTCCCCGAGCGCCGTCCACGGGTAGGGTAGGAATTAAATAGGTGTATACGGACACATCAAAATAGTTTGTGAAGACTAGAACATCGCCACCCTCCGTGAATTTTTCGTGGTAGATGAGTCGAGCGGTGCCTCCTGCATCTGGGGAAATCGTTAGGGCAGGAGTTAAATCGCTGGCCAAATCCTCATACTCGTTGGGGAGGCTAAAGGTGGACACATTGTAGAGCAGTGCATTAGTAAGTACGACTCCGCTGTACGCTGGTTGCGGGAAGGCTCCGGCTTCAAGCATCTCGCCTATAAAAGAGAAGCTACCGCCAACGAGGGTTGCCGTTATTCCAGTTGATTCGGAAGGCGTACCGGCAGATCCCCCGACAGTTGGGGCTGTCCAGGTTGCGATAAAAACTTTGCCGCTACTGGCTTCGTAGCGAATCCCAAACCGATAGTCGGTGCCGCCTGCCCCATCAATATCTCCCAAAGCGTGCGAGGCTTTCAGTACCCCGGCAGCGGTATAGACAGCGAGAGCTACCGTATGAGAGGAGAAGGTATAGTTGACATAAACATGAAGGCCGCGAAACTGAAAGATCGGAGCAGATGAATCCTCGTCAGTCAGGGGGGTATGCAGCGTCCCAAAAATTGTCCAGTTGCTTGTTTCCGATGCGAAGGCATAATCGACTACGGCGGTGCCCATATCTATATCGGCAGTTACGCCGAGAAGATTGGGGACAGCATTAGTTAGCCGACTGGACCCGTAGCGGCGTCTAAAGAAACTCGCTTCCGGGTCAACATCGCGCTTCTCAAAGACTGAGGATAGTTTAGACGCGCCGAGCATGGACGCCTCGCCTGGCGCAGCCCGAGAATAGCCCGCCGTCTGGCGGTCCATCGGCAAATTATCAAGTCGGATAGTGGCCACGCTTAGGTACCCCCAAGTTCGGTGTATTCAGTACCGAATGTCCAGGGGTTGTCGCCTGACACCTCGCCGCCCGCCGTATCGTCAGTATCATCGGGAGACGATGTACCACTAATATCGAGGGTATTGCCCCCATAAAAGCCGTCCAAGAACTCGGTGCCCCCGTTTGCGCAGGACCAGTAATGCTGGAGAACAGCGATTGGATCGCCGTAAGCCGGAGAGAAGGCGGCGCGATCAATGTAATTGACTACTACACGGACACCGTAATTGCTGGTAGGCGCATTAATCTCCAGAAAAACGCCCCCATCGCAGAAGTATCCAAAGAGATCCGCAGGGCTTTCCCAAGAGGGAGAGCCAGAGCTAACCGCACCAGTAGCAATATACTGGCGACCATCGCCAATAGTGTCGTAGGGATTAAACCCACCTTGGGTATAAGAGGCATCGCTCCAGCCCGGAATGGTAAAGAGCGAGAACATGAGCGGCGTTGCCTGGGAAGGGGCCGCATCAGTTCGGGAAGGCTCCAAAATTTGCTTGTTCAGTTCGACCGCGCTCGCCGCATCTAAATCTCGCCGCACGCAGGCTAGAGAAGCCGTAGCCGAAACAATATGAATAGGCGAACCCGTGAGGGGTTGAACCTGAAAAGTCCGGTCAGGGCTGCCATCATCGTCGTCAATTACGGAATCGAAGTGGATGGACTGAATGTAGTCGGGATGGATACCCGCCCGAAGGCCGGTTACTGACGCGCAACAACAAGAACAGTTGTAATTGCCGCTCGGACATTCGCAGTTACAGTCGCACATGTTATTGCTTCACGAAGACTTGGTTTGCGTTGGAAGAGTTTTTAAGGGAATCAGTGCTATCTCTAACAGCCTCAGTCGCTAGCGCAACCTTAGTGGGCGCATGCGTGCCTGCCCAAGTCATGTACGCAAGTCGGCAGCGTTCCAAGATGGCATCAAGAGCCTCTTCAGGGAAGAGAAGCTCGTCAGCATCATCGTCAAGGCGTGTAACGAAGCGCGTTTGAACAACCGTAAACTGATCTGTAATCGCAACAGGAGCGGGCCAAAGAGAGATAAAGCTCTTACTCTGCCCTTCCGAATAGCGCTGCTCATACGATTTAGGGGTTCCAGTCCTGTAGGGATTTTGGTGCGCCCAAAGCGGCTCATAGGCGAGGCGTGCCGTCGAGGGCGCTGAGCCGCCGCTGTGGCGGTAAACGCCGACCACCTGGCCGGTAGTAGGCAACGGAATCGACCTACGAATAATAGTAGAGGTATCGTCCCCGGTATAAGCCTGCGTAACCGGAGCGCCGATATCAACCTCGTTAGCGTCCTTAACATCGCGGAGCAAAAACTGTGTAGTTGTCCCGCTATCTACAACCTGCAAAATATCGTGTGGGTATACATGCGAGGTGAGCGGATTATCGCCACCGACAAAAGTGAAGGTAGTGTTCCCGAGTGAGGCGGTTACTGTCGCGCCTCCGGTAAGGGCCATCTCTCCATAGACGGACCCGACAAAACTATCATGCGAGAGGCCCGGAACTCCATCGGAGATTGCTCTCGCAACACCGGAGTTCAGGGCCTCGTTTAAACGCTCTTGCTCGACTGCGGATACGACACCCAGCCCCAGACGGCGCTGGAGCCGGGTGCGTAAATCCGAACGAGTAGCCATAGGTCAGGCTTAGGTAGTCGTGAGGGTGCCGGTGAGGCCGTTGAGGTTGACGAAGGATCTACGGCCCTTGTCAATCGACCATTGGCGCTTCCACTCGATCCGCTTGAACAGAGTCGTGGTAACGGGGTGCGGCTGCGTTACACCGATGGTTCGGATGAACCCAAGCGAATCGCCAGACACACCACCGGAACGAACAAGGTTCAGACGCAGGGAGTTCCAGTTGATACCGAAGACGGGCTCCTGAGCAGCGTCTTCTGCGGTACCTGTGGCATCCCAGATAAGATCCTTCTCCAGATAGCGCGACCAGTCGATGGTGATGCCACCGAAGGGAATCGCACTCTCGCGGCCCAGGTTAGCCTGGACAGGATCGGGCAGCGCTCCGAGTTTCCTCATCTGCGCGAGGAAGAACTCATAGAAAGTCTGAGAGCAGTAGAAGTCCGTAGGACGCTCCACTTCGGTGAAACCTGCCTGGAGAATGCACTTCTGCATGTCGGTGAAGATATCAACTCCACCAGTCGCGGAAGAAGCGTCAACCTGCTGCGTTGCCCACTTCGTGTTGGCAGTACCAACATTAATGGCATCGCTGCGAAGGTTGCCGAAAATCTCAGTCGCGGTGACAGCACCGTTCGTGAGAAGATCGGCCACACTCATCGGTTGACGAGTCGAACCAAAGTTCGTGTCCGCAGAGAACGGACTGATAGTAGCTTCCGTACTCCGCCCGGAGTTTTCCCCACGGACGAAGAGGGACTCTTCCTCGTTGAGAATCTTCATCATGTTGGCTTTCACGACTGACGATACATAGTCAATCATGTTGCCAGCAGGCTGCGACTGCGGGAAGTTGATGTTCCTCGTAGCAGCTTGCATGGTGAACAGCGCTTGCGTCAGGATCTCTGTGCCCGCCGCCGTCAGGTTCCCGGTAGTGCCGAGGTTATCCGGAGCGTAGTAGGTCGTACTCTCCCCGTGATCGTAAAGCACGGGGTGCCGAATGTTCTCGGCATCATTGACCATGAACAGCCGCCCTTTGGCGGCAGCTGTCTTTAGAAACTTCTCGCCTGAGTCGGTGAGAAGGTTTGCCGGATCACGGGTGATCGTGTCCAGCGCGGACGAGACCATAGTATCAATGGTCTGGTCGTAGGATCGAACGGCCATCGCTGACCTCCTTAAAGAAGCGAGTTACAGGTAGAACAGAGATTCGTTCTATAGATCCCCTAAAGCTCGTTTCATGTCGTCGCGCATCTGCTGTTCGAGATTAATCCCTGGCGCGTCATTTGCGTTCAGCTGTACGCTACCGTCAGACCAAGTGGCTGAACCATCCGGCGAAGGTGCCGAACGAGTCAGGCCGCTTTTAGGGCCTTCGGGCTGTACGCTGGATACGCCAGACATAGCGACAAGAGTTTTAATCCCGGCCTCTGACAGCAAAATTTGAGGAGTAAGGCGACCGTCTGTAACAGCTTCACGATAGAAGCTCTGGATCTTTCCGTAGTCCTCAGAGCCGGGGCTGATGCCCTCGGTACCAAGAATCTGTAGGAAAGAATCTTTCGCCACCTCGCGCCGCTGGTATTCGGCGTCTTTATCCGCAAGCAACTCTTCGATTTGGGACTTGTTCATAAAGCCCTCGTCGTCAAGTTTCCGCTGCTGGCGCTCATCGTGTTTATGAAGAGCATCGTTAACGGATTTGCTGACATAGGATTCGATCTGAGAGCGAACTCCATCATCGAGATTTAGGTCGTCTAAAGAACGGGCAGTCTGTACTGGCGCGGCTTTGTCAGAAGCCGCAGCCTCCCCCGCCTCCGCTACAAGGTCTACAGGCGTGGCCTGCTCCGTAGTAGTCGGGCTAGCTTCAGTCGGCGTGTCAGAAACAGATTCAGTGGTATCAGTCATGGCTTCCCTTAAGGTTTACCTGGCGAGGCTCCTAGCGAGAGTTCCCGAGTTAACACACTATACGGGTTTTTGCGTTTAAAGCACAAAAGGTATTTAGTTTTCCTCAATTACGCCGCCCACGGCGAGATCCGTGAGATCGGCCCCTAAGCGCTGATTACGCGGTACCGTAGCCTTGACCTGGGCCTCCTTAGAGACGAAATGCCCCGTATCAAGGCTAATACCGTGCTTGAGATATACCCCCTCCATTTGCTTTTTTGAAGTTACCATCCGGTCTGGATGGAGGGGGTGTAGTTGGGGCACCAGCTTGCCCGAACACCAATCGTCATCGCTGTTTATATACCCGACAACTTGCTTAGCGCCGTAGTCTTGCTGGGAGGTCTTTAGGCCGCATTCAGGGCAGGCGGTGCCCTTCGAGGATGCCGTAATGGAACGCATTACGCTCCACCGGGTATCGCACTCCGCGCAGCGGTAGGGGTATTCAGGCATCAATAGCCTCCTTGGGGAACCGCGTCGGGGACGCCGCCAGTAGCTAGCGCGGCCTGTAGGTTGTTATCTACCTCGCCGGTACCCGCGCCGATGCCGGGGATGATCTCGCCCATCTGTTGCGGGTTAATCACATCTTGGCGGCGGGCCGCATACATCCGGTGAAGGTCAACGGTTGCCCGCAGGGCCATGATCGCCACCTCGCTATCGCCTCGCGCAACCGCAGCTTCCTGCATCTTGCTGTAGTAGGCGATGTACATATCGTGCTGATCGTCCTCGAAGACTGGCATCGGCTGCTGCGTCTGGAGGTGGCGAATGTAGCGCTCCTCGGGGCCAAGCTCGATAACCGGCGCGTCAAGGAAGAGGTCAGCATCTTCAATGCCCATCGCGTTGCCGAGGCGGCGCAGCGCTTCACGGGTCATGCGGGGCATCCCCTGGGCGAAGGTCTGTTGGGTATTAGTAGTGACGGTAATCCATTGCATTAGCGATTGGATATCGCCTTGGTTGCTGAGATGGCCGAGTTCTACAGGGTCGATATCGAACGAGAAGCAGGCCGTCAGGGGATCGGGAACATGTAGCGTCCGAATCACGCCATTGGCCAAGGGCACATCTACGGTCTTCCCAAAAATCTTGCGCTGATACTTGAAGCCAGCTTGCGCCAACCGCGTCCACATCATCGCCATGACTTCGAGGCGATCTTGGTTGCGGCGACCGGAGGCGTCCGTAATGGCGGCAGCCTCCGTTGCTGACTTGCGGGGGTTGGTTGGCATCCCCCGATCAGCTGGGTGTACCCCGGTAACATCATCAAAGAGTTGCATATAGGTATTGAGCGCAGCTAGGTACTCACCCAATACGGCGCTCTGCTCGACCGGGCGCATCGTGGCATTTACGCCTCGGGTACTATCGTCCGGATCGACACCCACAAAGACAGTCCCGCCTGGAGCAACATGTTTCACCACTTGGAGGGCATCCTCGTCGATGGCGTTTTTGTCATAAAGGACGGTCTTATTGAGTGTACGGATCTCGCGGTCGATCTGAACCAGCGTTTGAACGATCATCCTCATAAGAGGAATCCAAGACAAAACCTCGGCTGCCGGTACATCTTCGCCAGGCGCAGCGTCCAAGAAGTTGCCGATGATTAAGGGGCAAGCGGGGATTCCCTCAGTTACCTGATACTGTCCTACGGCATCGCGAATATCGTCGTGCGGCAGCAAGGCCCGCTCCTCATCCTTATCGGAGCCGATCTTGACGAAGATTGACATGGGGCATGCGCCGAATGCTTTAGGGGCCGCGCCATGTCGAAATCCGTCGTGGTAGACCTCGGTAACGCGAACAATAGACCAAGGCTTCGGGGGGTCTTGGCTGTCAGTATCGGGACGCCACGCCTCCGGAAGATCCGAATACTGCATGTCGTAGGCGTGCCAGGAGAAGCGACGGTGGAACGGCTCGTAGCCGCAATCGCCGGGCTCGATGGCCTCGTACTTGATGCGCATGTAGGGCATCTTCTCGCCCTTATCGTAGGACACCTTTACCCCAAAGTAGGGCGAGAGCATTCCTAAGAAGGCAGCCCGGCGCATGGCTTCACGGAGATGGCCGTGGTCGGTCATAATCCGCGTGAGCTGATTCTGCTTGTCGGCCAGGTGCGCTGAGCCGGGGACCCGGGCCTTGACGCGGAAGGAGGGTACGCCTGGCGTGAGGTTAGTGACGATCTGGCGCAGGCGCGAGAGGAAGAGGTTGGCGGTTGTCTCGGGCGGCCTCCATGATCCGACCTCAGTCGGGTGATTCATCATGTGGAGCGGCATGCCCTGATCGGGCAACATTCCACCAGTCCCGCCGATAGGGTCGCGGCCTGTATAGATATCAGCGATCAGGCGCTCGTTGCCCTTAAGCGGCTCTTGAATCTTATCCATCGCGCCCGCGATAAGGGCGCTCAATTCCTGAGCGGCATCTTCTTCTAGCTTAAACTGTTCAACCATTTGGCCAGTAGTCCGCGTTAGGTCGAGTATTCCATACAGCTATATTATAGGGAATTTCCACGGCGGCGGGAAGTCCCGGCAGTTGTCCTTTACGCTCAACCATCGTGCTTAGTAGCGCCAATGCAGATACTAAATCATCGGAATTACTCAAGGGATATTCAAGAAGTCTTCGGTGAAGTAACTCCCGGCCAGGGAACTCTTTGGGGAGGATCAAATAGCCCTTCCTCATGGCGGTCTGGAGGCTCATTAACCGATAGGGCAGGGATGCGTTTCCGACCTTCTGGCCCCGAATCTTGACGCCTTTGATCTTGCCGCGCTCCTCCAGCCAGGGCGCAAAGAGGGCCTGGGCGGCTACCTGCTCAATCCAGATGCTTTTGAGGGCGGGGTGGGCCGGAACGCCGATCTCCTCGATCCAGCAGGCGGCGGCGTCAGCACCCCCGACTAGCTCAATGGCCTTGATGGGGACGAAGATGTTGCGGTCAGGCGGGAAGCCCTTTAGGCCTAGCTTATGGGCCGGTAGAACGCGGACAACGATAATCCCGTTCAGGTCGCCCTTCAGGCCGTCAACGCGGGCCACAGGGTCGTACAGGAGGACCTCATGCCCCTCTGGGAGATTCTCTAAGGTCATGTCAGGGTCGGTGGCGGCTCTGACGAGTTCGAGATCGAAAATGGCCTCCTCGGAGGGGACAGGCTCGCAGAGGTACTGCGCCGAAAAGAAGGTGCGGCTGAGCGCTGCCTCCTTCTCGTTGATCTCGTCGGCGGTGAGGAAGGAGGGGCAGAGCGGCCAGGGGCCCTCATCGGAGGGGTCCGCATCCTCCGGAGGGGGGCCGTCCCAGACCCCGAAGCGGAATTGAATCCAATCGCCCCGGCGCTTGAGGTAGGCCGTCACATCCTCGAAAGCCCAGGGGGTGCCGATATGGTTGATGGGCGAGTCGGGGGCATACATCAGCGGCTCAAGGGCCTCGATGAAGTCGATTACCTTCTGGCGGCGGGTGTAGGTGCGGCTGTTCTGCTCGTTGGCGGGGTCATCAATGATGGCCCTGGTGGGGTGGTTTCCGGCGAGGTTGGACTCGACAGATGACGCGAAGACGGAGGGCTCGCGCCCCTTCCCGGCTCGGCCAACGATATTGAAGCGGTCGCAGGGGCCCGCCTTCCGGGTATCGCCCTGAATGCCGATCCAGGGGAAGACATCGCTAACCTGCATGAATAGGCCGGGCAGTATCTCCAGTTCGCCGTTCAGACGGTCCCGAATCTCCCCGACGAGCTTCTTGGCCAGGTCAAGGGTAGCGCAGGCGATCAGGCTGCGGGATTCGGGGAAATGGAGGAGGTGGTGGCAGGTATCAATGACCGTGATGAGGGTGGACTTGGCGTGGCCACGGGGGACGATGGTGCTGGTCTTGGGCTGGGCGTGGACATGGTTCAGCATGGCGCGGTGGAATTTGCCGAACTGCTTCCGGCCCGTGACCGGCTCCCCTTTGTAGCCCAGGGCTATTCCGAGCGCGATGGGGTCCCCCCAGATGCGGAAAATGGCGTCACGGATTTCTTCGGGGCGGTAGTCCAAGGCGGCACCTGCTATATCGACAGTATAGGCCAAAAATAAGTAGAAAGCCTTTTTTCTTGGGGCCCCTTTTCGACGCGGTGGCTAGGGGGCGGGGGCCGAAGGCCTCGGGGGAAGGGGCATACCGTCCCGATCACGCGCCGCGGGTCGCGGCAGACCGCCCGGCTATTCGGGCGGCCCCCGCCGAATACCGTGCTACCTCGCCCGAACCACAAGATCTATCTCGGCCCTCAGCCGCAATTGAATCGTGCGATCCACCGGGCACTCGTCCGACCCAGCCGATAGGCCGGTCGCCGCTACCCACTCGATCAAGGCCAGGGCGTGCCGCCGGTAGGTTTCCGGAAGCAGTGCCAATAGGCGTGCCAGTTCTTCACCGTCTA
>Ga0209349_1000516_pt1 | contig 19875 bp, 19 predicted proteins | sample ETNvirnome_2_130_FD_184067 | JGI IMG/M metagenome (GOLD analysis project Ga0209349, IMG submission 184067) | Marine viral communities from the Pacific Ocean - ETNP_2_130 (SPAdes) (version 2) | ecosystem: Environmental > Aquatic > Marine > Oceanic | place: Pacific Ocean | collected 2013-06-22
CAGGGTAGAACATTCGGTCGAATGCTCCGTATCCTGGCATGTATAGTCTTTCAAAGATTGCTTCACAATATGGGAACTCAGACCCACCAAAGGGAATCATTATAGGCATATTGATCGTTCCTCCTGGAACAAATGTAGGTACGGAGGCTGCCCCTAATTCTGACCAAGAAAATCTTTCTACGTCTGACTCATGTAATGTACTTAAAAACTTTGATCTAGCAGCGTCCGTTTTATAAACATCTTGCATTATTATCTCCCCATATACTAGACTTTTTATTAACTTAGCATCCCCAACAATACACACTGGCTCATTAGCACTTTCAATTACTCCGTACTTTTCTAGTAATCTAAGGATATTAATATCTTGTTCCCAAATTACCTTAGGCGTAATGGTATTAGCGAGATTTGAATTAAGATCATTTAAGAACCGATATAAAGTATCTTCAATTTCCTCAGAAGCTTTATTTGACAAAGATACGCTAAACTGCTTGTAAAAAGTTTCATCATTTTTATCAAACCGATCCCCAAAAAAGAACTCGACTGACTCGGAAAAGGTCGAGCCCCCCTCTTCTTTATATGCGGAAAATGTTAGATTTTCCGCATGCTTGTCTATGTGCCCTGATCCATACGTTGCTACTTTTTGAGGAGCGAATACTATCCCCGCAGCAGTGGTTATAGGCTGAATCTGAATACCTTCCATCATCATTTCTAACCCTAAAGACTCAAACATTTTTTTCAGTGTTAGATACCCCCATAACGTAGTTAAATTAACATCCGACCCCGTAAAGTTTGTTAGGTCTGAATCAGTCCAGTTGTACCCCTCTCTGTCAGCCTTCACTTTCCCTGCTGTTAATGTGTCAATTAAACACTGCCTGTGGAGTCCCTCTAAAAGTTTATTTAAATTAGGTAATAATACGATCATATTTCCTAAGGGTATTTTACCAGCAGAAGCCGTTTTATGTATATACTTATGTAATATTGTGCGAATAAGCCCATGTATATCCCCAGGAACATGGTCTGTAAGGAAAGTATACGGCTTCATCTTATCGTGGTCTGTGCCAAAATAAGTATTATCTACCCCCTTATGTTTATTCTTCCATTCTTGTGCGAAACCTGTTCCGTATTTTGCTTGATATGCGTCTACTACATCTTGAACTTGTTGACCAGACTTCATTTGAAGCTTTCCTTGTCCAAATTTATTGAAATCGTCTATTGACAAATTGTGTCTACATCTTATATATCTCCCAAATGCAGCACCAAAAGCTCCCTCTCTTTGAGATTGTCCTAATGGCCCAGGATTAGCGACTAAAGATAATGACAGTTTTCGCGCACCCTTAGCGTCATATTTATTCTCAGCGTCCATTAAAGTGCATAAGAAGGGGCCTCCCCACGATTTAAATGAATACCCCATTCCATAAGCAACATAAATATGGGTTTGGCTTCCTTTCCCTAAACGCTCATTCATCTCTTGAATTTGTTTAACAGTTTTCTCTTTGGCAGCTTCCACTGCACCTCCGATTAATTCCTTTGATTTGTCGTAGGTTGTTCCCGAATCGTAAAATTGCCCAATATCATTACCTGAATCGACGACAGTTTGAGTTACCCCACCAATACCACCACCTCCTACGAGGTCGAGGCCCAGGCCCACAGGGGAAGCATTAAAATAGCCCTTACCGACTGCCATTATCTGATCTGACCAGTCTGCGTCTGGATTGGACAAAGTTAACGCAGCGTCTGTAGAGTATGCGCCTTCCGTCTGTAAGTGAGGTCTATTTCCCCAGTATGCCTGAGGCTGCTCTGTTGGTGTGTAATCGACAGGTCCTTGTAACTCTATGGGTTCACTCCATCTTGGAGCTTGAGACCCGCTATTATACTCCTCTGCGTTTAACAACTCTTGGTACTTACCTGCCATCGGTGGACCTGTTGCGGCTCCAGGAGGATCTCCATCGAAGTATCGTTTTCTGTTCCATGCGAAGGATCCCCCTGCGTCTGCTGCCCAAGCCATTTTAACCGTCTTAACAGCCTCTGGATTCTCGTCCATTGCTTGGTTATATTCATCCTGAAAATTTTCTTGATAGAGGCTTCCATATGGGGAGGCCATAAAATCGGCAGATGATTTTAAAGTTGTAGGATCTACAGAAAAAATATCAAGACACATTTCTTGTGTGCTGGCTCCTTTTAGGAATCTATTTTCAAATGAGGTGTCTGGGTCAATAAAATCAATCTTAAATATTGACGCATTACCTCCTGAACCCCCATCCTGTTGCCCATAAGAATGCTCTAAACTTACAATATTGTGAGGACTTCCAAATCCAAACATAAACAAGTTTTGTTTAGACTTCATGAACTTTGAAATTTCTCCGTAATCAGCGTTCTCTAACTCTTCAAAGAGAGGAGCGATGTCCTCTTCTTTAAATGCAATCAACACATTTGCGGTTACGTTTCCCTTTTGATAATCCATTAGTACGATGCTGGGAGTAGTATTTGATATCCAGGTATAACATGTTCAAACGGATCCGTAAAGTTATTCATACACATTACTTTCCACCAAGCATCTGTGCCCCCGAAAAATAGATTGCTTACTAAGTCAGGTCTGGCCTCGTACCCTGCTGGTATCATTCCCATCTGATACTCTGCTCTATCGAGTGCTCTTGTATAATTATCGAATGCAGGACTACCCACTGTACTTGGTATTAATTTTCCTTTATGAGCATATACCTGTACTCCTACAGAATATCGAGAACTTCTAGTATAATCAGCCCTTGAGTTTGATGATCTTGCCATAGTCAGTCGAGGATGCGGGGGATAACATCCAAAGTGCCCCCTATCATGTTAGTGCTGTCTGTAATAACTGCCTCCCAACCCGCAAGATTCTCACCTGCGACTTCCTCAGGCTGATTAGCACTAAAGTTTCCGAAGTCTCCTGCTCTATTTTCTTTCAATTCCATATCAATCTTAAGTACTCTAGGAAGTAAAGTCTCTTTATCATAGCCTGTGTTCGGATCATAAGCCATAGAGTAATTAGTGCATATACATGGAATCGCTCTAAAAAGCATTCCAAAAGTTAGTTTAACTATAGGAGGTCCAAATATTGGGTTTGTTACATTGTTATAAGTAGAGCTTCTAATTAAATCTACCCAATAAGAAACAACATCTAACACTGTATTTCCTTTTTCCCGTTCACTAGGGGAAGCCGTTGCATACCATTGCTCATATCCTTCGGGAGTGAATGGAAATCCTAAATCTTCAATGTCCGACTGGGCCATATCTCCATAGAAAGCAGGAGGGCTGTATTTTTCCTTGTAGGACCATGCATCTGGGCCTATAGACCCTGGCTGTCTATTCTGTGAGTTTTCAAAAAATTTAGCTATTTCTTGTTGTTCACTGTTGTATGACCCTGTAGACTTTTTTACATTTGAATTAAACATAGATACCAAGTGCGGAGTTGTCATCTTGAATGTTAATGAAAACCCCCGTGCGTCTGAGCCTAGGTAGGAGAATAATTCACTTGCTCTACTTAGAGGCTTATAGCTTGCGTATTTTGCCGATTTACTTTCTCTTATCTCTGGGTCTTCAAAGAAAGGTAGCCGAACTATTCTTGGAGGACCATCGGGATTAGTATCATTTGGAAATTCAAATTGTAAAAATCCCTTTTGATCTAATAAAGAATCCCTTGTTTTTGGAATTCGTAAGGTGTCAGCGGTAGTACCCGTGTTTAGCCCATTTACTGTATTACTATTTAAATCCATGTTCTTATCCTAATGATGCGGGGTTAATTGTATTATCATCCGTATTAGTTACTATTTTTTCTAAGGCATCATTGCCCCCTTCTTGCATTCTAATAAACTCTTCCATTACTGATGTCATTCTGCCCATTTGTGCCGCTGCACCAGAACCCCCAGCTAACGTGTCCTTCATCGCTGCTCTAAGCTCATGATTAGTTATTCGCATGTAGTTGGTGCTTTCATTAATGTTATCTTTAAAAAGCTTTAACTCCTCTGAAATTCTCTCATCTTCTCTATCGTGAAGCTGATTCATCATCTCTTCTTGCCTCTTATACAGACGGTCTTCCTTTCTTCTCTTGAAGTATTGGAAGCCTTCCCACGCCAACATACCTACGGTTAAGATCTGTCCTGCAATTGGAACCATATTGGCAGCAGCGATCCCTGCCATCCTTCTACCCATAAAGCCTCCGAAAGCTTTTGCAGCACCTTTTCCAAAAACTTTTTTAACTCCTGGGCCTACACCTTTCGCAATACCTCTTAAGATTCCGCTGGTTCCCCTGCGTAGCCCAGCATTAAGCTTACCACTCTTTCCAAACATTTTAGTTAAGTTTGAGGTAACATTCGAAATGTTCTCCGCTACCCCCTGAGGTCCCTCTATCTCAACCACATACATAGGCTTGCTAGGATCTCCCCCTAATTGGTTAGCGAACTTCCCACCTATGCCCCCTGGACCACCCTTGCCGAAGCCAAACTTGAAAGCTCCCAGAATACCTTTATCCTTAGAAAAGAGCGTAGAGAGCAGCGGAAGGGCTCCTGCGGCAAGTCCTAAGGCTCCGAGCCCACCACCTGGGCTTTCGACCCCCGTACCTACGCCTAATCCTGCTGCTCCAAGCCCAAGAGCACCTGCTCCAAGCATAGTTCTCATAGGAGAACCCTCCATCATGCCAGCCAACATCCCCCCTGCCCCTCGCTTCATCGCAATCACTGAGGCAGTAATCATGGTGGCTTTAAGCATTCCCTTAAAGAATGGGATAAACTCCCGAAGAGTCTCGACAATTTTGGGAAGTCTCTCTGCTAAAGCTGTTTTGATTGGACTTAGAATTTCTTCTTTAATCACTGTTAAGGTTTTACCCCACTCCTCTGTTATCTTAGTATTTACCCTCATCTCTTCCAACTGAGAGGGTGTCATATTATCATAGTTCTGTGCTAAAGCCATGGCTGCTTCTGCCCCTGGACCGTAGATTGTTTTTAAGGTATCCAAAGCAACATTCATCTGAGCACCATTCTGTTGCATCTGTCTAACATGTTCGAGATATTTGCGTCCCTGGTCAAGCATCCCCCTTTCAATATCCGCTGTACTTGCAGTTCCTCCTAGTACAGCGTTTTGTAAATCATGTACACCACCAATAACAGCTTGGGATACGGCATCTCCACCCGTTTTCATCAAAGCTCCTGTGAATTGTGTTATTAACTTTTCATTTCCCGCCCCATACTTTGCGGTAAGTTCTATAACACTCTTCTGTACTCCTTGCGAAATACCTAGAGCAGCCATGGTTCCAAAGTGCTCAGAAAGAGAATCTAAAGCAGTCACCAATCTATCCGTAGATATATTATACTGATCACTTAAGGTGATCATATCTCTCGATAGTTCTCCCACCTGTTTAGCGTTTAATCCTAAATGGGTTTGCATTCGACGCTGTGCTCGTACAAGCCCGTCTAGATTCCCATTCAGAGTTGCAGTTCGAGAAGCTAATTTAGCGGTATCGCTATCCAAGTCTCGCATGCCGATATCAGCTTGCTTAAAGGCTGCGGTTATATTATTAGCAAAACCACCAGTTGCGTTCGCAAAATCGCCAGGATAAGATCGGATGACCTCAGTTACATTAGACCCCATCCTGAGGGCTGATTGCTGTGTTTGATCTGCCTGTGAAACGCCTTCGAGTATAGCTTTCTGAAGTAGGTCAACGGGGCTAATTATGCTCTTTATATTTCCAAAGAGTTTATCCCCCAAACCCCCAAAGTCTTCATGTATATTATCTAAGCTCTCTGTGAGGGTAGGACCAAACTTTACCCTTTTTGCGGTTTGGGCCGTTTGTTTCTTAAGCATTCCCTCAAGAGCACCTATGTTTTTGCCTATGGTTTTTGTGGCTTTCGTGAGGTTCTTACTCGCGCTGATCGCCTCGTTCTCGTTGTTTAATGGCATCCTCGGTTTCCTGTTCGTCTCTTAGTAAAACTGCTTTTTGAGCTTCTACGAGGTTCAAATTCCAACAAAACTCCATTCGATCTAACCGATAAGTTCTGTAAACACCTGACCCTAGTACTGCGAATAATCCCTTTTTTACTTTTTGAGGGATATTTCGTAATCGTTTCCTATTTTTATATAGTGTTTTAAGCACAACATCTATAACTGCCGATGAGGTATAGTCTAATCTAAAGCATGCGATGATTACTCCTTGGGTAGTTACAGTTCTTCGAACGCACTTTGGTTCTTTTTTTGAAGAGACACATAGGACAACACGTTGAGTCCCTCCTGCAAACCTACCTTTGATTCTGAACTGTCCAGCCTCTGGGTAGTCGAAAATCATTATCTCCCCAGGTCTGAACCTACTTGTAAGAACTGGTACTCTAGCAACAATAGTACTGATCTCTTGCTGCTCTGAGAACACAACGCTTGATTCTGGTGTGTAATCTTTTAAAAATTTAATGATTGTTGGTGAAAACTGGGCCATGGATTCCTTTAATATAATATATATTCAAACATGCATAACTCTCTAGACATTGATATCGTTGATTTTATTGATTTAATAAACCATACATTAAGTAATGAGTTCATAGAAACATGGAGATATAAGTATTCAGAAAAGTTTATTAAGCATTTTCAAATAAGACTACTTCAAGCTCTATCAAATCAAAAACCTTTAAAATTGAATTCTTTATATTCTTACCTAACAAAGAAATGTAAGTATTCAACATCTCAAGTAGATAACTTCTTTATCTCTATAGATATTTCTTTATACGAACCTTTAGTCACTGGAAAAATTAAAAAATGATTGATTTTATAAAACGATTTATAGTAGGCTCCAAACTCCTCCCAGAGTACTACGAAGAACCTACTGACATCTTTATGTATCTGTTTCACCTGATTTACACAGGTGTATTTGTTTGGATTATTTGGAAAGTCGCTATTGCTATGTGGAGCGTTTAGCCTCGTCCAGCCTCTTCTTCACAACCTCAGGGGGGTTAAAGAGGGGGCAGACATACTTATAACCACACCAGTTACAGTACTGGTTTTGCATCGGGCACATATCTTCACTCTTAGATTTCCTGATCTTCCATACCTCATCGACCTTCTTACGAAGATACGCAGCAATTTGAGCGTTGGAGTAGTTAACGCTGACCAGCGTATCGGTTAATGGGTAATAGTGAGCCACCGTAATATTTTCAATAGGGGTTTCATAGAGCTTATGAACCGCATAGCAGTATCCTTGGAGTTGATCATCCTTAAACAACTCAAACTTGGACTTTTGGCGTTTACTAGTCTTGTAATCAATAACTAGATAGCCACCATCATTCCCCCTAATCACTCTGTCAATTATTCCGTTTACAGAGATATCATCTTTAATATTCACTTCGTAAACTTGTTCCGTAGCTCCAGCCTCTGCTAAAAGGGCATTGAACTTTAGGAAATTTCTTAGACAGATATCAATCTTTGGAGTGTACGAGGCATTGAATTTATAGTTTTTCTTTTCGTTCTTAGCGTGTTCTTGAAGCTTCTCAAGGGTTTTTGCCTCTACACCCTCCTCAAAGATTTTGTGGATGTAGGATCCGAAATGAAGCGCATCCCCGTTGTTACCGTCCTCAGGGACCCTCTTGACATATCGGTACAAATATTTCAGCTTACAATCTGAAAATGTGTTCGCTTTCGACTGTGATATAGTGTTACAATACATATGATATCCTCCACCATAATTATAGAGTACTTATCTTCAAAATTCGAAGGTATAGGCAAATTCTCGGCTAATAGCAAGGAATTCTTAATTCCCTCTATATTTAGGCCCACCGATAGAAGACTTAAATTAAGTATCAATACAGAGACGGGGTTGTGGCAGGACTTCCTCTCTGGCGAGGTTGGTAACTTTGTTAAGCTGTACGCAATCCTAGAGAATAAGTCTTACCATGTCGCAGAGTCAGAACTCTTGATCAGGACGCTTTTCAAAGGGGACGAAGCCAAACTGCCTCAAGTAAGGGAGGTGGTACAGGAAAAAGCTAACTTGGAAGATTTGTTAGAGGTTTCAGCGACATCACACGATTCGGATGACCCCATGGTTCAGGCTGCTTGGTGCTTCCTTTTTGAACGAAAGCTCCTCGATCTAGAGGATAATAGATTTGTATATCATTTAGCTACTAGTGGTAAGTATAAAAATAGACTAATTATACCATTTACCAAAGATGATGTAATGTACTACTTTCAAGCCCGTGCCTTAGATAGCACTCAATTCCCTAAGTATCTCAATCCAGCGGTTGAGGAGGGCATCAGGCCCTCGCATATCCTTTACCCTTTCGATGAGGGGGCTCCCTCTCTGACCGTCTGTGAGGGGCCTCTGGACGCGATCTCCTTACAGCTACAAGGTGTCAACGCGACCTGTACGATGGGCTGTAGCGTCTCTCAGGAGCAGCTAGACATACTCAAGGACTTTGAGGGTAAAATCATCCTTGGATACGACAATGATGAAGCTGGACAGAGGGGTATTCAGAAATTTGATAGACTCAGAAAGTGCAAGCTAATGAGCGAGATCTCCCTCTGCCCCTTACCCAAAGGCTTCAAAGATTGGAATGAGGCCCATGTAAAGGACTTCGATCTAAAGAAGTGGGTGGACGAAGAGACAGTTATGTATGATTACGAGTATAAGATTCTAAATTCTCTCACACAAGATTAAGAGAAATATCACCTTTACAAAGTGATTCCATCTCAGAATCACTAGGAGGATCAAATTTTCCCGCAATAACTAATTCGGCCTCCATCAGTTCTTTTATACCGTCGTTGCTTCCTGCCTGCTGGGAATCCATAATGAACTTCACAGTTTTAGGAAGGTCCTTAGGATTCACATACCCCCTCTCCCAAGGAGGCATGGACCCACCTAATATATACTCACTTTCTATAGCATTCTTTGGCCTCTTATTGCAGTCACAGGTATCACATTTATCTATAACGATTTTGTAGCCACCCCGATCTGTTGCTGAACTATAATGCATCAAGTCTGACCAAGTAGGCCAAGAGCAACCCAAACCATGTTCCATACAAGAAAGCCAATCCTGTACTTCAGCCCAATAATAAACATTACCTGCGTCATTCTGTCGCCATTGAATATCAAATATTCGCATCCACCTACATCTGCATATAGTTCTCCCAGGGGTGGTTTTTCTTTCGTACTGCTCTATCTTTGCATTCTGATAAGCTTCGCCCAATTCTGCATTAAAATAACTCATGACTAGATAATTACGATATTAGGATTCCAGTTTGGACACAACTGTTGAGCTTCCAGGCTAATATTTGAATTAAACGATGCGTTCCAGTCCGATGAAGTGTCCATTATCGCAGGGAAGGTGGTCGAGTTTAGATCGTATTGCCCCAGAGACAAAGGCAGCACAGAATCCCAAGTCCTCATACAAAGACCTGACGGACCATATTCCCCAGAAACCCTTGTATATCCAGCAGATGCTGTATAAAAAGCTCCAGAAGTGCCCCACCCTCCAGTAAGCTCATCAGAAAAATAAGCTACATTATGAAGAACAGTTAGTCCACTAGCGAATGTTTGCTGACCTACGGCTCTATTTACCTGAACATTGCAGTGGTAGGAGATGTAAGAGCCTTCGATATCACCACAACTACTAGGGCTGAGTGGGTTATGCAAAAAAGTCCATATCCTTTTCCAAGTTCCATCAATGGTTTGAGTGGTTTCCGTCCACAGCATGTAACCTGTCGCGCTAGTATTACCCGATAGTTGTAATGAGCTTTGTCCTGGAACTTGATTAGCTGCTGCTGCTCCAGGTGCTGGTGAAAAAGGTGCTGGATTTACCATAATTATCTCCTGTGGTCTACATTATATAGCTTTAGAAAATGAATACAAAGTATTTATTTTATTATAAAGTGAAAAAGAGGAGATAAGATTGTCTCATTAAGTAAATTGAATCTTACTTGCGCTGTATAAGGTCCTGTTGTGGTTCCTCCGCTAGTACCTAAAGCACCTACAATTTTGGTAGTATCTAAAGGAAAAACGATAGTATTATCGCTTGTTACGCTGATTAGACTACTAACTGTTGCATTATCAAATCCAGAAACGGTTACCCTTGAGGGGAGGTTAACATCTTCATTAATTTTTGTAATTTGGATGGCTGGTGAGGTAATAGCGGATTCTTTATATATGTTCTTGATAGCCCAATCAAGGTCCTTATTCATGATGCTTAGTTCATTTGTAACCTTTAAATTAATTTTTGATCCTATAGTGACATACCTATTTGATAAATGAGACTTACACGTTACCAAAAGGGGTTCGGTCATAGAAAAGACAGTATCCCCATAAAGATGGAAATCGTTGATTAATGTTTGAAAAGAACCTCCATCGACCATCTTTACAGTCCAAACATCAACATAATCAGCCACAGCAGAGGCAGTATTGGGTAAATCAGCCCCCTGCCATTGTCCTGTTAAATCTACAGTACCATCTAAAACAGCCACATAGTGCCCCTCGCCCATACGGTAGATACCACTAGCTTGGTTTCCTGGCTCATACTCCGTAGGATCAAAAGAATCTACATTATCTGCATCTCCTGATGGAGCAAATCGCATATATGGTGTTGCGGTAGGTAAAACCAAGCCATCACTGCCGATTACCCCCGAAATATTTGTAGAATTAAGGTCATCTTTTCTGAAGATCATTACTGAACTTACTGCATAAGGGTCTACATATACCCCATCATTCACAAAAAAGCTCTGGAGCCCCACTCTCTGTAGCACTGTGGGGCGATTCCCTCTATCAATTATGGTTTTGTCGTTTAATTGCGTCATCTTCCCTTTTTAACTCTTCTTTATATAGCTTTAAGAACGCTGTTCTTTCTGTACGAGTTAGTTTTTTTACATCACCATATGTAAAACCAACCCTATGCACAAGTATATAGGCTTCTAAAAAGAGTTCTTCTAGATCAAGTGTATGATCTAGCTCAAGGTAAAAAAATCAGTGCCAATGGGCAACTCCGCAGTTTGCGTATGACCACAGTGATCGCAGGAGAACTTTCCTTGTGTGTCTAACCCGTATTTAGACCCAAAGATCTCATTCATTAGAAGATGTACATCTTTGGAGGGGAGTTTTTGGATAACCTTACTAATAACGGCTTTATTGTTATTCCCATCAATACTCTCAACAAAACGCCACATATTGTCCATTATCCGTGTTGAGTCTGCTAAAAAAGCTTCATCCCGAACTCTAGGAAATCTTACTGTTGCTTTTTTATTAATCTTTTCTAAGTGGACTTCTCTAGGGTCTTGTAAATCTTCTTCAATCTTATTAACTTTAAACTGTCCAATATCAAAGGTTACATCACTTTTAGCCTCACAAGCCTCACAAATATAAGGTACTGTGTACTGAGTTCCGAAAGAATTTTCTCTAACTTTTAGTAGCAAATAGAGCTTATCGAACTGAAAGAGGTCGTTGACATCAATATTATTAACGCATCTAGAGATTAAAACATTAATAGAATCCTTATTTGGTGCTTGAACAATGGCTTTCTCATCACTAAAGTCCATGGGCCGAACAGTAATACCCCTAGATGGGTCTATTAGATTGTAAAATTTCCCCCTAGAGGGAAGATCCACTACTTCTTCTACCTCTGTGGGTAGATTCTCTAAAATTGCATCCACTGCATCGCTAACGCCACCTTGATGGCTCGCTATAGTTCCTTGTACTTCAGGGTTATTCATATTATTCTCCAAAAAAAGGGTATTCCTAACTATAATAGTGAAATGAAAATTATTATAGATAATTTAAAATCTACACTAGAGACGGATAATTCTAAACTTTTATCGGCACTAGTGAATTTATATAGCTTTAAGGTCCCAGGGCATGAGTTTTCACATCTCTATAAGTCCCATAGATGGGACGGAAAGAAGAGATTTATTAACAAGAAAGGTATTTTTAGGACTGGGCTCCTATCTAGGATTCTTGAGGATTTAAAGAAGATAGACGCAGAGCCAGAGTTGGTACAAACTAAACGTGTCAAAAAGAAAAGAGAGCAAACTATTCCAAAAGAGAATATCAAAGAATTAGCTTCTTTTACTTACTACGATTATCAGTATGAATTAATTAGAAAAGCCTTAGAGATGAAAAGAGGGGTAATCCAATCCCCCACAGGCTCGGGTAAAACCCTAATAATGGCAGGAATTATCGAAGCCTTAAAAGGTAGAAAAATGGTGATTCTTTTTAATGCAAAACAATTGCTAACGCAAACCTATAAATTTCTTACTAATACCTGCCAAATGGACAATATAGGGCTTTGTTATGGGGAGGGGTATGTTTATGGTGATATAATGCTTTGCACAGTGCAGAGTATTGAAAAGATCCTAGACACGCACCTTGAGGATACAGAGGTCCTTATGGTCGATGAATGCCATGAATTTCCTAATGGAAAAATAACATTACCTGCTATAGAATCATTCCCTAAGGCTTTCTTTCGTTTAGGCTTTACAGCAACTCCTCCTACTGAAAATATTGCAAAGTATAATCTAGAGGGAGCACTCGGTCCTACCATGAAAATACTAAATACATTAGATTTAGTGAAACAGGGAGCGTTAACCAAACCTATAATACAACTGATTGATAGACAATATTCAGCCAGCGGGATGGACGAAGAAATGCCATACCTAGATGTATACGATGATTATATCGTAAATAACGAAGATAGAAACAATATTATTAAGGAGATCGTAGATGACATCAAAAGTAAAAACACAAACTCTCGTATACTTATTCTTACCAAGTCCCTTGATCACGGAAGAACCCTGGAAGACCTACTTGGGAGCAATTGTGAATTCCTCCAAGGGTGCGATTCAGTCGGAGAAAGGTATGAAGCTATATCTAGATTCCGAGGATGTGGAGAATCTAGCATCCTCATTGGTACTAAAATCCTCCAAACAGGGGTTAACATTGAGGAAATCACCCACTTCATCAACGCAAGGGGGATGAAGTCCGAAATAGCCACCATACAGGCATTGGGACGGGCTCTCAGAACACACGACACAAAAGAAGTTGTGTATGTATACGACTTTCTAGATAAAGAAAAGTATTTAAGTGACCACTCTCTAGCTAGAAAGAGACACTATGAAAAAGAAGGACATACGGTAAAAGTATTATGAAAAATCTAAATGACCTAAAAAAAGAGAAGTATGTATTTACTTCTATTGAACGATCAAAAGTTGATTCAGTAATTGAAGATCTTAAGTTTATAAAAACTAAAGAAATCTCTGAAGATGGGTACAAGAGAATTTGTGCTATAGAAAAAGAGGTTAAAATGCTAAAAGATCAATACACTCAACGGTTTATTAACCTTCTAAAGCAGGGACATATGGTTTAATTCTCTAATTCAGGGATAGAGATACTTGGGTTTTCCATCTTAAGCTTAAGACCCCAGTTCTCCATATCCCGCCTAGTCCAATTGTCATCCATCTTCTCTTCTAAAGCATCAAGCTTATAATTAATGTTGGTAAGCTGAGTGCTGATCCAAACTACACCCCCGCAGAGGGCAATCACCATACCCAAGGGCATTAAAGTCTCTTTTGAGAGCGTTATTTTTTTATCAGGTGTAGTCATTATTTTAACCTTTTTACTGTCATAGTTGAGCCAGTAATAGCTTTTACTGTGTTCGCAGCAGCGTCATAGGTAATATCTACTGTATCACCTGGGCTACAATCAAACACTGCGCGGATAGTGTGCTCCAGGGGATCAACTGTTGCATGGACTCTAGGAACTCCAGCAAGAACATCGACTCCGCTTTTTCTAACTGTTAGGGTTACTAAGGCAGACCCACCTTCTAAAATAATTACCCCTACACACTCATAAGTGCCCCCACCACTTACATTAAACTGTTTATCTGTATCATTCCAAGTGATATGGTCACTGTTTGAAACTTTATTGGTTACTGTCGCACCAGCCCCTACGTTTGTTTCTGACCCTGAATCTGTTCCATCGCTGTCTAGTTGTGCGTAAGCATATGGATTAGGTATAGGACACGCACTGGTACTTCCTACTTCAAAAGAATAAGCACTAGTGGTAACATTATCGCTTATTAAAGTTCCCGTGACCAGTTTTTTCGCTTCTACGGCACTCAAATAAAATACATTTGAATTCGCTGTAAAATCTGATTGGCCCCAAGTACTAATAGGAACTGATGTAGCCTCGACATTTGAGCCAGTACCGCAAGTAACATAAGAAACAGTACTTGGCGCAGCACACACCGCTAACTGGGCTTCTGCTGGGGTTAACGCTTTTTGTGATGTAACGATCCCGTCATCATCAACTAACAAAGATAAGAATAGTTCTGTTTCCGACATATAAGAGTCCTCAGGATATTATAGCTACTAACGATTTTCATCGTCAGGATTTTCTGTATCTGGGGATATGTCACCTAAGATACTTTCTAGCTCTTTCATAGCATCCATAAACTCTTCTTTACTTAGCTCAGGGTCCTCTGTATCAGATTCGTCCTTGACAGACTCTTCATCCTCTTCTTTCTCCTCTTCAGGCTTATCTTCCATATGATCAGGCTCTTGGGGCTCTTCATCCTCATCCCCAGGGGTTTCCTCTTCGTCAATAGTAGGTAACTCCTCATCTCGCTCGATCTCCGAAGAGGGGTCTAAAGAAGTCTCTACGTCTGCCTCCTCCTCTTCTTCCCAGTCGTTAATTAACTCACCTGACTCAAAAACCTCTCCAAATCCCGCAGACTCGAAAATGACCTTAAGACAGTCATTTACGTCTAAACTCTGAACTCCTGTTTTACTTCGTAAAGAAGTAGCAAATTCTCGCAATACCTGCTTTTCAACTGAGTTTTTGGGGAACACTCTTGCTAGAGTTTCGAGAACCACGACTTGGGTGTTAATAAGACTCTTGAAGGAGGGGACTTCTTTTAGGTTCTGGACGTTAATACCGTATTTCTCATTTAGAATAGATATTAACTCCGTTCTAACGGGCTTTTTCATTTCAAACAACTTATTAATAAAGGTTTTGATATGCTCATCTTTAATCTCAAAGCTCTCTGAAATTGATAAAGTGTTCTTTACGGTATCAAAGAGGTCTTTCTTGTTAACGAACGCAAAGTAGGGAACTTCATCAAGCACTTCTGATAATTGATCGAAAATCCTATCATCGTTTTTTTCAAAAACCATCCCCGCTAGGTTCTTAACTGCGTTGCTGCAAGCCCAAGCCTCGTTAAAATGCTGCTTAGACTCAAGAAGCTCTTTCTTCACTAGCTCCTGACGGCAGATCATCTCATAGATCGTTTTATTTTGTGTATTAGACACTCTATAAGTCCCTATGTTTCCTAAAGTATCGTAGTTTAATCTAGGGAGATCAAACGCTTTTGTTACTGTGTCTGATAATCGAACTCCATTTACAATTTCAGGGACATTAGCAATAGATTCAAAGTTCTCGTCTAAAAATCTTGCGATTTGGTCTGAGATATTAATAAAATTATGAAACTCAGAAGTTCCTAGAATATTTTGAGAATCATTAAACTTTGTGTTTTTTTCATGCAAGCGTTGCTTAACTTGGTCAAACTTAAGCCTACTTGTCCAGGTATCTAGAATGTCTGCGAAAGTTGTGTCCGCAGAGCTAAAATCGTCTGCATAAAGAGACTCTACAAAGCGGGATACTTTTTGATTAACAAAGGAATCGAACTTATTCTCATCAGTGTAGGCATCAAAATCCTCTACAATAATGAAGTCTAACTCTACTCCATCATCTAAGGTATAATCCCCAGTAACCACCTTCTCACCCTCTGTAAGGTAAGATACGCGAGAATTTGCATCATCAACAGACAACAAACAAACATTTTCTCTAAGGCTTCTACCTAAGCAATCCCCTAGCCTGATGAGGTCTGCTATTTTCTTATCTCTATTCTCGAATATTTGGTCAAACATTATTGGTGTCCTCTATTTTTTCATAAATCCTTTTTAGTACTCTAACTTTAGTAGTATCTAGGTTTTCAGCCAGCATAACTTTTCTAAGTCTGTTTATTTTTTCTTCGTTAGTTCCAGGAAGGGGTGGTGGTTCCCCACCTCCAACTCCTTCTGCGTTGTTTCTTTGAGCTTCCATCTGCTCTTCAGTCTGTGCTGCGCTCTCATCTTCAATGGTTTGCATTGTAGTCTCAATCTCTGCGTCCGTCATATTATAGTACTCTTTATAAATATGTGCTTTTGGGAATAGGTTTAATCCGATTACCGATTGTACTACCTGCGCTCTTTGAATATCAATATCTAGTTTACGTTTTGTAAACATATCAGAGGGATCAGGAAGTTCAATTGTCATTCCTTTAATCATCGCTTCAGGAAATCCTGTTAGACGTAAATGCTTTTTAGCAATACTTTCTAAGCCATTTTCTATAGCATGCTGGATTCTAACAATTGTTCGAGCAAACTTAACATCTAACTGAGACAGGTTAGCTTTTCTTTCAGGGGATTGGTCCTTTTCAACAATGTAATCTTTAGGAATCTTAAGAACAGCTAGGAGCTTATCTCTAAAGTACTTAACATCGTCAACTTCTCCCAAGTTCTCTGCGCCTCTAAGGGTTTCGATCTTTGTTCCACCCCCTGCTCTCGTAGGAACAAAGAAGTCTTCATCCATAGATAATGGGTTATATCTCTCATCTATACCCCCTACCTGCTGATTATAATATTTTTCTTTCTTAAATTTCTGCTTGAGCTTTTCAATAAAGATTTCGGCTTTATTAGTAGGGAGGTTGCCTACGTCCACATAAAAGATGCGTCTTTCTGGAGCGCGAGATAGTCTGTATATGATCATCGCATCCTCCATCATCTTAAGAGATCTAAAGATTCTTACTGCTAGAGCCGCAATTGATTTACCATAAGGATAGAAATAAGGATCCGAAGTAAATAAGCGGAAATGAACAATCTGGTTCTTATCTAATGTAATATACTTAGCATTGTTCATCGCCTCCCCCTGAAGACCATAAGAATCCCAATCTCCCTTGTCAGGAATTTCTTGAAGGAAATCAGTTAAATAGCCGTATTCGTTTTCGACACGAAGAATAAAGAACGGATTAAGAATCTTAACTCTCTGTACCCCTTTTTCTGGTTTGTTTATGTCTGTAATGATCTCACAAAAAGAATCACCAAACTTAACCGTATTCCTAACAATATCCCAAATCATACGATCTAACTTAAGGGTATCAAAAAGTTCGACTATGGATTTTTGGACCTCGGGGTGGTCTGTCTTTATGACCCACCGCTCCCCTTTTGTGTTTTTCTGCGTAGCGTCATCTGAGTAAATATCAAAAGCAGCCGCTACTTCTGGATACTCATCCATATTTGCGTATTCACGATACCTCTTCTGACGATTTCGTTCTAGTTCAGGTAGGGTTACAGGTCTTGTGGACTGGGAAATGGATCCCGCTGGACCCGTAGGCTTAATAGTGTCCGAAGATATAACCGTATCCCCTGCCAGGGGTGCGGGTTCTACTGGGGATTCCCCTTCGGTGTCTTGCCTTGCAATATATGGTGCTGCCTTTGTAGCAAAAAACCTTGCTAAAAACTTCCCTAACCTTCCTGTAGGGTAAAAGTAGGACCCACTCCTATTAGGTGTGCCACCCCAATCGGTCTGCCCAAACTCATCAATTCTTTCAGAATTCTTTATTTCATCAACCATTGTAAATCTTCCTTAGTTAAACCACCATGACTCTTTATTGGAGCGTATCTTTTTGACATGGCTAAAGCTAATGGCTTATCTCTCTCTGTATTTAGCCCCTTAGTCGTTTCGATTGGATCAGATTCAGATAAACTATGCAGAATATGGATAGTTAAAGCTAAACTCATAACTAAATCATCATTTTTTCCTACGTCTGCCTCTGCTTTTCCACTATTTGCAATGATAAAAGTTAATAACTCGTCAACCGTTCTTTTAGAATTAATTTTAACTGCATTCACTCTTATATACTCTTCCATCCTAGCAAGGATGGTTTCTCGGTTTTTTGTCGTTGTCTGGACTCCAAAATCACCGTTCTCTTCCATCCATAAATTCTCATACTCTAATACGTTAAAAAGCCAATCAATCAAGTTATTTCCAATAGTGTTTCTTTCTACTACTACATGGGCTAAATTATAGTAATTCGCCTCTGTAGCTATTATATCCGCAAAATCATTAATAGGAGTTTTATTTGAGTAAAATTCTGCTACTTGCTCTCCTGTGTATCTATTAATGATTTGAAATGCAGAATAATCTCTATCTCTTCCTAATGCCACATCTACACCCATAACGTAATCATAGTGGGGTTCGGGGTCCTTCCAGACGCGCATGCGGTTGTTATACTTAATATCATAGTTGCCAGATTGGTTTTCAACAAGCATCTTTAGGTTTTCTCCATCTAGATAAGTAGAACCAGTACCTAAAAACTCACACTCGTATTCTTGTAGCCACTGGCGAACGGGCATGTTCTTCTTTGTTGTCTCTTCCCATTTATCAACAAATACCCCTTTCTCTTCCATTTGCTTATATAAATGCTCAAAGCCCTCCTGTCTCTTGTATTCGGGGTGTGATTCCCAATTGATATCAATAGCATTAAAAGAGTTCTCCTTATTGATAGCTTGAACATAATTATTATGATACCAGTTTCCCACACCGTTTACTGTGGAGAGAACAAACACCCTACCCCCTGTCGAAATGATAGGGTAAACAGCAGCCCAAATTGTATCAACAAAATCAATAAACGCTGCTTCATCAATAATAAGCATTGATCCAGCAAGGGATCGCCCTGACTGCTTACCTGATGGTCGAGATTTGATAACAGAAGTACTCTTTAGTTTAAATGTATGCTTATTACTTTCCTCAACTCCTGGTTTTAGGAAAGAGGGTAATTCATCATACATCACCTTAATCCTATCTAGAACCTCAGTAGCCTCAACGTCTCCTTTAGAAAGGATAACAATTGTTTGGTGTTTTTTGAATAGAGCCATCCAAAGAGAATATGCGGACGCAATCGTAGTACAACCTGCTTGCCTAAACTTTCTTAGAATATTGAATCTATGATCTTGTAAACTATTTACAATAAGTCTTTGAAAAGGGTAGAGGTTAAAGGGAACGAGCCCACGCATAGGGTGTACTACCTTAATATAGTTTGAAAGAAAATATATGGGATCTTCTTTACATTTTTTAAATTCTTCTATTAATTCTGCTTGTTCCATAGTCTATTATAGTATATGACCGATCAAAAAGTGTATGCCTTTATCTGTACAAGAACCAAAAACTTTTCTGATGTCACTAAGAGTTGTTTAGCTTATTTAGCCTCTTGCGGCATAGAGGTAAAGATAATGATTAATCAAGATTCAATTTTTGGTGGTTATCATAAAGCTTTTGAGAGGACAAAGCCTAATCCAGAGGATATTATCATCCTCTGCCATGATGATATCGAATTCAAAACCCCGCTTACTTCTTTTAAGTCTATTCTGAATAAGCACTTAGGAGAAAACAGTGGGTTTGTGGGGGTAGCAGGGACCACCTTTTTAGATAGAGACTTAGTTTGGTGGGATCAAAAACGATGGCAAGCGGGACTTCACGCAGGGTGCGTATGGCATGCGCGAGAAAACGGAGAGGTTTATGAAACCCCGTATGGACCTAATAGGCGTGTCGTAGTTTTAGATGGAGTATTCTTAGCAGCCAGGGCCAAGACTTTAGAACAAGTGGGATTGGAAAAACCTGATTACCTTAAAGGGGGTTGGGATTTCTATGATATTCACTATACTCTTACTGCTCATAAAATGGGACTGAAAAACAAAACAATTCCCATTGCCATAGTACACCACTCCCCAGGGGAGTTGGTAGGAAGAGATTCTTGGCATATAAATAAGGATCTTCTCTATAATAAGAACGAAAAG
>Ga0209349_1000517_pt1 | contig 19859 bp, 26 predicted proteins | sample ETNvirnome_2_130_FD_184067 | JGI IMG/M metagenome (GOLD analysis project Ga0209349, IMG submission 184067) | Marine viral communities from the Pacific Ocean - ETNP_2_130 (SPAdes) (version 2) | ecosystem: Environmental > Aquatic > Marine > Oceanic | place: Pacific Ocean | collected 2013-06-22
TACTGCCGACGTCAATAGACCCAAATCCCGACGTTATAGAGCCTGAGTCCAGTGCTCCAACCGTGACGGCGTTAGCCAGCGTGGTAATTGCTGCCTGAGTCGCGCCTGTGACTGTTGCTGCCGTGCCAGAAGTGTTACCTGTGACATTACCTGTAATATTCCCTGCGAAGTTTGTATCCGCTGTGATCACACCGCCGTCGATAGCACTGGAGCCTACGTCAATAGCCCCAAATCCTGACGTAATTGACCCTGAGTCCAATGCGCCTACAGTAACAAGATTTGCCGCACTTGTTATACTGGCCTGCGTCCCGCCCGTTACAGTGGCTGCCGTGCCGCTGGTGTTTCCAGTAACATTACCTGTTAAATTTCCAGCAAAATTTGTATCCGCTGTAATCACGCCACCATCTATAGCACTACTGCCTACATCAATAGATCCGAAGCCACTCGTGATCGAACCTGAGTCCAATGCGCCCACTGTGACCGCGTTAGCGAGAGTGGTGATTGCTGCCTGTGTAGCCCCTGTTACGGTTGCGGCTGTCCCTGATGCGTTACCTGTGACGTTGCCTACAAACGCTGTGCTGGTGATAGATGTCGCGCCTGTGACCACACCCGCATCGACGCTGATCGTGCCGTCCAGAACGATAGCTGATCCGGCTACGGGTGTCAGTGCGAGGTTGCCCACGGTGGTCACAATAGCGTCACCGTTGGTGATCTCCAGATTCGTGCCGCCTGTGGTGTTGCCTACGGCCAAGATCTCGGCCAAGGTATCGGCAGCGCCTAGTTGGGCCGCAACGTAAGTTACAACAGCAGACTCGGTAACGAGCGCCGTTGCGCTGTTTCCGCCCATGGTCCCGTCGGTGGAGAATTCCGTAACCGTTGCTCCAGCAGCAGTGGCTATGCTGGTAGATCCAGTTAACACGCCGCCGGTCAGTGCGCCAGTGGTCGTTACCGCATTGGCCTGGAAATCCCACAGAGATCCCGAATCATCATAGAGAAGCTGTAGGGTGGCCGAGCCGTAGAACTCTACATCATCAGCAGCGGTCTCGGTATCACCGTGCAGGCGGATCGATGCGCCAAGGATGTTGGTCGTACCTGCCGTGATGTACAGTATGCCGTCAGTATCAGCGCCACGGATCTCCGGATTCGCGTTACTGAAGTCAAGGTCACCGATCAGGGTTAGCTGGGATACCGCCTCTAGGGCTGTACCGCCAGAGTTAACCGCCACCAAGTTGCTGGAAGTCAGGGCTGGGAGCTGATCTAAAGCTGTCTCGATCAGCCCAAATTCTGTTCTCATTAGCTGGGAAGACCCAGATGAGCTTGTTATCGGAGTCCCGCTGGGGACGTACCATGGAGCTGTCATTGGGTATACCTCATGATCGTTTCTGCCTGCCTGTTGGATAGAACCGGAAGAACACGCCCGAATAATCAACTGGCTTCATATAGTCTGAGCTTTTGCTCACCGTTAGAGAAATGTTTTCGCTAGATCCTGCTAGTCTTACCGTCACCGGACTAAGATCTGTCTGGTCCCAGGTGAAGGAGTCCCACACAAATTCATCCCAGCTAGATCCGCCAGTTACGGCACTGTCTACCGTTACCGACTGGGGCTGGACGGTGCTTGTAGAGCCATAGTCTAGGGAGTACGAGTAACTGAACTGGGCATATCCTTCTCCTTGGGCCTCCCATGTGGCCGTCATCCACCGCTTCTTCATCCGCAAGGAGTTGGCGTGGTAGAAGTGAGTGACGTAAAACGCATCTATGTCCGAGCCGTCAAAGGATGTCCCCTTGTCCATCTGGTAAACGAATCCATTATCACTACCGAAATACATAGCCTCGTCACCGCTGTTGGTCTCTACAGAGCATGAGCAGATGACCTCGTCGTCAAACGAGATTGGCATTACCCCAACCGGCTTATTGTTCAGAATGGTGATGTACAGGCCGGTCTTATCGCTGAAGAAGATCCGGTACTGGTTCTTGTTTCTGGAGATCATAGAGGCCGTGATCAACAGCTTCTTGGCATTGACCGTATCCCTGATCTGGTCCGTTATGGTGGCATCTCGGAAGTTACCGAAAGACTGGGTCGTTTTAATCGTGGTAACGCCGAACTCACCCATGAAGTATGTCTGGCCCATGACCTGGGCAGAGTCTTTATATCCGCCGATCTCATCCCTGTACTGGACAAGGTTCCAGTCCAATGAGCTGTTTCCGTAGAGCATGTAGGCAACATTGTCGTTCAGGATCAACAGGGTAGCGTTACCTTCTGACCCAGGCTGGATGGCAAAATTACTTACTAGGTCTGAAGTCGCTATCTCTGCAGCTCCCAGGACCGGCTCAAAATTGTACGGATCTCCTATCGCTGAGTGCTGTACAGAATGATTGAACGAGTAGAAGAGGTGATCCTTATGCTCTGTCACATGGTTCGGCTTATCGCTAAATCCGGACTGGTTGCCCATCCCAGTGTCGATAGGGCAGAACACCGTGCCGTCAAACTCGAATCCCCTGTTAACCCCATCAACCCCGTACATCCGATACCCGCTACCGAAGTTGGCGTTCACAAACTCATAGTCACCGGAAGGGCTTAACGTGATGGCCGAGCTGTCTCCAGCGATAGTAGCCAGATCCCCGCCACCAGATACCTCGATCCCTCCAGACTGGAATGTCCCTGTTTGACTGGCAAAGATAAGCCTCCCTGCCGCGTCACCACCAGCCCACGATCCAGACTCAACCATTACCCTGGTGATCGTCGCAGTAGCTCCTCCAATTAGACCGGTAATAACATCTGATTCTGCAATCGCCGTAGATCCGGAGGTGAAAGATAGCTCTTTGCCCAGAGCAACGGCAGCCCAGCCAGATGCAGTTGATTTGTATATCGCGGCAGTAGCACCGCCAACAGCATTCCTGAATGCGTATACGATGTCGTTGAACACCCACACGCCGAGCATGTCTCCTTGACCAGAGACTACCGTGATGTCTGACCTGTACACATCCGCCGCTAGGTTTTTGTACTGGGCCTGTAGTTTTTGCGTCGAAGCGCCATTGGAGATGCCAACAGCGTCCGTATTCCCCTGGATAACAGCGGAGACTGTAAGGTTCTCTGAAGCATTGCTGAATGTGCCTGTGATCTTCGTCAGGATGAGATAGTCCTGCGCCCCACTCGTTACCACCCCTCCCGCCACAATCACGCCTGTAGCGCCTGTGTCGGCTCCTGTGACCGTGTCTCCACCATTGAAGGAACCTGTGATTGTTACATCTAAAAGTATGTATGTGGCCGCTGATGGGGCAGTCTGGCCGTCAAACCGCTCATATCCCTCAATATCAACATAGCCGCCGTCTAGGCCTATCTCGAAATTAGAGGCACTCTGCAGTGACCCAGGCTTGGCCTTCCATTTCGGAGTAACCTCATCAACACCTTTCTCAAAATCAAGGTAATCTCTTCGGACGGCAGGCAGTGGGGGGAGTCTGGATAATGCATTCATGCCATCGGGCCTCTGACCCGCATAGGCTGAAGCTGATCTCCCTCTAGCTGACGCATTAGCCTAGAACCTTCTACCCTGGCTCTGTTCAATGTCGCTTGATCTGACTCGAAATAGGCGTACTTCTCTAAGGCCTTGCAGACAATGAGCTGATGGTACTGGACCGGTAAGACCGGAGTATCACCATTCGCCGCTAATACCTGCGCCCCGCCCTGGAACAGACCTGTGATCGTATACACAGCATCCGGCGCTGGGCCGATCACTAGATTGTTCTGAGGGTCCACCGAGACATGAGAGGGATAGCCGTCAGACTGAGTACCGATCTCGTAGATGTTCCGGAACCATTCCCATGGCACATAGATCATCCAGTTCTCTGTACCAACACCGCCTGATGTCAGATATATCTTGGGAGGATCTATGCGGTCATTGACATCCCAGCTGTTGAAGGTCGTGAGAGCAGATCCAGCACCTTCGTTGCCACCAGTAATATCAGTGACAGCCGCATCATCCCAGGCGTACCTGTAGGTAGATGCGACAGTGGCTATCTCAAACTCGTTCCTTAACCAGCGCCAAGCGTAGCCGTGCCTATTCTGGATCTCGACATAAGCATTCGTTATCCATGTCACCATCCGCTGTAATTCGCCGGACTGACCGGTTACCGCCGTAGGGACTGTGTCCCCGCCAGGGAGATCCGCCTCCAGACATAAGGCCTGACATAGTTCCAAATAAGTCATGCATCTCCTTTACTTAGGACGGCGCTGCAAGACACTCGGCCAGCCACGCCTTCCCTCTGGGGTTCCGGTCCTCGACTACCTCAAACGGATAGCGCAGGCCCCTGTGAGCAACATAGCGCACAGATCTGGCCCCATCTCCGTCAGTGAACGGCTGGTTCTCATAATGAACCGGCTTCGCCCGAGTCAGCGCCTCAACGAAATATCTCGCCACTGTCTTGAGCTGGCCACGGATAAAGGTCTCTTTCTGACCATTGACCGAGACAATAAAGGCCCGATCAGCCTGCTTCTCAGCAGTGTCATGGACCCTGATAACCACCGGCTCGTGATTGAACTCCTCCAGCTTCGCCTTGTCAGCAAATGCCTGGGAGTCAATGTCCGGCAAGTTTTCAGTAATCAGCTCCGGAGTATCCTCAGTACCACCGATTGTCATCAGGGTTGTCTGATTCGGAACCTCGGCCTCTGTCGTCTTCGTCATGACAGCTGGCCGATCCTTTGCATCCATACCCGTTAACTTCTCGAGAATCGCGGCCATGTTGGCATCGGTCTTCTCGATATGGTCATTGAGCGTTTTGTTAAGCTCGAAAGTCGTTGGACTCTTAGACTTAGTCATCTTCTACCTTCCTCTCCTTCGTTTAAAAAAACCCCCGAAGGGGCTAATGGCTACGCATTACTTGACGGACGCGCCCCTGAGAACCTGATGTAGTCAGTGGTCACAACCGTAGCAATATCAGCATCATCGCCGCTATCGCCCCAGACATAAGGGATCAGCAATGAGGTCGTTGCAACCGCAGTCAGCCGCGTCAGTCTCAATACGCCGTTGATGTAGAACCTAGCATCACCATTCGCATCAACCTCAATCCGCAATATGTCATAGGTGTCTGCTGTCGGCCCAACAACCAGTGTTTCCTCTGCGGCGGAATTGCCCACAGTGCCAGCATTCGTGGATACCGCCTGAAACAACGTAGTCGCTGTCGCGTCAGTGGAGAACATAATGGCGATACCGTTAGCGACCCCTGCGTCATCAGTAACCGTACCAGAGTTCACCTTATAGTTGGCAACCTCTGTGGAGTTTGGTAACACATCACCAAGGCCAAAGCCCCAGCTAGTACCAGTGATCTGGTCAAACGACACACGATATTCAACAATCGTCTTGCCGAGACTGACCAGTGAACCTTTCGCCAGCAGGATAAGGCCCAGCACAGACTTGTCATCTGCGCCACCAGTTCCGCCAGATCCCATGTTGATCGCACCTTCTGGTGCGGTGATCGTCACGCCGACTGTCGCGTCGCCATCCGATCCCTCAAACACGATCCAGTTGTTCGTGGTGTCAATAGCAGCATCAAGGAAGTCATCGAAGACCTCGAAGCGGGTCTCCTGTCTGGTCTCCCTCTGGTCTGACTCCAGGGTCGTTAAGGCGATGGTTGACTCTGTCCCATCAGCGTTGTCTGTCTTGATCGCTGAGTTCTTACCCAGACGAAGCGTATTAGCAATCTTTAAGTTCCGTACCTTTTCCCATAATCTCATTGTTAGTTTCCTGTGTTAGTGCGAGATTCTTGGAAGAGGGAACCGAAGCCCCCTCAACTCAAGGGTTCTTCTTGCTTACGATTCCTGCGGACGTAATGGCAGGGTGGAAATATCCACCATAGTCTCGTAAGTACTCCATGTCGTGGACCCGAAATCGAAGTCCGATCCGGAGTTGTTCTTGATGATGATATAGCCCCAGGGCAGATATGTCTCAAGGTCAACCCATGGGAACGATGGAGCGATCTTAAACGCACCAGCAGCATCCAGAGACTGAAGCGCACTCTGATGGAACGCAATGGTCCCAGCAGCGATGATACTCACAACAAAGACACAGCCCTTGTCATCACCAATAGTGGTGAAGGTATCGCCATTGTAGTCAGTCGTGCCTGGGGCAGTGTTGGTCTGAACGGCATACGCCGTAGCCATCTTGCCAGCAATAGCGCCTGCTACTGCTACAGTCGTGGTGATCGTGGAAGTCGTTCCGGCGGTAAGGCCAGCTTTTGAGAAGCACATTGTGGCTCCTCTTATATCGTTTGCTTGCGGCATAAATTTCTCCTGTTTAGAGTTAGGCCGTAGTCACCCTGTTTGGGCAGCTTTCACCCAAAAGCCCCGCACTGGGCGAGGCTTAGGGTCACTCTAAGTCGTTGATTAAAGAGAAGTGACTCCACACTCTGCTACAGCCATCCATCCATCGTTCTGGATAAATGGAGCGCACCAGAAGATCGCGCCGACATAGCCGCGCTGACCGTGTGGGTCATTCTTATCTTTGGTGGTGTGTGGGATGTGAGTCACATTGAAGGAGTTGAGGCCCCGTAGAGCAACGTCTCCCCAGGCATCTTCAGCCACCACGATCATCGGGTATACGTCGATGCTCGTTCCAGTGGTAGACAGAAGTCCGGTAGAGCCTACAGCCGCTCCGGAGTCTGCGATCTCTGACAATTCAGGAGATATGATGAACCTGTATCGATCACAGGCCCCAAGCTCCATCTCGTGCATTACCTTGCGAGTACCATACGAAGCGCACTCAATGAACCCTGGCAACTCACGAATGTCATTCTCACAGTCAGTGTGACAGAACACCAAGAACCCTGCTTCTACAGAGGCGGTGTTGTAGTTTGGTGACGGCGTGAGGATCTGGGTGATCAGATCTGCCCTGTTGCTCAATAGGCTTCGGGAGATCTTTCTCAGCAAGCCAAGAGATACTGTCTCATCAACCGTGCCCCTGGTAGTGCCGCCAGCGTAGAACAGATTCGTTCCACCCTTCAGCGTACCATACCGGATCTTCTCACGGACTAAGCCCATTCTCTGGCCAGTCTGCTTCTTCATAGCCGCCGGAACATCGTCCTCGTACAGGTCTGCGGTCTTATCCGTATACATGTACAGGCAGCTGTACTGATTCAGAGTGACCGTGATGTCCTGGGGAGTGATCGTATCGGCATCAGGTGTTACGCCCTCTGATGTCAGATGCGCGTTCTCATCTACTACCCAGGCGTTGATGGTGGCCGCGCTAGTAGTAGCGCCTCCATACGGAAGCCAGCGTCTGAAGACTACCGTCTCCGACTGGTTCTTGCCCATCTTGTGTTGTGTACCGGTGATTCCCAGTACTTCTCGGGGGATTGCATGCTTGAGGATTGCGCCCTTTAGCTTGCCTACCCGTTCTGCTGTTGTGTCGTAATTCTGTGTCGTCATGACATTTCCTCGTTATAAAGATAAATACACCTCCCTTGTGGGGGTGCAGCTCGTTCCTCTTCTTTATAACGAAGGCACTTATGTCATTCGTTCCGATCTGTCGGGGCGTTTACACGCGCCGTAACATTCTAGCCTTCCTTATAGCCTTGCTTGAATGCATCTTCCTCTGACTTAGTTGCAGGCCGTCTGTCATTGCCGCCACCACTCGTGATGGGAACTACAGAACCTTCCAACCTATCCTTAGCCAGTCTCGCCTTTTCTTTCCGCTTCTCAGCTTTCTCTTGCGCTGCCGTCCGATCAGCCTCGAACTTATCTAGCATGGCGATAGCATCCCGCGCTTTAGGGCTATCTGCCAGCGCCTGCATATCAGGCGATTGTATCGCACTCCACTTGCGGAAGGCCGATGTCTTTACCGTATCTTCCCAACCATCGTGCTTTAGATCCAATACAGCCATCTGTCTACCCTGCTCGGTGAGATCAGCCATCTCTCCTTTCAGGCCAGCAACCTGCTGCTGTAATTTGTCAACATTGGGCATCTTAGCCAATATTGCGTTGCCTTGCATCCCTAACTGTTCCTGAAGGACATCTGCCCACTCTGGGAACTCTTCCTTAAACTCGTCAAACTTCTCGCCACCAGTCGCTGCTTCCATCACCTGTGCAGACGATGGTTGCCCCGATTCAGCCTTCGGGCTGGAGTCTAGCTTCTTGATCAGCTGGTTGAGCTTGCCGTTGATATCGCCGTACTGGCCCTCAAGGGTTCTGATACGTTGCCCTGATTGATCCACTGCCTGGGGTTCATCGGACTTATCGTCGGCCTCACCCGCTGCAGCTTCGCCATCTTCCGCGAATACCTTGTCTAACTCATCTAGCTCTTCTTCCTGGCCAGACTCTTCAATTAAGATTGTCGGCCTTGTTTCGTCTGCTGATGCTTCCTCATGTCCCTCAAGGAATGCCGCTTCTTCAGCCTCGGCATTTGCAGCAACTTGTTCTTCCCGCTCTTCCGGCATGTTACCTCTTCTAAATGTATTCAACCCTAGTCAGTGTAGACTCAGGAATAACCAATGGTTCCTCATTGGCCTTCCTTAAAAACCGCTTCCATTCGTTGATCGCCCCGACTCGCTGGGCGTTCTCTATATCCGTTAATTTCGGATTATCGCCCTGAACACGCAGTTTGGCAACACGTTCTTCCGCGTAGCCGGTAATTTTCTTGTATGTCGCTGATCGATATTCTTCATCATCCAGCTCCAGTATGCTCGAACTGAGCAGCTCATCATCTAACTTTTCGGTCTTCAATGGCGTGTTATCTCCGCTCTGTAGTGGAAATCGTCCCCAGGTGGCTGCGCTGTTTCGCCTGTCGTGATGCGGCCCATCGTCTCTGGATCGTCCTTGAGCATGTCTGGGACATCATCTGGGTGTACTAGACTCCAGTCTTTAGCCTCGGCCTGCGGATCTAGTGATCTGTAGACCACCATCATGTCCATCCTCACTCTTGCTTTCCTCTCCATCATTCTACAAATGCCTGTCCTGGGGCTGCTCGGCCCATAGGCTCTACAGCTGGTGTGGTTACTTGCGGGGACTGGCCTGCAAGCTGTTTCTGGGTCGTGAGCTTCATCACCATCTCAGTGAGTGATGCCTTGATCTTCTGCAAGACCTCCGCCTCATGGCCCTCGCGATCAAGCTCACCCAACTCAGCGTCAACCTGCTTCATGATGGAATTGAACTCAATCTCTTTATTGGCCAGCTCAAGCTCTTGTGCCAGCTTGGCCTGGGCCAGTTCAGCCCTAAGCTGCTCTTTGCCCATCTCGCCTTCAGCCTTGATCTGCGCGACTTCAACAGACGAATCAGGTGCAGGCTGGGACATCTGCTCGACAACCTTCTTCCATTCCTCGTCATCGTACTGGAATCGGGCTGGGTCAAACTTCTGGCCCTTGAGGTGTTCCTCCATCCACTTGTGTGGATCTAGGCCAAATTTCGGCTCGAGAACCAACTCGCCCATGCTCTGGATGAATTGATTATCAGCATCTCTCTGCAGCAATCCGGCAGATCCGTGGGCCTTGATCTCGAAATCACCCTTCATCTCGTCTTCACCGTACATGAGTAGGAACTCGTAGTACCGGCGGATGTGGGGTTCTGTGATCATGTCATCGAACAATCGAGCTATACGGCGCATCACTGTTGATGCGTTATTGTGCAATAGCTGCATGCCGCCAACCGTCTCTGGGGCCGATCCCTGCTGGCCTTGCAGGATTAAAGGCATACCGGTTACGTCTTCCGCCATCTTCAGGGCGATATCCATAATCAGCTTCAAATCATCGGTCATCATGTCCATCTGGACAAAGCGGAACGCCTTATCCACATCATTGAGATCCGCGTCTTCTCCAGCCTGCCAGCCCTTTCTCGGGGCAATCTCCAGTCTGCCGTCAATCGGTGTGACCAACCCCTGGAGAAAGATCCACATAGGCCCAGCAGCCATACCGGCGTTGTCCATCATATTCCTGGCAGCACCGTTCACTACCCTCTGTGGGTTGCGGATCTGCCGTGATACCCCTATTCCCCATGGTCTTCCGGCCATTCTCTGCCATACCATGAAGTCGTAAGGGATCTCTCCAGAGTCGAGCGGGTTCTTGATAGCCCTGATGACCCTGTTATTGACCATTGTTATTGCTACATCGACGTAGGACAGCGCATCTTCTGGCGTATCCATGCCGATCCCAGTCATATCCTCTTTTGAAAGTCTGCCGTAGTAGTGCCAGATCTCGAACAGATCCATCTTCTGCTGCTCGTCCAGGCCGACCTTGTTATCTCTACCGCTGCCAGCGTCCTCGAACTTCTGGATAGCCCTGTGTGGGCCTTCAAGGATAGCCTCGCCAACCTCTTTCTCGTTGTAATCCTCGCCTTTGGCCATCTCCTGGAGCAGCTTCTCGCCAATAAAGTCTCGCTCAAAGAAGTCGCTGCCCTTGTGGATGTTCTCCCCACAGCCGCTATCTGGGTAGCAGTTCCATGGATCGACCCTGATCGATACCGGCACGGTCTCTACATTGACTTGAAGCTCACCGTCTACATAGGCAATACTTCTCTTCCTCTGCGGGACTGGGCCTTTCAATACTCCAGTGCCGAGCTTGGCCGCATCATGGATGACTAAACGCATCTCGGTAATGTACTGACATTCGACATGCCAGTCCGCTATCTGCTTCTCGGCCATCTTGGCCTTATCCCGAGCTTCCTGCATCTCGGCAGCAACCTGATCTACCAGCTCTGTTCTGGTCTTCAAAGCCGCTGTAGTGGCCCCTTCCATGTCCATATCGCCGTCATCTACTTGCTGCTGGAAGCTGCTATCGATCTGACTGTTAACCTTCTGGGGGATCTTGCCTTCTGCTATCTGGGCCAGTTCTGGGATGGGAGTAGGGTCTAGGGTCCAGCTTCTGTCCGCTGTCGGCAAAAGCATGTCCCCAACCCTGGCATCTGATGCGTCTACATAGGGACGAGTGATGTTGAAGAAGATGTCTGATCCATGGGTCTCTCCGGATCTTACGTCAGCTCGGCCCCAGGGCTTTGTTTCGGTAGTGTCGGCGCGGCTGGTATAGTCAATACCTTCGTAGTGATCGTCGTCCTCTCGCCAGATATTCTCCATCCCAGACTCTTCTCTGTGTTGGATGGCCTTGGATCGCTTCTCGGCCAGCATTAGCCCGATCTTGTCTAGGTTCTTCTTGAGATCCTCTTCCGAAAGTTCCTTCTCAGAATAGTTCTCCTGATAGTGAAGGTCGTCGTCTTCCCGCGTGGCCAGTGGTAAGTCTGTCATTCGTCTGACCTCTTCATAATAGTTTTGTCGTCGTCCGGAGATCCTCCTGCCGCCAATCTAGCCTTACGCAGCTCTACATCCGCCCGTTGTCTCTCTGATTCGGCCTGCTGAATCCGGTCCTTGTGCTTGATGTTGGTATAAGACGCGAACATTAACATCACTCCTCCCAGCACACCGAAGAGATAGTGCAGGTTTGCAGGGACAACAAAGCCCCACATCTCGGCTCCCACCGCCCCAGATAACAGGACGATGCCGATAATGAACTCCAGCTTCGCAGCCGGAGGTATATCATCGAGCAGTAGGAGGAGAGCCTTAATCATTGTCAGGCAACGCCGGTTCTGGAGCGCCAACAGTGTTAGCAATGGATTTCAGGGTCAACTTGATGTACTTGTTGTCCTGCTTAATTAACTCGATCTCTGTCTCATGGTGCTGCTGAATCCTCTGCATCTCCATTATAGTGGCCCTGTCTGCCTTCGCGTGTTCCTCTACCTGATTTCTAGCGTCTTTCGCGGCCTCTGCCTGGATATAGACCCCAACCAGCATGACAAAGAACCCCAGCAGCATGGGCGCTAACCACTTCGGAATCTTGATCTCTTCTCCGTTTGGCACAACATCTCTCCTTCAGCGCTTAGTTCTGTTCGATGGTTAGCGTAATCGTGTAAATCTCACTCGCCACTGGGATGTAAGCATTCCCCAAGACAGCTTGAGCAAAGATGCTCGACACGCCTGATCCCTTGACTACAGGGACATGGTGTTTCAGACCGGTGACTATCTGGGACTGATTACCACCAGCGCCTCCCGTTCTTGAGCCTGGAAGGTAGCTACCAGTGGCGAAGTTTATCGCCCCTATCTCTGTGAGCAAGTGGGCATCTGTCGGGGTCCACGCCACATTATCCGCAGTCTCTGTGATCGCGGTATGGAACAACCTTAGATCTATATCTGGGGCAGTTGCGACATACGAGCTGACATTGAGCCTTGCCTCCACAATCGTACCCGTCTTCGTGTTGTCATCGAGACAGTTCAGGAAGGTGAAGAAATCGTTGGTGGTAACTTCTGATAATGCGTCACCAATGGCGTATTGCGTGGTGGTGGCTGGTCTGGTGATCGAATCTGTGACGAATCGAACAGCCCTGGTTAACTGGACTCTTTGTGGCATGACTATCTCCTAACGCTATCTAATTGTAGTTTTGTTTAGTAACCGACTCCCGCATCGGTCATCCTCCTCGGTACAACAACGAGAGGGGGAGGCTCTCGTTTTGGCGCTACAGTCTTTATGTCCTCATCACATAATCTACTCATCATATCAAGAAAATCATCGAACTCTGCTAGAGGAAAGTTCCCGTACTCCTCTTCAATAATGTCTTTTATGATATCACGGGCCGATCCGTCAACCATTGTTTTGAACATCGTCTGGGGTAACCAGATCCTCGATGCCGCGAACAAGGGGATTAATCGCCGGATTCTGTCCTCTTTCACCATCTTGCCGCCAAGTTCTATGATCTTGAACCGGTAGTCCAGCTGCTCCATCTGAGTTTGAATATGAGCGATGTCAGTCTGTGCGCCGTACTGCTCATATCCTACCGCTACGGGCCTATACTGCTCATGCCATTCAAAGAGCTGCTTGGTCCTCTCGACAAGGTTTAAACGGTCCCTGATCCCGTCTAGCAAGTAATAGTTCCCATCCGGCGCGTAGGAGAATACCCCCATGGCCGTGTTATCTCTCCGGCCTTTGACCCCAGGCTTTCTCTCTCCTGCTGGATCTACGAGGATTATCTTGTTGCCTCTTCGCGGCATCTTAGTGTAATAGTTCAGCCAGGACATCTGCAGCTCACCACCACCCTTCGGAGTAGGTCTTTGCTGATACTGTCCTGCAGTAACGTATGGACCCCAGACTTCCTTCTGGGCCGTGATGGCTTTCTCGTCCACCATCCCCCTGAACAGTAATTCACCTGGGGAAGTTCTCGGATCAACAATATCAGGCCTATCGATGTCCCGATCCGCATTGAAAATAATATCTGGATCGTATTCCATGGGAATGACGAGATTGACCCACTTCAGTTCTTTGTAGGCCAACAGGTGGCCGGTGATGTCCTTCGCATGCAACCTCTGCATGATGACAATTACAGCAGATTCGTTGGCAGAGTTAAGGCGAGAAGACCAAGCATTATCCCAGCGATCAAGAATATTTTCTCTCTCTCTATCGGATTCGGTTCCTTGCGCGTCATGAGGGTCATCCCATATTACCGTGTCACCACGTTTACCAGTAACCTTGGCCGTCACACCCTGTGATAGCCTTAATCCCTGCTGTGTGTTGGCGAACAGGGTTTTCTCGCCCTGCTCCTTGGATATCGAGACCGTATCTCCCCAGTTCTCCTGATACCACTCGGAATCAATCAGCTGGCGCATCTTCAATGCGTCTCTGGTGGCCAATGTCCCCTCGTTACTGCCGCACAAGAATCTATGCGGAGCGTCCCTTGTCCATACCCAGGCTGGGTAGAACACCGAGACAATCAGGCTCTTCATCATGCCTGGGGGAATGTTGATGATTAATCGCCGGATCTTCTCGGCCCTGACCGCTTCAAGATAAGCGCATAGCACATCGAGATGCCAGTTCCACTTCAGCTCGGTCCCAGGCTCTAATATAGACCATGCTGCCCTGACGAACTCTGCCAGCGATTCTTCCTGCTTGCGCTTGTTGTTGCGGATCTTGACCTGCTCCAACATGGCATGGAGGTCTTCATCCCCCAGACTTGATAGATCTAGCTGTGCTTCACTCATATACCGCCGTCACTTTGCAGGCCGCACCAAGCTCTGCCGCTATCTCATTCCCAGAGGAATCAACAATGACCGCTTCTTTACTCCGCCCTATAGGTCTCATCAGCCCTGCGCCATCGGTTTGAAAGTGAGGGTGATATTGCCAGTACCAGAAGCATTCGGCTCGACAATGAGATTGTCAGTGAATTCGGCGTTGTCGCAGTCGTATGAATTACCAGCCGCTGCTGACGCAGGAATGGTGAATAGGGTGTCGGTGCCGTTCTTGATTGCTACCGAATGGGCGCTGAGAACAACATTAATGAACACGCCACTGAGCGTCACGGCCTTCTCGGAGACCGTTATTGTCCCGTTTGAGAGGTCTACCGCTTTAGGTGTGGTGCCTTTATTTCCAACCATCCGCGCAGTATAGCGCGAATTTAATCGTATCTCCTACAACAATACCCTGTGAACGATCCTTGAAGCAGGGTGACATTGAAGAACTGGGCCAGGATCTGCTGCCACTGCTTCGGGGTTTTATGCTCCCGATTGCCACATGCAGCCGTCCCACTCAGGGCCGCTTCGGACACAACGGCGATCAGCGCGGTTCCCCCGGGCTTCAACAGGTGATAGATATTCACGAGTATCAGGTCGATTAAATGATCACTTGGTTGAACATTGAGGACATAGTTGCACATGACCGTGTCATACTGGATTAGTAACACCTCCGGATCTGGATGAGTGATCATGTCGTACTTCTCAAACTCATGCTCCTCCTTGCCGCACCCATAGTCCAATACGGCCCCTTGAAGGAGTTCTTCGTTCCGGTAATACCGTAAGGGGGATGATCCCCTGGAAAGTGCCGTAGCACCCCCATATTCCCCATCGTCACGCTTCTCAGGGGGTTCTTCAACCACAAAGAGCTTCTGGATCTCGTCTTCCGCAAATCCGGTCTGGGTCAGGTCTGTAACGTCCATATCCCCCAAGTCCGTGATCTCAAGCCGCAATAATTCGTCATTCCACTCAGCCGCTTCCCCAACCTTGTTATCCGCGATCCGGTACGCCTTTACCTGGGCCGGAGTCAGTTTATCCGCCACAATGACCGGCATCTCCAGCCAAGCTAAGGATAGCGCCGCCAAGTACCGTGTATGGCCGACAATAATCACGCCATCTGAATCAACCACGATAGGCTGCTGCCAGCCGTACTCCTTCAGAGATACCGCCACTTTCTGGATGGCTGATGCGTTATCACGGGGATTTCTGTGGTATGGGTGGATCTTGTCGGATGACCATGTCTGGACGTTCATCAGGGCTGATGGGGTTTCAGTGGGAGGCCTTTTTTCTGTCTGGGGCTTCTCCCCCAACCCAAACTTGTCGAGCTGCTTGTGCCATGCATCGAGAGATCCGCCTTTGGCCGGTTCCGTCAGAGTCTGGAGCCACCGGTGAGACCAGTCGAAAGACTCCTGTACATCGAATCCCTGGTAATCATCCTTCACCCAGAGCCACTTGTGATGCCAGACAGCCTTGCTGGACCCGAGCTTTATCTCGCCCTCGGCTATGTATGTCAGGGTCTTCCCCACCATAGGCTCCCGAGCCGTATCGAAATCTGGGGCCTCGTCCAGCCTGACCTTGCCGCTCCTCAGATCCACCATCACGCAATCGAACAGGAACGCCTCTGTATCCGCTACCGACAGAATCCTCTCCCAGGTCCCAGGGTCTAAGTATTCCTCCCAGTACAGCCGGTGAAAATACACCTTACCACTGATCTCCTTGCCGACATTATCTTCGGCCCTCTTGATCACAGACCCCTTCAGCGTTCTCAACACCTTCATTTCCAATCCTCTATACTGATGCGTAAATGCCTGATCTCTACAGACATATCGTGCATCTCATCTACTAGCTGCCTCACGGCCATGGCAATAACAATGGCCGATAGCCCTATCTCGAAAACAAGAGCAAGCAGCAGCCACCAGTATGCTGTCATTCAGCCTCCAACTCAGCAATCCTGCCTAACGCAACACTAAAGAATCGCCCTTCCCTCATTGCTTCCCTTGCCCAATCAGGCATCAGCGTCACGGCCTATGTTATATCCCACCCAACACCCGATAATGAAACTCACCACCACTAGCATTATTGTCTCAATCATTTCGCTGGCCCTATCCGTAGGCTAATCGTAAACCCTTTCCATGCTTTTTGAATGTCGGTACTCCAATCGTGAGTGTTGTGCCACATTTCGATCTTGTGGCCGATCCGGAAAGCAAACGTCGTCTTACGCCCGATCTTCTTAACAATGTAGTAGCTGTAGTAGTGGAATCTCTGGTCGTCGGCCCGAAGGAACTGCCAGCCGTAAACTCCTCTGGAATCATGGACATACTGCTGCCCAGCCAGAACTCGGGTCTTGGCTTCACGCATATTGACCGATAGCCCCCTGGTAAATCGCATGTTGTTCACAGGGTTCCGGACAGCCAGCCACCACCATTGATTCAGGAACTGGTCAGATCCGCCCCAGACAATCCCATTCGCATCCCAGTAGCCCCGCCGGTCTCCCTTGGCCCCCTCTCTATCATTTCCCCAGATCCACGCCCACCTGGGTAGAGAGACAAGCCACCAAGATCTGCCGGTGTTGTACTCCGTAAACGGGTGTTTGAGCGACGATTCCGTCTTGAACAACAGCGCCACCGGCACTACGAACAACCCCAAAAACATCAGCGGTATCCGGATCAATGCCAGTACCGTCCACTGCAACACAACCTCAAGTAGTATCTTCATAGCTCCTCCGTTAGTGTGGGCCTGCCAGACAACTCCGCCTCAACACGGCATATTTCATAAACCAACTCCGCAATAATATCACTCATCACTCTTCCCCTTCTCAGCCGCCCTCTTCCGCTTCATGTAATTAGCATGCTTCTCCCGACGAGCAGTGCATACAGCACAATCACCACCAGACCCACTCAGCGACTTCTCCAATACCGCAATCCTTAAATCGCGCTCCTCGCACCCAGGACACGCTTCAAGACTATCAACCACCTTCTGGGCCATATCATCCACCGCCTTCTTCGTCACCTTAACTTTGACAGCCGGAGCCTTCACCTTCTCATCCGGCCAAATATGTGCCTCGCTACTCCAATGCTTACTACCGCATACCGAACACTTCGGCGCTCCTGTCTCTCCCATCTCTGTGAACTCACTGTGAACTCACAAACCACAATATACCCCTGTGAACTCACATTCAACCCATTTGTGAACTCACAACCCCCCTTTGTGAACTCACATCAGGATATGTGAACTCACATACCAATGCTGCTCAACACAATCCCCTACACAGCCCAGCAGCTCTGGGTAAAGCACATCACGCAATTACTTGGAAAATTTTGTGAAAATTGAGACGGGCATCCTATAAGAATTGAACAAGGCGCGGCGCGGCCTGTAAAAAGGGGGTCGGGGGGGGTCCGAAAGCCATAGAATGCGGCCTCCAGCGTGAAAGAAAAGTTTCACATGCACCTTATATAGATAGTGCTGGGACCTCTGGCCAGACTGTTTAAACGCACCATCATTGATATTGATGGCGGTCCAGATCATGGCGATCGGGGTAGAAGGTGGCCGGAGAGCCAGTGTTTACGGTGCATTTAACATAATACAGATTACGTGCACTCTCTATCCCCCAGTGGTCACTAACGCTGCAAGCCACTATAAATGGGGAGTTCGCCCAGACTGGGTGTTACCCCAGCCCAGACTAGCTGATCCCGAAGAGGAGGGGGATCAGTGTGCTGATTGACGGGTCTCGGATTCCCTGGAGAGCTGCGCCTCTAGGGCCTCTAAGGTCTCTGGGGCCATCTTCTCAAGAACGGCTATAGAAGGGGCGGTCTGGGCGTTGTCTTCCTTGAACAGCCCAGCCAGCTTGCCCAGGAGCTGCCATGCCGTGTTCCTCGCAGAGCTGTTGGTGTCGGGGCCTTCACCCCTTGCCTCGATCAAAAGCCCGTCTGCCAGCAACTCCGCCGTGATGCCTGCTGCTCGCGAAACCTGACGCTCCAAGCTCGAGATGTGTCTCCTGATCTCAGGCTTCTTCAATAGCGCCGATCCTTGACTGGCTGCTGACTTGGGGCTGTAACCTGCACGGATAGCGGCTTGCGTGGCATTGTTGTCCACGATCCACTCTTTGATGAAGGCTTTCTGGAACTTGTTGAGGGTCTTATCGCCATCCAAGTCGAGAGGTATCTCATCTATGGTCTCGGTGGGTTTCGACAGCATTCCGGCCAATTGGCGCTGTAGCTTGTCCGCAGCCGCTTGGTAGGGGCTTTCCCCGAGCTTTGTACCATTTCTGACCACTGGCCCCAGTTCACGGACTTTGGCTATGTTGAACTGCCACTGGCCGTAGCATTCACAGTATGCGGCGAGGACTGGCGGCGAGTTGAGGATATCTTGGCCTTCAAGTAGTTCTATGACCTGATCCCAGTATTGTTGGGCCTGTTCGGACAATCCGGCTGGTTGCTTTGTCATATCGGTAACTCCCAAAGATCTGTGCCGGCTGGTATTGATAGCACTTCGGTGGATGTACGGTATAGCTGGGTCTCGCGCTGTCTGGCTCTTCGGATCTCTGGGTCTTCCATCTCGCCTGATCGGATCATGTCACGCTCTTTGGCCATACAGTCTCTTCGGGCCTTTGCTGCATCCGTCATTATCAGGGCCTTGGTCACTTCCGGCCTCCAAACAGTGAATTGATGATCCCGCCGAACCCTGGTATCTGGTCTGGGGCGTGACCGGCTGAAACCGCCATTCTCATGGCCTTCTCGCTGGATCTCACTCCGATGTACTTATTAACTGGGACGCTGAAGATCGAGAGCATTGATGCGATGCCCAGGCCGAGCTGAAGAACTCCGCTTGCATGCTCCAGGCCTTCGGTCCACAGGGCAATGAATATGGCCGCTGTAGTCAGTAGCGTTACAAAGCTCATCGTGTAAATGCATACCCTGGCAATCATTGGCCGTGTGCTGCTCCCAGGCCCGTCCATCTCGGCCAAAACTCTGAGTTGTTCGGTGTGTTCATGCTCCAGGCCCAGTTCCGCATCCAGTCTGGCCTGCACCTCTGCACTCTGCCGGCTGATCATGTCGATAGCCTGCTGGCCGGTTGAGTCTGGTGAGAGATCTTGGCCTGCCGGCAAAATGGCGTTGATCACAGGTAGTAGTGGGGCCAGTGGTGTCGCGCCCAGTGCGAGGCCGGCAAACGGCAGCAGCTTCTTGATGAAATTCAAACCTGACCCTCCGGCCTTAGCGCCCCATATTGGATTTGGATTTCAAGTAGGTCTAATCCGGCTGTGAGGCTGTAAAAATCAGTGCAGGCGGTTCTCGAGTGGCTCACCCCAGCGAGATCTCCCATCAATCCGGTCCCGAGGCCCACGCATCCGGCCAGATCTCGGCTGTAATTCGCCACATGCAAGAGGATATGCGTCCTCTGTTGAACTGTGCTGATCTCCCAGAGCTTGCCCTGGTATGCCGGATCTGTGCCGAATCTCGGGCTGTCCGCCCTGACCATCGTGTAATACCCCGCTGGAATGCAGGACACAGATGGTTTGTTGTCCAACCACGGCCTTTCGATGGTGTACCAAACTCGGGTCTCAAAACGCAGCTCTCCGAGGGTCCGGTCCTGAAACGATGCGAATCTGGTCAGCTTTAGCATGTCCGGCATAAAAATATTTTCCTCTTCTGGAACGCCCATTTTATCCCGTCTCCAGCCGGTTTTCACCCTCTAATTGGCTGTTTAAACAATTTCGGCGCTTGACAATGCGAAATATCCGTCCCAAACTGCGAAGCAGTTCGACTCAACACGCAAACAGACAGGGATAACGTACATGACTAACATCGCAACAACAGCAATCGCTGAAACCCTCACTACCAG
>Ga0209349_1000531_pt1 | contig 19314 bp, 26 predicted proteins | sample ETNvirnome_2_130_FD_184067 | JGI IMG/M metagenome (GOLD analysis project Ga0209349, IMG submission 184067) | Marine viral communities from the Pacific Ocean - ETNP_2_130 (SPAdes) (version 2) | ecosystem: Environmental > Aquatic > Marine > Oceanic | place: Pacific Ocean | collected 2013-06-22
TCATCAGCTTGGCCGCTTCCAAGAAGTATTGCATCTCGGCAGGTGCTTCTTCTTTAAGTTTCTTGAGGGCTTGTATCTGTGCCTTGGTTGGTTCCATAATGATTCAGGTTGGTTGGTTCAGGTTTCGGGGTTCACTTACATTGGGAGTCTGCTGCGCTTGCAGCGTGTCAATGGTGCGCCCCATGCGGACCACTTCACTCTCAGCCCATGCCTTGTGCCCAAGGTTGGTGCTGTCGTTAATAATAAGGATTAACATCTGGGCTGTTGATGCCCAGTTCGGGGCGATGTTTATTGTTTCAGTCATAGTATTCAGGGTTCAGGGTTAGAAACGGGACTCTACTGGGTGTTAATGCAGACCACGCCGAAGTCAATCGTCCCTTCATCGTAAGAGACAGTGACCTTGTAGTCAGCGGGGACAGTGATGAAGTGACCGAGGTGTGGGTTACGCTCCCCTCCGTTGCGCTGGAATGTGCGAGCATACTCTGCGGGGAAGATCCCCAGCATACCTGCATCAACTCCGTAGTGCCGACCTTCATCATCAGGGTAGTAACCATCACCATAAGCGGTGGTGGATACAGCACAGGTCACACCGTCCTTCAGCGTGAACACTCCGTTCTGCTTATCCTTTGGGTTGTATCCCTCCCCTTTACCCATAGCTTCCTTGCTGGAAAACAGGTTGAAGTAGCGGGTGTAATCAAGGACATCAGCCCACTGACTCATGTCAATAATGTAACATGGGTCACCGACCCACATCTCTTTAGTGTTGTTGTTTGCACTCATTGTCTTGTGTTGGTTTGTTGGTTTGTCTTTAAGGTTGCCCCTGTTTTCAGGCACAGGGGCTGAAGCCTTCAGGTTGTTTTCGTTATCCAACATCCACGGTGAGACGCTCACCCCAGATGTATTGGTCAGGGTGCTGACCGTAGTCGAGCCAGAAGACCTTGTAGTCTAATGGTTCTTCCTGCGGCATGTCAGACCAAGTGGTGTATCCATCCGTGAAGAAGAACAGCACACTGATCTCCTGATCCAACTGCTCACGTTCAAGGTATGCGAACACCTCGTCGAGTGCAGTGCAGCCACACCCAAGACTGGTTAGCTTATCCGGAAACGGATCACCGTAGTTAAGCTCCAGCACCTCGCCTACCTTATCATCAATCGGGATGAGGATGACCTTCTCAAACTGCTGGTTGGCGCAGAACTCAGCAATACGGCCAAGCTGATTGGCAAGTTGTTCATCCGTCATCGACATGGACATATCGACAGCGAAGGCAACCGTGCCAACGGAAGGCTTATCCTTGCTATCCATCAGCATACCAGTGGTGATGAAGGACTCATGGTTGTATGGTGTGAACCATGTGGGGTCCTGCATACTGTCCAACTGATCGGCCAGCAGAACATCCCAAGGAACAGGATCACCACCGAGCTTGGACTCTTGTGCAGCACGGGCAGCTTGTAAGTCACCCGCCGAGAGGAATGTCTCGCCTTGCTTCTCTGCGATCTGGTTGGAGAGCACAACAGAATCAATCTGTCTCTGTGCCTTGTCCATTTCCTTCTCAACAGAGGAACCTTCAGGGATCTTATCCGGAAGGACATTGCCCCCGAGAGTGTTCATGCTGCGATCAGTCTGGTTGGCACCAGCCTCTTCAGCCAAGTCTTCACCTTGCTGCGAGCCACTGCTCCCGTCCTGCTTCTGGTCGTCACTGTCGTCACTGTCGTCACTGTCGTCACTGTCGTCACCACCACCTTGCGGTTGACTCTGACTACCACCACCTTGCTGGTCGTCACTGTCGTCACCATCCTGCTGACTACCACCACCGTCTTGCTGGTCGTCGTCCTGCTTCTGCTCATCCTTCATGAGGATCTGATAGATGGCACGTTTGGTTCTTCCTTCTGCCAGTTCCATGTCGTGGCAGATGTTCACCTTGCCGTGCTCATCTTCAAACTCGATGAGAGGGAACGGAGTGAATCCAATCTTCGGTCTGAGGAATTCATTCCGCAGGTGGATCACCATGTTGTTGTGGTAGTCTAAAGCCTGATTTGCAACATCACGGTTATGCAGGTCAGTAAACCGTATCGAATCGCAATCAAACTTGTGTCCACCCTCATGCCCCCAGAGGAAACCGGAGTATCCTTCAGGGTCATCAGAGTTCTCAATCCGCTTCATGCCGAAGGGATTGACAAACACCTCCGTAAGATTGACGGCAGCAAAGCCACCGCACACTTCCGGAAACGGACACCAGAACCACTTCATCCCGATCATGCAATCGTATCGTTCAGGCCAATAGCGTTTGAGCCTACCCAGTCCGACACCAATGATGTCGCTTCCACGACTTGATGGTTCAAACCTTTCCAGTTGATTAGTAAATGACATTGTATTTGTTCTTTCTTTGTTTGTTTTTGGTTTGAGGGGGGCAAGGTATATTTGAATATACCCTGCCCCCCATTGTTGGTTACCACTTCATAATGTTTTCAGAAGCAGTGGTTACGATCTCAACATCAGCGTTGATCTTGTCGAGGACTTCCTCCCTCTCCGGTGGGGCGAGGTTGGACATGTCCACATTGGCAAGGTTGCTGGTAATCGTGTTGCACACTTTCGAGATAGCATCCGACACAACATCCGAGATACCGTAACGTGCAGCCATACTCTTGATTGAGTCAACCTTACGTCGGATCTTGGTGATGTTCTCGTTGCGAACACGACCACCCTTCTTGTTCATGGACTCTTCCATCTTATCCCTGTTTCGTTCCATCTCTTTTGCAAGATCAGAAAGCATCTTGCCAAAGGACTGTTCCATCAAGGTGCTCTGGTGATTAGCCAGCGCCGCACCCTTGTTGAGTGCCTCACTCACAATCGCCTTGGTTGCACCATACTTGGCAACTTCCACAGGTTCCTGTGAGAACACAGCCTTGATGCCAAACTCCTTTGCGAGTTCCTCCGCAGTGGGGTAACTCACCGAAGCCGCAACATCACCGAGCTTGCGCTTACCTTCAGCCACAAGGGATGGGTAGTCCCGAGCGATCCTCCGCTTGAGGTCAGCAATCTCAGCATTGGCAGCATCGAACACAGCTTCGTAGCGGGGACGATCCTTCGCGTCAATCTGGTATCCACCATTGATGAAGGGCAATGCTGGAAGCAACTCATGCTTTGCTGCCTCCTCCTCGCAAGTGAACACCTTGCTCACTCGCCTGTTGACTGCTCCAATCATACCAAGGACATTCTTGGAATTGATGTTGAAGCGGTTGAACCGAACGCGAAGTGCGCCCTTCTCTGCTCCTCGCTTATCCACAAGATCGGAAGTCTCCCGCTTGTGAGTGGCTGAGTTGCCAGAATAGGAACCTATGTCCGGTGTGATAATCAACGTGCTGTTGATCTGATTCATTTGGTTTGTCATGTTCATTGTCTTGTTTTGTTGTTTGTCGTTTAAGGTTGCCCCTTCTTAGAACGGCAAGGGGCCAGCCGTCAATTCTTTTCTTATCTAAAGTGTAAAGGGGCAGGATGTAGTTGACTACACCCTGCCCCTGTTGGGTTAGTTGAGGTCGCGGATCACATGGTCACCCTCTTCTTCAAGGGAAGACAGGGTAGCTGGATCAAGGAATTGGTCTTCGCCCATATCACTTGAACCGTTGTGCGTTCTCACACTGGGCGAGGTCGATGCCCTTGTAGGAACACTTGTCCATCAGCCAGTTGCCAACCTCCTGCCCGAGAGCAGAGAGGAGATCATCAGTGAACCATCCGGTGATGGCCTTGTTGTGCAAGGCTACATTGATACCCTGCTCAACAACACCTTGCTCCGATTGCAACACCTGCAAGGCAGCAAGACAGAAGCGATACTGTTCCGAGGGATCGGTTGACAGCTTGCTCTTGTCTCCGTTCTTGTAGGCTTCCACCTTGTCCTTCTCTTCCTTGATAGCCTCGATGTAGAGACTGCACTTGTTTGCCATGTCATGCCCGATGTATCCACGGAGCAGGATCTGGAATACCTCGCTACTGAAATCCCAAGGCAGCATGGAGGCTCGCATTGCATACTCCAATGAACGTGGAGTGCAGCACTGTTGACCACGGTAGCTTTCCGGTTCAGCAAAGATGTCGGAGTTGTCTGCTGTCTTATCCTTTGCCTTGAACTCCCAATCGCACCAATCGTAAACCAGAGATTGACTAACACCGTTACCATCAGGATCATCAATCTGTTCCTTGATAGCCAACACTTCCTCTACCGTCCAAGGGATCTGGGCAAAGAGAGTGTCCGGATCAGTTGCTTTGCCATTGGCCATGAGACTCAGATACATTTCGTGATCTGCTTTCTGTGTAAGGTTACACATACGATTTAGGTTGGGGAACGGAGTCACTCTGGCAGTTGAACCATCCAGCCCAGCACGGTTACCCGTGGCGAAGTGGTATGTGTTTGGTGCCAACGGAAAGCCAGAGAGTTGCGAACCCTTCCGTTTAGATGGTGCGATTGTATCCAGCAGTTGCGTCAGGGTTCCACCATCAGCACTAGGTAGTTCCTCCTGCCCCCATATTCCCCAAGCATCTCCGTATGTGGCATGACGAGGAACATCGTGGGGGGATTGTCCAAACCTGATAAGGTCAGTTTCACTTCCCTTTGGAAGACCAAGCAACCCACCGAGGGTGGAGGGTGGTTGACCAGTGAGGTTAATCACAACCTCCCACTCTGCTTTTATCATCTGATAGATAAGATCCCGAAAGAATGTCTTACCTGTTCCTGCTGGTCCCGTAATGAGGAGGGCAGGGATTCGTTGCACCATGCAACTCATCGCAATGATGAGTGCTTGGAGCATGGTGGCTTCATTGCCGAGTCTTACTTCTTCTTGTGGTTTCATTGTCTTGTTTTTGTTGTTATCGTTTAAGGTGCTCATCCTTTTACAACGGCGATGAACCTTCCGTCAATTCTTTTCCAGTAAAGTTAAAGGGGCAAGGTATATTTGAATATACCCTGCCCCGCTAGGGTTCACATCCTCTCCAACAGAATGTCAATCGTGGTCCCCACCTTCTCAAGATCCCGCTTTGCAGCAGCACCGAGCTTCTCTCCCTGATCAACTATGCGTTCAGCTTCCTTCTTCGCCTTGGCAATGAGGTCTAACGCTTCCGCTTCAGCAGTTGCGTGGATAGCCAACGCTTCCTGCACCATCTCACGATGGTATTCTTCCACCGTCTTGCCATAAGTGTCAGGGGATATATCCAATCGGATAGCCTCCTTGATGAAGGGCAGTTGGTTGACGAAGTAATCTCCGCAGTAAGTTGTGTCCCCATCTTTAGTGAGGGCAACCACTAACTCTTCCAGCAATTTAATCTCTTCTGCTTTTGTCATGGTTCTATTTGTTGTTGGTTTCCTTACGCATGAGGCGACCGAGACGCTGGATTTCTTTCGCGAACCGCTCCTCTCTGGCACCTTCTGTTATTTCCTTGTGCCAAAACGCTTTCTCTTCCGGACTGAGGTTAGGAGAGTCTTGCAGGAATGCTGTTACCTCCTCATCAATCTCTTCCTCACACTGAGGGCAGCATGAGCAGTCCAGTATGCAATGCTCTTCAGTCTTCGCACGGATCTTGCAAGCATCCACCATGATGGATGCAAGGACTGTGAGGGTGAGACCTCCTGTTGCGAACAGGACCGATGTCAACTGGAAGCCATCAAGCTGATAGTCCAGTGCAAGGTTGACCAGTCCGATGAGGAACAGGACAACTCCGAGTGTCTCAAGGACACGATATGCAATGATGTGTTTCTTCATTTGTCTTATCTTGGTTTGTTGTTTTTCGTTTAAGGGTGGCAGGGTATATTTGAATATACCCTGCCACCAGATTGGTTAGCGGTTGATGATCAGTGTTGTCCGAGCTTGGTTGTTGATTTCGGCAACCTGCTTCTCAGTGAGGATACTCCCCACTACCTTGGTGACACGTATTGCAGCGGCCAGCTTCTGATCCTGTCCAATACGGTCAGGGGCAGGGGACACGGTGACGTTCTCCGTGTTGCGGAGCTTCTGGATCTTGTAGTATCGATGCTCACCTTGATCACTGGTGAGCTTGATGGTGACGGTTATGTCTTTCATAATCTCTTATCTCGTTTGTTTGGTTTGGTGTTAAGGGTGGCAGGATGTAGTTGACTACATCCCACCACCAGATTGGTTAGAGTTTGTTTGCTCTGTGATACTCGTCTGCCGTTGCGATGCTTTCCCTGTATTGGCAAAGGTCATGGATAAGATCGTCGAGATCCTCACGGTTATGCGTCGAGTCGCAATCTCGCCAGCCATCTACGAGCTTGTCTACTTCTTTAGCAACCTCAGTGTGGCTAGGCATCCACACCTCGGAGAGTATGCGTTTGTCTAGGGCATCCAGTTTATGCTGTAACTTTGGCCTTGTGTCTCGGCATCTTACACCATTAAGAATCTTCTTTTCGATTTCTTCAATGCGTGTCGCAATAGATTGTCGCTTGTCACGAAGCCCTGCCAATGAGTTGTCCCACGCATCGCGTCGAGCTTGTTCTTCTTTTAATACTACTGCTCGGTGTTCTTCTGGCATTGATCCCAAGGCCGCGCTTCTGGTCATGTTGAATCGGCGCATGATATACCTTAGTAAAGCATTGCCTGTGAGTTCTTGGTTGTTCTCGTTCATTGTCTTATGTTGGTTTGTTGTTCTGTTGTTAAGGGTGGCAGGATGTAGTTGACTACATCCTGCCACCAGATTGTTTACATAGACGCAGGGAAGTCGAGGATCTTGGGATAGGGCATCCACTCCTCTGCGGGTTGCCAGTCTTCCCCGATAAACTCCCACTCCCTTACTGTTTCCAGATAGTTCTGGCGGCTCAAGTCTGGGGTGTGGAGGCGTTGGATTAAGGAAGCAACGGCATTCGCAGCCCTCTCATCAGGGATAAGGACGATGTATTGATCACCACCCTTGAACTTCCAATAGCCGTCAGGTGTGGCGGCGTTGCCATCGACATCATAGTTCTCAATTATTTGAGTAGTGATTAGGATTCTGTTCATGTTGTTTGTGTTGTTTTTCGTTTAAGGGCAGCAGGGTATATTTGAATATACCCTGCCACCAGATTGGTTCTCGTTATGCAAGGTTGACAATACCAGCACGGGTTTCGTCAATCTGATAAACTAGCGTGGTGAAGTGGTCATCCCTGCCAGCAACGACAAGTTTCTTATTGTCGTAATGGTAAATCTTTTTGTTCAGCCAGAAACAATGGCGACCTATGTTCTCTATGATGGTCCTAGCCACATCAAGTGAGATGAGGGTGTGCTTCACATGAGCACCAGCATCAGCGAAGTGTTCAAGTAACTGGGTTACCCACCAGTCGTGCATATCGCAGACTGCTTCCCCGATAGGGAGTTCAAGGATGTCAATGGGTGCATAGATCCAGTGACCATTCTTTCCGGTCATGTATTCCGGTTTTGATTTCGTTTGGCTCATTGTCTTTTGTGGTTTGTAGTTACGGTCTGCTACTTAGCAAACACAGCACCGCCTAGGATGTAGTTGACTACACCCTAAGCGGAATGTATTAACTAGGTGTTCATGGTCTTTGCTCTACTTGTTGGTTAATGTTTGCAACCAGCAAACACAGCACCGCTTAGAGTTAACGGGTGTTAACTCTAGGCAGTATGTATCTACTAGGCACTGAGCAGATTGATCGCAACAAGGATTGCAGCCAGTGCGATCAGGATACCCACAAAGGCAAAGCCCTTGCGCTTGCTGGTAACCGGAACCGGAGCAACGGGAAGCGGAGCAACGGGAAGCGGGGTAACCCTCTTCGCACTGCTGTCTTCGCGCAGCCGCTGGATTCGGGTTGTCTTGTTGTAGCGGTTCCTGCGGAGTTGCAGGATATGCTTACGCTTGCCGTGCTGAACGGATTGTGTTTTGGTCATGGTTCTATTTTGTTGTTTGGTTTGTGGTTTGGTGTTCACTACTTCGCAAACACAGCACCGCCTAGGATGTAGTCAACTACATGTAGTCAACTACATCCTAAGCAGAATGTATCTAGGCTGTAACGGTTACTTGGTGTGAGGAAGCAGGGTTACACGCATTGCCCTGTCACTGCGAACCAAGTTTGCAGATGAGGAGTCAGCAAGACCACCATGCTTGGTGATAACTTCCCTGACAACTTCGACGGGAACCCAACCGTAAACAGTGTTGCAAGGGTTGCTCTTATCTTCTGCATACTCAAGGATGAGTTCTTCAGGATCACTAGGGAAACCAAGTTCAAGTTGGCTCCAACCATCTTCAGGGGCATCTTCCCTCGGGGAGCAGCAGTGTCCATGAGAACCTTGGATTGAAATGGTGAAGTTGTCCTTGCAGACAATATCTTTTCTGAATTTTGGAATGTGTCGGAACATTTGTTTTGTTGTTTGTGGTTTGGTGTTCACTACTTCGCAAACACAGCACCGCCTAGGATGTAGTCAACTACATGTAGTCAACTACATCCTAAGCAGAATGTATTAGCCAGCGTTCTCGACACACTGCGCAACGGCATTGCGACCGTGCTGCTTCACAAGGCTGTTGATCTGCTGTTGCAATGTTTTCTTCTTACGCTTCTTGTTGGGCACTCCCACCCAAATCTGCTTGAGCGTGTGGCACTTGTCATTCGGGGTAAGGTAAGCACTCTTCCGGCGTTTGGCACCAATTATGGCGGGTTTGATGCAATAGTTAGCATCTTCCATCATCTTCAATCCCGCATTCCAGCCATTGTAGAACCCGTCAAGACTGACACCCGCTTCCTTGGCACGGGTTGCAAAGTCAAGATGGTTCGGGGCATGGCCTTTGACGGCGACCACACCAGCAACGATGCTGGCGATGGCGTCATCTTCATTGACCGTGCTTCCGAAAGCGTGGATTGCGTCCACGGTGTTGTCGCAAGCGTCATGCATTTCTACGCCACGAATGGCACAGTTCAGTGAGAACTGTGCATTGTTGGCTTCGAAGATTGCAGACAGTTTATTCTGTATGGTCTTTTTCATTGTCTATTGGTTGTTGGTTGTTGGTTAGGCGGGAAAGATGCGTCGAATGTAGTCAACTACATCTTGTCCCTTCACTCCTGAATAGGGAGGGAAGCAAAGCAAACACTTGAAAACAAGGGTAGGAGAGAAGTAAAACGCAACCCCTTCCCCGCTAGACTGAGATGCAACATGCAACCGTGCACCCTTCAAAAGGGGCCTTTGGAGGGCGCTATATAGTCCTGTTAAGTGTATTCATCATAATTCACTTACCTAACCCATTGACAATGAAGGAGTTAGGTTATAACTTCACACAAGATATGTAATGCTGACTCGACGCCACGGGGGGGTGCCGCGCTTTTTCGTGACGAGCGCGTGTATATATATGCCTGCGTGTGAAAAAATTTGACACAGCCTGTTTTGCACGCATTATGCACGCATCTATGGCGACTAGGGCATATTACCTCAAGAACAGGAAAGCGCGGCTGCATTACCAGCGGGAATACTACCAAGCGAACAAGGACAGAATCGCTAGAAAACGTGAGGTTGCAGAGACTGTCGATCCCGAATTGCGCGAAAGGCGCAGGCAATACCAGCGTGCATATTACCGCAAAAACCGTGCACGGATTCTGATGATACGTGCAAAACAGTACGCCCTCAAGAAATCCGCAAAACCCAAATGAAAAGTTTCTCTAGATTAAGGTATACAAGTATAATATATTATATATGTATACCACCTCTAGGAAATACTTTTTGATCTGCTCATGCAAACCTCAGAGGAATACAGGCTCATCCCAAATACGGAGCACTACTACCTGAGTCCGGAAGGGGAGGTCTACAACGCGAAGACCCGCAAGACGCTCAAGCGGTTCTTTGACGGCTACAAGATCCGCACGGCGGTGGTGGGCTGTGACGGTAATCAATTTCTTTTCGCGCATTGTGACATCGACAAGGAGCCGCCCCCCGAGGTTACGCTTGAACACGTTTTGAAGGACGCCCGTGTGGTATCAGATTATCCGGACTACGCAGTCACTCCACTAGGTGTGGTGTGGCGCATAAACCCCCGCAAGAAGGGGCCGAACGCGGGGCGCATCCATGTTTTGCAGGAGCACCTTTTGAAAGGGAGGCGGCATGTGTGGCTGGTGCATCCCGACAATTCTTTGCTCCGCAAGAGGTTTCAGACTTACCTGCTTACCAAGGAGGTCTGGGGGGACGAGTGCGAGTGCCAACCGGATTAAACCATGAGCAAGCGACTCCTGACCCTGATTGCCGTGGCGGCTGGCAGCTTCATTCTCACCGCGCTACTTGTCCATGTAATCGACATGTTCTGGTAACGTGTCGATCTACGGCCTGAATTCAGGCACGAAAAACCCGCCTCGGGTTGCGCTACCGCCCTTGCCTAGTCCCTGCATGAGCACAGGGTTACGGGCGCTTCCCGAAGCGGGTTAAGAATGAGTGGCCCCTTATTCCCCTTCAGTTGGAATAAGGTCGAGACCGATGCAGAATCTGGGTGGCAAGGGTCGAAGCTCCAAGTCCAACTTAGCCGAAGTTGACGGCTGCGTGAACGGGAGCGGAACCGAGCCCCCCAAATCTGCGGTGGAGCATGATGCCACCAGCAGGGCGGAAGTGGCCCCGATTGCAATCAATATTGATTTCATGGTCCCCGCTTCTAGTATGGGTGCCTCCCCATGTCAAATTGAATTAAAAATTTAACAGTCTAGCGGCCAGCCAGAGCAGGATGGTCACGATTATCAAGTAGAGAACCGTAGTTGTGTCGTTTGGTATCATACCTTAAGCTGAAATATACATAATTGACTAACCCCCGTCAAAACGGTATCAACTTGTCCTGCAATGAGCGCACGCCCTCTTGATATCGACGGCCTGAACCTCGCCTCTCTGGACGACAAGGGGAAGCCTGTCAAAACCCGCTTGAAGGACGTAGACAGCGCCCTGTCTATTTTTAACACCTTACGTAAGGCTGATGAGAAATCCTCAGTGAACCGCGCTAGGGTTGACGCCATGTTTGACGGGGCGGCACCTTATGACTCGACCAGTCTGGTAACCAGCGGCCAACCGCTTAAAACAAACCTGAATTTTGGTGATGCACAACGACTCTTGGATGTGGCTCTTAGTGCTTATGTTGACCTTTATAGTTCTTTGGAAAGACTCATCGAGGTGCGTGGCACGCAAGGAGAAGCAAGCGAAATTAAACCAGCAGAGGAGATCGTCGCAGAGGAACTGACCCACCTCATCAGGGGGTGGCCTGAATTCCACAGCGCCTACCTTCGACTCTGCACGACCTTCATCAAGCACGGTGTTTCCGTGACTTATTTTGATACGCCCGACGACTGGCGTTTTCGCGTTGGCGGGTTCACCGACATCCTCATTCCGCGCCAGACCCCTGCCAACGAGGAACAAATTGATGTGGCGGTTGGCAGGCGGCAATACCTGCTGCATGAGCTTTACTCTTACATAAAGAACCCAAAGGCAGCTAAGAAGGTTGGCTGGGATGTGGAGGAGGTAACACGGGTCATTACAAAGAATGCCACGACCTCGGGACGGTCAAGATCCGGTAACACCGCCTTTGAATACGAGACGTTGCAGGCCGAGATGAAGAACAACGACCTCTACACTGGAATCCAGAACCCCTCCGTTTCGGTTTTGCATTTCTGGGTCCGTGAGATGGACGGCAGTGTGAGTCACTACATTTGTGCGGAGGACACCCCGAAGGATTTTCTTTATAAGAAGGTCAGCCGTTACCCATCGGTTGAACAGGCTTACATTCTTTTCTCGTATGGTGTCGGCTCCAACGGCACCTACCACTCAATTCGGGGCTTAGGTCAGAGGATCTTTGCCCATGTCCAGACCAGTAACAGATTGCGTTGCCAGCAGATCGACGGAGCTATGCTCGCCTCTGCGGTGATGATCCAACCCGAAAACCAAAGGTCTCTGGACGAATTGCAGTTCACCTACTACGGCGCATATGCGGTGATGTCCCCCAACGTAAAAATTGTTGAGAAGGCTATCCCGAATTTGGGAACCGCAGTTAAGCCAGCCTTGGAGGATCTCACCCAGCAGTTGCAGCTAAACACCGACACGGTGAGCACCTATGGATCGCAACAGGGTTCACCCTACCGCAACCAGATGCAGGTGGTATCGGACATGGACGTAACGACCCGCCTGTCCGGTGCGAGCCTGAATCTGTTCTATTCTAGTTGGACCCGTCTTTTGCGGGAAGTTGTGCGCCGAATCGTGACCGCCAAGAAGCCTGACGCCGCCATTAAGGATTTCTATGATCGTTGCGCGGCCCGTGGTGTCCCGAAGGACTTCATCAAGACCCTTGATGTGGCCCGAACGAAGGCCGTGCGGTCCATTGGCAACGGGAGCCACGCCAACCGGATGGTGGCCTTGAAGGAATTGCAGGGCATAAGCGGCCAGTTCGATGACGTTGGTCGGCGCAACCTGACCCGTGACATCGTATCCACCAGAGTCGGCCACGACCTTGCTGACCGCTACGCCCCTGCCGAAGTTGAGAAACGCCCGACGATTGACCTCAAGATTGCCTTCCTTGAAAACCAGCAGTTGATGGCAGGCCAACCTGTTCCGGTTGTAGGAAACGAGCTACACGGCACCCACCTTGAGGTTCATGCCCCGGCCCTTAACCAACTTATTGAACAACTCAATACCGGAGAAGTGGACCCGATGCAGGCGCTGCCTGTATTGCAGGCATACTACGAGCACATTGGCCAAACCGTGCAACTGGCCGCAGGCGATCCCGCTTTGGAAGGTCTGGTTGGGCAGACCAAGCAGATCATGCAATACGCTGAAGAGGCCATTAACAATGCGGGTAAGGCGGCACAAAAAATTCAGCGCGACCAAGCCCAAGCTGCTGGTGGTGAAGTGGCCCCAGAAGAGGGCCAGCAGGGAGATCCCAAGGTGGCAGAGCATCAGGTCAAGATGCAGATCGCCCAAGAGAAGGCCCAGATGGACATGGCCATCAAACAGCAGAAACATGAACAAGAAATGGCTATGCGTGATGCGAAAGCAGCATTAGAGTTCCGAGAGAACAGTGAACTCCAAGGAACTCCTTAATTTCCATGATGAAACCTGCAAGTCCTGCAAGGACATCATGCGTCAGAAAAATTCTGACTACACTGGCGGGAAAGGTGCAACTGACCCCTTTGCTAATTTCAGGTGCAGTGAGGTATTGGACATCCACCCTGTCCACGGAATCATGCTGCGGGTCATGGACAAGATTAAGCGGATTCACTCATTCGTGAATGACAAGGAATTGCAGGTTGATAATGAGAGTGTGGAGGACGCCTGTAATGACATTGTAAACTATGCTATCCTTGCCAAGGCCCTTCTTCTGGAGGAGCGAGCATCTGTTGACCAGTGATTTTCTTCATATTTCTTTTGTAAGGCCCCACTCCCTGTGTTATTCCCGTCTTAACCAAGTAAATACAATGGTTTTAGATAGAAAATTTAATCGTGAGGCAAGGCCCCACGGGAAGACTCTAACGGTTGCCCCGCAGGTCAAGGACCCATACAGGGGCTTATCCAAGGAAGTCAACGAAGCCTGTGACCACTGGTTGCGCGGCAGGGGGATTGCGTCCCGCCAATGGGCCAGCAGCAAGTTCAATAACAAGTCTGTTACAAGTGCCTAAGACTGTTACGCCCCCCGTTTCCGTAGTCCGTTGGTTTAATGACACCAAGGCGGTGCAGGATTTGCGTCAGGTCTTGGAGGAAGAATTTTTCCAGCGTGCAGTCGCCACCCTGAAGGAAATTGCTGGCCCATCGTTTGGTACCTTACAGGACAACGATACAAACAGCTTAAGGCACGCTTGGTATGCGGGTTACCGTGATGCCTTTAACGACTTGTCAAAATTGACAAAATTACCAGACACCAACAGCCAGAAAACTGGCCCAACCCACCCTGATGAGTGGACCCACATACAGTAATGAGCGAAGAAGCAGTCCCAGCCCCTGAAGCCGTCGAAGCACCAGCCGAAGCACCAGCCGAAGCAGCCCCCGCAGTAGAACAACTGCCTGACGCTACTGAAGGTGGTGGTGAAGAGTCCTTTATGAGTGCTCTTGATACTGCCTTTGAAGCGTTGGATGTGTCGGCCAACCCCGCCGCAGCCACCGAGTCAGCGGCTGAACAACCCGCCGAGCCAGCAGCAGAGCAACCAGCGGCTGAAGCAAAGGAAAGTTTTGATCCCACTGACGACATTAGTGATTCCTTGGAGGGTGGCTGGACCCCCAAAGCGGCTAACAGGTTCAAGCAGTTAAAATCCGAGCTTAAGCAAAATACGTCAGAATTGGATAAATACCGTCAGATGTATGAGGAAAACCAGCAGAAACTCAAGGAGCTTGCTGGCATGACCGAAAGCAAGGACGTTGAGGCCCTCCAAGAAAAAATCAGGTCTTACGAACACGCGGAGACATTCAACAATCTTGAGGGAACAGAGGCTTACCAGAATGCCGTTTCCCGCCCCTTGCAGGCATTTCTTGAGCAGACCAACCAGCTTGCGGACAAGTATGACCTTGATGCTGACGAACTGGTGGATGTCCTGTCCCTTTCGGACCCAGCGGCGCAGGACGAAAAAATTTCAGACCTGATGGAATCCGCTTCTGACAGGGACAAGGCCACGCTTTACCAGATCATCAACGCGATTGACCCCATCCTTCAGCACCGTGACCAACTGTATGCCCATGCAGGCGAGGCGATGCAGGAGGCTCAATACCTCCAAGAACAGCAAAACCAGCAACAAGCCGCTGAGACTCTGGCACTTAGGCAGAATGTGGCCCGTAATGTGGTAGATCGCGTGCAGCAGAAACTCCCCTTCCTTTCGGGCATTGAGGGTCTGGACATGGCAACGGTGCAGGCCAAGGCCGCAGAAACCGACCCCTCCGTGATCCATCCGGTCGATTACGCCTACAATTCCGTATCGGCCCAGCTTTTGCCCTCAGTTGTGCGGGAATACATGACCATGCGTGCCGAGGTCGAGTCCCTGACTGACAGGCTTTCGGAATACGAGGGGGCAGAGCCAACCATGTCTGGTTCGCCCCCCACAGCCCAGCAGGTGGCAGGCAAGGACAGAGGGGACATGACTTTCGAGGAGGGTGTGGACGCAGCTTTCGCGGCGTTAGGAGGATAATTCCAATCCACAGGTAATTCTCTATCCTGACGTTTAATAGCGACACCCCCCTGCCAGTCTCAGTCTGATTGGCAGGGGGGTAACTATTTCCCTATTGACATTTTCCACATTCTACTTAAGAATGCCCCACATAGCGACGAGGTTGCTCTAGCCACAAATAGTTCTACAAGTTGCTCCCCCTTGGGCTACGTCCCAAACAATAGATTCGGTCTGGTTGCTCTAGCCACAAATAGTTCTAAATAAAAGGCCCGATCACCCAACTCCTTTTAGTTTAATCGCCCCGCTCGTAGCGGAGGCACAACCTTTTATTTAATCTTATGTCTTTTTTAGCCTCTGGAGATGTCGGCGTTACCGCCATCGATACGGTTCTTGTTGAAGAAGCGAACCGCATCGGTCAGGACATCCACGCACGCACACTTCACACTTCACCTTGGATCGACTTGGTGAAGCAGACGGCCTTCCCCGATGGGATGGGTTTCCAACTTACCACTCTGGTTTATGACCGCGCTGTTTCCACTTCGGACACGGCAGGCGGCACCGCTTCCACGAATGCGATGTGGTCTGACGTTGGTGCCAAGTCTACTGGGCAAACGCTGAATTCGTCCCTTAGTGGGGCTGACGCACAGCCCCTCGCTGACACCGCTGATGATGTTCAAGGTGCTCGCCTGACGGGCGCTGATGATGCTGCGGCCTCGCGCCAATACGTTCAGATCGGTAAGCAACTCAAGGAATACAACCTGAAGCGGGCTGTAATCGAATCCCCCCGCATTTCGCTGGAGGATCTCCGGTTTGCTGCCCACCGCACCGAGCAGCTTCGGGCTATCATGGATGTGATGACCGAGGTTACCCGTAACACTTGGGAAAATCGCTATCGCGAAGAGTTTGACCGCTTGGCTGCGAACATTACCTTCTGTCTGGCTACGGCCTCCAAGACGGTAAGCACGATTGATGTTTCCGGTTCGACCCTGTTTGAAGGAACGCAAACTGTTGCTGTTGATACCAACAACGACTTTGTTACTGGCGGTGTTGATGTTGATTACACACCTGATGCCAACATTTCCAATGCGGTCCTTGATTCAAATTACTTCAAGCTGATCCGCGCTGGTGCTGGCACTAATGCCTATGGCCGTGAAAATGGCCGTCCGGTGTTTGCACTGGTTTGTTCGTCCGAAGCCTCTTACCAGCTTCAGACCGAAGCAGGCTTCCGTGATGACGTTCGTTACAACAACGCCAAGGTTTCCGACCTGATTGCGCCGTTGGGTATTGAGAAGAGCTTCCGTGGTTTCTACCACTTGGTTGACGATCTCGCTCCCCGTTACACGGTTAGCACCGGAACCCTGACCCGCGTGCAGCCTTACAGTGTTGCTGCTGGTGTTGCTACTCCGAACGCCGATTACGAGACGGCTACCCACGAAGTGGCATTCATTATCCACCCCGAGGTGATGGAATCCCAGATTCCCAATCCCTTCAGTGGGGCTGGTGCTGTGAAGTTTAACCCTGTTGCATACAAGGGAGACTTCAAATTCCTGAACATCCTCGATGAAATTCGGAATCCGGACGGAGCAATCGGTTTCTTCCGTGGTGTTCTTGCCAGCGCATCGAAGCCGATCAAAACCGACTTCGGTTACGTGATTCTCTTCAAGCGCACCAGCACTACCCCCGCTAAGGGAGTGGCGTAGGTTTAACTTGTGCGGGGTAGCGGCTAAACCCGTTACCCCGCGCATAACCCAAATACGATTATGCCTACCTTAGATGATATTCCTATTCTTGTTAAAAACACAGCTCTTACCGGAGAGGACACATTCGCCGTTTCGGATAACTCCAGTTCGGGCGGCTCCAAAGTTGTTAAAGTCCCTGCCGCTTTAGTGGCAATGGGGTATACCCACGGCTGGAAAGTGGACACCACCTGTTCACAACTGGCGGGTCAGACAACGGATGTTGAGTTGATGGACTTAGCCACTAATACTATAATTCGTCGTGTGATGATGGTTTGCACAGAAGTATTTGCTGGCGGTAGCATTAGTGCTTGCACGGCTGCTGTAGGAACTACTGCTGACCCTGATGATTGGGTTGACGAATCCAACTGTTTCACTGGAGCCACTGTTCCCTTTTTGAAAGAAAATACTGGAACGGCCATTTCTACCGGAGAAGCCTTTATGCACAGCGTATCAAGCCAAAAACTTGAGCTTCAAATCGTCGCCTCTAGCGATGATGTGTCTGAAGCAACTACGGGAATTATTTACGTTTTTGCAAGTCTCCTTGATACAACTCAACTGGATGACGTTACAACTACGCTCGCCTAATTCCCACCCGCAACCCCAACCAGTTATCCCGAACCCTGAACAACCCTTCGGGGTTCGGGATTTCTCTTTAACCCTTTAGAATTATGGAAAATTCACAAGATGCGGCAGCTATTCAGGCACAGATAGCCGCTCTCCAAGCACAGCTACAAGAAATTTTAGCCCAACCCGCACCCGAACCAGAAGTTGAAGGGGGGCAAGATGACATTGAGTCAACTCACTCCTTGTTGACTCGGGTTGGAGGGAAACCTGTCGCGGATCAATGGCTTCAACAAGTTGATGCTGTGAAAGAAGAGGCAGGGACCGAAGCCTCCATGCCGGAAGCTGTTGAACAATCCCTTGCAAAAGGGGGGCGAGATGACATTGAGTTAGCTCATGGCTTGTTAACCCGGACACATGGGAAACCTGCTGCGGATCAATGGCTTCAACAAGTTGATGCCGTTTACCCCCCCGTGAAGTCGCAAATTGCGAAAGAACCAGAAGCAGACTGGCAGGATCAGGAACCCACAGGGCCTGACGATCCTAGATATGCTGAACCAGAAGCAGAACCAGAACCAGAAGCAGACTGGCAGGATCAGGAACCCACAGGGCCTGACGATCCTAGATATGCTGAACCAGAACCAGCGGCGGCAGCACCGGACCAAGCACTCCTTGATCAACTTTTCCTTGACGCGCACGGTGGACCCTTTGACCCCGCTTCCGATCTGGATGGAGGTAAGATGAAGTCCATCCAAGAACTTCTCGCTTCAGGCCAAGACTTTGGTGACCTCGCTGCTGATGAGAAAGCACGCACCAGATTTGCCCTGCAACTTTACCGTCAGTAATGCCCCTGAATAGAAAAAAACAATTTAACAAGCTGCTGAGAAAAAGCCCCATAGGAGGCCCCTACGACACAGGCGGTTTGGACCGTGGCGACCCCACCTCATTCGCCCCGCCGACTGAAGAGCTTGAACCTGCTTATGTAAAGCGTGAGCGTGAAAGGGACCGCAAAAGATTGCTTAGTCAGACCCAAAGGCAGCTTAGAAAGCGTTGACCCTTAACCACAAATCTATAAACTCAACTAACGTATGGCCGCTAAATCAGTATCCCACACCGTTTCCCTGTCTATTGGCAATGTATCTTTGGCCTTTAGTGATTCGTCAACCGCAACCGCTGACCCCACAGATTATGTGGTGGGGACGATGACTGTTACTACAGCAGTCGTAGTAGAGCCTGTTGAAGTTGATCCTACTTCTTGTTTGGTCATGTTTCTTCTCAAGAACGAGAACACGGCGGGATCTTTAGATTTGCAGGTATCACTCGATGGCGGGAGCAATTATCCTTTAACTCTCTCTAATGGGCAGACCAATCTGCTCACCTTAACAAGTATGACCGATGTGCGGGTTCGACCCAGTTCCGGCAGTGTAGAAGTTTCCTACATGGCCGTGCAGATTGGTGCTGACTCTTAACAACCAACAATCATGGCAACCAACAATGTCGAAAAACAATCCTTCGGGGAAGCCGGAGCCGCTTATGTTAAACAAACCATAACAGCCGTTACGGGGCAGTTCTGCGCGATTACATCTCTGGATGATGCAACTTATTTCAGTGATTTGACATGGCCCGAGCACAACAAGCACGGTGATGGTTCAGTTAACTCCACTGGAACGGATGATTTTATGGGTGCCTCAGAAACTATCCCCAAAGGTATAACTATCTACGGCCAGATAACAGGCTTCCAGCTTGGTGCTGGCAGGGTAATAGCTTACAACGCAGCCTGATTCACGATGCGTATTGGCCGGTCAATGGGGCTCAGTGTGCCACCACCACCGTGGGCTCCTCTCGACCCCCTTTACCTGAACCCCTACCTGTATTTCGCGGCGGATACCAACATCAGCGCGAGCGGGGGAGCAGTCTCTACATGGTAT
>Ga0209349_1000535_pt1 | contig 19244 bp, 16 predicted proteins | sample ETNvirnome_2_130_FD_184067 | JGI IMG/M metagenome (GOLD analysis project Ga0209349, IMG submission 184067) | Marine viral communities from the Pacific Ocean - ETNP_2_130 (SPAdes) (version 2) | ecosystem: Environmental > Aquatic > Marine > Oceanic | place: Pacific Ocean | collected 2013-06-22
CGTAGATCTGGCGACTCTGGACCAGGTCGCCCGGTGGCGAGGCAAGTTGGAGATGGACGAGTATGCGGAGCTGTTGATCCTGCTCGCGCGCTTCTACAACAACGCGACACTGGCGCCAGAGAGCACGGGGCTGGGAGCTGGGGTGATCGCGATCATCGTCCGCAGCGGCTATCCGTTCGTCTACCGACGCGTTCAGATCGACTCGATCAAGGCACCGGCGACTGTCCTCGGGTGGTGGACAGGCCGGAAGACGAAGCCGGCGATGGTCTCGCTGTTCAGCCAGTCACTGCCGAGCCTCAAGATCCGAGACTCGATAGTTCACGCCGAGGCCAGATCCTACCGCCAGGAGTTGAGCGCCCCGGACGGGATCGGCAACGACGAGACGACCGTCAAGTTCAAGACCCCGAAGGGGCGGAAGGACGACGGGCTGATGGCGGCGATGATCGCGCTCGCCGCCAGCCAGCAGATGGGCGGCTCTGTGGGACGCCCCCGCGTGTCATCCGTTCAGACCGTCAGGCAGGAGCCTCAGATCGTGGAGGCCGGCGCGTTGACGCTGGAGCAGTGGGCCGACCTCAAGACGCGATGGAATGCGGGTCAGCGGGCTGGCCGACGCAGGCGCTGACGAACTCCCACAGTCCCTCGCCGGTCTTGGCGATGGTCTGCTTGCGGAGTCCGCTCGCCGAGATCGCCAGCGCCTTCCCCTGCGAGAGGTCGAGCGCGTCTCGCCAGTCGGTGAACGTCATCGGCCCCCGCTCCGTGAGCAGGGACTCAAGCCGAGCGAGATCGCCGCGCGCTGGCTTCGGCTTTGCGGGCTGCCGACCGACGTCGCTGTCGTTGTCGAGGTCGACCCCCGCCGTCTTCGCCTGCCGCTTGCGTTCGTCGTCGCCGCTGTACTCCTTGCCGGCCAGATTGGGATCGGCGTACTTGCCCCACGTCCCCCTGGGGGTCATGTCGGCGACGCCCGTGCTGATCTTGCGGCTGAGGGTGTTGCACCTCCCGCAGAAGTCGCAGAACAGGTCTTCGAACCCCCGATCCTTCGAGGCATTGTAGAAAGCCGAGTGCAGGAACACCTCGGTGCTGTGGTTGCAGGACTTGCACTCGAACTCGAACAGCGGCATCGGCTATCTCCTCGGAAGTTGAAGGACGCCGGGCGGGGACGCCCCGGCGCCGGAAAGGTCGGGGGCTGGTGCCCCCCCGCCTTCGCCACCCGCGGGCTGCCCGCCCCCGCCGCCCCCGCCACGGGACGGCATCGACTGGAGGGCGGCCAGCGGACCCATGAAGGACGCCTTGTCCTCCTGCCACACGGCGAAGGCGCGATCGATGAAGTTCTGGACGGCGGCTTGGTCGAACATCGGGGGCTGCCCCGCCTGGATGGCCGTCTGGTTCGCCGTGGCGACGGTGGCGATGACCTCTCGGATCGTCTGGAGCAGCCCGATGAACGCGGACTGTTCCGTCGATTCGTCGGTCGTGATGGTGGAGCCGGCGACGACGTCGACATCGAACATGCCGTCTGCCTCGTCCGGGGAGAAGGTCAGGAACTCGTCGTCCCCGTCGCTGCCCGTGATTCGCAGGTAGACCGGCTTCGTCCAGAACTTGCGGATCATCTCCAGGTAGCTGCGCCCCAGCCACTTCGCGAGCTTCTCGATCTCGTCCCGCCGCACCGACGCCCGCCTGCTAGAGGCCGCCGACACGATCGAAGCCTCTCTTGCCGTGGTGCCCTTGCGCGACTGAGCTCCTCGCTGGAAGGCGTCGATCCCGCTCATTTCGAACATGAGGTTCTTCAGCCCGCCGAGTACGAACGACGTGTCAGACGGAGGAGGGGCCTCCGGCAGCGCCGCGATGACGTCGTTCAGGGACATGCCCTGCGGGACGTCGACCTCCTGCACGTCGCCGTCGACCGTGGACATGATCAGGCGCCGCATCGCGTCCTCCTCGAACATGCCGCTGCGGGTGATGAACTTGCGAATCGCTGACCATCGGTGGTGGTTGATCAGGTAGGTCCATTCCTCGTTGAGGAGGTCGCTCAGGTCGAGGATGTTCGCCATGTCCGCCACAGCGGACCCGTAGAAGCTGCCCGTGACGTCCACGAACCGCGAGACCCTGTACCCGTAGCCGGAGACCCCGTTGCGGTCGTCTTCGTGACGCAGGACCGCGCCTTGTGGAGATCCACCCGCTGGCACGGAGCGCAGCAGCCAGAGCACACGCCGCACCAGCCCAGCTCGGGTGTGCGACCAGTACCTGACCTCGTAGACCCGGACGTACTCCGGCTCGCCGTCGAACTGATCGTCGTCGTCCATGCTCGACGGGATGCCGTCCTTGAGCCACACGTCCGGCTTCATCATCGCCGGGACGCTGAACCGCCCGTCTGCTCGGAGGTCGTCGAGCCTCGTCGTGACCCGTTCAGCCACCCACGGGCACTGCGACAGGGACGCGCAGCCGATCGGAACAAGGAAGTCCCACGGCGCCACGCGTCTGCCTGTGGGCACCCCAGGCACGCCCATCGCCGTCGAGATGCCCGCAGCGGCGAGCGCGGCATCCACGCGCCTCGCGTCCTCCGGGGTGTCGTCGTCCCCCTCGGGGAGCGCGTCGTCGCTGTCGAAGTCGGGTTCGGACAGGAACCGCGCAGAGGGGCGGTACTCCGCCTTGGTGATGCCGATGTTGAACATGAGGCAGTCGCTCGCCGCCTGCCGCAGTACCCGTTCGGATTCCGTCTCGCGCATCGCCCACCCCAGGGCAGCCTGCTGCGTCTTCGCGCCAGCCTTGTCCTGGGGACGCCGCGGGCGGACGCGAAGGAACGGCGCGGTAGAGACGATGTCGGGGAGCAGGGTGTTGTGCGTCGAGAGCAGGTAGTTGATGTGGAACTCCAGCCCGAGCTCGTCCTTGACCCCACCGCTGAAGCTCGCGACCACGTCCCGCCACAGGGGCATGTGATCCTCTTCCAACAGTTCCTCGGACGATCGGATGCGCCGCTGCCAGCGAAGCACGTCTTCGTCTGCGATTGGAATCTGCCGGGGTCGCTTCGCCACTTCGGGCCTCCTCTGTAGTGCCAGGACGACACCGACTGTACCGCAGAAGTTACTATTTGTGACTTGACAGATACACCCGGAGGGCACGAGCATGGTCGCGATTGGTTCAACCATCCCGCCAAGGGTTCGGTGAACTGGAGGTCTAATGCTCGAAGACGACCCCGCTGGAGGCACCGACGACCCTGTCGACACGCCCGAAGCGACCGACGACGACCCAGCGACCCCCGAAGATGCTTCGGGAGCGGACGACAGCCCCGATGACTACGACGGATGGCTTGCCAGCCAGCCGGAGTGGGCTCAGGAAGAGATCCGCAAGGGCACCCTGCGTCAGTCAGCCTGGACTCAGAAGACCCAGAATCTGGCAGAGCAGCGCAGGGAACTCGAAGAGAAGAGAGCCGTAGTCGACCGGCTGATGGCGCAGAAGGCGGAGCCCAAGGCGGACGCAGCGAAGCGGGACGAAGATCCCGCCGACAAGCTGAATCCGGCCACGCGCACCCTGCTGGAAAGCATCATCAACCGCCGAGTAGAGGCGGCCCTCTCCGGGCTGGGACTGGATGATCTGAGGTCGGCGGTAGCGCCGATGCAGTTCACCAACAAGGTCTCGTCCGCGTACCGGGACTGGCTCGACGACAACCCCGACATGGCAGGCGATCAGCAGTTCGCCAGCGACGTCGGCAGCGTCATCGAGTCAACATCGGATCTCCTCGAACTGGCTCGCTCCAACCCGAGGCAGACCGTGTCCGTCGCCGCTCAACTAGTCAAGTTGAAGGCACAGGTCGCGGGCAGGGATAAGCGGAAGCAGGCGGACAATCGCAAGCGCGAGGATGCCGCCGCCGCAGCTCCCATCAACCGGCGAACCGGCGCGGTGGTCGAGGGTGAAGACCTCAACGACGACTACGCATCGCTCCTCGCGTCTGTCACCGAACAGATGCAGAGCGAAGGTCTCACCGGTTCCTTGATGGGGCTCTAGGAGAGCTGAGACATGGCCGTCGCGAATACAATCACCCAGGCGTATGACCGCCTGTTCAGCACCACGCTCTCGAAGATGCGGCCCGGCCTCGCCTTCGAGATCAGCCGCGCGAACGTCCTCCTGGCGCACATCTACCGCGGCAAGGCGCTGCGGTACGACACCGGCGCGGACGTCAAGATCAGCGCGGCCATCCAGAAGACGCCCAACGTCTTCAACGTGCCGATGCACGGATCCTTCAGCGTCGCCCCGAGCGACGGCCCGGACACCGCCCGGTTCAACAACTGGACCCGCATCATCGGCGCGATGCTGCTCGACAACATGGAGGTCGCACAGAACTCCGGTCCCGAGCAGTTCGTCAACCTCGTCACGGCGAAGCGAGCCGAGGTCTACCAGGGCATCTGCGACGACATCTCGCGGCAGCTCTACCAGAACACCGGCACGTCGGCGGCGCCCACGAAGGCGAACGCGACCGACATGGACGGGCTCATCACGGGCGGGTTCTTCGAGTTCCAGGCCAAGGCGTCGCAGACGCAGAGCCCCGGTGGGATCCCCGCCGCCACGTACAGCAACTGGCGGAATGAGTACTTCGGGATGACGAAGTTCTCCGACGACGGCCTCGACACCTGGGACAAGACCGAGGTCGCCTGCTCGCTCTCGGGCACCCGGAACGACCTGATCACTTGCGACCCGGACCTGTACCGGTGGTTCGGGCGCCTGACGAACCCCAACCAGGCAGAGAAGGATCCGCAACTCTTTGACTTCGGGTTCCAGAACCTGAAGTTCAAGGGGATCCCGGTGGTCCCCGAGCCGGAGCTCGCGGGCACGGGCCGGACCTTCTTCTTCACGACCACGGGGCGGATGACGTCCAACTACCTGAACCTGACGCCGCAGGACTTCAAGCATCCCGGCAAGAACAAGGCCGCGCAGAACATGGGGTTCGGCACGGGCATCCAGCTCTCGGTGCTCAAGGGGTTCGACTTCGAGGTGGACGGCCCGCTGCCCATCCCGAACAGCGATCAGCGCCAGTGGCTGATCAAGTGGGCGGCGCAGATCATCTGCTCGTCGAAGAAGCGCCTGGGCTGCACCGACTTCGGTGCCGGCTCGGTGCTCTACTAGGAGGCATGCAATGTCCCACAGTCTTTCGGGTGGCGCTGCCACGAACGTCGACTACTTCGCAGAGAACCAGAGCGGCGGAACCGTGGTTCCCGGGGAGATCCTCGCGCTCAACGCCCGGGAGGACAGCGGCTACCTGGCCGTCGACGTTCCCGACGGCACCACGGCAGGTGACGACAACCTGATCTACGGCTGCGTGGTCGCGCCCAGCGGGACGGTGCACCAGGTCGGGGACAACATCCGCCTGCGGACCATCGGACCCGTCCCCGAGCTGCTCGTGGACGGTTCCGTCGGCGGCGGCATCTCCGACGGGTCCCCGCTGATGCTGAACATCGCGGGTCCGAGCAACCGGCTGGTCGTCAGTAACGCCGCGGCGCCGCCCACCACCGCGGCGCACTTGCTGTCCGTTCACAGGACCATCGCGCACGCTCAGGCCGCCACCACGTCTGCCACGGGCAACGTGGCGGCAGTGATGACCGGGCGGGTGTAGCCGATGGTAGCCCTCCCCCAGAACATCGTCGGAGACCAATCCGCGCCGGTGTACGCCCCCTATGGGGCATCCGGCAGGACGGTCGTGTCGAGGTACTCCATCGCCGTAACGGCAACGGACATCTTCTCGCTGCTGTACGCCGACGACACGGATCTCGTGGTCGAAGAAGTGACGTTCATCCCGGACGACGGGCTCGCCGCCGACAACACCGACTACTACACGATGGACGTTCAGGACCGTGGCTCGGACGGCACGGGGACCACGTCCCTCGTGTCCTCGCCGAAGACCACCCGGGTTACCGGAGGCGCAGCTCTCGTGGCGCATGACGCCGTTGAGATGGGCGTCGACCAGAACACGATCCTCGCCAAGGGCAACACCCTGGCCGCCGTGGTCACCGAGACGAACACCGAGACCTTCCCGGCCGGTGTGTGGCAGGTTCGGTTCCGCCGCAAGCTGTAGCCCCCCGTAGCCCAGGAGGGCAGACATGGACCGACTCGTAACGCTCCGGTCGGCCCTCCAGCTTCGCCGGTCTGACTACAGCTACACCGTCGCCGAACTCAACCAGTTCCTGAACGACGCCTACAGCGATATCTGGCGCCGCAAGAAGTGGTCGCTCGGTCGTCGCACCCACACGTTTTGGACCAGCGTCCCGGTGACCACGGTCCCGGGCGCCGGAAACCTGTCCGCGACGTTCACCCAGGGCAGACGGACCGCGTCCCTCGCGGCCGATCCCGCCATCCCCACCCTCTGGGGCAAGACGATCCTCGTCGACAGCCGTCCCTACCGCATCCAGAACATCTCCAGCGACGGTAGGGTCTGGGCGCTGGATCAGCCCTACGCTGGGACAACTGGAGCACAGGACGTCCGCGTGCTCAACGACGAGTGGGCGCTGCCCCGCGACGCAGAAGACGTCGTCAGCGTAGCCCTGGTGCAGGGCAGCTCGCGCCGATGGGAGATCAAAGGCAAGTCGCCGGAGGTGCTGGAGCAGCGATCCTACGACGCCGAGGGACTGCCTCGGGAGTTCGCGACCATCCGCAAGGAGGCGGTCCCCGCACCCAAGACCGCACCCCCGGTTGCCGTCGACACCGCGGCAGGGACCGGTCCGGGGACGGGCACCTACTTGACGTGGATCTCCTTCGTCGACAAGCAGAGCGGGGCCGAGTCGGCGCTGTCCCCGTCGCGGTCGAACCCGATCACGAACGGGAACCTCTGGAACGTCACCCTGACTGCCACGGAGGGGCGGCAGGACTTCCTGTTGCGCTTGTACCGCAGCGCAGACGCGGGGTCTGACCCCTTCCTCGTGTCCGAAACGGCGGGCATCACGGGCACGGTCGCGCTGGACGCCACAGATCAGTACCTTGGCGAGCCCGCCCCGATGGGGCCGTCGACGCAGTTCCTGCGGCTCTGGCCGGTGCCCAACAGCATCGAGCAAATCCAGGTGCTGTACCACGCCGGCTGGCAGCGACTGTCAGCCGACGAGGACCGCGTCGTGTGGGGTCCGCAGTTCGCCGGGGTCGTGCTCGACGGCGCCGAAGCTCGGATGCTGGAGGCCGCAGACGAGCAGGGCAGAGCGAACCAGGCCCGCGCCCGATTCGAGGGCGGGATCCAGTCGATGAGGAAGAAGGACCGCGCCAACACGGCCGAGACGATCCCGATGGCCCGCCGCGCGCAGCGGACCCGCGCCCGGGTGACCGGAACCGTTGAGTCCTGGAACACGAGCTAGTTGTGGTACGGGCTCGCGGAGATCAGGAAACCTACTTCCTCGACCAGACGAAGGGGCTGGATCATCGCGCCTTCCCCGAGCCGGGCAGTGCGCTCTCTGTCGAGGACATGGTCATCTCCCCGCTGGGGTACGTTCAGCGGGCTAGAGGTATCGCCTCGCTCGTGCCGTGGTCGTCCCCGAGCTCGGATCCGTTCGGCGCCACAAAGCCCATCGTGTCGATGGGGACGTACTTCCGGGGCGGCTCCACGGATCTGATCGTCGCCTACGGTGACGCTTCGACGATCACGATCGCCATCGTAGAGGCGAACATCCTAACCGATCTCCTCGCACTAGAGGGCAGCGACCACGCCGAGGACTACCCACGCTTCGCTCAGATCGGAAACCTCCTGTGGATCTACCGGCGCGGATCGGTCCCGTACAAGTACGACGGGCAGCACATCGTCCCCGCTGGCGTCAGGGAGACGCCGCCGCCGCCCGAGGCGAAGGTGCTGGGCACCAACTCCTTGCAGTTGTGGGACTCCTACTCGCTGCACGAGGAGGACGCGATCGGCGGTCGCGTCCTCTACTACAGCAGCTACGTGAACATCCACGGGCAGGAGGGGCGACTGTCGGCCCCCAGCAACCCCGTCCTCCTCGCATCCGCGCTGGGCGCTCAGTACACCGTCGACCGAACAAGTACCGAGCAGACGTCGGCCACCCCGGCTCGGAGGATCGGTGCGCCCAACAACCCGGAGAGCGGGTCGGCGACGACCATCGAGCGGAACATCACGGGGTTCTCTGGAGGCTCTGATCGCGTCGCCGTACTCCTCGACCTCGGAGATCCGCCATCCGATCCCACGATCTCACACCGCGCGCTGTACCGCTCGATCAACTCGGCGCCCCCGACGGCGCTCCCCCGACGACTCGGCGCCGGAGCGCGTACGCATTGGGACGTTCGTCGGATGACCGAGAGTTCCACGGACCCCGCCCCATCTGCCGGCGACATGCTCCCGCCCCCGGCCTGCGCGTGGGGGTTCAACTTCCGGGGCCGACACTACGTCCTCCCCGACGACAATCCGAGTTCGCTGCGGTACTCCGCGCTTAACGCCCCCGAGGCGTTCCCCGCCGTCAACATCCTCCCCGTAGGCACCCCGGACACCAGCGGCGGCGGAAACGAGTTGACGGGCTTTGCTGCCGCCCAGGACTTCGTGCTGGTCTTCAAGCGCGCCTCGGCATTCATGCTGACCCACAACCGCGAGGAGACCCCGACCCTCCTGCCGCTGGAGGCGAGCTTCGGCGCCGTTTCGGACCGCGCTGTGACGTCGCTGGACGGGCGGATCTACTTCCTCGCGGAGACGGGGCTCTACGAGTTCGACGGGTCCAGGTTCAGGCGCTTGTCGCAGGCGTTCGACACGGAGATCCGCCGCCTCCCAGAGGTGTACCTGGAGGCTGCCGTCGCGTGGCCGGACCGCATCGGACGACGTGTCCTGATCGCAGCGAACCGCACGCCCGGGGCCGACAACAACATCGTCTACGCGATCCACCTTGATCACGGAGGCGCAGTCACCACGCTCGTCAGCCGCAGCGTCACCAGCGCCATCGTCTACAAGGGCAGGATGCTGGTCGGCTACAACCGGGTCAGCGGCTCATGGGATCTGGGGCAGTTCGGGGTCACGCACCGCATCGACGGCGCCAGCGTGGAGGCCACATACGAGACGGCCTGGTTGTCCCTGAGCGACCCCGACAGCGACAAGCGGTTCAACCGGATGCGCGTGTTCTTCCTCCAGAGCCGATCCGATCCGATGACGGTTGAGTGGCGCGTGGATTGGGACGACCGCACCACCAAGGGCTCCGACACGTTCACGCTGGCGGCCACCGACGCGGAACTGTGGAACTCGGGGAATTGGGACTCTTCGACTCGGCTCTGGGATGTCGCCCGCATGGTGACCAAGACCGTCAACATCGCGGGGTGTCGGGGCAAGGTGGTCCGGTTCCGGTTCCGACTGCGCGCCGACGACTGGAACTTCGTCGGGTTCAAGTTGTTCCACGAGGACCATGGCTCGCGCGCCAAGGGGACGGACGACGCCTGATGTCTCGCATCCTCGATCGCCTGTACTCCGAGACCGTCAGGGTGGCCCCCGGCGCGTCCGAGGTGTCGGTGCGGAACGACCTCGCCAAATGGGCGAATCGCGCGCTCCGCGAGGCGGGGTCGGCTCCGCTTCGGTCGCTCAAGGACGCGGTGGCGGTTCGCCGTGCGGTTGCCGCACTGGAGGCAACCCCGTGACTCAGATCCCGGCGAGTTCCATCCAGTACAGCGGGTCGACCATGACCACGGTCACGGGGCCGATGTCGTCCCACACCACGCGCATCTCGTCGCCGTCCTGGAACTCGATCAGGAACTGCGCCGCGGTCCAGCCGTTGATGACCCATCCACACGGCCCGGAGTCGTGTTCGTTGAGGTCGGCGGTCCAGGAGTACCCCGCTGCGACGAAGCTGTACTCAGCGGTCCAGCCCCCGCCATCGCCACGCGACGGAGCGATGAGCAGCCCGTCCGGGGCGATCGGGTCTTGCGCCCACCAGCCCACGGCTGCATCCAGATCGCACGTCCACCGGTCCGCGCTGTCGTCGTCGTCTGCTTCGGTTGGGGTGATGTCGTCGTCGTCGCCACCGTCGTCGGCCCGGTCTCGGTTGCCGAGGTCTCCGGCGCCGAGGCACCCTGAGCAGGCGAATAGGAAGATGATCAGGAACGTTCGCATGGTGACCTCCGGGGCGGTGCGCTGATGCACTGGCGTTCACACTACCTGCCCAACAACGGGGAAATTGCAGACGCCGACAGCCTCATGGAGGGGTTCGGTGACGCCGTAGGCGCCGTATGGGGCGGAATCGACCAGAACGACATCGAGGCTGCGAAGGTGCTTTCAACTCGGTTTCGGACCCCGCTGAACGACGACGGGATCACTTTCGCGGCGAACAGCGCGGGGGCGCTCGCCATCGACTCGCTGTCGGTGGCGCAGACCCTGCCGATGCCGATCCGGCAGACGACCGGCGACGCGGATCTCGGGGAGCTCAACCAGGAGTGGGTATTCGTCGAGAAGACCGCGGGCAACTCCCTGACGGTCACCATCGCGCCCCTGACGACGGCACCGTGGCGAATCACCGCGCAAGGACAGTACCTGGCGGCGACGACCGCAACGTCCCCCCGCATCCTTCGACTGGACGCCCGAATCCTGCTGGACGGCACCCCACTGGACGCCGTCGCTTCCCAGAGCAGCCAGGTCGACGGCGGTTGGTTGTCGTGGCTCATCGAGGCCGACATCGACGTCACACCGGGGACGCACACTATCAGGATGCAGGTTCGGGACCGCTCCGAGGACGCCTCCGTAGCGGGTACGGTTGAGGCCGCGACGATCTTCGCTGTGGGAGACGTCCGCTGATGCCCGCCCCCGCCCTGACCAACCGCATCGAACCCGGAGACCCGCTAGACGCCTCCGAGGTCGTGGCGAACATCGACGACATCGCCGCGGCGTTCAACGACATGGCCGACGCGAACCTTGAGCGGGGCGCGGTCCGAGCTCGCCACATGAAGGTGGCGGCCGACCCTCAGCCCCGGGAGCTGTCGCAGACCACGGCGACGCCGGGCGTCGTATATACGGAGACATGGCCGGCGTGGCAGACCGTGGCGTCCATCACGTTCACGACCGACGAGGCGTCCGAGCCGATCTACATTCGGGGCGAGGTCGAGATGTTGGGGTCGGCCGCGGGGGCAGCCCAGGACGCCGACGAGATCGCCATCTTCATCGACGGGAGCATCGCGTCTCCGCCGATGGTCAACTGCCCGTCCATCCCGGGCGGCATCCTGGAGCGGACGATCGCGGCGGTCGCGTGGGCCACGTCGAATCTGACGGCCGCATCGCACACCTTCGATGTCCGGGTGCGGAACAGTAACCTCGCGCTCGGTGCAGCGGGACAGGCGCTGACGACCTACGTTCAGGGGCGAATCGGAAGGGTCAAGGTGCTCCGGTGACGCAGTACACGCCAACCACAGCAGCCATCCTCGGCGGGCAGCCGTTCGACCCGTCGCTGGTCAAGGCGCTGTTCACGGATCTGGAGACAGCCAAGAACGGCAAGGTCGACGGGGACAGCGGTACAGCGAACATCCAGGACGACAACATCCTGACCTTCCGGGCGACGCAACCGGAGGGGCTGTCCAAGACGTTCCGGGCGCGGCAACTGATCCAGGGCGAGCCCGCCGCGTGGCCCATCGTCATGCGTGGCTCCGGCACGACCGACACCTTCCAGTTGGGCGCACTGGAGAATCTGTACGATGTCGAGGAGACTGCCGTCCGAGTCGTGCCTCCGTGGGACGCGTATGTTCGGGTTCACGCCTTCTGCTCCATCGAACAGATCAAGGTGGATCTTGCTGTCGGGGAGTACGTCGATGTCGACGTGACCGCGCGCCTCCTCCGCAACGGCGGCACGGTGGAGTCGTGGCGGCTGAAATTCCGTCAACTCTACGACGCCGTGGCAAGGGTCGGGCGTCGCGGGTTGACCTTCGATCTGGAGTACACCGACATCGCGGCGACGAAGGGCACGGTCTACGACTACAAGATGCAACTGGACTTCACGAACACGGCGCACAGCGACGGCACGATCGACATCGAGGTCGCCCACGCGATCTCATGGTCCCGATTCGCCACCGCCCGTGCTTACATGAGGTAGAAATGTCGTTCCACCGCCGATTCAAGGACCCCGACACCGCCGCGCTCGACTCGACGTTGGGGCAGATGGGCCTTGATGCCGCACTGGTCCGGGCGATCAACAGCCCGTCGCCCCGTATCAGTGTCTCCGGGCTCGCCCCCGGATCGTCGGTGCGTCGTGCCGCTGGGCTGAAGACTCGCGGGACCACAGCAGTCGGCGGCGAGGACGCCGTACTCCAGAACCGGTTTGGTATCTTGCGGCAGCAGGCGCGCGCGGCGGAGCGGATGGCGGGGATCCGAGAGCAGATGATGCTGGACTCGGCGCTCGCCCGGGTGGCCGGGAACGTCGGCACGCTCGCCGGAGCGGCCGGAAGCGTCGTGGCGGGGAACATCGACCCGAAGAGGATGGCGGGCACGCGCCTCGCTGCCGTGGGTAGCAAGCTCGATTCCCCGACAGCGCTGGACGATCTGAGTTCGGCGCGTCAGCTCGCCCTGGAGGCCGAGCGACTTCGCCTCCAGAGAATCGTGGGAGGCTAGAGCCATGCCGCAGGTACGATCCCGAAGAATCCTCCGTCGCCCCGCCGACCGGAACAAGATCGATGTGCAGGACGTGTTCCGCGAGCGGATCCTGCCCCAGGAGCAGCAGCAGATCGCAGAGGTGGAGGCGTCAGCGGGCCGGACCATCGGAGCGCAACAGGCAGCGGACAGCGCCCGGTTCGGAGACGCGCTCCGGCGCTCTGGGGTCTCCCCGACGCTGTCGACAGCACTCCGCGGGCAGCTTCAGGAGGACAGCGCGAAGTTCCTCGGGGAGGAGTTGACCCGACGTTCCGCACAAGCGCGGCAGGACATCGTCAACAACCCGAGCCGCTTCGCGATCATCGACGAGATGAAGGCCAACAAGCTCCGAGGTATCCGCAAGAAGCAGGCAACCGGACAGGCGCTGTCCTCGATCCTGTCCGCCATCGGATCCGTGGTCGGCACCGCGATCACGCCCATCTCGGGTGGCGCGGGCGCCGTCGTCTCGGGGCTGTCTGCCGTTGGCGGGATCGCGGGCAACACGGCGGCGGAGCAGGCTGGACAGGTGGCGCAGCAGCGCACGCGCAAGGAGTTCGACGTCAGCAAGATCAACAGCGAGGCCGGCACGCTAGGGCGTAGCCCGTTCGCCTCTGCGAAGTTCGCACCGCAGGGCGGGGGGCTGTTGGGCAACCAGCGCCTCCGGCTCAACATGGACGACGAAGGGTTGCCCTGATGCCGTTCAACCCATCGCAGTTCGGGCAGGGTCCCCCCGAGGACATCGCCATCGGGTCGTCGATCATGGAGGGCATCCTCCAGGGCGCCGGATTCGGCCAGAACCTCGTCAGCAACGCGTTGCGGCAGCAGGCGATGCGTCAGCAGATGGCCCGCCAACAGTCGGCCGCCGAGCAGGCAGCCGCTGCCCGAGACGCGACGCTGGCAGCCTCAGCGGCCCGTGGCGGTGCTGGACAGGCAAGCGGTGGACCCGCGTCAGCGGGTCGCGGCAGGGGCGCGTCCGGGGGCGGGCCGGCGCCTGACGTGGGAGCGGCAGCGGCTGAACTGGACGCGATGGCGCGCGAGCGGGACGCAGCGCTTGCCGATGCCGGCGCGGCTCGCAGAGCCCTGAGCGAGCAGGAGGACCTGGCGACCCTGTTCGCCCCCGGCGACATGCAACGACTCCAGGCCGAGCAGGACACGCGGCGGGCAGGGGTGGACGCTCGGCGAGCGGAGATCGATCAGTTCATCCGCGAGCGCGGCGGCGGGGGCCAGCCCCCCGGAGTCGCTGGCAGGTTCCCCGGCGTCACGGACGATCAGTTCATGGCTGAACGCGCGTCTACCCCGACGTCAGGCTTTACGGCCGCGGAGCGCGGCGCGGCGCGTCCCACAGCGGACATCTCTGACGAGGGCTTCTTTGGCGAACTGGACGCCGCCGCGGGCCTGTCCGACGCCGAGTTTGCGGCGATGCTGGAGGGCCGCAAGCCGTCCGTCGACTTCGCCGCGCAGGCCGAGGCACTGCCGTCTCAGGCCGTCCGCGACGCCGTCCGTCAGATGGGCGGCGACGCCTCGGCGATGCCGGAGGGCATGAAGAACCCCCTCGTGGACCTCGGGCTGCCCGCCGACATGATCGGAGACCCCGCGTCGCTGTCTGCGATCCTCCTGCTGGCCGACGAGGGGCTTGACGATGCCCTGGAACTGCTGACCACGGAGGACTTGCCCGCATCGGAGCGCCGGGGCTTCGTGGGCCGCGTGCTGGCCTTCAACGCCGCCGCCGACCGCCGCGCTGCCGGCGTCACCGCCGCCGACCGAGCGGGCGACTACGCTCGCTTCCTCGACGTGGGCCGCATGATCATGGGCGAGTACGGGTACGAGGGCGACGACCTCGACAACTCCGCGAAGCTCTACGCCGACATGATGCTCGTGGACCCGGACCGCGTGCCCGAGATGCTGGACGCTGCGAAGGCGAAGGAGAAGCGGTCACTGATTGCCTTCGAGACCGCGGCTCGGCAGATCCTCAAGCAGACCCCTGGGGTTTCCCAGACGATCAGCGGCGAGTCCGAGCGTCGCGCGTCTGTCCGCGACATCGACACCATCGACGACGACATCATCTCGCTGGAGCGCCAGGTCCGGTCGATCGAAGACGACATCGCGTCTGCCCAGCGCAGCATGGCGAACCCGAACATCCTTCCCAACGAGAAGGGACCCATCCAGGCGGACATCACCCGCCTGCGCGCACGGCAGGCCGAGTTCGACAAGTCGCTGGAGGCCAAGCGCGGCGACAAGGACCGCCTCCGTCGCCGTCACTTCAGCGAGTTCAACCCCGACCTGTTGGAGGCCCTGGACGATGCTGCTCGATCGCCGGGGGGAGACGGTGCTGCGGGAGTCGACGGTCTGTTCGGGACAGCGCGGGACAGAACCCGCCTGTTCGGTGGACGGACGCGGGACTTCTGGCTCGGTATCATCCGCACCGGCAAGAGGGCCGGGGGGACCCGCAAGGACGCCGTGGACGAGATGGTCCGCGCGGGCGTGTCTCGCTCTGACGCTGGGACCCTCTTCGACGCAGCCCAGTAGCCATGGCGAGCAACCCCTTCGCGCAGGCGATAGAGGACGAGGTCGCGCGGGAGGGTGGGCAGCAGCCACCCGTGACGCCTCCACCCAATCCGTTCGCCGAGGCCATCGCCGCGGAGGATGCAGCGCCCGCGGCCAGCCCATTCGCGGACCTTGACGCCGCGCTGGCGCCGTCACCCGCCCCGCCCCGCAACCCATTCGCGGCGGCTATCGAGGAAGCCGACTCCGCCCCACGAACCGACCCGCTGGTCGAGGCAGAACTCTCCCAGGCGCTCCCGAAGCAGATCCCGCCCGATCTGCCCCAGGAGTTGTGGCCCGAGGGCGTCTCTGACGAGACCATGGCTTCCATCTCTGGGGACTATCGGGAGCTCTCGGTGCGGTACAACCGATCCAGGGACGCGGGCAAGCAGGCCGAGTTGCTGATGGAGTTCTTCGGCAAGCACTACCCGGCGACGGCAGCCCGCGTCATCGAGGAGGCTGGGCACCCCGGCGAACTGCGTGGGATGGCTCGTGTGATCTCGTGGATGGACGCACCCGGCGCGATGGTCAGCGCGATGCTGAACACGGCCTGGGAGCGGAGGAAAGGCCAGCTCCGCGGTTCCGTTGACCCGTCCGGCAGCATCTACGACCTCGACGCCACAGCGGGCGAGCGTGCTGCCGATGTCGCTCGCCAACAGTCCGCGGTGGACGCCGCTCTCGATTCTTCCGTGCGCGACCCGGGTGCCCGGGTGTTGTCGTTGACCGAAGGGGACATCCTCGGACAGTTGGTGGATCAGTACCGCAGCGCGGACCGCTTCGACGAGCCCGGGATCAACACCCTCGCCACGATCTACGCGCTCGGCGGCTCCACCCTGCCGGGGCTGAACTCGCAGGAGAAGCTGAACCTCAAGGAGTCGTCGCTCCAGACGTGGGGTAACCACCCGATGGAGCAGTTCATCGGTGGCGGAATTACGAAGGCTGGGCGTGGGCTGTTGACGCTCCCCAGGGCGGCCATCCGCAGGGCAACCGGCGAGGCAGAGGACTTCGACGCGGCCATCGCGCAACAGAGGCAGATCCACGAGGAGCGCTTTGCGGAGGGCTCCCCAGAGAAGCGCGGCCGCGGATTCGTAGACTTCGCCGGACTGGTCGCCGTCGATCCGTTGAACTTCACGCCGATGCCCAAGATCATGCGGACGGAGCGGAACGGCGTCCTGATGACCCGGGCCGGCGCCGACGCGTTCGACGACTACGTCCGCGTGCTGTCCGCCGACGCGGCCGATGGCGGAGTCCCCGCTGTCCGAAAGGCCGAGGACGCCGCCGAAGGTGCCGTCACGGACGCCGCCGACGTGGCGCTCCGTCACGACAGCATGGCCGCCGTCGTGGGCATCGACTCCGTGGAGGCGCTCCGCGGGCTGCGCGGCCTGTCCGACGACGCAGTGGAGGCTGTAGCCGAGGCGTTCGGCCCCGAGGACTTCCTGACGGCCCGCAAAGGGAGGGGCGCCGAGGCCGAGGTGTTCGACACCGTCGTGGACTCGCTACACGCACTGGACGACGCCGACCTCGACAAGGTGGCGCTGGAGTTGGGCGTCACTCCCACGGGAGCCCGTCAGTCCACGCTGGACGCCGTCGAGGCGGCCCTGGGACCGATTCGGAGCAAACTGCCAGCCGAGATGGTCGAGGGGTTGTGGATCCACGGACTGAAGGAGGCCGAGAAGGTCGGCGGTGTCTTCCGGGGGCTGAAGGTGGATGTGGACGCCATCGGCTACGTCGGCGGCAAGATGAGCATTCGCAAGGGCGGCGTCTCGCTGGACATCGGCAAGGCCGCGGGGAAGCGTCTGATCAGCAAGTGGGATGGCTCTGTGATCCGGGCGTCCCGCAAGCTCTACAGCAAGGCGCCTGCTCTGGAGAAGCCGCTGCGGAACATCCTGTCCATCGGCCGCCCGCAGAAGGTGATCCCGATGATCCGCGAACTCGCGGGCAAGCGGTTCAAGCAACTGAAGGCGATGCACCCCTCCCGCATCCGCTTCGCCGCCCGCGCCGAGAAGCGGTGGAAGGCTGCCCGCCACGCGAACCGGACTCGCGCGCAGTCGGTCGTGAACGCTGTCCGGTCGGTCGGCAGCAAGTCGACGCGGCAACTCGCCACGCGCTACCGGGAACTCGGGTACCACAGCCCGCTCACGGAGTCGGGGATCCACGGGCTCGCCAAACTCGACGAGGTCGAACAGGTGCTGGCGGCAGCCAAGGACGGCACGCTGTCCTCCGTGCCCGTCGAGTTGACGCAAGGGCTGGAGGCGCTGGGCGCGCTCGACGAGGCAGCAGCCATCCGGGGCGTAGTCGAGTCTGCGCTGGAGTTCACGGCGCGGCGAGAGGGTGCGGCGCTGAACGCGGCGGCTGACGAATTGGCGACTCGCGCACAGGTGCTGCGGTACATGCTGACGGACAACATGGCATCGCGGTACGCGCTCGACGCTGAGACGGCCGCCCTTGAAGCCATGGAGCCGGCGATGCGGGCCGCTCAGGCGCTCCGGGCGGCAGGCGGCATCGACACGGCGGGCGATGTCGCCGCGGCGACCAGACGGTTCGTAACCGAGGCGCGACGCGACGCTCGGAAACTGCTCGATCCCGCAGTCGACATCGAGGACGCCGGGGTTCGCGGAGTCACGGACCTCCTCGACACGAAGGGTCCGGCGCGCAAGGGTGCCAAGAACCTCGTGGAGGAGATGGGCAAGACCGAGGGCGGCCGGGAGTTCCTGAACCTCGCCAAGGCGCTCGGGTACGACCTCCGCCCCAACGGGGTCAACAAGATGCTCCGCGAGTTGGGCTCGCGCTCCTACGTTCACCAGGAGCTGGCCGCCCGGAAGTGGGCGGATGCCGAAGAGGCATTCCGTCACGCGCGCCTCGCAGACAACTACCGTCGCCTCCCGAAGGTCGAGCAGGACCGCGTGCTCCGGGCGCTGGGGGACCGACGCAAGTTCGGAGTCGCCAAGGACGCCTCGCCCGAGGCGAAGGCGCGGGGGAAGGCTCTGGGACTGGTCGGACACGAGGAGTTGGACGAGGGGGCGCTGTCCATCCTGGGCCTGCTGGACAAGGTGTTCGACGACCAACTGGAGCGACTGCGGTCGATCGGAAAGCTCGACATCGACAAGGAGGCGTTTCTGCGCCGCGTGGACGTCGAGGCGTACGTTCCCCACATGCTCCGCGCCATCACCAGCCGCAAGGTCGCCGCCCTGAAGGGTCAGGGGCTCCTCCCCCGCCGCACGTCGCTGGACTACGAAAAGCGGCGGCTCTGGAGCGGCATCGCCGACGACATCAACGAGCAGCGCCGGATCCAGTTGGCTGGAGACGCGCTGAACCACGAGGTACTGCGCTTCGGCACGTTCGGCAACGAGGCTGTCCCCGAGGCCGTTGGCGCAAAGTGGGTGGAGGCCGCCAACAAGGGCCGGTTGCGCGAGGTGATCGACGCGGATCTCTGGGATGAGGCTGTTGCCGGCAAGCGCGACGCGATGGGGCTGGACGGGAGCTTCGAGTTCTTCGAGACCGACATGTCGATGCTGGTCAAGCGGTACATGGGCGAGACGGATCGCACGGTCGCGGACTGGAACTTCATTGACGATACGGTAGACACCTTCCCGTTGGGTCGGCAGATAGCAGAGCGCTACCCCGGCCCGTTGGGCGACCTCGTGGCGGAGTCGCTGGGGTACACGCGCCTCAGTCAGTTCGATTGGGCGCAGGCGTCCACGCGGGTCAAGTTGCCCGAGTCGATGCGGAAGCACGCCGACCAGGTGACGCAGCGCCTGAACGAGGGGGTGCCCGCAGAACAGATCGTGCAGGATCTGCTTGATGCGGGCGTGGACGTGAAGCTCCAGCACGTCGAGTCGTTCAAGTTGCCGCACGTCTACGTCCCCGAGCAGGTTGGTGAGTACTTCCGGTGGCTGAACAGTCCGTCTGCGGAGTGGGGGGCAGTTCGGAGCGTCGGGCTCGGTGTCTACGACGGGTTGACGGCGGCGATGAAGGCGACTGCGACGGTGGCGGCGCACGCGCATATCGCGATGAACCTGTTCGGCAACAACGTCGCGATGGCTCAGGTCACGCGCGCTGCCATGAACCCGCGGAACATCTGGGAGGGGTTCTGGCTGGCGGTGGCAGATCAGATCGGTTCGGCCGCCGAGCGAGAGATCCTTGTCGAGGT
>Ga0209349_1000536_pt1 | contig 19232 bp, 25 predicted proteins | sample ETNvirnome_2_130_FD_184067 | JGI IMG/M metagenome (GOLD analysis project Ga0209349, IMG submission 184067) | Marine viral communities from the Pacific Ocean - ETNP_2_130 (SPAdes) (version 2) | ecosystem: Environmental > Aquatic > Marine > Oceanic | place: Pacific Ocean | collected 2013-06-22
CCATATGTCATCGATACTGTCACGTATCTCAGTTACTTTATTTTCTAAGTAACCGAGACGATCAACATCCATACTCATAACGATACTGCTGCTTCATAATATGGTTGAGATAATTCATAAGGTGATAGAAATGCAGCATCTTCAAAGGCAATAGCTTTATTAATACACATATCAATCATACGATTTGACTTGCCTTCCTCTTCCAATTGAATACCTTTATCCAACCAGTAAGATGCATTGGCTAGTAATTCTTCAGGAGTTTTTTTCTTCAATCCTTTTATTATATCAGTTTTCTTAAGAGTAGTCATAGTATTCTCTCCTTTTATAAAACTAACTAATACACGGCGTCTTCAGGGTATGTATTAGTTATAAACCTAACCCTTAACCTAGGCATTTGAAGGAAATCAAAATCCATACTGTCACGTATATTGGATTTGTGAAGGCAGTTTCTGTACGACATGCCTAGGTCGTCCCGAATCATAACTGCATTACTCATATATCGGAGTCGAGTAAAGCCGATAAGCTGCGCTGCCCTAATTTAAAATAATTTTATTTTATTTAAAAACTAGGGGCGGCAAATCGAGTGTGGATTTTAGCAGGTTCGACCGGCCTGTCAAGCATTTTTTTCCGCAGCAAAATCAACGGGTTAACCCGGAGTTTAGAACCGCTCCGGATCCTCGGCGACGGTACTATTTTAGTACTATAGAATATAATTAAAAGATATTAGTTAATCGTTTTGTTTTCATTATATAAATAGTAAATGTAACTTGGTAAATATAGGTTAAATACCACAGAATAAAAAGAAATTCTTTTATTCTTGTTGGTATTATTATTATTTATATAACATAATCAATACATTAACTATATGTTCAGCCCGAACTGGCGTGTTGCCGGTTTGTTCTCGGTCTGTTCCCGGTGTGTTCAGGGTTTGTTCCCCTAATGTTCTCGCACCGTTCATGGTTTGTTCACGTTTTGTTCCAAGCTTATGCTTGTCGGTCAATCGTATGTATGAAGAGGATGAAAAATTAAATCATATCAATAGGATACAAAAGTTATCCACATATTTATTTTCAATCTGTGGATAACTTCTATTGACCATCCCTGAAAACTAATGCATAACTCTGGACATGAACACGAAAAACAAAACTTCCAAGGGACGCGGCAGCGTTAGCGCTAAGTCCCCTGTAGAAACCAAATACGTACCACTCAAGCGTATGCTCTTAAAGAAACCACAGCATGGTACGATTGATATTAAAGTCGTATCTGTGAATGAGCATGGAACCCATATGGTAGAGATAACAGGATGGGATGTGAAAGGTATCCCTGCCTTCTCCGCCAAGGTGGCACGCAATGGTGCCATCTGGACTTCCACCTCTGATTTGAAAATCAAAGGCGGATTGGTTGAGGTTTCCCAAGCAATGGAAGCCAAAGCCAAATTGTTCTAAGTCCAATTCCTAAATAGAGGAAAGGGTCGGACTAATAATCCGGCCCTTTTTCTGCCTTAGTTTGTTCACGTTTTGTTCTTGTCGGCTTGTCGGAGTTTTTTCTTTTTTCTTTAGCATGTCGGTCAATCGTATATAGATAAGTAAAAGTAAACCAAGAGTGAGTGGTAGTTCACGTTGAAAAGGAAAGAAAAAAAAAATAAAAAAAGTTCTTGACATTATTTATATAAGTAGTACAATCCTAATCAACGTCAACGAACTTAATGAAAGGGTAATCAAATGTTAAGTTCTACTCTATACGCAGAAACCACAGCAGAAGTCGACATTCAAGAACTGGTCGATTTCATTCAAGACCTTGAAGCAAAGGTCAATCGTTTGGAAAACCTCGTACAGGATATGGATGCCACCATAGGTGCCATCGAAGACCCAAGCGGGGCGGACTACGTCACCAACGATATGTTGGCTGACGAAATCAAATCGATACTGCGAGAGGACGTTACGATCAGCGTCGAAATCGACTGCTGATTTGAACTCCGCCGGGGGAAGTCCAGAAGGATTTCCCCCACCCTTTCAAAGCCCAAGGCAAAGGCTTGTCGGTCAATCGCGCTGCGCGGATAAGGTTTCCAAATGCATTAGGGTAGGACAGGTGGAACAAACCGTGAACAAAAAAGTTCTTGTAATATCGGCGGCATTCGTCATACTGGCGTCATGACTAACACAAAAAAGAAACCCGCGAGACGAGGTAGCGCTAGCGCCAAGTCTCCCGTTGACACCCCTCAAAAGATTGCCAAGCGTTTAATTGGGAAGCCTTTTGAGTTCACTATCACTGGTCGTGCATCGATAATCAATGCCAATGGCACGTTGTCTGGCGTCGATATCATCGAGTACTCCACCAAGCCTAACGTGAAAAGCTTCACGGCCGTTGCGCTTCATACTGGCGCAATGTTCGGCAAGGTCGTGGACGGCAAGGTTCCGGGCGGAATGGTTAAGGTTCCGGCGAAACTCGCCAAGGCGAAATTGTTCTCATAGCACGACAGCATAGGGCTAATAACTCCGCTCTATTTTTTCAATCATGACAATGACGGCAAACGAATTGATGAATGAAACTGTAACCGATTTGAAGCCTATCGTTCAGAGTGTCGAGCGAGACGCAATGTCACTGACCAAGGGGAACTATGGCGAGTATCTGAAACTACTCAGTCAGCCCATGTGCAAAGATGTAACGACAGCCGAATTTCTTGCCATTGCATTGATACTGGCCGGAGCAAACCAGCAAGGTGTAAGGAACGCTCTGGCGATTGCGTATCCAGAAACTAAAACGTCGATAATCTAATCCGCCGCCGCCGCAATTAACCCGGCAATTCCATTCGGAAACGCTGGGTTTTTTGCGTCTTTTTTTGTTCACGTTTTGTTCTTTTGGGGGAGGGGGAGGGGAAAAAATTAGAGGGGCGTGTCTCCCCTCGTATACGCCCTGACATAAATTTCAAAATTTTGGGTCTTGTAAAACATACCCCCTTAGTTTATTGTGAGGATACCTATATCATATATAATTTGAAAGTGTGGTTTTGAAAATGCAAAAGTTAGCTATCGTTACAGGAATGACCGGACAAGACGGATCGTATCTTACAGAATACTTATTGAATACAGGATACAAAGTATATGCAGGGGTACGTCGAATATCAATGCCTTTAAGTTCTAACAGTAATATTAAAAAATTTATTAATCATCCTAACCTAACTATAATTAATTTGGATTTCCTAGATAGTTCTTCTATCCAAAGCTTTGTTGAAACAGTAGGGAAATATTGTAGTGGTTACCTTAAAATAATGGATAACTATATTGAAGTATATAACCTTGCTGCACAAAGTCATGTAGGAGAATCTTTTAAAATACCAACCCTCACGCATCAAATAAATGCGGTTGGCGTTATTACTTTCTTAGATGCTTTATATTATGTATTTAATAAAAGATTTAAATTTTACCAAGCTTCTACTTCTGAGCTATACGGTAACACAGCTTTCGATAATAAAAATAAACTAGACGAACAGTCAGAGTTTAATCCTGCTTCACCTTATGCTATTTCTAAACTGTCTGCTTTCTTGACAGTTAAGAATTATAGGAAGGCTCATGATATCCATGCAGTTAATGGAATTTTATTTAATCATGAATCCCCACGTAGAGGAGTTGATTTCGTAACAAGAAAAATAACAGACGGCGTTGCTAAGTACGCTACAGGACAAAATCAAGGTCCAATACAATTAGGTAACATAAGGGCTAGGAGAGATTGGGGGGATGCTCGTGATTATATAAAAGCCATGCATCTAATGTTACAGCCTACTAAAGAAGATAACGTAAGAGACTACGTAGTAGCAACAGGAGAAACATTCAGTGTTAAAGATTGTTGTAACTTAGCCTTTAAAAAAATTGGAGTTACTCTACGTTGGGTAGGAACAGGTATCCATGAAGCAGCGATGAATAATGAAAATAATGAAGTTATGATCCAAATAAATTCTAAATTCTATAGACCTTCTGACGTTGAATATCTTTTAGGGGATAGTTCGTTAATACAAAATAATTTGAACTGGAAGATTAAACATTCATTTAGAGATTTAGTATTTGATATGGTTGAACATGATATAGAACTATGTAAAGGAAAGGAACGGGGTTGGCATGTTTTTCCATAATCCTAAATCTAATTTTATTTTTATCTATACTCCCCTTGCTATCCCTCAAATAGGGGAAAACATAAAGCACTATATGATAGGGTCAAAGGACGTAGACCTAAATGAATATAAAGGAAAGAAGAACATACTTCCCTACATGGCCTACTCGTTAAATATAAAAGCAGAACTAGGGGCAGAGGAATGGGACAGTAACTATACCTTTGGAATTATCCGTAATCCTTTTGACTACATGATAGAGATGTATGAGTTTTATGTTAACGGTCCAGTAGATCGTATAGCTTGGTGTAAAGGGATAAAGGAAACAAAGGATGCCATAAAGGAACAACACAGAATAAAGAGTAGGGGATTTGCTAAATGGGTATTGGATGATAAAGATTATGACTACCTTCATTCCTTTCCTTTTTGTGGACCAAGGTTGACATCTCAATTAGTTTGGTTATCTGAAGTAAACGATATCTTTTGTTTTGAAAATACAACACCGCTGCTTAATAAACTTTTTAAAGTAACAAAGACTACTCTCCCTAGTTTTGCTGGTGTACCTACAAAACGAGAATTAAAAAATAAAAGAGCCGATTACTATGATCGAAACCCAAAGGTAGTTGACCTTATAACCGACTCCTTCAGAGAAGAGATAAAGATGTTTGACTTTACTGTTGGGTAATCTGTAAAGATTCCTCTACAGGTTCTTTTGCTTCATCTTTAATACTAATACTAAGTACACCGTCTTTAAAGATAACATCCTTAACTTCAAGAGACAGGCTCTTTAGTGGTACTGATTTATAAAAGGAATGCTTATCATTCTCATCCGTTTGTTTAGATTTGATGATAATATATTTATCCTTTTTTAAAACTTCCACTGTTTGGCTGTTATGTCCCGGTAGAATAAAATGAAAGATGAAGTCTGCTTCGTCTTTATCTTCACTATCAGTGACGATGTAATCACCACCGTAATGAAGAATTTCATTATTAATACCGTTGAAAGGAAGTTTACTTAAATTTTTAACAGATAGATTTGAAAACTGCATCTTTGGTTCGTTAGAATAAAAGAACATATAGTTTAGAAAATCAGTAAGATTATTTTCTAAGCTAGTATCTATAGTTTCAAAAAAACTATCTCTCATAAAATTTTGTGCCTCTCTAAAAGAAGGACTTTGAAATCTAATATTACGCATTTTTGCTTTCTCCTATGTTTATAGCAAGAATAATTCGGACCTACATTGGTAGCATCCATTCTATATTATATGGTAAACTATAAAGGAAGTCAATAGCTAAAATGATAAATAGACCCATTACCCATCAAGATTATACTAAAAATCTTGACAGGGATGCTGATATCCTGTATTGTGAATTATCTACTGATGAGTTAAAACAGTTAATAATAGATACCGCTGCTACTCGTAAGATGGCTTCAGCCGGTAAAGACCTTCATCAGATGCGTAAAGAATATAATAGACGTACTCGTAGGCAGGAAGGTAAAAAAATAATAAGTTATAAACAATATGAGAAACCGGATGAACCAGAAGATTTTGCAAAGATGTTAGAAGATACAGATAAAGCACCTAATAATTTCCTGAGACGATCTGCTGTAGTAGGTGGTATGACAGCGAAGCAAGAAAAGTTTGCTATGGAATGTGTAGCTACGGGTGACTTGCTTCATGCTTACATAGCAGCAGGATATAGTCAAGGGAAAGATAATAAGAACACAATGCAAAGAGCGAAGAATTTATTTTACAACAACAAAAAAATTAAACGTAGAATTGAGAATCTTAAAGAGGAGGCGTTAAGGAGGATGTCGTGGAATGCTGAAAAAGTTTTGGATAAAGTTGCAAACGTTTATGATCAAGCTATGGACAATGATGATTACACTAATGCTAACCGTAGTATGGAAACCATTGCGAGGCATTTGGGTATGTTTGTTGACAAGTCTGAGCAAAGGGTTAAACTGTCTCACTTCTCTAATCAAGACAGTGAAGATAAAATTGAAAAAGATATTGAGAACCTTGCGGAAGCTGTTGGGCTTAGAGTGGTTGACGGCGGGAAAAAATAAAACCCCCACACCAAAAATATAGATTAAATAGTTATGGCTCGATCTATTTTTAAAAAATATGACGAAGGAAAAACTGCTGTACGTTTATGGATAGCAGCTATAGGTTTTTGTTTGTTTGTAGGTTTAGTATTCGGAGTAATTAATTTTGGCTGAGAAACCTACAGATTTTAAAGATCCAGTAGAGATTGATTTGGTAGATACCTTTAGTGAGTTATCTACATCTGAAGAAGCAAAAAAAGGAGACTTAGCTGTTATAGAAGAGTCTCCTGCTTTACCCCCTGAATCAAACTGGAAGAAAGCGGGACGGGTAGTTGGTAAAGTTGCTCGTGCTGCTGCACGGCGTAATCCTCTTGGATTGCTAATAGATTCTATTGTTAACTGGCCTACCGACGAAGAAGTAAAAGAGAATATAGAGAAGGGTACAAAAGATTCTGAGAATATATTAGATGATATTGCAACTCTAGTCAAGGGAATGAAAGGGGAACCCATGACTAGACGAGAAGTTTTACGTGGTGGTAAAGCAGCAGCACAAGTTATTGGTACACCTAAACCAAAATTAATTACTGATAAAGTAGACACACCTATTCCTGTTGATGATTTTGCTGATTCAGATGAGATGTTTGAAGATTTCTACCTTAATAATGTGGCTGATGACTTATTTAATATTTGGAAGGATAATGAAAAAGGTATATTACGTAATATTCATTATACTGGTAATCCCGACAGAGAACCAAAAAAGGAAGATGTATCTCAAGACGAGGAGCAAGCTTTTGAAGATGATTGGAGAATGTCAATTGTATATGAAACTTTACCGGATAAAGAAGTAGTTGTTGAAGGAGAACATGGAGTAGAAACAGGAGAAGTTTTTAATAGACCACGCTTGATACCTGATACTAGAATGGAATGGGATACTAGTAGAAAAGAATGGGTATGGGATTATGTAGATCCACCAACTAGCGAAGAAATCAAAGAAGCGGGAAGAGGACACTTTAGTGATTGGGAACATATAATAGATGAAGTTTATTCTGGAACAGATTATGAAGAAGCCGACTATTCGTCTCCTTATAGTTCAGTTGGAGAGATGCATTATCAAGAAGGCATGAAGACTGCTAAAGAATTTGAAAAATATATTAGAACGTTAAAAGATAAATTTGGTTTACAACGATATGAAATATATGACTTATGGAACTTAGGGGCAAGGAGATATTTAGATAAGTAAACAAGATTACATAGAACTAAGAGAGAAACTTTTTGAACAAGCTATAGTCAAAGCTCGTACCAACTTCTTTACTTTTGTTAAGATCATGGCTCCGTATTTAATTGCGGATTTTAAAATAGGTAGACATATAGAATTATTATCTAACAAACTACAAAAGGTAGAAGAAGGTGAGATTAAAAGGATCATGGTATTTCTTCCACCACGGTCTACTAAATCTGTAATTTGTTCAAAGATGTTTCCAGCTTGGTATATGGGAAAACATGCCAATCACGAGATACTTTCTGTTTCTCACTCCGATCAACTTGCTGCTGATTTTGGTAGGGCTGTTCGTGACCTTGTAAATACGGATTTGTATAAAGAGATATTTCCTGCTACAACTTTAAGATCAGATGTTCGCGCTGCTGGTAAATGGCAGACCAATCAGAATGGTGTTTATATAGCGGCTGGTGTTCGTTCACAGATTGCTGGTCGTGGTTGTCACGTAGCACTTCTTGATGATGTTATGTCAGAAGAAGATGCCTTCTCAGAAGCTGGTCGTAGATACATTAAGGAATGGTATCCTGCTGGTTTACGAACACGTTTAATGCCGAATGGTAGTGTTGTAATCATAAACACGAGATATCATGAAGATGATATTTGCGGCTGGCTTCTTTCTATGGAAGCACAAAGAAAAAAAGATTCGATCTTTGATTCGGAAGAAGATGATATAGAGATTGATAATTGGGAAGTTATAAAAATTCCTGCTTGGCTTGATACTCCTTCATCTGAACTTCTAGGATTACCGGAAGGTACTTCTTATTTTCCAGAGTGGAAACCAGATGCTTTATTAAAAAAAGATGAGATTGAAATCCGTTCACAGAACGGTAGTAAGTATTGGCAATCTCTTTACATGCAAGATCCAACTCCAGATGAAGGGGGAATTATAAAGAAGTATTGGTTCCAAGAATGGGAATATCAAGATCCACCGGATTGCGAGTTTATATTACAAACTTATGATACAGCTTTCTCTGTTAAAACGTCAGCCGATTATTCAGTAATTCAAACTTGGGGAATATTCCAACATCTTAATGTAGACAGTGGTGGTGGAGAACATTTAGTTTCTCATTTAATTTTACTTTCTAATAAACGTGAAAGATTAGAGTATCCTGAGTTGCGTAGTACTGCACAAGAGATGTATGATATATATGAGCCTGATGTTGTTATAGTAGAGAAAAAAGCATCGGGACAATCGCTAATTCAAGATTTGAGAAGAGCTGGTTTACCTGTTCTTGAATATAATCCTGATAGAGATAAAGTATCCAGAGTTAATGCATCGACTCCTATTCTGGAGTCGGGACGGGTTTGGATACCGAATAAACCTTTTGCAATGGATCTGGTTAATGAAGCAAGTGCTTTCCCTAACGCAACCTACGATGATCAAGTAGATGCAATGGTGATGGCTATTTTATATTTGAAGGAGTCTTGGAAAGTTGATCATCCCCTTGATGCTTTTCTTATTGATGATATTGATGACGAACCTTCACAACAGAAACGGTTAGGGTACTGGAGATTTTAAATTATGTCTGATAAAAAGAAAAAACTAACAGGACTTGAAAAAAATGAAGCTTATGCTGAAGCAGCTTCTACTGGAATATTAGGTAAGTATTCTCCTCTTGCTGCTATGATAAGAGCAACAAATAATTTATTTCAAGATGAGAAAAAAGTTGAAGGGGCTAGGAAACGTGCTAAAGGTCAATCAAGGCATAAGAATCTTTTAGATAATCCTGAAGGAGCTATGGCTGCTCCTTTTTCTCATCCTTCCGATAAAGGTATACCAGCCCCTAATACTATCAGAGGAATTACTATTCCAAAAAAGAAAAAGAAATTTTCTCGTGGTGGTGGTGTAGCTATGAGAGGATTAGGGAACGCAACGTATAGCAAAAAGGATATTTAACTATGGCTAAAAGAAAAAGATACGGTACAGGGTTTGGAACAACATCAACTCCGGGTGATGTATTACGTAGAAAGAATCGAAGATATAATCGTAAGCATAGAAATCCACGGGCTGCTACACAGAGGCTTATGCGTGATGTATTTGGAATAGATGTTAATGATATGACTATGGATGTTGGTGGTGATTTAGATATTATAGAAGAAATACTAGCTGAAATAGCTGCTGAAGAAGAAAAAAATCAAACTTCTGGAAGTGTATCTCGACCAAAAGGTAGAAATCTAATACCATATCCTAAAGGCGTTGATCCTAGAGTAGGAAGCTCTATTGATTCTAGTTCTTTACGTCTAGGACAAGCAGCACCTTATGCACCGCCACGTCATGCAGATTTAGGTAAAGTTAGACCGGAAATACCTCCAACTTCTGGAAGTGTAAGCCTTCCTCGTACTTCTCGTGATGAAAGAGCCGCTCGTATAGCCGCTGAAGGATTTGATCCTAGAACGGAAGCACTTCGTAGGTTAGAAGAGCGTGGTGGACTTTCTAGTTCCCAACGTATACCGGGAGAATCTTCAGTAGTAGCAGAAGCACAAGTAACTGAAGAAGATGATGACGGTAGTTGGACAGATTCAATACAAAAGGTTATAGAACAAATAAAATCACAGATAGGAAAATATCCTCCAGAATCTGAAAAGAGAATAGCAGATGCAAAAAAAGCACATGACGCGCAAACGAAACGTATGATTGAATTAGCTGGTACTAGAGATTCAGTAATGGATGAACCTGTAAGAGGTTACTATGTAGATTCTCAAATGGATGAACCTGTAATGGATGATAGTGTTTCTGTTGAAAGCTTTATGGATGAACCTATTGATGCTTATGATCCAAATACAGTAATGCAACCTGAAGATTTAAAAGTTGATTATGGTTTTGATATTAGAGCTACTGAACCGGGTATGAGTAGAGGAACAGAACAAGCTGAACAGATGATAAAGGTTATGAATATCGATGAAACTACAGATGAAACTATGGAAAGGCTTCCGGGTCTTCATCGTAGTCATCAACATGCAGATTCAGGTTCTCGTGTCAGTGTTGATCCTGTTAAAAAAATGGAAGAGTCGTGGTACGATGCTGAAGGAAATAAAACAAATAGATTAGGTGCTACTATCGATAATTTCTTCCGTGGTATCTTTGGCGGAGCAGAACCCGGAGGAGAAACAAGTCCTTGGGGTATTCTTGCTAAACAAGATTTGACAAAATTTAAGGATGAATCTTGGTTAGCTGAAGGCGGTATGGTAAGAAAGAAATATCGTAAAGGCGGTAAGGTTAAATTTAATTCTGGCGGTACTGTAGGTTGGGGTAAAGCTATTAAAGGTCATAATACTAATAGAGACATTTGTAAGAAGTGTCCTATATAAAAAAAAATGGGAGAAGGATAAATGCCGACAGTAGGGAAAAAAGAATTTACATATGATGATGCAGGATTGGATGCTGCTGCTAAACGTTCAGAAGAAACTGGAGAACCTGTAGTACATGGTTATAAAGAAGGTGGAGAAACTGAATGGGGTGGAGACGTAGCTCGACAAGTACAAGGGTTTGGAGCTATAGTAAAGAAATGATAGACACACCTTTAGTAAAAGATCATGAGCGTTGTCCTAAGTGTGGGAAAGAAGGTTGTACGTGTGACCCAGAGACTTGTGATTGCAAACCTATAGATAACCCTCAAAGTGACATTCATCAAAAAGAACTAGTACATGATTTTGAAGAATAATGTCTAAAACTCCTAAAGGAGCTATAGGATTATATAATAGAAATATAGATTTCTTTAACCAAAGAAAGAAAACTTCTATTGGTAGAAATCATTCTATGATTGGTACTAGCTCTTTAAATAAACATAAACGTAGAAGTTATAAGAAATATAGAGGACAAGGAAAATAATAATGGCTGTTGAGCGAAATCCTTTCGCAGAACAAGGTAATGTTATTAATATGGATTCTGGTGAAACAATTGAATATGAGATTGAATCAGATGATCCTTCTTTACAAGTAGAAGAAATACTGGAAGAAGAACCTTATGATCATTATGAAAATATAATTTATTCTTTAGATAAAGACGAACTTTTAGATATCGCTACAAAAGTTATAGATGCTTATGAAGCAGATAAAGAAAGTCGTGCAGATTGGGAAGAAACTTTTGAACGTGGTTTTGATCTTCTTGGTTTAAAACTAGAAGAAGCCTTTGAACCATTTGAAGGTGCGTGTACGGCTGTCCATCCTCTTATAATTGAATCCTCTGTTAAGTTTCAAGCAAAAGCTATCCAAGAATTATTTCCAGCTAAAGGTCCAGTAAAGGCTCAAGTCGTAGGACACTCTACTCCTGAAAAAGAACAGCAAGCTAATCGTGTTCAAAACTTTATGAACTATCAGCTTACTGATCAAATGCCTGAGTACTTTGATGAACTGGAACGGATGTTATTTCATCTACCTGTTTTTGGATCAGCAATTAAGAAATGTTATTTCGATCCTGCACTTGACCGTCCTGTTTCTGAATTTATTACAATCGATCAATTTGTTGTTTCCAACAATGCTCCTGATTTACGTAAGGCAGAACGATATACACATTTAATTTATCGTTCACCTAATGATCTTAAACGAGATATTGTAAATGGATTTTATGGTCTTCCTGATTATACGGAAGAAGAATTACCTGAACCTATGGAGATTGTTCCAACTAATCTTAGACAAAAGATGGATACAATTTTGGGGATGTCTCCTGATTATACATCTTCCCCTCAATATACTTTATTAGAACATCATTGTTATCTTGAACTAGAAAGTGATGAGGAAGAAGATAGTATTGTAGTTGCTTTACCTTATATTGTAACAGTTGATAAAGATACTAAAACAGTTTTAGCTATTCGTAGAAATTGGAGAGAAGATGATGCAAGAAAAGAAAAACTTACGTGGTTTACTCATTATAAGTTTGTTCCCGGTTTTGGTTTTTACGGATTGGGCTACATTCATTTCTTAGGGAATTTAACAGCTAGTGCTACAGCAGCAATGCGTAACCTTATTGATGCTGGACAATTTGCTAATTTACCCGGAGGATTTAAAGCTCGTGGTGTTCGGGTGGTTGGAGCAAACGATCCAATTGCACCGGGTGAATTTAGAGAAGTGGAAGCAACAGGAGTTGATTTAACCAAAGCTATTGTACCTTTACCATACAAGGAACCGTCTAATACTCTTATGCAAATGTTACAATTTGTTGCTACTACAGGACAAAAGTTTGCAGATAGTACAGAACAAGTTATAGCTGATTCAACTAATTATGGCCCAGTTGGTACAACGTTAGCTTTACTTGAAGCTTCTACTAAATTCTTTAGTGCTATTCATAAACGTTTACATCATAGTCAACGTGATGAATTACATATCTTAGCTCGTATCAATCATGATTATCTACCAGATGAATATCCTTATGATATTCCATTTATAACTGGAAATATATTTAAAAGTGATTTTGATGGTCGAGTAGATATCATTCCAGTATCTGATCCAAATGTTCCATCTTCTGCACATAGAATTGCTGTTGCACAAATGGTACTTCAGTTGGCTTCACAGTCTCCTCCCGGTATGTATAATATGAGAGAGGTTAACAGAACTATTTTAGATTCTCTTAACATAGCTGAACCTACTAGATTTCTTACACCAGAAAAACCTGAACCACAACCACTTGATCCTATATCAGATATTCGCCAAGCAGTTGAAGGAAATCCTATTAAAGCTTTTCCGGGTCAAGATCATAAAGCTCATATTACAATTAAGGAATCTTTTATTGCTGATCCAACACTTGGACAAAATCCTCTTATGGCACAGATCGTACCCGTTCTCCAAGCTAATATACGTGAACATATGATTTTACAATATGAAGAACAGATAAGTGGTATGTTAGAAAAAGGTGTAGAAGCTGCTGGTGTAGCTAGTCCTCAAGTTATTGCTCAGATTACACAAGGAGCGGCTGAAGAAATTTTAGAGAACAATCAACGTATGGCAGAACAAGGTACAGTAGAAGACCTTGAACGTATGACAATTGAACTACAACGTCAGCAACTTGAACTGGAAAAAGAAAAAGTTAAACTTAACGCTTTACATTCTACTGCCAAGATTACTCTTGACGAACAGAAACTAGAATTAGATAGAGATGAGTTTGAAATAGATTCAGCAGATAAACTCGCTAAACTTAAATCAACTAATGAAAACAAAACAAAAGAACTAGATGATAAATTCCTTTTAGAAGTTTTCAAAACTATGATGAAGGAAACTAAAACATCTGTTGAGAAATTAAAAGAAACAGTAGATTTAAGAAAATATAATGAAGGTGGGATGGTTGAAGGTGGTGAAACTCCTGATGTGATGGATGCATTACGTAACTTTTTTGGTCCGTTAGAAGATGAGGTAGTTCCTTCAGGTGCTGATTTTACACCTACTGGTCCTACATCTCAAGAAATGGTTCCTGCGTTTAAAGAGGAAGTTCCTTTAGATGTTGATACTACCATTCCATTACAAGAACAAGTACCAGAAGAAGCTGAATTTATTGTTCCTGATAATCTAGTTCCAGAAAAAAGAAAATTTGAAGTTGCTCCAAGAAAACCAGAATGGATCAGTCCTAGAGATAGAGAAAAATTAGAACCTCATGAAATTGATGCTGGTACTTATGAAGCATTAATAGAAGAAATTCAACCTCAGTCCACATCACGAGATGACTTCTTAAAATGGATGGATGCTATTCATGCAAATGAAAGTAGTAGATCACATTATGATAAGGAAGGTCAAGTTAAAATAAGTAAGGCTGGAGCTATTGGAGGATATCAACTTACTCCAGTAGGACCGGGGAAACATAAATTTAAGGGATTTTCTCCTTCGGCAGAAATGTTACGTGATCCTGAATATAATAAATGGGCTGGTCATACTTATGGTTCTTACCTTCTAGATAAATTTGACGGAAGTCAAAGAGATGCGGCTGTAGCTTATAATTGGGGTGAAGGTAATGCTAGAGCATGGATTAATAATAATCGAACATTAGAAAAATTTAAAGTACCTAAAAAAGATAAAAATGGTAAGATCATAAAAGATAAAAATGGTAAACCTGAAATGAAAGAAATAAAGATACCTGATGAAACTTTAAATTATTTAAAGAAGATGGAAGCACAACTACAAACTGGTGAGGAGATAGTTTAACTAATGGCTATCTCCAGATCAAATATATCTAAAGAAATATCTAAAGGACCAAATAAAAAGAAAATGAAGACTGTAATGGGAGAGTACAAAAAGGGAACATTACGGTCAGGTTCTAAGAAAGGACCAAAAGTTAAATCACGTAAACAGGCAATTGCTATTGCTCTAAGTGAATCACGTAAAAGAAAAAGGAAAAAGAAAGATGGCTGAAATAAAACAGGAATGGGTAGGCGGCAGTGGTAAGTCTGGTAATAACTGGTTTCCAGAAAATTCTGTTAAAGATTTTGGAATAGGTGCTGCTAAACCAGCTAAAAAGAAAATGAAGAAGCAAAGTTCTAATGCCCGTAAAGATGAATCTCTTGGTATGCGTACCGGAAAAGAATCAACTAAGAAACAATCCTTTAAAGATAGGCGTGATGAGTCTTATTGAAAATAGGATACACGGACTTAAAATATGATTACATCTACTAGTACGTTAGTCGATTCCTACTATCTAAAAAAAGAATTAACAAGCGAATTAGAAAATATAAAAAATAGTCTTGCATCTGGAACGTGTACCTCTTATGATGAGTATCGTTATATGGTTGGTGTCTTAGACGGAATGAAGAAACTACTTGATATGATACAAGATTTAGAAAGAAAATATTTAAAGGATGAACTAGAAGATGCAGAACGTTAAACTTGGAAATGCTATAAAGAATGATGATTGGATTACAGAACAATCTATTCCTGATCCTGATCCTTTACCCTTACTTCCCGGTTATCATGTTTTAATTAGACCTGTTGCTATACGAAAAGAAACCAAAGGTGGTATTCTTTTACCAGATCAATTTACTGAAGATGTTAAATATTTAACAACTGTAGGTAAAGTTTTAGCAGTAGGGAGAACTGCTTATAAAGATAAAACAAAATTTCCTACAGGAGAGTGGTGCGGTGAAGGAGATTTTGTAGCTTATGGAAGACATGTAGGACATAAATTTATTTATAAAGGTATACGACTTTTACTTTTATTTGATGATCAAATTATCATGCGTGTTCAAAATCCAGAAGACTTAGATATTATGTACCATTTATCTGCCGATGCAGCGTAATTCGTAGAACCGCTGCCTACGTAAAACAAAGGAGTTATTATGGCTAAAGAAAATGATGGTGGTGGTTGGACAGATATTGATCCTAAAGCTGCTACTACTTTAAATAGTGTGGAGAAAGTAGAGTATAATGTAGAAGGAGAAGAACCTGAAACAGAAGAATCTACACCAGAACCATCTGTAGAAACAAAAGAAGAACCTGAACAGAATTATGAAATTGTTGAGGAAGAAGAAGTTAAAGAAGAACCTCAACAAGAAGAACCACAAGAATTAGAAGGGATAAATAGTAAAGGGGCTGAAAAGCGTATTCGTCAGCTTGTTCATCAACGGAAAGAAAGAGAAGGTCAGATAGAACAAATGGCAACGGAGTTAGATCAACTTCGTTCTGAATTAGTTAAAAACCAACAGACTACAAAGTCTTATGAACTTTCTTCTCTCTCCTCTCGTGAAAATGAATTAGAAGAACGAATTAAAATGGCTGAGTCAAGTTATCTTCGTGCTTATGATGATGGAGAAAAAGAAGAGTTACTTGCCGCTCAGAATATGTTAAACGATGCTAAGACAGATTTAAAAATTATTAAAGCTAGAAAAGCACAAGCAGAGCATAGCCAGAAACAAGAAGATGTAGATAGAACTAAAGAGTATAAGGAAGAACAAACATATCAACCCTCAGATACTCCTCAACAAACTGTTGATCCATTAGCTCAAGATTGGGCAGGACGTAATGCATGGTTTGGAAAAGATGAAGTAGCTACTGCTGTTGCTCTTGCGGTAGATCAAAAATTAAAGACAGAGGGGTATGATCCTAATACAAAAGAGTTTTATAATGAAATAGATAGACAAGTTCAACAAGAACTTCCGCATAAATTTAATCGTGGGACGGTCAACACGAAAAAACCGTCACAAGTGGTAGCAGGATCATCACGTAAATCCTCTCCTAAAAATAAAGTAAAGCTAAGTCAGCGTGACGTAGAGCTTGCAAACAAATGGGGCATTCCACTTGACAGATACGCCGCAGAAAAAAATAAGGTTGATAACCTAAACGGCTACACTACTATAGAAACAAAACGTGCATAAAGGAAAGAAACTAATGGAAGATCAAACTACAATTGAAACTGAAAGTTCACGTACTCCACGAGAAACGGATACGAGAGACTCTAACCAACGAACTTATTATGATACTGAAAATTGGCTAGATATTCCTGATCATATTGAAAAGGATTTTCTAGGTAAGAATTATAAACTTGGCTGGCTACGTATTTATTTAAAAGGCGAGGAAGATTATAAAGCAGTAGGAAAAAAAGTAAACGAAGGATGGGAGTTCGTTACTTCCGATGAAGTTCCTGATATGACTTTAGGATATGGATATAATAAAAGTACTGATAGATTTGAAAATTGTATTGTACGAGGTGATGTAGCTTTGGCTAAATGTCCAATGGATGTTTGGGAAACTAGAAAACGAAAAAGCGTAGATAAAAACGCTGCTATGAATGAAGCTGTTGATCAACGTCTTATGTCAATGCAAGATCGTCGTATGCCTATATCTAATAACAGTAAGTCTAGGGTAACGGTTGGTAATCGACCCGTGGGGTTTGAGGAATAAATTCATTTAATTGTAATCATTAATTAGTTTCTCCGAAAATATATATTAGTATATATAGAAACTCGTATAATAAGGAGAAACCGTTATGAGTTCTAGTAAAGCTTTAAATGGCTTCCACCCTTCACGTAAACGTGGTAGTGCAGTAAACTCTACTGGTTTTAGTAGGTATCCAATTGCTCAAGGTACTAACCTTGCAATGTATACTGGTGACCTATTAAAAATGTCGTCAGGGTATGTTACTCCTATTACCACCACTACTGATTATGCCGTTGGCGTTCTTATGGGTGTGAGGTATGTTGATAAAACGTCCAAACAACCAATTTGGTCGAAATATATTGCTTCATCTGTTTCGTCAGATGATAGTAATACGTATGCGTTTGTAGATGATGATCCTAGTTCGACGTTTATCGTTCAGGCTGATGCATCTCTTACGATTGGTGATACAGCATTAAACTTTGATGTTACCCTTGGGGCTGGTAGTACCTTCACTGGTCTATCTGGCTTCGGTATTAAAGCTGCCTCTCGTGTAGCTACTACCGCAATGGTACGTCCTATTGCTGTCTATGACCAACCCGATAATGGGTTCACTGGCTCTGCCGGTGCGTATCCGAAAATGGAAGTCCGTATCCTTCGTAATCAAGAATATACTGTTGTTGCTTGCGTTGTTGGGCCAGTTTAAAAGGGAGAATGAAAAATGGCTATTAATCGTTCAGATATTTCAAAAGAACTTCTTCCCGGCCTAAATGCAATCTTCGGTTTGGAATACGGTTCTGTAGATGACGAACATAAAGTTCTCTACGAAATTGAAAATTCGGATCGTGCATTTGAAGAAGAAGTTCTCTTCACTATGTTCGGCGAAGCTCCTACTAAATCAGAAGGTGCTGCCGTTCAATATGACTCCGCACAAGAAAGTTATACCTCGCGCTATACGCACGAGACTGTAGCTCTAGCTTTTGCGGTTACGGAAGAAGCGATGGAAGATAACCTTTACGATACTTTCGCAAAGGTTAGGGCAAAAGGTCTTGCCCGTGCTATGGCTTCGACCAAGCAAGTAAAAGCTGCTAATACCTTTAATAATGCTGCTGTTGCTGCCTATATAGGCGGTGACGGGGTAACTCTTATTAATGATAATCATCCTACTATTGGTGATGGTGACCAAAGTAATAAGATCGGCACAGCAGCTATTTCAGTTTCTACTATCGAAACAGCAACTACGGCTATCCATAAAATTAAGGATGATCGTGGTATTATGGTTGGTGCTTCACCAGTTTCAGTTCATATCCCTCCAGAGCTTGTCTTTGAGACGGATCAGCTTCTGCATTCTGCTGGATTGCCAGTTGGTTCGGTTACGTATCCTACTGGAAGTTATGCTCCTAACGATCTTAACCCTGTTCGTAATATGGGAATTTTCCCTGATGGTTTCCACGTTAATCGTCGGTTTACTGATGCGGATAATTGGTTCGTTAAGACTGATGTGCCTAACGGTACTAAGATGTTCATTCGTGCGGCTCTTGCTACTAAGATGGAACCAGACTTTGATACTGGTAACCTTCGCTTTAAAGCTCGTGAGCGTTATAGCTTTGGTTGGTCAGATTGGCGGCGTTGGTTCGGCGCGATAGTCTAAAATAAAAAAAGACTATAATATTTTATAGACTTAGGGCGGGAGGTTTTAAAACCTCTCGTCCACCTCTGTTTATATAAAGGTAAAATAAATTATGGGTATAAATTTAACACCATATACTGTTACTGCTACTGGTACAGTTACATCTGATTCTGTTCGTATTGCTGGATTTACTATTACCAATAAAGGAGCAACAGATGATCAAGGAGTTCGTTTTTATCAACTAGAAACTGATGGTTCATTAGGTACAAAGATTATGGATTATTCTCAGTTAAGTTCTATTGAAGGGAATGCTCCACAAATATCACAAACTTACGATGGTCAAACAGGTGTTTATTTTAGAAATGGATTATATTGCTCTGTTGATGGT
>Ga0209349_1000537_pt1 | contig 19225 bp, 9 predicted proteins | sample ETNvirnome_2_130_FD_184067 | JGI IMG/M metagenome (GOLD analysis project Ga0209349, IMG submission 184067) | Marine viral communities from the Pacific Ocean - ETNP_2_130 (SPAdes) (version 2) | ecosystem: Environmental > Aquatic > Marine > Oceanic | place: Pacific Ocean | collected 2013-06-22
CCCCCGTATCACCTGTTGGCCCAGTAGATCCTATGGCTCCTGTATTGCCTAAGTCTCCAAATCTGCTGAAGGCTACTGAAATAGAGTCGCCATCAGTGAACGCAGTGTTTATGTCTGCTATAGAACTTACTTCATAAGTAACATTTAATGTTGTTATACCAAAAGCTGATGATAAACTGTTTACAACGAAAGTTGCAAAATTTCTGGAATTATTAGGATCATAAAGGGTTACTACACCTTTAGGAGCGCCAGTCTGGTAAGAAAGACGCTGCAAATATGCCTGCATATTGACACCATTTAAGGTCTCATGTATAAATATACTATCAACAGCTGCCCAGGTCGATGCGTTATTTGCAGGGCCTGCGTCAACATCCCAGAAAATTATTTCATTTGATGTAGCAGTGTTATCAGTAGCTTCATAGACCCAATAAGGATCGAATCCTTCTCCAGTCTCTCCAGACTCTCCTATGTCGCCTGTAGGGCCAGTAAATCCAGAAGCGTCACCTGTAGGTCCTGTACTTCCTGAGGGGCCAGTTGCTCCTGATGTTCCTGAGGGCCCTCTCTCGCCTGCGCCTCCAACGCCAAGCTCGAATTCAGATAGATTATAAGGAATAGAGTACCATCTAGTACTAGATATATCTTTTGTACCCCTCTGAGATGATATTATCCCAGGCAGTATTAGTACAGTAACGTAGCCACGAGATCGAAGAAGAGCAGTAGGGTTTTCAATTAAGAAATTTTCAAAATTAATAATTACAGTTCTACTGTCTAGTAAAGATATGTCCTCATCTGCGACGAAATTATAGTTTGTAAGGCTGGCCTTTACTGCAAATTTATTTGTTAGATTAGATTCATTAAGAGGTGTATTGAAATTGATATAGATTTTATCTGCAAATTTACCACTGTCTTGTTGAAAACCAATAGCAGGGAATACACTTAGTGGATATGGCTCAGGATTAGAATTGATGATAGCATAGAGCTCATAGACATCAGCAGCCTTTTGCGCTACACTAAAGTCTATTATTTCAGCACCTTCGGAAATATATCCAGCGATGATCTCTTTTACTCGCTTATTAATACTAGTCGATTTCTTAATGATCGAATATTTTACTTCAGCTATACCTCGGTTTAGATCCCTAAAATAATCTTTACCTACTCCAGGGCTTGGAGGTGCAAATTGTGTCTGAACATAGCCTAGTATATCAGATGACTTGACTTTTGATCTGGTTCTGCCTGGTAATCCGTAATCACTTTTATATATATTATTACTTATATATATTGGATGAAATGATCCTGTACTTCTGTCTCCCGAAAGCCAAAAATTTACGATGTGACAGTCGGCTTGACCTGCGGGTAATGGCGAGTCTATAGAGTCAGCTTCAAAATGGACATCTCCACCATCAGCTCCATCACTACCTGAAACATTCGTAGCTATGCTAGAATCTATAAATGTTCCATCAACTGCAACAAGATTTTTACCTGCAGTAAAATTGCTTTTTGCAATTGGATCTGTGAACTGCACAGTAATATAGTCAGTATGATTCGTAGTTGAGCTTACTTCTCCTCTTACAGGATTTGATGTCTCTATTAGGCTATCATGTACAGTATTATAAGTTATAGTTAAGTTTGTAACTCTCTCATTAAGAGAGACAGTTTTCATATCTTTGATTAAAGATAGATCTCTACCTAGAGTTCTAGATATGAAGTTTTGAACTTCTATTAGGCCCTTTCCACCTATGCCTATTTTAAAAGTTTTAGCGAATGAGCTCATAACTAAAACTAACTATACTATATTAAGGATGACCAACACCAGTGTGACCTGTAAAATCAGCTATATGACTAGTCAGATTTAGTTTTAGGTTTATTATATATGCTGCCAGGTCATTAAGTTGATCTTGTATTGTTGTCATAGAGGTGTCTAATGTATTAAATCTGCTTGAATGTAACTGGGCAAGAGTGTCATAATCCGATCTACTAGGAAGGCCTATTAAGAGCTTTTCATTATCCGTTATTCTAGGTCCAAAGGCTCCTGATATCCCAGATGCTAAAGGTTCAGCCATAATTTATCTCCTTATCTAAGTTGTATATGTGAGTCCTATTCCATTTACCCAGGGGCTATTGCCCACAAAGTATGGAGAAGAAAGTCCACTTACTTGTTTGACAAATTGCATCTCTAGAATACCGTAAAGAGTAGGAGAAGGAGAAATATCAAACCCAACTCCACCTAAGTTTTGTGGCAATGCATTCAAAGAAGAGTCCCACACTATACCAGCGAAATCTGGCGTAGAAGAGAGCACCAGCCTAACGTTTCTTAGGTCTGGATCTTCAGCAAGAAACGCTGGAGCGGTATCTATACTGTATAGCTTCCTAAAGTTAAAGCCAGAGGTGGCCTCCATTTTTATCATACCAGTAATGTTTTGGCCAAAGGTCCCTCCTAGAACAAAAGACTTTTCATAGTCAACAAGCTTCGCATTTACTTCTTGTAGACCATAGTAGAATACTTTTTTGCCGTTTACTTCAGTCCAATTTCTAGACTTAAGTTTAACCCTAATCTGCTCGACAGACCTAGGTCCAAATCTATACCGTTTAGCTATTGCATTTTTATGCTCTATAAAGTTATCTACCATAGTAAATGCACTAGCAAGGTCTTTAGCTGTTGAAACTTCAGTGATATCAACAGAGCCTTCAGGGAACGGGAGAATATCAATGATATTAGTTTGCTGTGAAATACCTGCAGGTACAACAATAGTCAGCTGACACTCTACTTCCTCTACCTCTGCAGACATTGGAAATGTGACAGATCTCATCCAAACACTTTGGTTGACTCCATTACATGCATGTAATGGAACACCTTCGTTAGGAGTTCCTCCATATTCATAGTCTATCAGGCCTGCGCCCTCGAGCTTGTCAAAAATATTAGTCACATTGACGACTAGATCTGACGGCAAAACAATGTTACCTGTTCGTAAACTAAAATTAAATAGCTTGTTCTCCACTGCGTTGGCGGGGAGAGCAATTTCTCCAAATCTAGCATTATAGCTTGCTCTTTTAGACGAGTCTATTGTAGCCTCGTGTATAATATAGGAAGAGTTATGAAAATCAAAATAATGACTTACTTTCTGGCTAGTGCTAGCTTCTTGAAATTGTCTATAGGTGACTTCTTGTTGAAGAGCTTCGATTCTTCTCCTCAAGTAGTCGTTTTCAGAGTGTACCTGTCTTAAGGCACGTTCAATTCTATTCGAATTCGTATTAACAGCAGCTGCTAAGTTAACTATGTCATGATGAGCAGCATCTGTAAAGTTATTATATTCTGCAGAAGAAAATGGTCCTCTAAGTCGAGCAGGCAGCGGACGATGAATTGTTGGTTGAACTATCCTATGCTTACCGTCAGGTTTTTCTCCTACATTAATATCAGCAGGTGATTGTGAGTATCCGTTAGCCATTTTCTACCTCATTATGGTTGGAGATAGACTAGGGATCAACCCAGCCTATCTCGGTTTAATTTGCGTCTATTCTAGACTTCGTCCTCTTCTAGCTTCTCTTCTTCAAAGAGAGCAGCAGTTCCTTCTGAAGAGTGTAAACCGCCAACGGCTTTCAGCACATCTAGGAACGCAGAGCCAAGGTTGACATCTCCTTCGTCTTTGTTTGCCCATGGAAGGACCTTCTTGACAAAGCTGACCCAGTGATCTCTTTTGCGTCTAAACAGTAGAGCTAACATTCCTTCCCAAGCAGCTAACGCTGGGAATATAGATAAAAGAACTGCCATAATTGTATCAAAAACTCCTGCAGTTACGTTGGGATCTTCCATGGCTGCTTCCCACTCAGCACGTCCTGCTAAGATTGGAACATATGGAACATCATCGCTTAAGAGATCTTTGTCTACAACAACAAGTTCTTCGTCTTGAAGATCTTCTGGAATTTTAGCCAGAATATCTTCTGGTAAATCTGCAACCTTTACGGTTACAAGTGCATCACCTGGAGCAACAAACTCAGGTGCAGTAATTACAAGCCCTTGATCGTTTACAGTATCTTTTAAAGAAGCGCACCCAACGATAAGAGTAGTCCCTAAAATAAAGGGAGCAATTTTTCTAAGCAAGTTTACTTTCATAATTTTTCAATATCCTGTTTTTAAAAAGTAGTTTAACACCTTTGGTGTTATGTTTGAGTTGACATCTAAGCTATTACTATTAGTAGACCTACTAAGTGTAGCTTTTACGATAACCTTAGTAAAGGCATCTTCAATTTCTTGGTTGATCCATGTAAATCTAAATTTTTCTGGATGTCCTATAGGAAGACCATATGTAGAGGTGTCTTCTGCAGCATGAGGACCATAGTTGTATAGATCGATATTTATATTTTGAGTAAAATTGACTATAACGCTGAACAAGGCAATATCATTTACGAATATTTTTTCTACTGCAAAGAAGTCCACTTGTCCCTTCACTAAATTATTCTTTAAAAATGGTAAAGATACCTGAGTTAAAGGTTGCCTCCTTGAAATTATCTCACTAAAATATTGACCGCCTGGACGGAACACTCTTTGAAGATCTACATTTTTTAGTTGAATAACTTTATCTATGAGTCCTGCAGGTTGTCCTCCTGACACTGCTTTTGTTGTCTGATCTTCATTTCCATTTGCGTCTTCTACAAATGGATTAATACTTTCTACAAAGAATTGTATCCATCCCTCCATTTTGGGCCATATTAAAGCATCTGTTAAATCAATTAAGCCTACTCCTGGTATGTTAGCCATAAACGATTCTCCTAAAGCAGTGTCTGCATTTAGACCATTATCAGCATTCCACTCTGTTTTATTTTCAAGCTCTACTGTTATACCTTGGGTTGAGCCAACTTTTGCCCACATAGAATAAGATTCTATTGGACTTTCGTCATTCCAAATAAAATCACAGTAAACGTCTGCACCTTCTTGGGCACCACCAGGTATACTGCCCGTTGATAGTCTCTGTAGCTTACTACTTTTAGCATCAAACATGTAGTCTACACCTTGTATATATATATCAGACGAATTAGCTGTAGGACCATAAACTTTTTTCACTTTAATAGAAGCCTTTACTACGTCACTAGGGATAGCTCTATATTTTATATTCACATATCTTCCAAGAAATATCTGTCCTATTCCCCCTTCATCCCCTCCCATAGATATTGCGCTACCATTGATATCAGAAGCAAATCTAGTAATATCTATGTCATAGTCTGCCGTAATTAGTAAGTAGTTACCATCACCTAAAGAGTTAATTAAGCTACTGCCGTCTATGGCTGTAATTTCGCCATCTGGATAACCATCAGGCTGATTTACGTAGTAATCTGCTGTTGAAGACCCTTCACTACCGTTTACAAAAGTGTGTATTACATTGTCATCTGAGTCATATTTTTTAATGGTAACAGAATTAGGCAATATTGCTGCAGTTGATAGAGTATAGCTATAAGTTTCGTTAAAGCTACTCCCTGGATCTTCTACAAGGTTTTCATCTTCATTAAGATTCAATTTCATATAGTATATAGTATACGTAGGATTAGCATCCGTATCAGCATCGAGACCTGTTCCAGCTGTGAACGACGAAATTGTATTTTGGTCTCCATCATACAGGGGAGGTTGGCTTAAGATTAAAGATAATACTCCACCTAGAGTTTGTATAGATTGAGTCTCTTCTAGAGGGACATATAGACTTTGAACATCACTGAGAGAGAATGGTAACCAATTATTATGGACGACATATGGTATGGGGGTGCCCTCTTTATCTCTAGTCCAAGCATTAAGGCCTCTGAATAACTTTGCAGTACCAAAAATAGGCTGTGTGTCTAACAATACAATTCTATAATAGTCAATAGAGTTATATCTGAATAGCAGTAGTGGGTCAGTAATTTCAATATCACTAACATTAGTTAATACTTCTGCAATGTTTATAACTTCTGGTAAGCTACTCTTTAGAGCTCTATTTTGCGGAGATAGAGGAATAAGAGATCCTATAAGTTGGTCTTCATCATCAGCAAACCCTACAGACCAGTCAATACTAGTTCCTTCTGGTAGCTCCTCAGCTGCGCTAATAGCAATTTTGCCTATAGCTGAGAGATCTTCTGAAAAATCAAATGGTTTAGATATATATGTGCCTGTCTCAGTTCGTCCAGTCATAAAGAAGCTTAGATTTTTTAAACCAAATAAGTATTCAAATAAAGGTACATCTTGTGAAGCATCTATGCTCCCTTGAATAAGTTCATTATCTGCCTCGTCTTTTTCTAGTTCAATATAGATATAGTCTACTAAAGAATCGTTTACATCCATAGAATATATAGTAGATTGATCTGTTAAAACAATGCCACTTGCATATTCACTCCATGATTTTATATTCTCATCATCAACACTGTAGCTTACAAATAACCGTTGCATCTTATCCGCATGGGGTATAACAGTTACTTTATTTATAAACTCTTCGCGTGCTAGTCTAAGCTTGAAGCCTATTTTTACTTTCTGGTTAACAGGCGAAGTTACCCTGACACCCCAGACATTTGTAGAGTCTTTAAAGAGATTACCAAATGAAGAGCCAGGTAACATGCCTACAATACTTGCGTCATCTGGAACGACTTCTATATCAGTATTACTTTGACCATAGAGATGACTTGTATCTAACTTTTGTGCACCAGCTAAGCCTATGGGCAAGGTTAATGCGCCTTCGCCCACATCAATAATGCCTGGAGTTGATTCTAGCTGATTTGTTTTTGAGAAATCATCAAATGTATCGAACTGGACAAAGAAGCCTTCATCAAATGCACCCGTTGCAAACAGTAGAGAGTCAAGCTTTTTTTGTAGCTGCTTAAGCTCGTAGGAATTAACTGAATGAAATAGGTCTGCATGTAGTATACGTTGGATATTTTTTAGTTCAATCTCTCCAAGTTCTTCAAATAAAATTTCTAGATCAAATTTCACTTTATCTATAAACTCATTGTATAGCACTCTATCAAACACACTACTTGCATTCTGTGCTTTAAATTTATAGATTGGTTTTACAGGTTCTCCAATATTTGGTAAGTAATCTCCTGCTCTTTTATTGACTTCATCTATAGAAGGTATACGACCTTCTTTGAGAATCTCTAAGAAGAACTTATTGTAAACCTCTGAGTACTGTCTAATTGAAATAACCATGTTAAAGTAATTCTTTTGGTGTTAATACAAGTCTATAGCTCTTAAGCAATGGAGTTGTAGACTGGCTTGTTGAATCGCTAGGCCTACGTAAGATAGCTTTGAAGCGAATTTGTCTTACAGGTGATTCCGTAAATTGAAATTTGTCCTCAAGGGGAGCGTTAGGAGACTTAGGTATATTAAAGTTAATAATTTTCGGAACTATATTTCCGTCATCATCAAATTTAGTTGGCGCAGCAAACGAATTTAGCCTGATCCAGTCAACTTCTCCTTCTGGTTTTATATAGTAGCTAACCCAAGGTGTGCTCTGGTCAAATTCTGGTGGTATATATTCATCTGTAATACAGTATACTTTTATGATATCTTTTGGTGAACCAAATATTGTAGAGACAAACTCGGAAGCTTCTGCAAATGTATAAGCAGAAGCAGTGATCTCTCTAATGCCTATTGCATACCGTATTCTATTAAAGTAGGGTTGCATCCAATTATCAATTATCTTCTCTCCAGTTGAGTCCTGCTCAACACCAATACTAACTTTTTTCTTTCCAAAGAGGTTGCCTAATCCTAACATGCCGCCTTTTTTAGACATGTTTACATTTACGCCTACTGGCCCACCACCAGCTTCAGTCTCTAAATCAGAAGTGTCCCCAATAGATTGAGCTACAGCTATAGTTTGAAGATAGCTAAGTTTTACAATTTTAGTCTCTACTGTGATATCTTTAGCGACAGATGTGCTTTTTTTCTTCTTACCCATGATTGTTTATTTTTTTATCCATCCATTGTTTTATTATAGATTTAACTCTTGGTTTATTTGAAATATACTTAGCAACTACTTCACCATGTTTAACATATAGTTTAAGGAACCATATTGGAGCCTCAGTTATAAGCCACATTCTAAATTGAGACCAGCGATCATCCTGTAGCCCATATATTTCACGGGCTACCCAGCAAAGCCATTTCTTTTTCTTTGTCGTAGTTGTAGTAGTTACAGTAGAGATCTCTTGCATCAATATGTGAAGTCGTTCGTAAAAGTTAGAAGTGGGCTCCTCCATCAGTAGAGTTAAACGTATTTTTCTCGCATCAGTCATTGGAAAAGCAAAGACACCTAATCCTTGAACATTGAAATTTACTGGCCCCAGTTCTTTGGCTACTCCTTCAATTTGTAGCTGTTTATTTGCTTCAGGAGTTAGAACTTTATCATAGATTTGTTCTGTAAAGCCGTCTACTGTTTCAAAATTTTCACCTTCTTCTATACTAGTAGCAACGTCTAGTACCTTAATAAAGGTAGAAACTGAAAAAAGTACTGGATCTACTGTGACAAAGTTAACTGGTTTAATCTCTCCTAGATCTATATCTACATGTAGAATTAGATCTCTACCAGAGAAATCATATAGCTTAGCAGCATCTTCAGCAGACTGCACGCTTACTGTTACAAAGCCTGCGTCTCCGAATGAGCCAGTATCGTCTGTTTCAACAGGGCCAGCCATTATTTATATATATCCTGTAAAGGGGGAATTATGTGCCATAGTTAAGATGCAAAGTCCTGGGTTCAGCCTCCGTTCTCGGGGACTGTCCTGCTTTGTGAGACGCCGACATCAGCTGCATGAGGGGTATCTATGAGATCACGAGTTTCGTAGACATATTCACATTGCCAGTATGTATCGGCATTTCCATCCAGCATTCTTTGTCTAATTAAAATTTTAGACTCTTCAGTAGGAGGTAATACTGCGTAAAATCCTACGTCTAGTGCAGCTTGATAAGCCTCATCAGCACTATGATCGCCGTGTTCAACTGTGGATCCTCCTGAACTATCCGACTGAGTATGAGTGAAGCCAAAACCTATAAGATCTGAAGGGTCTGCCATATACTGTATATCTAGAAAACCGCCCTCTGGCTCTATCTCTCCCATAAATGCGTAGAACTTTCCTTCATAAAACCTTTCTAAGTTTCCTGGTGTTGGAGGATTTGCTTGTTTGTCCTTACTGACATTAGGATTATCTGGAGCTACATAAGATACTGTTATTACATTATCTGGGCCACTGACCTGAACAGAGCCTACTCTTTTTAGAGCCAGTGCTGCACCATTTTTTAAGGTTTCTGCTTGTGATGTATTAATTCCAAAAGATGTATCTATAAGTTCATTACTTGTAAAATCGTCTCCAGCAACGAAAACTTTTCCCTTTACAAAGCCTCCTATTATATTCAGATCTAGTACTTTGGATGCTGCAATTTGTGCATTAGTTATTAATTCTTTTGATACTACGGCCACATAGTTAAAAGACTTTATTGTTAAAGTAGATACAGCTGTGCTCATTGAGTATAGCCTAGACAGGTCTTCGTTTAGCGAGTTGATATTTTCATTGTACACTGAAGACTGAGGGCTGTCGTGCTTATGAAACTTATGCGCTGTAAAGTAAGGCTTACCGTAATTTAGAAAGAACTTGTTGAATTCTGTAGTTGCACTACTTAATATCTTAGATAGCTCAGCTTCACCAGCTATGCTTGTACTTATTGTTTCAAGATGATCTTTTACCTTTTGAAGATCAGCTGAATTAGTCTCTAATACTGAAGTAATATCGCTCATGATCTATAGGACTGCTGTATTAAGTAATAATCTATACTCGTTGATTTGAGGAGTTACTGTTGGATTGATAATCTTATTAGCTCTAAGCTTACATTTTACCTGTACATACTCAACAATATATCTATAGTCTACAGAAATTTCTGTATTAAGTTTCTGGTTAAAATACAGTCTCTTCCCGTCATGAATATATTGATGTTCTTGATCGAGTGCATTTGATATATTAAATGCCTGTTGCTCAAGAGAGCTATAGTTTGTAATATTTTTGGCCTTTACTCCTCCTACTGTAGTTTTAATGGGTTGATAGATAAGGTCTTCGATCTCTGAAGATAGCCCTCCTATTCCGAAGGATTCGCTCCCTGCATAGAAAACTACATCCAAGTGATATGGAACAGTAATATGTCCGTTAAATAAGCCGCCATTTGTGCCATCGTCTCCGACAAAATCTGACGGAGATATAGTATTTCCGACTTCTCCAGTCTTAAGAGTAGGCTGATCTAGAGTAAATAGGTGACCTGTGTAAAATCCTGTGGTACCAAGAGCGAATCCAGATACATTACCATATTCATATAGAGTGCCAAGACTCTCAGGAGAAAGCTCGTAAGAGGCACCTGGAACTCCGGATAAAGTTACATACCATTTATATGGTAAGTTAAAATATTTAGGCTTTAGCCCACTTGCCCAGTCAGGCAACATAGCTAAGTAAGCTGGATTACCATCAAACTCACTTTGCCCAGATGTAATAGTCTTCCAGTTAATTGAAAAACCATACACATCTCTTGTTGGTATAACTATCTCTAACCCTGTTATAGGTAATCCTTGAGCATCTATCCATTGTGGATACATCCTTGCCACTCCCAGACCATATGGAGGCTCAGGAGGAGTATATCTGTATCCATTAAAGTCGTCATCAAAGGCAAAGTTATCGCTATTTATAACCTCATACTTTATGAAAGGTATTTTTGATAGCACGATATCGTTATTACTCTGAGTAGTCTCAAATGAATCTGGAGCTCCAATTTGTTTATCTAGGAAGAGATCTGTAACAGCAATTTTTTTAGAGGACTCACTTACATAATAGTCTATAGTATATATATAGTTTCTATCAAATACATGAGGAAGTATTTCAACTTCGATGCGTCCGTCGTCACCTAGCCAAGTATTAATATAGTCTACATTGTCTTTCAGGAGATCTCCATTCATCCTAACTGATACTATACTGAATTTCGCACGATGTCTAGTTCTACCTATTCGTGATGAAAAGTTTATGTTAAGCCTTTCACCTTCAGCTTTAGAATTTATTTCTTTTCCAAGATTTGATGGGAATATAGACGCTTCTTTATCTGATGAAAACTCTACGGACCACTCAGTAGAGGTAGCAGAATAGTTTCCCCATAAGCCAGATACTAATGCATGTCGTTCATCTACTTCTAGAGTAGCCTCTATTATGGTTGATGAAGGCTCAAATTGTTGAGATGCATAATTACCTATAGGAGAATATATAATATGGTTACACTCAATTTCTCTCGCTCCTATTATGTATTCATATCGGTCTATAGTTTCTATATTGTCAACACTTAATTCGACTTGATTATCTGCTAAAGAAGATAGATCTTGAAGCAGTAAAGTTAGTGATGGGTTAAACTTTGCAAGACTTGAGCCAATAGATGAAATAATCTTACCGACAAGATCGATCTCTGTTGTAGGAGTTTTTTCTAGCTCTTGTGTCTCTAATAAACTAGACAAGTCTGAAAGAGCTTCTTCATAGATACTATAAGTACCATCTACACTTGCATTAAGCAGGTCAGGAATACTTGTAAGCTCTTTAGCTCGTTCTTGTTGTAATCGCACAAAGAAGTCAGTCGCATACAAAATACTTTTAGGAACTTTTATTGTAAACTTTCTGTAATTTTCTTGAGCAAATACTATTTCAATTTCCATAGCATAAATAGTTTCGAAATTATATTCAACCCAATCTAAAGTTTCTTCTATTCTAAAATTAGGAATTTGAGTTTTTGTTTCAGAATCTAATGTTCGACGGTAATTAATCGCAAGAACTTTCAGAGGTTGAGAAGCGAAAGGTAGAATTTTTATTTGAGTCAGAGGCTCAGGATTGCTAAATGTTAAAGTATAGGTAGATATAACACCATATATAGTATTGCTAATATTACCATTCTGATCATTTCCATATCTATCGTATGTCTGCACTACTGGTACTTCAGCGTAGAGTATATCAGCCCAAAAACTTTCTGTTTTAGCATCGACTGCCTTTTCCGGAGGAAAAGCATGTGTTAGTTGGCCACTTGTACCTCCTTTAGTATCTACCGAAAGTGTTGTTACTCTTAAGTTTCTACGCTGTAGATGTACTCTAGACTTCCCTACCTCTGGAAGCTTTAATAACCTGGTTTGATCATCTATTTTTGCAGATGGCTTTATAGTATTTTTATTCGCAGCAACATTAAAGTTTATAACTTTTATATCATCATACTCAGGTTGCCGACTTCTAATAGTATATGTTCGTGCATCATTTATAAGCTTAAGTATCGCGGCTCTTGACTTGTTAAACTCATCCTGAACTGTAACTGTCTGTGTATCAGTTTTTGTACCAAGATAGACTGTTTGCCTATATAGAGCAAACAGATCTATAAATGCAGACTCTAAATTTTTGTTATGTGCATCAGATGATATTTTAGTTCCAGGTACAGCTTGAATAGGATCTAATACTTTCCCATCGACTGACTGAGCAATTTTTTCTATAAGCCTTTTGGCTTCAAACTCTGTTTGCCTAAGATTGAAAATCTTATCAGCTCTCTTGAGGCGTTCAAATACTTTTTTGATAGCCTCTTTATGGCCAATAGAGATAAGGTTCTTAAGTTTATTTAGTATATTCATACTGATAAGGTTGCGATTATATCGCCAGTTAAGTTAAGTTTTTCTTCTGTAGAGAAACTTTCAGTCTGAAGAGTCCGTAGTAAGTATAGCATTCCATCTACTGGTACGTGTCCTACATTTCCAGAAAAGCTGCTGCTATTAAAAATAGTATTGTCTGGATATCCACCAGCTATTTTATAGGAGCCTGTAGTATTTCTAAAGATTCCTTCAGCTAAACAAGACCACCTTTGTTTATTTGATGTGTCTTCTATACTATCGTAATATTTAATAGCATCTGCGCATGCTTTGAACAACTCTGAAGGAAGATTAGTTCTAAAAGGTGCAGGTTGATGCTTAAAGCTTCCACCTTCTGTAATAATTCCGTCTTCTGAGACAGCTCCTCTCAAGATTGCACTCATACCTAATTCAAATGTATCTACAAACACATCAAAGTTAGCACCAGAAAGCATTGGATTGTAGGCTTCAGTCCATAGATCATAATTTTGTCCTGAATAGTACGGAAGCCATAGAAGTTTTCTAACTGCTTTAACATAGCCAGGCTCTAGTATTCCACCATGTGTGCTAGCAGCGTGAATTGTTGGTCTCATATTTTCTGTATTTTGATATATCCCACTCAGTACTGTACATAGAGCTCCACTGTATGTTAGTGTAGTAACTCCAGTTCCAGGACCAATCCAGTTAATTTCTTGAGATATATTATCATTTAGTATCCTATCAAATCTGTAGAAATTAGTAGGACTTCCAGGAGAGGTTCCCTTATAATATGGTGCTTCTCTCATATCTACAGTGTGCCCTGGGTTGCTATACAACCAGCCAGCCCACTGTCGATTACCAAAGTATATATCCTCAAAAGCTTCACAAGTATTTTCCAGATATTTAGCTCCGATTCTAGACACAGTAGTGTAGTCATAAAGCCACGTAGTACCGAATTCTCTACCTCCAACAGCTACGGACTCTCCGCTTAGGTAAGGCTTTTGGTAATAAGTATTAAAATACTGGTTAGCTGCGAGCATACCGCTTATAGCAACGTCTCTTGGCTGAAATAAAAGTGTATTCACATACTGGCCACTAGTGCCTGACTCAGCAGCAACGTCTCCGTCACCAGTAGTAGGAGATATCTGTGTAGCATACAATGCTGCAAAAGCTCTAACGTGGTCAAATGCTAGATAGGAATCTGCTAAATCGTTGGCAATGTCTGAACGATGAGATTCTGGATATCCTGATTTGGCGTGAACTCCAGTTCTAATTTTCCACTCTTTACTTGCAGATGCATCATAATACGCACCATACAATAAACTATCTATATCTCTTGAGCTGAGCGACGAAATAACGCTACTTGATGCTAACTGACCATCATATAAATTAATAACTGAAAGATCACGTAGTGTATTGTGAATTAGATTTACTCTATCTGCAATATTAGTTAGTCCACTATATAAATGAGTAGCTAAAGCATCTCCAGTGCCATTTACCCATGAGTCTCCTGAATTACTAAGCTTAATTGCAGGACTATATGTTGACTCATTTATAGTTGAATAGAAATCGATTCTATCTTTCAATGCTTTACTATAGGTATATATATCATGTATAGCATCATACATTCTATTGTTCGTATAATTGCCAGTTTCAATGAATACACTAGTTGTCATATCATAGACTCTAGGAAAAGTTCCAGTTCCTAAATAGTTACCATGTTCGCCAGATGTAGCTTGATATAAGAAGCGGCCTGCTGATTCTAAATAGACGTCACCTGTATACAACCCAACTGTTGTTAGCGTATCTAAGTTTTGAAGAAATGGTTTATAAGACGGATCAACCCACTGGTTTGTATATTTGTTTAAAGCAGCATCAAATTGGAATTCTTCATAATCTGTACTGGCTGTTGTAATAGATGCTCCTAGTACATCTGTTCTAGCTGCAGTACCTGTGTTTGTGCCATTAGATATTATTCGCTCAGTTGCTCCAATATTATTTGGTGATAAAGCTTTTACGTTTGTCCAAATTTGAGCCACTTCTCTGGTCAAATCTTTTACAAAAGTTCCATCATTAATATTGGTTGCTTGATAGACTGCAGCACCTCTAACGTTTCTTATGTATTTTTGCGCATACTCAGAAGATATACTAACTTTTCCTGCAGCTAGTTGATAGCCAGGAACAGTTCGAGTATCTTTATATGTCTTTCTAGTCCACTGAGTTCCATCAGTTCGTTCTTCCCAAGAGAACGTTGGATTTGGTGAAGACCTTAAGTAAACATGCTCGTAAGTATTGCCAACTTCTAGTACTAGTGAGGTCCCTGATAGGGAAGCGCCCTGCTTTAAATATTTACGTCCAACATTATAATAAGTTCCACTTGTTTGGTTAAGAGGGCCATTGCTAGCAGTGTTTCCTGTAAGACCCACTTCCGGCAACTCAAGAGAAGAATTGATCCAATTGTATGCTGTATTCATATAGCCTAAGGTTCTTGTATCATAAGGCTCTCCATATATAGACTGGTAATCTGTAAGATCAGTGTTCTCCATTTGAGCACCCCATATATAGCTGCCCGTATTGAGCAGACTAGCTGGAGCCACTCCATTAACGCTAATTTCATCACTTGAGTATATCATAACGTTTCGAACATCTCCAATATCTGTATTTGGAAACCTAACACTAGTTATATCTTCTTTTTCTACATAAGTATTACCAGTGTAAGTGATAGAGAATCTATACCAGCCATTTCCTGCATCTGTTGCTATACACGATCCTGAATTAAGAAGAGCAGCAGAGTGCAATTCTGGAGCTACTCCTGTCCATTTCCACCTAGCTATATGCTGGTTTCTTGTAGCAGCTAAACTAATTCTCTCTAGTCTATTGTATATATTTAGTGTGATACTTTCTGTACTGTAATTGCCTGAAGTCTCTCCACTTCTTCTTGCGAAACATGATAGTGTTTGAATTGGAGCAATTGTTCCAGGAGGCCCTATTACTGAATTATAGGTGTCAGCGCCTTCCCATCCTGTAAGTAGCCAATAGCTATCTAGTGGGTAGTCAGTTCCAAGATTGTTATCTTTATCTTCATAGAAATTTTTTCTAATGCAACCTTCACCTAGTGAAGTAGTAATGCTAGCATTTATCGCATCTTCATTGACCCCAATATATTGTGCTGGAGTTGACCCATCTGGATTTGCTATATTGTAATCTAGGGTTAGTTTTCTTGATCTCCCATCGAAAATTATATCTTCTGGGTCACCTATATTTCCAATTGTATCTACACAGCCATATACCCAAGTAGTAGAGCCATCTTTCATACCATTTATGTCTTCACTATTGCCACATTCATTTACTCTTGCTCCTTTATAGCCTGGCTTTACTGCATGAACCCAATGAGGCTGAGCATACTTTAAGGGATCAAAGAAAGAAATATCTACATTAGTACCAGGAGACAATCTCTTTTCATAGTGGTCTTCGTCAAAACGTATTATAGGATAAACTCCAGCGGCTAAGAATTTTTTAGCTCTTCTTTGAATTTCTTCTACAGGCATTATCTCTTTAAGCTCTGGAGGAAGTTCGAGAAGAATAGAAGCTGATCCCCCATATGGAATACCTTCTAGGCGACCAATATCTGTAAAATATTCTGCACTATTAAATTTCTTTTCATGTGCCATCCCTAGCTCATTTTCATTAAGCCCACCTCCATATGGTCTCGTATCTAAGAGGGTCATAGTTGATCTATCATAGATAGGCCGTGGAGCCAGAGCTCCTAGGATAGCTATTGGTTCTGAAGCGCTAGCTGCTTTAATTGAATAGATAGCTTGATCAAGAGTGTGACCTACCTGATGATAAATCCCACGAGATCTAGTTAATCCCTCACTTGAACTTATTGGTCTAGCATAGAAAACAACATACTTATTCATTAAGTACGGATTTTGCTTAAAGTGAGCATTAACATTTATATGCTTGTACACATAGCTTTTTTCTAGATAAGTATAGAATACTTCTATTTCATCAGGAATTTTAATTCCATCTTGAAGATAGATAATACCATTATATACATCTACATCTTTTATCCAAGAAGCAGGAAAGAAATTACTAGACTCTTCTACTGACCTTATAAGAATATTATTCATTGCCAGTATAGGCGCAGAAGAAACTTGAATAATACTAGACTCTAAAAATATTGGAACTTCACCTGGTACATCGACAAATGGTTTACCAAAGATGCTAGACCAAGCTTGGCTGTTATATTCTGGCATTCCAAATTCATATCTAATGCCATTATTAACAGTTGTAAATGAGCCCTTTGTAATTCTAGGCCACCATCTTTTTGTAACAGAATCAAAACTAGGATTATCTAAACCTATAGCAGTTAGCTTATCATAGTGTACTGACCATTTTGTGGCTCTTATGAATACAGTTCCTCCATCTATACTCCTATCTATAACAGGGAAAGATTCTGGAATAGTACTGCCACTTAAAAGAAAACCGTCTGCTTTTCCAAGAGTTGCTGCGTTACCTAAGGCTTTAGCTACTATTCGAAATGGAGAACTGTTAAGATCATCTACGATATCTGTAATACTTTTATCTGTAACATTTATTTTATGAACAGATTGAGATTCTTCATGAGATAAGATAAAAAATATACCATCAGTTTTATCTATAGTTATTTCATACCTAGTCTCATCGGTAAGATATAGTGGATCAGTTAATGCAATAACTGGCATAGGATTGCTTGTATGCTTATGCATAATAGTACGCATAAACTCTTTAGTACTGTTATCTGGCACCATAAAATTGCGGTTATTATATGTACTCATGATAGCTCTGTATTTCCTTGAATCTCTGCACCAGTAAGGTTAGCGTTCCAAACCAGTACTCTATAGTCTTCTGAAGGCGTTGCTTGAGTTAAAGTCCAGGCAGAATCTAGACTTTTATTTTCAATAAAGCCATATATTTGAGCAACATCATCATCGAGTTGATACATAGTAGGTATTGGATTATACACTTCGCTATCCTCTAGGTTTATTGTCCGATCATACTCGAAAGCGGTATTACTGCCACTAATAGTGATTGATGGATAACTGATAAATACGGTTGCTCCAATGCTTTGTCGTTCAGCAATTAACATGGCAGTGAACTCTCCATCTGGATTAGAATAGTCTGTGAGTACAGCTCCGGTTCCCCATCCAAAGATACCAGATTTGATTTGATCAATAAGGTTACCAGTAGCATTTTCAAAAACATTTGGAGGATATGGAGAGATGATTAAAGAATGGGGGAACATACCAAAAGGCATACTAATGTCCTGTTTAGTTGTGACTCTTACAGATTCCTTAACTTTATTAAGATTATAATGGTACTTTGTGTAGTCGCTTTCAGCTTCTTTATGGGGGAACGCTCCATCTAATTTAATATTCTTTCCACCTTTGCCTAATAGGTGCATAAAGAATCCCATATTATGACTATTAGATATATTGTCATATAGTGGATAACTACTTACTCTAATTTCATTAGAGTCTACCTGTGGAGTTACAGTTATAACACCTGTCATAGTATTTCCACTTGCATTAGTAGATACAAAACCACTTAGATTATCTAAGTAGTATTCTCCATGAATTAAACTAGTGATATTATCTACATTATATTCAGATAAGTCTAATCTAGTTACATTAGAATTAGTATCCCACTCTCTTACACTAAGCAAAGCAAGGTTGACGCCTTCAGAAGGCACCCTATTTGCAATCTGTATTGGGCTTGCTTCTCCACCTAGTACTTCTTCAGAGTTATCATCTTCATAAACAGCATAGTAACTTTGAGCAGTGAAGAAAGTTGAATCGCCATTTAAAACGATAGCACCATACTTAAATCCTTCAAAGTCGTATCCTTCATTCGCTGTAATATTAAGAGGTGTAAACCCTGCGCTTTCATTTGTAGTAGCAGGATAGTGCATAATCCCTGTATAGTAAGCTGATGCAGGATCGTTACCAGTACCTACAACATTGTTAATTATATAATTAGGTGGGATAAATCCAATATCTGCAATACCAGATAAATACTGACCACCTGTCTGAGCTAAGTCTAACCAGCTCCATTGGGAACCTTCTAGAATATCATAGCCTACTACTACATCTGCAACACTAACATCTCCATATGGATAAAACTCATTAAACACAGAAGAGGCTGTACCGCCTTTCACCTGGCCTCCAATGACAAAACGAGATCTCATGTGTTTGCCGTAACCACCATAATAATCAGTGCTAGAACTCTTACTTCTGCTAATGCCTAGTTCTCCATTGTACCCAATGGGGTGTCCTACTCCAGAATTTACTGTAACACTATGGTGAGTTAAAAGAGCTCCATTTAGGTATATAGATATTCCAGCAGAAGGTACGCCGCTTCCCAGACGGAACTCTGCTCCTAAATGGTACCACTCACCAGTTTCTAATACTCTACTGGTATACATAAAGGGCCCATGGCCTCCTATATGATCAACATCATTACCTACAAGTGAACCTACTGTTATATGACCAGAGTGGTTAACGCCAAGATATGCATGATCTCCAACACCATAATAATAATCTTCAGTAGTGCTGATGGTCTTCTTTCCAAGATCGTCTCTT
>Ga0209349_1000542_pt1 | contig 19124 bp, 13 predicted proteins | sample ETNvirnome_2_130_FD_184067 | JGI IMG/M metagenome (GOLD analysis project Ga0209349, IMG submission 184067) | Marine viral communities from the Pacific Ocean - ETNP_2_130 (SPAdes) (version 2) | ecosystem: Environmental > Aquatic > Marine > Oceanic | place: Pacific Ocean | collected 2013-06-22
CCAGCCCGGGCCAGCTGCTTGACCATATGGGAGCCGATATAGCCGGCACCGCCTACTACAAGAATCTGCATGGGTTACTCCGTTAACGCCTGGATATCCTGCCGTACTGAGATGCCTTCACTCGCCACCCAGTGCTGCCAGTCAGCCACCTCGCTCCAGCCACTCAGAAACACAAAGTCGAGCCCGGCGGCGCTGGCAGCATGATAGTCATATTTGCTATCCCCCAGGAAGAGCGCTGGCGGCTGGATATTGCCAGAGGCCAGCTCACGGGCCAGGATTTCATCCTTGTTGTCAGGGCTGCCGAAGATGCCGCCATCGAACCACGCGGCGATGCCTCGCTGGGCAAATACATCACGCAACTCAACCTGGTCACCGCCTGAGACAATCAGCCAGCGAGCGCTGGGGGTCTGCTCGCGCAGCGCTTCGAGTCCCTGTGCCACCTCACAGCTCAAGAGCCCGTCCCGCACATAACCGGCATAGGCCTGCAGTAGTGCTTCCAAGTCAGGGGACTGCTCGGCAAGATTCCGCTGCGCGGCATGTTTCGGTGCGATCTGCTCCAGGAAATGAGCAAATTTCTTGTAGCGCGACACCCCGCCGTTAGCGACGTGGTAATCGACCATGGCTTGGGCAGCGGCTTCACCGTAGGGCAAAGTGGCCTGGTAAAAGGCTTCGGTCTTGACCTTGTTGGAGTCCAGCACCACGCCATCGCAGTCGAAGACCAAGGTGGTGTAGCGGGTAACTGAAAACTGCTGGCTCATGGTGTCACCAGCCCTTTTTCAACCAGGCATTCTGCGATTACGAAGTCTTCTGGCCAGTCAATATCAAAACTAGTGAATTTGTCCATTTCATAAAGATAGGGGCGCTGACCAATACGGTCATCCAGTTCACGATAGAGGTCGGCGGAAGCCAGGAAAGCACCGCTATTTACCTCATGGACCGGCGTCAGGGTTTGGGTGCGCGGCCACTTTTCCATTGAACGATCATAGTTCATAGGCCGTTCGTTCTGCCAAAGAAACCCGTGAATTGCCGTGGTGGTCATCAAGGAGTCGTAGCCATTTCTATGCTGTTCGAAGTAGGTCTGGACGATTTCGTCATAGTGCTTCGCGCTGATAAAGGGTGAGGTCACATGAGTCCAGAGTATGTGACCGTCGGGAATAAGCTCTAGCGCATGGGCGACCAGCTGGTCTGTACTTGTTGCACTGGACGATAGTTCCTCGACACGACGATGAAGACGCAGCCTTGGCTCATTCAGCGATTCAGCGTAGTTCAGAATATCGGAATCGTTGGTAGTCAGGACGACCTCATCGATCCCTTCCGCTGCGAGCAGCTGACGTAGCTTGATCTCAATCAGGCCGTGTTCGTAGTTGGCAAACGGCTTGATGTTTTTCCGCACCACGCGTTGGCTGCCAGCTCGACAGGGCAGGAAACAGGTTACCTTCTCTGTCATGAACCCATCCCGTAAACGCTCTGCTTAATGACATCGTAGCGCGATGGTGTAATGGCAATGAGCGGGAGCGCATCCTTGGCCTCTTGGAACTGCTGCACCACGCGGTTCATTTCCGTATTGCGCGGATCTTCACCCGTGTAGCCATCGAAGCCAGCTAGATAAAGTGTACGCGCCCCGCCGCTGGCGGCGATGGCGAAGGCGTAGGCCATGACAAGCGATGTGGGCACAGTACAGTGTGTCTCGGCAAAGTCAAAGCTGCCCGCCTGCACGTTCAAACCGAAGTCCAGCACCTGCTTACTCCCCAGCGAGTCACGAACATCCGCCGGCAGCATGGAATAGGGCGTGATCAGCGGCTGAGGCAACCGGGTATGCGCCTCACAGTCCGCCAGCAGGCGCACGGGGTGACAGGCCACACGAACGTCGATCAGCTCGGCATCGATGGCACTCTGGGTATTGAGGGCCAAGACCAATGGCTTTTTGTCGCGGATATAGCGCTCCAAAGCGCTACGGTGACGGGCCACACCGGGGCCCGTACCCAATAACAGCACCTCACGCCCGGCAAAACGCCCCTTAGGAGACCACTGCCCCTTGGGCTCGCCCCGGTAGAAGTGGCGGGCTGCATCCAGGGTGTTAAGACTGAACTTCTTGCCACCCTCCACCCGCAAGTGCTCGATGACCGCCAGAACATCCTCCTCGCTGTAGCGGGAATCGCTGAGCATCTCTTGTATATAGGTGGGGTGAATGCCGTACTTGCCGGCCAGGTAGTAGTAGGGGTTGGTGCCCCAGCCGTAGTGAGCCTGCATGGGCTTGAAGTGCTCACGCAGCAGTACCATCAGCGGCACCATGTTGGCCGGCTTGCCGCGCCGTTCGGCAATCTCAATCGCCAGCTCCTCAGTACGGGCATTGCCCGGCCCACGGCCCATACCGGTGACAGTGGAGTCCACCCAGGTTACGCCCTCATCCAGTGCCCGCAGGGTATTGGAAAGCGCCAGACCCATGTTGTCATGAGTGTGAATACCCATGGCACCGGTCCACTCGCTGCGGAACCACTGAATAATTTGTGCGACCTGATCAGGGTTCATACTCCCCATACTGTCAGCGAAGTAGAGCGCATCCATCGGGTAGGCCTCGGCCTGACGGGCAAGCACCTTCACTTCTTCCTCTGTGCGATCCGCAACCTGCATCAAGTTAAAGCCGACCTGATAGCCACGCTCCTTCAACCAGGTAACCGCAGGCAGCGCTTTCTCGAATTCATGGACATGGCAGGCGATACGTACCAGGTCTACCGGCGAGTCCGCTGCCGCGTTAGGAAACAACTGCTCCAAAGCCTCTTGCTGCGCCAACTCTCCTACCAGCTCGTTGCCGTTGACCATAACGCCAATCATTAGCCCGGCCGGAATTGTCAAGCTACGGATAAACTCATCTGTGGTGAAGGCACATGGGCCCTGAAACCCTTTATTCTTAAGCGTGCGGAAGCCAAGCTCCACCACATCAACCGCGGCGGCCTGCATGGCCTGCAAGTATTGATCGATCAGCTCCGGTGAGAAATCCCACGCATTGTAATAGCCACCGTCGCGGACTGTGCAATCGAGCAATTTAGTGACTCGGCAGTTCATGAAACAACAACCCTCTAATCGATATGGAAAAAAAACCAACCTGTAGGCACTTACCAACGTATTGCGAATAGTGCGGCTCAACATTTAATCTTGAATTAAACAAATATCTACGCACCTCTTTATTTTCTCCGCAGATTTTCAAAAACCACAAACAGGATTGGTAACATTCTAGATAGTGCTTCTCTCCGTATAGCTTTTTGATCTGATCAAGCGTTACAGCCGGAAAGTCACCTTCATGTCTATCGCATTTAAGCTCTATCTCAAAAGCATCGCGTGCTTCAAAGTCTAAAGCCGGGATCTCTAGCTTTCTATTAACATTGAGCACCGAGATTATATGATTATAAATCTCTCGCCAACCAAGACTGTAATCCGCACTCATGCCAAGCCCGCACTCACCATTATTTAAGAATACCTTCACCTGCGAAAACGCTAAATCGTTAGCATCAAAGGGAAACGTTATAATAGCAGGATTTGAATGAAGCGCACCACTAAGCCTAGCAATACGTAATGGGACAATCGCACCTGATCCCGCGTTTGAGATAAAACAATCACAACCATGGGCGTGAATTATTTTCTCCTCATAGTCAAACCCCACCATATTAATAACTGATATATCTTTACTTAACCTAGAGCAAATATCGTGAACAACAATCAAATCATCTATATCATTAGCAATAGCCTTATTAACTGCCGTCCACCCATCAATGAGAACCTCAACCTTATCAAAAAAAACTGAAAGATTGTTCAAAATATTAGCGTAACCAATAACCTGCTCTTTCCATGCTCTTTTTTGACCCGTGATACCAATCCAAATTTTCAGCTTACTAACTCCAAGATTTTCTGATGCGTATCCGTCAGAGGTCGATTTATATAGCTTTTTCTCGAAATCCTGATGGTATAAATCTGGCATTAGACCATGGAATTTAATCTTGAAGTTCAAACCCACATTGTTTAAAGCGTAATAAATTTGACTGCGGTTTTTTTCTACAACAAGCGAATTATAATCGGACGGCAAAAAATATGAGTCAGAATAGAACACACATTGTTTAGCTCTTAGCTCAGACGATTTAAGAAAATTTACATATTGATCATAGATGTAATGAAATGGTCTTGGATGACCCAAAAAAAACAAACTTTCTGTATCACTATGGGCAACAGATTGTAGGGTAAAGCCCTCAGCAAAAATCTTGTTGAATGAACTCAAAACCTGATCAGCAACAGCTTCAGAAAAAGTATAATAAGCAAAATCTGGTAACAAAATGGCATCAATGAAGTTTTCTACCTGAACCATTACCCATTCGTACTTTTCACACACACTTTTGTATAGTATAAAGTTACAACCAGAGTATCTTTTACTGAATACAGCATAAGTGTTAACCTCAGGAAAAACTGGGTGCCAGAGACTTAATATGTCACCAGACTCAACCATCGAAATAATTTTTTCTAAAGATTTTTTATAGTTGTGATTCAAAAGCAATTTAGATAGATTTTTTATTGGCGAATCAAACTCAACACCCTCAATAGAAAGAAAGGGATACGACTTTTTATCATAAACCCTATCTAAACGATTAAATTTAGTGCTTGCCTTGTGTATTTTTGCCAAAACAGTCTCACCAAGATCAACCGCTTTGTAAACCAACTCCACTATATCAAAATCTTCCAGAGTGTAAGCAAAACCACATGGCTCCGTTATCTGATCTCCCTTTGAGCTTAGATACTTAACAACATCCCCTCTATTTTTATTAAGCACATACGTCTCAGACTCAGCCCCCTTTCTATTACAGCGCAAATAAGCGGTCGCTCCACCAGAAACCGCAACCCACCCCTGAATAAACAATATACCCTCTAGCTGAAGTTGCTTAGGAAAATCTATCGCATATTTAACATTATTATTTTGCATTTTTTCTAAAACAAACATAGTCGGAACCTTTTAGTATAATTCGTAAGTCTAAATCACTCCGAGTTGTAAGCGTTCATTCCACGACGTAGTTGACCTACTTCAGGTCACGCAGAGGCCTCAGTAACTCCGGCGAGACCTTGTAGTGATTCCTGCCATCCTCACCCAGCACGATCACACTCTTACGGTTGATCTTGGTGACGATCCCCAGCACCGGTCCTTCTCGACCTTCGAAGGTCACTTTCAGACCAACCCGCAACCGACTCAAGGCCTGCAGGGTTTCCTGTTCTTGCAGTTCATCAATGCGCTGGCAGATGTACTGGTTCAGTTCCAGCAACTCGTCGATGCTCATGTCCTCAATGCGTATGGACGACCTCCACCGGTGTGAGTTGCGTGGCTTGTCGGTCCGGATGACGTGGATCGATCAGAGCCCGTAGCGGATTCTCGGCGAACCGGATTTTCCAGAGCCGCGGAGTGAGGTTCGCCACGTCACTGGCGGGATGCTGACTGACGCGTTGCAGCACGTCCACCAGGTAAGTGTAGGGGTTAATATCGTCCAGCTTGCAGGTGCTGATCAGGCTCTGGATGATGCCCAGCTGTTCCGCCCCCAGTTCGGTCCAGCAGAACATCCAGTTTCTCTTGCCCATGGGAATGGGCCGCAGGGCCCGCTCTAGGTGGTTGGTGTCTGGCTGCACGTCGGGATCTTCCAGGAACACGGTCAGGCTGGCTTCCTGACTGAGTACAAATTGAGCTTATTCATAATAATCCTCCAGCAAAGAGAAGGCTGGACGGGGACTCGGATCAGATCACAATCCTAAAGGGGTCGCCAAAGGCGCCACCAATAACGGGTCCGCAGCTTCCCCTGGATCAGTTTTTTTGACGGGGGCTTAGCCTCCAAAAAGCAGACGATCACTGTCCAGCCAAAGAAGTCTAGCTGGGGCAGCGGTCGATGGGGGTGTTTCTAATCCCCCTCTGTCAAGGTAGTTGGAACCTCGCCGGATGTTAGACTCTCTCAATGAAGTGGGGACTTGCCAGGGGACGGTTTCCCCATAGTTTCAACAGATATCCCTGCTATAAGCGATCAACTATCGCGGGGACCGCCGCATTACTTTGGCACGCGAAACCATCTTGACACAGTACGGATGGATCTATCGTCTATCATCCGATGGTTAACGTTCTAAAACTCCAGAGTCCATATCTAAGTCAATAAACCCTATGCGATGAGGGCTGCTACCGATTAGGCGAGCCATGAGATCTTTCTTTTCCGATGAAACGCCCCTCTCGGCCAAGAAGTCCTTACTGAAAACCGGAGAGGCTAAGTATACTTTCTCTCGCTTTTCTATAAGCTCATCAATAGTACAAACAACTTTCGCCGGACTACCAGCAACAACCGAGTTAGCTGGAACGTCCTTTGTAACAACAGAGCCCGCCCCTACCACGCATCGATCAGCGATAGTAACCCCTGGAAGCACCATCACATTATTCCCTAAAAAACAAAAATTGCCAATTTTTATCGGACCAATTAGGGTCTTACCTGTATATTTCCTTAGTGAGCCATCATGCGCCAATAAATGAACCCGAGAAGAAAAAGTGACATTATCCCCTATCTCAATCAGCCAGCAATGGGAATAATCTATAAAGCAATCTGGCTGCATATCAAAATTTTTACCCAACTTCAACCCGCGTCGTAATAATTGCTTTATATCGTAGCCTGAAAACATTTTTGGCTGTTCTTTCGAAATAGATACTGAACCAGTCAGCCTTATGAAGTTACCATCCACGTCTTTTATCGCAGCGCCATAACCTGCACCCTTGACCAGACCGCTAGCGTCACACTGAATATCAAACCCTGAAGTCAAAACCCCCTCTTCTGAAAAGTGTGAAACCACATCTTTACGCTCTATTCTTGGCTTATCACTAGCGACCAAGTTATCATTTTCATCTAAAATATACACCTCATCAGCGGGAATCCTATTAAAAACATCAGTTGCCCAACCAAAGAATGACACAACTAGACAGGTTTCATCTGAATAGCTGGCACCCTCAAGAAATCCAACAGCCATAATAACCTCACTATAATAGACTAAGCTGAGCCGACCAATTAATACAGAAGCTCAAACTGACCACCTTCCACACCCCCACCTTCATACCAATCAATATCATCAGAAGCCGAAGTCATTATATATTCAAGTTTCACCAACACCTCAGGTAAATTCGATCATCTAGACAGTCAGCAAAGGGCCAAGAACCATTCAAGCTTAACAATAAATTTACCTCCTCACCCAAGGGTAACTTGACTCCAAGATCCTCTACAAAACGAACCAGAAATTTAACAAATCGCAGGAACCTCCAATATGGTCAGCTTTTTTTTGGACAGATACAGCCCTCGCCTTTTCCTTTTCGCTTGAGAGCTTTGGCATCTAAGCCTAGAAAGCTTAACAAACACCCTTCACCAAATACGCCATTACAGGAAATCCTTTATTATATATTAACAGGAAACGCCTGCGAGAACTAACCCCATCAATATAATTACAGTTACTTATCGCTCTCTCGATCAGGTCTATCAAAAACGTAGGCAAAAATAAATAATCATCCAAGATCTTAAGCAATTCATCAAAGATCACCAACACATCAGCCGCAAGCACGATCTATATTTTCATATAATAACCCTGACTTACCCACAAGAAAATTACTTATCAACGAGGCGATTGATAAGCCCGGCATGTATAGATTCTATTTAAATATTTCAGAACGATTTACCAGCATATTTTAGAATGCGAAGCCAAACAGCTTTCTCAAACATTCACCCTCAATATTTCCGTTCTAAGCCTGCCATCAAGGACAGGCCTTGGCGCAAATTTACCTTGGGGGCCCAATCGATACTACTTTTAGCTTTAACTATACTTAAATGTACAGAGCCTACATCAAACCCCCTTGGTGGTTGGCAGATCACTTTCGGCCGCTTACCTAAGATCTCAGAAATTATACCAATTAGATCCTGGATGGAGACTAGTTCTCCCGATCCGATATTGATCAGCGACTGCTTACTCGACGACGACATCGCCGACGCAATAGCCATCTTCACGTCGTCAATATGTATAAAGTCTCTACTAGTAGAGCCGTCACCCCAGATTTCTATTGGCTGATCCCTTTTAATGCGATCCAGAAATATGGATACGACCCCCTGCGGCTTATCCCCAAGCTGACCTGGACCGTAAGGATTGGAAACACGAAGAATCGCATAAGGCACGCCATACAACTGATGATACATCTGAATGTACTTCTCGACTGCCAGTTTCACGATGCCGTAGGAACAGATTGGATTCGTAGGGTCATCTTCTTTGAAGGGCTTCCCGGTACCCTCACCGTACACCGTACCTCCCGAGGATAAGAAAACCAATTTCTTGATTTTGTGCTCGACTGCTGCATCAAGGATATTCAGCGCGCCGACAAGATTGGTTTGAACATCAAAAATCGGATCCGCGTTTGAGGTGCTTGGTATAACAGTAGACGCAAGGTGTACTACGTAATCCATGCCTTTCACGGCGGCGAATACTTGATCACGGTCCGTGATGTCACCTTTTATGTAACTTATATTGGATCCAGTACGCTTCGAATCGTCATCGCCTCTCGGATTGCGCGCCATTACGAAGACCTGGTTATCTTTCCCGAGGAACGGACAGAGGTGACGGCCGATGAATCCTGTACCACCTATTACTAGAATCTTCAATTCATCACCTCTCTATATACTTTTTGGTACTCAGTGAGCATGTTGCTCATCTCGAAGTACTGAAATCTTCTTTTTGAATTAGCCTCAAGCTTCTTAAGAAGCTTTGGGCTATTCATCAAGTTCTTTAGCTCTTGCGTAAACTGTGTGGTCGTCACTTTGCCATCCTGGAGTTCAATTATGACCGCAGCATGTCCTTCGCCATCTTGTGTCATGTTACGGATCTCGCCAATATCCGTGGCAACCAGAGCCTTACCCTGTGCCATAAATTCAATGAGCACTAGTGGCATTGATTCACTGACAAACATGGAGGGCAACAAACCAATATCCGAGATGGCAATGTAGTCCTGCAAATTTGAAACCTGGCCTATGAGGTGAACATACTCTGGCGGTTGGCTATTACGAATCTCGTCAGCGGCGGGGCCCTCACCTATTAATAGAAGATCAGTCTTGAGGCCCGATTCATTCAGCGCTTTGGCTGCCTCAACGGCCACAAACCAGCCTTTATCCGTTGTTGCTCTGCTGGCAAGGCATAAGACGGTCGCGCCCTCTCTGATCCCAAGGCTCGCTTTGTCCAAGGCTTCGGGTACTTCAGGCTCATAACCATTTAAAATCTTGGACAGTTTTTCAGGCGCCCCAAGATTTTTAAAAACTTCCCGATTTTTCTCTGCCGTATAGACCCAATGGTCCACTTCATAGAGCATCCCTTCGTAGTATTTTCTGAAGTTTGGGTCCAGATCTTCCGATTTCAAAAGCGCTTCATAGCATCCGTGGGTAGATACAATCCAACGTACTTTTTCCGGTAGATCTTTATAGTTTTCATGAACGTACTTATCCGACCACCATACGGAGCTGTGGATAATATCTATGTCGAAAATCTCTGCCAGCTCACCAAGGTTAATTTCAGCTGCATTAAAGAGCGGCACCTCCTGGTCAACCTTACGCAACACTTCCCGATGTTCAGGATGCTTTCCTACATTGACAAGAATTGCCTCCCCACCTATTCGCCGATAGGCGTTGGCTAGACGTATTGAAAAAAGCTGCCCACCACCGGGCGATAGATCACTAACAACAACGAGCAGTGACGGCAGCTCCGCTGCTCTTTTCTCAGAAAGTCTGTTTAGTAACTGCGCCTTGTTGTACAGCTCGTTCAGTTTTTTTCCGGGGTGCTTGTAACTGAACCTTTCCCATTCATGATCTATCGCACGGAAGGCACTCATCAATTGTTTTTTCCCAATGGGGAAGTGATCAACGATGTAATTGGTTATTTCGAATCTTTCCCTGAAATACTGCTCAGTACCCTCAATTTTGACAACTTGAGATGCTGAGTGTCGCCGGAAATAGTTAATGGCACTGGGACAGAAGGCGACTTTACCTCGCTTCATGCATTCAAGGTAAATGAGCCAGTCACCACACATTTTGTGCGCTCTTGCTGCCTCGAGCGTTTCGCCAAATGAAGATCTTCTGATTAATAACCCACTTGCATTAACCAGCGTTTGGTAGGCTGCGAAATGCTCTGACACCTCTTGAGTCCCTGTTTTTACGTACGCGGTATCAAACTTGCCTGGGTAGGCCATTTCAAAATAGGGCGTAAAAGCGCCAGCTTTCACGTGACTGTGCTCATCAATCATTTCCACTTTGGCAAAGGCGATATTGACCAATGGGTCATCAAACTTGGGCAAGAGTTCAGACAGAAAGTTAGTTGAGCAACTGTCATCCCCTTCTGCAATCCAGACCACATCCCCTGCCGCTAGGCGAATGCCTTTCTCCCACTGCCTGAAGGGCGAGCCGGAGTTGGTCTCGTTCTCGATCAGGGTGACGCGACTGTCTCGCAGGTAAGGGCGTACCTTGGCCACGGTGTTATCCGTGGAGCAGTCATCCAGGGCGATGATTTCAATGTCTTTGAAGGGCTGTGCCAGGATGCTGTCCAGCCGCTCTTCGATGAATTTTTCGTGGTTGTAGAACGGCACGATGACAGATACAGACGGCTTGTAATCCGTGACTTCCTGGATGGTGCGGTAGATCTTGAGGTTCTGTTGATCCGCCGTGTAGTTGGCAAACAGTTTTGCACGGGCGCAGTCGCCAAGCTTTTGGCGGTGGTGTGGGTGCTCCAGCAGTTCCTGAAGGGCCTTGGCCGCCAGTTGAGGGCTGATATCCGGTACTGCGATGCCGGCATCGCGCTCGATAAAGGCTGTTATGCCGGTTGCGGGCTCAAAGCAAACCGTTGGCACGCCGTGTTGCGCAGATTCCAGAACGACGAGGGGGAACGGGTCTTCTCTGGAGGACATAAAGAACACATCTGCAGCCGAAAGCAGTTTGTTGGCGTTGTTTCTGTTGCCCACGAAGGTTACCCAGTCTTTTTCCTGTTCAGTGAGCGATGCTTCCAATGTTTCCTTCTCTGGCCCCTGGCCCAGCCACACGAACTCAATCGGCTGGTGGGTTTGTTTTTTCAGTAAACGGGCGGCTTCCAGGAACAGGTCCGGGCCTTTGCGCTCGTAAACGGTTCCACAACCCATAACCACGAAGGCATTCGGGCTTAAGCCCAGCTCTTCCCTTGCTTCGGCCTGAAGTTCGTTGGTGGTGGCTTCTTTTCTTGCAACCGGGTTAATGAAGGCGGGTACGGTTGTCAGGATATCCGGGGCAATTCCATACTTCGATTCAAGGGTTGCCGATGAAGCTGGCGAGGCAGAAATCCAGTGCTTGGTGCGGCCAAACAACGCTTCCATTTCCTCCGGGAAGATTGCCAGTACCTTTTCCATTTCGTGGATGTGCGTGATGATGTCACAGTTTAGCTTGATACCGGTTTGTTCAAGGAGCTTAAAAAGCCGACCAGATACTACTGTATTCAGATAGGCGAACTCAAAGCTTTCATTAAGGAACTGCTTCAAGTATTCCGGTTGATCTACGCCATTTCCAGGCAATACATATACATCGGCAAATTCTGCATAGCGATCTGCCACGGGACCCGGAGCCAATAGCAATAATTTGATTCTACGAGTGGTGTGGTTGTGGAACCACCGCACGACTTCAAGAAGTACAATCTCTGAGCCAGCTAAAATACCATCATGCCCAACAAAGAGAAGTGGTTTGAGCGTGCTTGCTGCTACTCGCTCGCTATCCCGCAGTGGCGAGTGGCTAGCCCGGCCTTCAAATCGTCCTGATTCCATATAATGGCGAAACGCTGAACTACCGGCTTTACGAACGTCTGCATTTAGCTTGTAGTAGAAAACAGGATCAAAACTATCGTTCGGACACCTTCCTTCTCTTTCTCCATTACTCCAATAATGTGCTTCTGGATCCATACCTGATTCAAGTACATCAGGATTCTTTTTGAGGTAATACTTGGAGTCAAATTCAGAAAAAATATCTTTATTTCTTTCTTTCCCCTCTTCTCCTAACAATTTAAAATTTATAAGCTTTAAATTGAACTCTATTACTTCCTTTAACTCAGGGAAGTCTTTTAGACCATCTTGGTACAGCTGAACAGCTAAACTATATTTTTTATCTCTAAATGCAAGATTCGCATTCTTTAACATTAATCCTTTTTTCTCTAACATGCAGATAACCTAAGCAGCAGCCTTAATTGAAAAACACTAACAGTCTCGGTTCATTTAAACTTAATACAATCCTGCCAGGCTTGAGCTTGCCCTTGGTCATCCTTACCTGCAAGCTTGGGCGCTTCGCCATCCACCAGAGGCCACTCGATATTGAGCGTTGCATCACTCCACAGCAGCGAATACTCGTCACCTGGGTTGTAATAGTCGGTACATTTGTACTGGAATTCTGCCTCTGCACTGGTTACGTAGAACCCATGGGCAAAACCAGGCGGCACCCATAGCAGTTGTTTGTTTTCAGCGCTAAGACGCGCACCTACCCATTGACCGAAGGTAGAACTGCTTTCGCGCAGGTCTACCACTACATCGAACACTTCACCCTGGGTAACACGTACCAACTTACCTTGAGGTTTTGCGTGTTGGTAATGTAAGCCGCGTAGAATGCCTTGCTTGGATTTGCTGTGGTTGTCTTGCACGAATTGGTAATTGCCACAGTGTTCTTCAAATTCGCTTTGGCGGAAGGTTTCCATAAAGAAGCCGCGCTCGTCGCCGAACACTTGGGGGGTGAGCAGTAATACATCGGGAATGGCGAGTTTTTCGTAGTTCATAAGTGGGCCGTGAGTCGTGAGTCGTGAGTCGTGAGTCGTGAGTCGTGAGTCGTGAGTCTGCTGAATTTTTGGCGGCTATTCGTTCTGTAGCAATCTGTCTTTGAGTAGCAGGTCTTTGATCAGATCCAGCTGGGCTTCAGCGCGTTCAAGCTCGATGTTGAGCTTATTTTGTCGTTCGTTGGTTGCTTTCACTTCTTCCTGTAGCTGCTGATTTTCCTGCTGCTGCTCGTGAAGCTGCTGTCGAAGCGTTTCCTGTTGTTTTGTGAGCTTTTCCCGTTCCTGTTTCAGCTGCGTGGTTTCTGCTTGGGCTATTTCTTTAGCGGCGGCCTGCTCATCGCGGGCTTTTGTGAGCTGATCGTGTTGCTGCTTTAGCTCACCCAGTTCGTGTATCGCTGCGTCTAACGCTTTGGTTTGTTCCGCGTGCTGCTGGGTGGGCTTTTCGTGCTCTTGTTTCAGCTGGGTGTTTTCTGCCTGGGCTTTTTCTCTAGCGGCGGTCTGCTCATCGCGGGCTTTTTTAAACTGGTCACGCTGTTGCTGCAGTTCACCCAATTCGTGTTTAGCGGCGTCTAACGCTTTAATTTGTTCCGCGTGCTGCTGTGTCAGTTTTTCACGCTCTTGTTTCAGCTGGGCGGTTTCTGCCTGGGCTTTTTCTTTAACGGCGGCTTGCTCATCACGGGCTTTCTTAAGCTGGTCGTGCTGTTGCTTTAGTTCTCCCAGTTCGTGTTTAGCGGCGTCTAACACTTTGGCCTGTTCCGCGTGCTGCTGGGCGAGCTTTTCGCGCTCTTGTTTCAGCTGGGTGTTTTCTGCCTGAGCTTTTTCCTTGGCGGCGGCCTGCTCATCACGGGCTTTTTTGAGCTGATCATGCTGTTGCTTTAGCTCACCTAGTTCGTGTTTAGCGGCATCTAACGCTTTGGTTTGTTCCGTGTGCTGCTGAGTGAGCTTTTCGTGCTCTTGTTTCAGCTGGGTGTTTTCTGCCTGGGCTTTTTCTCTAGCGGCGGTCTGCTCATCGCGGGCTTTTTTGAGCTGATCTTGCTGTTGCTTTAGTTCAACCAATTCGTGTTTAACGGTGTCTAACGCCTTGGCTTGTTCCGCGTTCTGCTGAGTAAACTTTTCACGCTCTTGCTTGAGCTGAGCGGTTTCTGCCTGGGCTTTTTCTCTAGCGGCGGTCTGCTCATCGCGGGCTTTTTTGAGCTGATCTTGCTGTTGCTTTAGTTCAACCAATTCGTGTTTAACGGTGTCTAACGCCTTGGCTTGTTCCGCATTCTGCTGAGTAAACTTTTCACGCGCTTGTTTCAGCTGGGCGGTTTCTGCCTGGGCTTTTTCTTTGGAGGCGGCCTGCTCATCACGGGCTTTTTTGAGCTGATCTTGCTGTTGCTTCAGTTCATCCAGTTCGTGTTTAGCAGTGTCTAACGCTTTGGTTTGTTCTGTGTGCTGCTGTTCTAGCTTGGCTGCTTTGTGTTGAAGCTGTTTATGTGCGTGGTAAAGCGGGTTACGTTTACACTCTAGCAACAGAAAATCAGGGTCATCTGCTTGCGTATTAACCACTTCAAAGCCTAGCTGCTCACAGGTTGCGAGTAGCTCTGCTTGCGTTGGCATCTCCGCGTATAAGCTTTCTGGGCTGGTGCGCAGCCATAGCTTTTTAAGCGCATGCAGTTGGCCTTGCGCTTCCAAGGCATGTAACAGCGGCTGTGCTATTTCAGGTTGTTCAATCATCAGCTGAGTGACAGGTGTATCGCTTAGCTGATGAGCTTTTAAGGCAGCTTCAAGCGTATGGGTTTCCGCTGGTCGGTGCTGTTTTTCAGCCAGACCTGGGTACAGCATTTTTAATCCGGTTGCAGGGGCAATGCTGCTTAGTTCCGCGATGTTGTACTCATATAGCATCGCTTCGCCCCCTTCAGTACTAATGGGGCACTCCGCGACATACAGTTCAGGCAGGCTATTGTGTAGTGCTTCCAACCTGCTGGGCTTTTTTTCAAGGGTTGCAATAAAGGTTGGCAATGCCGCTGTTTGCATTATGTGCTGGCTTTCTTCCCTAATAGGGCCAATATGCACAAATAACTGGGTAGCCTTTTTACTCATGACTCACCCCAGATACAGCTGACGAAGGAGACGGCAATTGGCGCTGTTCATAGGTGGTAAGGCGCTGTTCTAGCTGACCATGGCGTAAAAAATGCAGCAGCGGGTGGTGGCCTGCTTCCGCTACATCATGGTTTTGGGTGATGTAGAAGTCCGTGTCAAAGTTCGGGCTTGGGTTGCGGCCTTCTAACGCACCGAATTTTATATAATGCTCGGCGGGGTCCATATTACTGTTTGCGATATCAGGGTTCTGCTCTAGATACCACTGTTTGTCGAAATGCTGACTCACTTCTAACAATGCTATTTGTTGACTTAGTGCTTTGCGGTAGTCGCGGCTGTGACGGTACGTGGCAGTGATATAACGCGTGGCATGAGCCCGTAGCCACTGTAACCATATCTCTTGCTCTTGAAGTACTTGTTGAAAGTCACTTTTTTGCATGTTGAGCTGCTTTTGATAGCGCTCTATGCGGCTATACAAGGTGGTTTGTTCTGCTTGGCACTTTTTAAGTTCAGAGTGAAGTTTCTGCAGTTGTGCTAAGCGCTGATCTAACTGCTGCAGCGCGCTATCACGTTGTTGAATAACAATACTGTGCTGTTCTACTAATGACTCTCTTTCGATGAGTTTACTTTCTAATAGCTCTTGAAGGCGATGCAGTTCTGCAATCACCAGCTCGTTCTCTTCTTTGGTACTGGTGAGTGCTTGTTGCAACTTGTTTACTTGCTGCAGTGCTTCTTGGTGCTGTTTCTGAACCTTCTGAACGGTGGCTTGTTCAGTGGTTAGCTGCGCTTGCAAGGCTGTTTTATCTTTTTTAACTTGCTCTTCAAATGTCGTTTGGGCTTTTTTCAACTCGTTGGCTTGCTTCCGGGCTGCATCGCGTTCGTGAAGTGTGGTCTCGAGCGTTTCTTGTACCTTGTGCAGTTCAGCAATTATCAGATCGTTTTCTTCTTGAACGCTGACCAGTGCTTTGTTGTGTTCTGCCTGCTGTTGCTGGCTGCTTTTTTGAGCCTGTTGTTTAGCATCTTCAGCTGCTTTTTTAGCTTGCTGATGGGCAGTAGTTGCCGTGGAAAGCCGTGTTTCTAATGCTGCTTTCTCTTTTTGAACTTGCTCAAGTGCCGTTTGGGCTTTTTTCAGCTCAGCGGCTTGCTTATGGGCTGCATCCCGCTCGTGAAGTGTGGTTTCAAGCGTTTCTTGGACCTTGTGCAGCTCGGCAATAATTTGATCATTTTCTTCTTTCGTGCTCATTAGCTGCTTTTGTAGTGCTGCCTGCTCTTTACTTGCTGCTTGGTGCTCTTGGTGTTGTTTGTTGAACTGTGCCTCGCTGGCTTGCTTTTCGGCGTGTAGCTGCGCTAGCTGGTTTTCTGCTTTACTGCACTGCTCTTTGAGATCGCTTAACTGCTGTTCGTTAGTATGCAGGAGTTGCACCGTCTGCCAGTGGTAATCAAGCGCTGTTAGTACGTTGCTATGCTCGCTGCCCACTTGTGGGTATGTACAGGCGCTGCTGGCTAGCAGGTGACTTGCTATTTCTTGTAGCCCTGTATTGCTTGCTAACAGCTGGGTAGCCGCGAGGGTGTATATCGGCGCATGCTCAACCGCTGGCAGCGTTAGCAGAGCGATACCTTCTCGATGAGGTGGTTCTACCTTTGGCTCTGCACCCACCAGTGTTACTTGCCGACGGTGCTGCCGAAAGAAACTGAGTATACCGTTCGCCATGTACTGCCACTCTAGCAGCGCGCTTTCTGCATCGGCTTCTTGCGCGAGCCTAGCGGCGATGTAGGGTACCGGCTGGAGCCATACTAGCGTTACGTGATTCGCTGTGTTTTGGCGAAGCCATTGGCTTATTGTGTTGGTTACTTCTTCCGACCATGTATCTAAAAGCAAGACTGGATCTAGCTGGCCTTCTGCCGCTTCAGCGGGTGAGTGTTCTTCTTGATCAAGCGCTGCCGCGGGCGCTTTTACGCTTAGTGCCGCCAACGTTGCTTGCCTTTGTTCAGGCGGCAATATTGACGCTGGCTCACGCATAATTGCGTGTAGACCTAAATAAATCACCAACGGCATAGTATGTTAGCTCCGAATATATGTAATCTTTAACGATGAAACTTGCTTTTCAAGAAACTAACTGGCCACAGCAATTGCGGTAAGCACGAGTAAGAGAAAAGCTGTCTCTTTGATTCATGCCTATGCTTTTGGCAGTTGCCGTGGCGTAAGTTTTAGCTACTTATATCTTTCTGTTTTAGCAACTACTGAAGATATTGGCCATATTGCGTTTTAGCGAGCTTGGCCAAGTGCTCCTCACACCTCGCCTTTGTTACTTTTCACTTTTAAAAGGCGCTGTAGATACTGCCCGTATTGGGTTTTAGAAAGCGGTTTGGCAAGTTCTGCCAGGCGCTCGTCGTTTACCCAACCATGCTGCCAGGCGATCTCCTCCAGGCAGGCAATTTTGAGCCCTTGGCGATGCTCGATGGTTTGCACGTATTGGCTGGCTTCCAGCAGGCTGTCGTGGGTGCCGGTGTCTAGCCAAGCAAAGCCGCGGCCCAGGCGCTCTACCCGCAGGTCGCCACGCTCCAGGTAAGCGTTATTGACGCTGGTGATTTCCAGCTCGCCTCGCTCGGAAGGCTTAACGTTTTTAGCAATGTCTACAACGTCGTTATCGTAGAAGTAAAGTCCCGTGACGGCGTGTGCTGATTTCGGCTTGGCCGGTTTTTCTTCAATGGAAATCGCTTTGCCGTCTGCGCAGAACTCCACCACACCAAAGCGTTCGGGGTCTTTTACCAGGTAACCAAATACGGTGGCACCGCTGGGCTGTTTGTCAGCGCGTTTTAGCTGCTCAGAGAAGTGCTGACCGTGGAAGATGTTGTCGCCCAGCACTAAGCACACGGGGCTGTCGCCAATAAATTCTTCACCAATAATAAAGGCTTGGGCTAGGCCATCGGGGCTTGGCTGTTCGGCATATTGTAGGTTGATACCGAAGTCTTCCCCGCTACCCAATAGGTTTTGGTATTGGGGTAGATCTTCAGGTGTGGAGATAATGAGAATATCGCGGATACCCGCCAGCATAAGCACTGAAACGGGGTAGTAAATCATTGGTTTGTCGTACACCGGCAATAGCTGTTTTGACACGCCACGGGTGATGGGGTGCAGGCGAGTGCCTGAACCACCGGCGAGAATGATGCCTTTACGCTGTGTTGATTGGCTCATATTGGCCCCCTTGCTGTGTTACAGAATATAAGTTTAGCCACGGCTCCTTGCGGAAAGCACGGACAAAACCTGTTTAGCCACGGACACTCACGGAAAACACGGACAAGGTCAAAAGCAATAACCCAATAACAAATAAAGGGTTTTGTCCGTGACGTCTGTGGCGCATAACGTTTTTTTAATTACTGAGATGTTCTTTAAGCGTTAATGCTAGCTGGCTTTGCCAGGTGGGCATGGTGATGCCTAGTGCGCTTTCTAATTTGCCTAGCGCCATGCGTGAGTTCAGCGGGCGCTGGGCGGGAGTTGGGTAGTCAACCGTAGGGATGCCTGCGGTGCCTTCGGGGGTAATCGCGAGGGAATCCCCTGCTTCACGGGCGTAGCTGAAAATTTCGCTGGCGAAGCCGTGCCAGCTGGTTTCACCTCTGGGGGCGAGATGATATATCGCGCTGCGCGCTTGTGAGGTGTGAGCGCCCTGCGGGCTTGTGAGGAGTGAGGCGTGAGGCGATGTTGCTAAGGCAGTCACCTGAGCGATTAGGCGGGCGGGTGTGGGCGCGCCGATTTGATCGTTGACGATGCTTAGCGCTTCCCGTTCGCGGCCCAGGCGAAGCATGGTTTTCATAAAGTTGTTGCCACGGGCGGCGTATACCCAGCTGGTGCGAAAAATCAGGTGGCTGGCACCGCTGTTAACCACCGCTTCGTCCCCTTCTAGCTTGGTTTGGCCGTACACGCTTAACGGGCCAGTGGGGCTGTCTTCTTGCCAGGGGGGTTCGCCGTTGCCTGGGTAAACGTAGTCCGTTGAGTAGTGCACCAGGTGAATGCCCTGCTTCGCTGCATATTCCGCTAATTGCGCGGGTAGCTCGGCATTTAGGCGTTTAGCCTGCTGTGGCTCGCTTTCGGCTTTATCCACTGCTGTATAGGCCGCTGCATTGAGGATTAAGCCAGGCTGGTGTTTGGCAAGGTAAGCCTCTACTGCATCGGCGTTGGTTAAATCGAGCTCTTGGCGGGT
>Ga0209349_1000545_pt1 | contig 19079 bp, 12 predicted proteins | sample ETNvirnome_2_130_FD_184067 | JGI IMG/M metagenome (GOLD analysis project Ga0209349, IMG submission 184067) | Marine viral communities from the Pacific Ocean - ETNP_2_130 (SPAdes) (version 2) | ecosystem: Environmental > Aquatic > Marine > Oceanic | place: Pacific Ocean | collected 2013-06-22
CCCCTCTCACCTATATTCGACTGCTTGGCGAACAAACCATCGCAGGCAGCGCTGCTGGTGGAACCGCTGCAGCCGGCTGGCAAACTGATAACGATCCTAGCGGTGTAGGTGTTTCTAACGCCGGCGGCGCATACGGGCTCTGGGTGTTTGAATCTGGATCCTCCGCGGCTCAGTCCGCCACCGCCTCTCTTGGCGCAATTATTTATACGCAAAATGGTGTTCCCCTCCTTTCGGGCTCAATTTACGGCGGTGTTGCGACTTCCGGTACCGCCGGCGATGCGGGCGCGGGTGTCCCCGACATACCCCATTGGGACAGATATGCGACAACGGCATCTATCGGAACCGTTATTAATGCGGACTCGAACGGCCTCTTCCATGTGAAAATTGTCACAAGCAACGCAACTACAAACGCCTCCATTAACTTTGATGACGCTTCTAGCAACTTTGTTCGGAAGAAGCTAAATACCAACCCACAACTTAAAGCCTCTCAGACATTCTACCCCTCTAGTGTAGAAAAGGATTACTGGCTCGGAGAGTCATTCGAACAGGATCTTCGTGATGAAGGGCTAGCTACAAAGACTAATTTGGTAGGCATTGTTTATCCTATCGCCGCTAGCGGCACGGCTGATCAGGGCCCCGCTAACATGTCCACACAACCATCAAGAGACGCTATTGCCGGCTGGTTCATCGGCCAAGATCGGGGGCCCCCGGCCAATTTCTATCCGCAAAATATGCAAAAGTTATTCCGTCTCGTTGGACGTGGATATGGAGAGTGGCTACACAAGAATTGTAAAGTTTCAATCTCGCGACTGCGCCAGCCCAACACTACTACTAATGAGTATGGGACGTTTTCGCTCCTCATTCGAAGTCTTCTCGATACAGACAACAATGTTGTGGTATTGGAAAGATTTGATAATTTAAACCTCGATCCTACGTCACCCAACTTTATTACCAGACGAATTGGTGATCAGTATACTGAGTGGGATAATAACCAAAAGAGACTCAAGACATATGGCGAATACCCCAATCGGTCCAAGATGGTTCGAGTGGAGACTAATTCCGACGTCGAAGCTGGGGCTACGGATGCGGCTCTACTGCCGTTTGGTTACTTTGGTCCTCCCAAGTTTACGAACGTAGAGCACCTTAGTGTAGATGCAACAGCCGGAGCCAGTGCTTTTGATATTCAGTCAGCGATTGGTCCTTCAGCTACGCACCCCCTCGCTGGTCGCTTTATATATGCTCGCCGCACTCAAGGCGGCGGAGGCTCATATGCATCTTACCACGGCGCGGGCGCTGGCACCGGCTTCTCCGGAAGCGCATTTGTCACCGGCACAGGGGTAACCTTAGATCTTGCGCTGAGCTTCCCTCAAGTTAGGTTGAGAACATATGCCACCAACGGTAAACTAACCAACCCTACAGACGCTTATTTTGGGATGACCAGCACCCGAGAAACCGGTAGCACATCAGCGGGAATCGGCTTAGGCGATCCACAAATGCTCCTGTATGCGAACTTGGCCAATGATCCGGTTATAAACCCACAAGATGCGACCGGCGTAGATTATGCATACGTGTTCTCGATGGATGATATTATCTCAGGGTCGGATGGGCGCTACCAGTGGGTATCCGGCGCCCGACAATCAGACACCTCTGGTCTGGTAACTAGCGCCTCATATACGGACTTATTGAACGCCAACTACAACCAGTTTACGGCCCCCTTCTGGGGAGGATCTGATGGGTTCGATATTACGAAGCCCGATCCCATGTATAATCAAGGAATGGATGCTTCATCCACAGAAGACAATAGTTATGCTTATCACACATATCGCAGGGCTCTTGATTCGGTGGCCGATCCAGATTTCATCAATATGAATCTCTTAACTGCGCCCGGGCTGACATTGGACTCTCTTACCACTCACATGGTACGAGTGTGTGAGAACCGCGCCGATGCACTAGCCCTAATTGATTTGGCAAGTGTATATATCCCCCCAGCAGAGCGCTATTATGCCAACAAGGCCACTCGGATAGGGACTACACCCACCTCGGCTGCGAACGCGTTGAAGGATAGGCGCCTTGACTCTAGTTACGGGGCTACGTTCTATCCATGGGTCCAAACCCGTGACGACACAGGCGCCCTATTGTGGATTCCGCCTACTGTCGCTATGTTAGGTGTGCTGGCTTCCTCCGAAGCAAAATCAACTGCCGTATGGTTTGCGCCTGCAGGATTCAATCGCGGCGGCCTCACCGAAGGCGCCGCTGGAATTCCCATTACCAATGTGAGTGAGAGACTGAACTCCAAGGACCGTGATACGCTATATGATGGAAGAATCAACCCAATTGCCTCATTCCCCTCTAGTGGAATTGTGGTGTTTGGTCAGAAAACACTTCAAGAGCGCGCTTCAGCCCTAGATCGTATTAATGTGCGAAGGCTCGTAATTTTCATGAAGAAGCAGATTTCCATTCTTTCCACTAGGATCCTATTCGAGCAGAATGTGCCTAATACATGGGCACGATTCAAGGCGCTCGTAGAGCCATTCTTGCAGCGGACAATGACCAATTATGGAATTACAGATTATAAGCTCATCCTTGATGAAACAACGACGACACCAGACTTAATTGATCAGAACATTATGTATGCGAAGATTATGGTGAAGCCTGCTCGTGCTATTGAGTACATCGCGATTGATTTCGTGATTACTTCAACGGGAGCGTCATTCGAAGACTAGAGGACGAATACCACAAGTTTTGTGGATTAAATAGATTTGACTACTAATTAAAACAGATAAAGGAGAAAACAAATCATGCCATTCTGGGGAGAGGCCGCAGGGTCTACCACTAAAGAGCCGAAAAGAAATTTTAGGTTTAAGGTTCTAATTAACGCCCTTGACACGGGGCTTGGTGATGGAGGCATGGTATGGTTTGCCAAAACCTGCGATAAGCCGTCTTTCACTATTGAAAGCACAGAACACCAGTATCTTAATCATACGTTCTATTATCCCGGCGCTGTTAAGTGGCAAACGGTCTCCATGCAACTTGTAGATCCGGGAAATCCAGACGCAGTAGCACTCTTGGCAAGTATTGTCCAGCAATCTGGGTATAGCCCACCCGGCGCCGCCACGGCTTTAACCACCATGTCAAAGGGCCAAGCTGTCGACTCTCTAGGTAAAATAACGATTATTCAGTTGGACGCCGCCGGTGTCGCCATGGAAACGTGGGAACTGCATAACGCCTTCGTTACCGAAGCAAAATTTGGTTCACTGGAGTACGGCTCTGATGATTTGACTCAAATCGATCTTACGCTCCAGTATGACTGGGCACTTCTAGCGACTGCGGAAGCGGCCCCCACCGCCGCGGGAGGCAAAGAATTCTTCAAAGCTGCCTCGGGCGCCTAATAAATTCTACAACTTTTCAAAAATATATAATATAATATTTACATAATTAACAAAGAGGTGTAAATTGTCCAGAAATAGAGGTCGTGTCGGTACCACACAGAAAAAACCCGACAACACCGGAGCACCGGTTCAACAAATGGCGAATGCCGAAGCAGAGACAGCGGCTGCATTTTCTTTCGTTGTACCCACTGAATTTGTCGATCTTCCGTCGCAAGGAAGATACTATCCCGAAGATCATCCGCTTCATAATCAAGATACTATTGAGATTAAGCAGATGACCGCTAAGGAAGAAGACATTCTAACGTCTCGTACCCTTCTTAAGAAAGGAGTCGCACTAGATCGAGTAATCCGCAATCTCATTTGTGACAAGAGTATAGATCCAAAGTCGCTTTTGTTAGGAGATAAAAACGCCATTATCATTGCTACCCGAGCAGCCGCATATGGCAGTGAATATTCTACAGAGGTCGCATGCCCGGGCTGCAGCACATCGCAGAAATATAGTTTTAATTTAGGTGAATTAGAAACGCTCGCTGGTGGAGAATTTGAAGGTTTTAACGTGGTTGAAAACGACGACAGCACTTTCACCACTATTCTTCCGCGTTCAGCCGCGCAAGTAACTTTTAAATTATTGACCGGTTATGATGAAGAACGGATTTCGAATCTTTCTGAAGGTGATCGAAAAAAGAGACAAGAAAAGAACGTTACGCGCCAATTAGAAGGGATGATTGTGGCCGTTAATGGTTCTTCAGATTTGAAGTTAATTCGTTATTTGATTGAGAATGTCCCCTCCGCCGACGCCAGACACCTAAGAACGGTATACCGTCTTGCAATGCCGAATGTCGATATGCATCAAGAATTTTGTTGCGAAGAATGCGACTACGAGCAGGACATGGAGGTACCGCTTTCCGCAGACTTTTTTTGGCCTGAATGATAAATACATGGAGAATGTTTACCAACAATTCTTCTTTTTAAAATATAGCGGTGGTTGGTCTTTTGCAGAGGCATATAATTTACCCGTCGGTTTGCGAGTTTGGTTTGTGCAAAGACTTTCACAACAGCTACAAGACGAAGCAGAAGCAATGCAGGCCGCAACGAGCCAGTCGTCACCCGGCACCGCACTCACAGCGGAAAATGCCCCTCCCATGCCCCCGCACTTAGAAGCTCAACTTGGTAAGACTGAATAGTCTTGCCTTTTTTGTCTTTAAACTAATTATCAATGAGTCTTAAGATGGAGAACGTATTGTGGCTGAAATTGATGACCTAAGAGACCAATTAGCAAGAGCCAAAAGAGATCTTGAGTTAGAGCGCGAAGAGAGTGTGTCAAAGACCGAGGCCCGCGTTGGCGCGCTCAGAGAGGAGCACATTGCGCTAAGCGAGATTCTTGAATCCAGCAAAAGTCGCGTAGCCAAAGAGGAAGTTTCTAAGCTCCTCACCGAAAACAGAAGAAGGCTGCTTACTGCGGAACAGAAAATCTTGAGACAGATGATTGTTGACGGAAGGACGGACCTGGATCAGCAGCAAAAGAAGATCAAGGGACTTGAAGAAGCAAACAAAGCTCACGCTGAACAGGCTAGCTCCATTAAAGAGGGTGCTGCAGCCGCAGAAGATTTAGGGCAAGCATTGGGACAAGCGATGAAAATCACGAAAGGTTCCATAGTTAATGTCAACAAGATTGCCGCTGGCCTAGGCAAAGCCGCAAAAGCCGCGAAAGGCATGGCCAGTGGTGGCTGGAAGAACTTTGGGGAATCGATGCTAAAATTTGCCGGTGCACTCGGAAAAGCATCGTTCCTCTCTTATGTTCAAATAATTTTTGACTTAATGCAGATGATTGTGGAGATGAGTTTTAAGATTGAAAACACCACCCGCGCCATGCAACGAAATACTGGCATGAGTCGCAAGATGGCCGAGGGAATTGCGAAAAACATTCCCAACGTCCGCGAATATACCCACGAATTCGAACAATTAGCCGAAGCTGCAACCGTTTTATATAGAACCTTCACCGATTTCACCTTTATGAATGAGGAGGCCTATCGGAGCATGGCAGAAAACGCCACAATGCTTAACAGGATGGGCGTATCTTACGAAACATTCGGTAAAAGCGCGCAATGGGCCACGAAGGGAATGGGGGTCGCCGCCGAAGACACATCCGAAATGATGCGGGGCCTCACTGCGCATGCAGAGAATATAGGAATGGATATTGGGCAGTTGACTTCTGCATTTGCTGAATCTGGTGCCACATTGACCAAGTTTGGTCATTCGGGCCAGAAGGCATTTAAGGATTTGGCGCTGACGTCGAAGATCACAGGCATTGACATTCAACGACTTTTAGCGATTACTGAACAATTTGATACTTTCGAAGGCGCCGCTAAGCAAGCTGGTATGTTAAACGCTGCTTTGGGCGGCAACTTTGTTAATGCCATGGATCTTATGATGGAAACAGATCCCAAAGCAAGATTCGATATGATCCGCGACTCTGTTTCGTCGGCAGCAGGTTCGTTTGACGATATGGGGTATTACCAGCGCATCTATATGGCGAAGGCCGCAGGGCTTAAAGATGTGGGCGAATTGGCCCTAATGATGTCCGGACGTTATGATCTTCTTAGCGACAATATGGGTAAAAACGCCTCCGATTATGAGACGATGGCACAAAAAGCGCACGACTGGCAATCAGTTCAAGACATGCTCAAAACAGAGCTATATAAGATGATTAAGCCCATGAAAGAGATTATGCCCTTAGTTCAGGAGTTTATAAAATGGCTGAGCAGCCCGGAAGGCAAAAGGGCCCTGGAAGGCTTGTTCGAAACTGCCAAAGAGGGAATTAAGTGGCTAGCCAAACCCGGAAACCTCACCGGTGTTTTAAATACTCTCGGCGGAATTGCCGCAAACTTAGGTAAAATCGCAATTGCCGGCGCAGCCATATGGGGCGCCAGCGCGCTGCTGAGTGTGGGGAAGTGGGTGGCTTTGATGCGCGCAGGGAGAGCAGCAACAGCGGCGACGACGGCGGCACAGGCCACTACCGCCGTCGGCAAGGGCGCCAAGGGTGCAAAAGCCGTGAAAGACGTAGTCGTTACAGGCGGGAACGCCGCCCAGCGCGCCAAACAGGCGAAAGACGCTGCTGACGCCGCCGCGCTGGCGCGCCAAGCAAGACTGGACGCGGCAGCCGCGAGAGCGCTGGCAAGGGGTCGCGACTTTACAAAAGTGATAGAAGGTGGTGGAAAAGCAGCCGAGGTGGCTGCAACAAAAAGTGGTCGCATGGGGACTGCATGGAAGGGGATTACGACATGGTCGAGAGCTGCGGTGGAAGCCACAAAGAGGAGCATTCCCACGATGGCCACGCTTGGCGAAAAAAGTAGCAAAATACTCAAGGTCGTCAAAGGATGGGGACCAGCTGCCAGAGCCCTCGGACCCAAGATAGCGAAGGTCCTTGGACCGGCCAGTCTCCTCGTCGACGCCGGGTTCGCCATCAAAGGCTTCATCGATGGTGCAGGCAAGGGACTCGACGGTTGGCAAGCCCCAATGCACGAGGCCAAAACTGGTTTCGATAGAATGAGTTCTGCGATGGCCGGCATGTTCGAAGGCTTGGCTAAGGGGTGGGAGTGGATCGGAAAGAAGATTAAACCAGACTGGCTCTCTGATCTTCTGGGCTCCGATGAGGGCTATGTGGATATATCTGCCAAGGAACAGGGCACTAAATACAGCGAAGCGGCCCAGAGATCCCGAATGAGACTTCTCCAAATGAGACAGTCGAAAGCTCGTGTTAAGGGTCTGCGCGCAAAGCTGAATGACCCCGAGTGGATGAAGCAGGCGAGCGACGAGAAAAAGGCACAAGCAAGAACGGGCATTGAGCAAGGACTTGCGCTTCAAAAAGGACTCTACGAGGGAGCAAAGAAGCTCCGGCCAGGATCGTTGTCTGAGTTTGCACAAGACGTAGTAGATGGAATTGCAGCAGGAGAGGAGCCGCTCTACGCGGCTATCACACAACCTTTTGTCCGTGCCGAAACCCTCATAACCCAAATTCAAAAGAATATTGTGAGCCAACACGAGATGATGGCAGCTACAATCGCCGGCGCGACAGCCCCGAGTCTTGCGGATCAAATCCTTTCTCCGTCCGGCGCCCCAGGCGCCGCCACCTCCCCAGGCGTCGAGACAAAGGCTCCCGTGATTGTGCAGATTCACCTTGATGGAGCACTTGTGAAAGAAGAGATGATTGGCACAATTGGCACTGCAGCCGGCTTTGCTGGTATAACGGGCTATGCAACTACTATAGGATAAGGAATAATTAAAAATGGATTATACAACCAAAACATTTGCCGCCGACAAATACACCGGCAAGGTAAAAGCTTCTGCAGACGCCGCGCAAGAGGGCCACAAGCATGCACATTTCGAACGCGACGGCGTGATCATGCAGGCGCCCAACTATGTAGATGGCTCCGACGCATACGCCAACAACGACGGTATGGTAGTTTCGTTTTATCACGTCCCAAGCGGAAGATCGATATATTTTAAGGCATTTATTACAGCATTTAACGAAACGTACAGTTCGGATTGGGCCCGCGAAGTAGTTTTTGGGCGCACAGATCCAATCTACATGTTTAAGCAAACAGATAGAAGAATTACCTTGGCGCTTAAAGTCCCAGCAGGCACGATATCTGAGGCATATGAAAACCTTGGAAAAGTTCAAACACTAGCGCAATTTTTATATCCAAGTTATGTCGAGGCTGGAAGTGCCACAACCATTGCACAATCACCGCTGGTAAGAATAAAGGTAATGAACCTTTTGAGAGTCTCGCCCAATTCACTCGGTCAATCGGAGTCTCGCCCCTCGGCACAGCAGGGCACCAGCAACGAGGAGGTGTTTTGGGAGTATACTTCCACCTCAAACGCCGAATCCGGATTATTAGGGGTCATTAACTCTCTTGCTATTAATCACAACTTAGAAAACAGCGCCATCGGTGTTATTGAAAAACAATCTAACACCATTCTTCCAAAAATGGTCGAAATTAATATTGAATTTTCCCCCATTCATGAGGAAACACTGGGATGGAACGAAGATAAAGAACCCATGAGTCCGACTTTTCCATATGGCGTTGTTTTAACTGATGAATCCACCACGAGTCCAGACACCAACAACGCACAAGCAGACGACCCCAACGCAATAAACACCGCTGTAGATGGAGGAGGCGCCGGGACCACTGACGGCGCGCCCCCGGGCAGTTCTGCAGGCACAGGTACCGGCGGCTCAGACGGGGAGCCGCCGGCCGCCGATCAGACGCGCCATCAGCCCACCCAAGACATGGCCGCAGCTAGCTTCAACTCCACCGCGGCCCAGATATTAAAGGCAGGCGACTGTCCCGCCGACACCCATTTCTATTGGGAGGAGCATTGCGTCCCGTACCTGACCCCGGACGAGCAGGACCCGTCGACGGGCGATAAAGCCATTGAATAATATAGGAAATTAAATTATGGCATCAAGATATACTAACACTCAAATATTAGCAAATGATAAAGAATACTACCGTTTCCTAAGAGAGAAGCGAGGAGTAAAAAGAATCATCCAATATGCCACCCCAAAACTGTACAATCCAGGTGTGGGTGTACGCATGGGCCTCAAAGTTGACACTCATATCTGGAGATACGGAGATCGATTCTATAATCTTGCAAGTCAATATTATGCAGATGTGCGCTATTGGTGGATTATAGCATGGTATAATGGATACCCCACAGAAGCACATTTAAAGCCCGGGATGGTCATTCAAATCCCTCTTAATTTGGGCGCTGTGCTATCGGCGCTGGGGTTATAAAATGGGTGTCGAGTTTAAGAGCACAAGCACAACCCCCGACCAAGTGACTGATGTATTTCGCAAAGATCTCGCTGGTTGGTATGAAAAAGCAATCGAAAGCCTTTATACAAATGATAATAAGACAACATGGTACGAGAGCCCTTCTAATTGGACCGAGGGCAAACTTCCGACGCTCATCGGCACCTACCAGACAAACGTGAACGATAGTATTTATGGTAGTGCCGCCGGCGTTCTAATTCAGAATATAAACGACATCATGGGCCCCAACTCGCCTTACCCCAATATTGGTAGTACGGGCACCCCCGCAGGCCTCTCGGCCGAAGATCTAATTGCACGCTTCAAGGATAGAAGCATAGCGCAAGTAGCTCAAGCAGATTACGCTAAATATCTTGCAGCCAAAATGACGGCCGACGAAGCGGCAGACAAGGAAGCCGACCCAGAGGGGACAGGCTCTGATGGCACAGCTGAATTAGACGAGGTAGCTGCCGAAGCTGCTGCCGAAGCTGCCAAAGCTGACGCAGCGCGGATCAAACAAGCCGCGGAGGAAGCGGCTGCCGCTGCAGCAGCACGGCTGAGTTCTACTAGCGCCGGCAACAGTGTCCAAATAAACGAACAATGTTTCTTATTAGCTTTTATTAAGGATATTTTAGACGTCAAAGGGAATTCTGTTGATAAAACAGAAATCAAACCAATTCCATATCATAACGGCGCTGGGAATTCATCTTTAATGGTTGGTGGAGAACCATTCGGATTCATGAACTTGTTAACACAATACCCGAGTCAGAAAGATTTATTCCAGATGTCAAACGCAGAGATTTCATCCTTACAGCCAGAAATAAAATTATTTAAAGTATCGAAAGATTCGAGGGGCAACGACCACTCCATTCCCATTACATTTGATTCGTATTTGGAGACGACGGCACTGAACCCCGATACAGGGAAGAGAGAATCCATATTCACAAATAAGGCCAAGCGTGGTTATGGCGCCGGCCTTAAAAGTTTTTCATTTACCTATGAGGGGAACAATCCATTCTCGGTTAAGAAAAGCATTACTGCCAAGTTGTCAATTTTTGCTAACACCTTTGACGAACTAATACGGCCACGTGGTGGATATAATTATTTGGATTTAGCCTTAAAGACCGGTGGAACCGCGAAACGAAAGAATTGGAGCAAAGATATTCCCAAAAATGAAAACAAAGGCGGCGATCAGTCAAAGCTCGACTTTAGATTAAAAGCGATAGTGGGGTGGAAAACGCCTCCGGGAAACTCAGGCATCACCACCGAGGCCACTCGCATAGCACTGGAACAATCTTTTGTGACTCTAAACCTAACGCCCGTTATTCATAATTTTGATTTTGACGATCTGGGGCGCGTTAAGTATGAAATCGAGTATTTTGCATTTGTGGAGGATTTTTATAATCAGCCGGTATATAGCATTTTTAGTGATCAGGAGGTGTTGAAAAGTATGCTAAACCGAAAATTAAAATACGCTTCGCTAGCGCAAGACTGCAAAAGTTCCGAAATCGCAGAACTGAGAAGGGCGGACAAAGAACAAATAGCAAAGGACAAGACCGGCGCTTTAAGTTGGCTAGTACGCCAATTAACATCGAAAGGCAAAGTACGATATATTTCCATTCCGCAAGCGGTATTAAGCAAGATAATTCAAGAAGGACCCTTTGTGGACCGGAAGAGTGTACAATGGAATATTCAAACCATTCAAGGAGACGTTCAAGAAGACGCTCTCGCGGCCAACCTAAATGGGGTGGTAGCAGATACGTCGGGGGGCGTACCAGAATCTACTGCCAATACCCTATTTAACACGCAAATTACCGGCGATCCAGGCTCTCATCCTGTAGTCTTTTTCTTTGTTAGTGATTTGATTGATATTATTTTAGAAGGAATTGGCACGACGGTAGGAGGGTTGGGCACCACCATTATCTCAGACATAAAGGCGGCCGATACAGCGGGCATATTGGACTCCGCAATTGTTAAAGAACAAACAGAGGGATATAAGCGCATGGCAAAAAATTTTGAGCGTCTTCGAGTATTGTTGGGTCCCGTAGAAATTATAAACCCAGACAACGCTGCGATCAGCAGTTTTCCTAATTTGGGAGATCTTCCAGTCTCTTTAAAATATTTTATGGAATTTTTAACACAAAAAACCCTTCAACGAGATCAAGTTTTCTATCCGCTCCCTACTTTTTTAAATGATTTTTTCAATATTTTCTTGCGAACTTTTTTAAATGATGATACCTGCTTTGACCGAGAGGCCGGCATGAAACAAAGAGTTAGAATTCAGCAGGCGACAGTGACCGATTATAAGCGCGGCGGTGGTGCTACAAACTTAGACACGGTATCTACTTTGTTGGCTAAAATTCAACGAAAGGATCCATATGCGAGAGCGGTCAACATCAAAAGGTATAAAAGCAAAGGCGAGCCTCTCTTGAATGTAGCGGGGTTTAGCAAGCACACATCCCATCCGGCGTCTGGAGAGAATGATTATCTCGTTTACTATGCTGCGCGCGCTCAGCCAGTTAGGGAGATGAAGGGTATAGAATCAACAGACGCAAAATCCGGAGTTTTTCACTATAGAATTGGTAAAGATAAAGGGATTGTTAAAACCATAAAACTTAATCGTACCGAAATGCCCGGGCTGAAGGAGACTCGTTTTGAACAAGGAGGATATGATGGATTAGAACAATTAAGGGAAGTTTACAATGTGAGTATTAATTGTTTTGCCAATGTTGCTGCATACCCTGGTTGTTATATCTTTGTTAATCCTCTTGGGTTTGTCCCCAATATGAAATATGATGTTTTTCAGACCGCTGGCCAAGTTAAAGAAGGTGATCAGTTCGATGTAACTAATTTGACGGATTATGGACTTGGAGGCTACTATATGATTATTCGCTCCACCCACACATTTGGACCAGGAAAAGCAGACACCTCAATTACGGCGCGCTGGGTGCAAGAGATTGAAAAGCAAGCAGACGAAAGCGAGAAAACCACCGCAAAAGAAGTAGATGAAGATGCCGAGAGGCCGGCCAAATGTACGGTGGGCGAAAACAGCAGTAGAGAAACAAATGCAGATAATCCCTACGGCTTCGGAGAGAGCACTGAAGCCCCATGGGCAGACTCGTACTATGGCGAGCCCCTAAATCACGTGATGGACGAGCCCACACCCGAATGATGCCAACTAACTTTAAAGGAAAAAGATAATGTCTGTATTTTATGTTGAAAGTAACGTTGAAAGTGCCAAAGAGTTCTTTGATAAGAGAATGATCTATAGGACGGACACGCTCAACCCCGACTACAAGAATTTAACGAATTTTAATTTCGCAGAAAAGCACCTATATGGCCGCGTTAACCGTCATTTTGTGCCAATTCTCCCACGTAATTACATAGCAACCCTGAAAAAATTTAAGGTCGACGGTGACGGCCCCACCCTGCAGGCACTTAATTTTGTGGTAGACGCCTTTAATGACTTGCAGGCCCAATTTAAAAAATGCATAAACGCCCAGACAATCTCCAAACGAGAGCGGTTTTTAAGCACTTTAGATATATACAAAGCTTATGAAAGCCCTATGCGGCGTTATACCCAACACACAAATATTTATATGGAGACAATAGGATCGCTTTTGAAGTCTAGCGAGGGAAATATTCTAAGTTTCAATCAATTTATTGGAAAATTATTGCCCGTTCTTCAAGCCACCGGCCGTAAAAACCCTTTTACATTGCCGGCATACATTAAAAGTACATATTGTCCAATGGGCGTTTCGGGATTGGTTGTCGAAATAGCAGATTTGAAACCATTTAACGATGATGAAAAGATAACTGATTTTTATAATAGCTTAAATTGGGAATTTTTTCTGAATGCATGCAAGGAATATGGGTTTATGGTAGACCAGCTAATCCCATGGCGACTGGTGGCAGATATCGGAAGTCCTTTCATGGTCTCTTACGCTGCGCAATATGGTCTTACAACCACCGATATGATTTTAAAACACCCTTATGAGGGGGCTCATGTACGCTATTTTAATAATTTTAAAGCATATTTGTTGCGACTTTATAATCTTTCGATAGAACAAAACGTGTATGAAGGTGTGCTGTGTTCGAATGGAACTACACGTGTGGTGCGACGTCGGCCATATCCCTATACGCTCGATGGGCTTAATAACAAATATGATGATTTTTACTTTTTTAGCCTTTATGCAACGATAAGATTTTTTGAAGAAGAGTCTCCGTTTTCGGAGCAAGAAAGAAATTTCTTAATAGATGATTGTTTGGAAATAGGTCGCCATGACATGTCGGAGGCCGTCGATATATTTGAACGAATTGTGAATAAAACATTTGACTATCGTGGCTCTTTGAGTTATATTAGAGAGAGGATAAAAAAACTCAAACAAGACGCTCTATGATTTTTCACACACTTGATGATAAAGAACGATGTGTAGGGGTATATGCGGATGGAAAATTATATTTTGAGGATTTTCCACCCGATCTTACACACACCTGGAAATACTCTGGTTCTTTAAAGGGCAGGGAAGTGGAGTTTGCGTGGCTCTATACCAACGGCACGCCTATGGAAGAACTATGTCCTGATAATCTGAAGAAAGAACTGACAAAAGCGCGCCGTAAAATGTTGGCTTACAAAAAGTCTTTTGACGTGGCAAAAATCGATTTTCGAGATCATTGTGTTTTTGAATTGATACCTCATGATTTTCTGATGCACTTTTGCGAGATTAAAAATCAAATAGCCAAGAGCGTTTTCGATACTATTTCAAAACCTCAAAACTACGATCAGCTAGATGCATATCAAAAGCTGCTTCACAAAATAAAGTACCAAACTCTACGAGTAGATAATGCCGAGTGCAAAAATCTTTTTTTGGGCACCACCCTACGACGAGAAGCTCAAAAGATTTTAAAGGGACCTCAACATATTGATTATAATCTTTTTGGAACTGTGACCGGGCGCTTAGCCTCGTATCCTGCGTCCTTCCCAATTTTGACGATGAAGAAGGAATTACGGCGGCTCATAAAGCCTCATAATGATTGGTTTTTATCACTAGATTACAACGGAGCAGAAGCACGCACACTCCTGGCACTAAACGGAGAAGAGCAGCCGCAAGAAGATATTCACCGTTGGAACATTGCCAACGTATTTAAGGGCGAAAAGATTGATCGCGACGAGGCAAAAACACTGTTCTTCGGATGGCTCTATAACCCGGATTCGGAGGTGATTGACACAGAACATTATAATCGACAAAAAGCACTTGACAAGTACTATAAGGGTGGTTATATTAATACTATCTTCGGGCGCCAAATCGCAACTACGGAATGGAAAGCACTAAACTATTTGATTCAAAGCACTACAGCAGATTTAGTTCTAGATCGAGCGGTAGCGATTGACAAGTTTTTGGAGAACAAAAACTCCTTTATTTCGCATATAGTCCACGACGAAATAGTAATCGACCTTGCCGACGAAGACCGTGCTCTACTAAAGGAAATTAAGAACATCTTTGCACGCAACAAGCTTGATACCTTTATGGTAAATTTACATGCAGGAAAAAACTATTTTGACTTGGATGTTTTGAATCTATGATATCTATTGTAGGAATTGGCAATGGCGCCTCCGCCATCGCCAGCAAATTTGAGACATACTCTCAGTATAACGTATATAAGCTCAATGATAAAATTGAGAAAAGCGCCGGCAAGAAGAGGCGCCTTAAAAGATTTGAAAGTCCCGAGGAATATGAGAACAATGTTCCGAATTTAAAAAAGTATTTTTCTAAAATCGATGAGCACGTTCAAGTATTTGTTGTTGGGTCGTCCTACAGTTCAAATTATACTTTGGGCATTTTGGAGCAAATAAAAGATAAAAAAATAGACGTATTTTATATCAAGCCAGACGTCGAGTTGTTGACGGGCATTCCCAAGCTAATGGATAACGCTGCATTTGGAGTATTACAGGAGTATGCTCGCTCCGGGCTTTTCAATTCAATAACCCTTTTATCTAATAAAAACCTGGAAGAGGCCCTGGGCAATGTGCCTATTAAGAAGTTTTATGAACAGCTCAACTCAGCCATAGCCTCAACAGTTCATTATTTAAATTACTTCGATCACAACGAGCCCGAAATAGGAGTAATGTCGCAGCCAGCAACCACAAGTCGTATCCGCACCATAGGAATGGTGGATCCCAAAAAAGTTGACGAAAAGTGGTTTTTTGATCTTGACATGGAGCGAGAGGTGTGTTATTATTTATGTATAGATAAGGAAAAATTAGAAACCGATGGGAGTCTCCACAAAAGGATTGTAGATATTCTAAAAGAAAAGCCAAGAAACGCTTTTCGAAAGGTATCCTATGCGATCTATGAGACTCCTCATGGGAACGATTTTGGGTTTTGTGTGGCCTATACAAACGCAACACAAAACGTCAAAAAAGACTCTTGACAAGATAGATCAAGAGTGTTACATTAGATATCAAGGAACGCTTGATATACTTTAGACATAATATAAGGAGAAAATAAATGTCAATTAATATGGAACTAATGAGAGAAAAGCTTGCTACTTTGCGTGGTGAGGGAACCAAGGAACAGTCAGTTTGGTTCAGACCAGACGAGGGGGATCAGGACATTCGAATTGTCCCGGCACCCGACGGAGATCCACTGAAGGAAGTGCATTTCCATTATAATGTAGGGGAGCATCGTGGCGGCATCGTCTGTCCCAAGCGCAACTTTGGGGAACAATGTCCCATTTGCGAATTTGCTTCCCAATTATGGCGCGAAGGCGTAGACAAGAACGACGAAGAAAGCAAGAAGCTTGCTAAGTCTTTATTCGTTCGTGCTCGCTTTTTCTCGCCTGTAGTGATTCGTGGACGCGAAAACGAAGGAGTCAAGGTTTATGGCTACGGCAAGCGCGCTTACGAGAATCTTCTGGGCTATATTCTAGACCCGGATTATGGAGATATCACAGATCCTATGGAAGGAACTGATATTTCACTTACTTACACAAAGCCCACCGCACCGGGGGCATATCCACAAACAAACCTAAAGATGCGTCGAAACACTTCTTCGTTATTGGAGGATAAGGAAGCTATCTCTGCCCTCCTTGATAGTATCCCCGATATTGATGCCTTATTTGAGCGTCATACTCCCGAAGAAATCAATGCAATCTTGGATGAACAATTGGCCGGCAGTCGTACTGCCGAAAGCCGCTCGACGGAAACCACGAAATATGGAAATAACAAAAGCGACGTGGACCGAGCGTTTGATGATCTAATGTCTACCAAGTAATTAGGTTTGTACAGAGCCGCTGGCACCCCGGCTGAAATAGGGTGCCGCATTTTTTTAAGGAGAGCCCATGGCCCGCAAAGCCAAAGTAAAGGCCGGCAGAGTATCACTGCAAGATCTTATGAGTCTTGTAAACAAAAAAGCCGGCCGCAATGTCGCCCACGATCTTACGGGTGAAAACCCAACACAAGTAAAGGAGTGGATTCCAACTGGATCACGCTGGCTTGACTCTATTGTTTGTCGAGGCAAGGTCGCTGGCATACCCGTCGGAAAAGTTACAGAGTTAGCTGGACTGGAAAGTACTGGCAAGTCATACATGGCTGCACAGATAGCCGCAAACGCCCAGAAACAGGGCAAGATGATTGTCTACTTCGATTCTGAGTCTGCCATCGACCCTGGCTTCTTAGAGCGAGCAGGGTGCGACCTAGAGCGTTTAATGTACGTTCAAGCGTCCTCTGTGGAGTTTGTATTGGAGACAGTGGAAGAACTGCTGGGCGCCACAGATGAACAGCTTGTATTTATCTGGGACTCACTAGCACTCACCCCCTCCGTGTCTGATGTAGAGGGAGACTTTAATCCGCAATCTTCGATGGCGGTAAAGGCTCGCATACTTGCAAAGGGAATGTCGAAGTTAATTATTCCGATTGCCGATAGCCAAGCAACCTTTATAGTTCTCAACCAGCTTAAGACAAATATCCCCAGCGGCCCCAACGCTCGCATTATTGCAATGACGACACCATACATGACGCCGGGCGGAAAGGCGATGCATTATTCTTATTCCCTGCGAATCTGGCTCACTGGTCGCAAAGCCAAAGCCTCCTTCATCGAAGACGAGAAGGGCTTTCGCATCGGATCAGAGGTTAAGGTAAAGCTGGAGAAGTCTCGTTTTGGGACACAGGGTAGAACTTGTGCTTTCCGCATTCTATGGGGGACAGAAGATGTTGGTATTCGCGATGAAGAGTCGTGGTTTGACGCCGTGAAGGGATCCGAATGCTTGACCAGTGCAGGAGCGTGGTATACGCTTAAGACAGCGGACGGCTACGAGAAGAAATTTCAGCCCTCAAAGTGGACAGAACTACTAGCATCTGACAAAGAGTTTAGAGCGATCATTTTAAAATTAATGGACAAGGAAGTGGTGCAAAAGTTCGATAAGCGCGAGGGAACAGCAGATCAGTTCTACTCTGATCCAGTTTAAAAATCACTTGACAGCCCTTCTGCATTGCGCTATACTTAAGTATAAGCTTGTGGGAGGGCCTTGTGTCTACAGTAGCTAGCGAATATGATTCGGATTATGGGGCGGAAAAGTTTCATCATTATTCTGGAAAAACGCGTCGTTACATGGAGCTAGCGCGCCGAATGGCGAATCAATCCTCTTATCCAGATTATCGCCATGGCGCCGTGCTCGTAAAGGGATCCGTTCGGAATGTTTCATTCAATAAGAACAATTACTGCGCATTTGGTTCGCGCTTTCAAAAAGAACACGCAGGAAAAACCACCCTCCACGCCGAACTTGGTGCCATCCTGGGGATGGACCGCGGCATCACCGAGGGTGCCACCATATACGTCGCCCGAGTGGGTCGAGAGGGTGGTTATAAGCTTTCTAAACCATGTCCCATGTGCCATGAGGCCCTTAAGCATGTTGGTGTAAAGCGTGTCGTATATACTATTAACAACAAAATAGCAGGAAGTTATAAACTATGAAAAGAGTGTTGATTATTGATGCTCTCAATATGTTTTTGAGAGCGTACATCGTAGATCCAAGTCTCTCGACAAACGGAGAGCCAATCGGAGGATTCAAAGGATCCCTCAAGATTGTGCAGAAGCTCGTACGGATGACAAAGCCGAATGAGATTGTGATTGTGTGGGATGGGCCGAATGGCTCGCGCAAACGCCGATCTATGGATAAGAATTATAAAGGAGGCCGCAAGCCAATTCGTTTGAATCGCGCCGTGAAGGCGCTCACCGAAAACGAAGAGATGAAAAATAGAATTTGGCAACAGACACGCGCCATCGAGTATTTTAACCAGATGCCTATTGTGCAAGTGATGTTGCCAGAGGTAGAGGCCGATGATGTTATCTCTTATCTCACACGAATGCCTCACTATGATGGGTGGCAGAAAGTAGTTGTCTCAAATGACAAGGATTTTTATCAACTCTGTGATGATGAAACTGTTGTGTACCGCCCCACTAGCGATATCGTTTATAATAAAAAGCGCATCGTTGAGGAGCTAGGGGTTCACCCCCGCAACATGGCACTCGCCCGGGCCCTGGTAGGAGACGCGTCAGATAATCTCCCAGGTATTAAATCGGTAGGGTTTAAAACTATACAACGGCGTCTTGGATTTCTAGGTGCCGCTAAGGACTATACTATTGACGATGTGGTATCTTTTTGTGAAAAGGTCGATAAAAAACTAAAATTTCATGACAATATTATCAGCGGTTCACAAATTATTGAGCATAATTACAAAATGATGCAACTTTATTCTCCGATGATGTCACCACAATCCAAAGACTTTGTTCGTAACGCTGTGGAGAACTTTGAGTGTAATTTCAACAAGATAGAAATCATTAAAAAGATGCGGGATGATGGGTTTGGCGAACTA
>Ga0209349_1000547_pt1 | contig 19074 bp, 25 predicted proteins | sample ETNvirnome_2_130_FD_184067 | JGI IMG/M metagenome (GOLD analysis project Ga0209349, IMG submission 184067) | Marine viral communities from the Pacific Ocean - ETNP_2_130 (SPAdes) (version 2) | ecosystem: Environmental > Aquatic > Marine > Oceanic | place: Pacific Ocean | collected 2013-06-22
CGATCTGGTGGAGGAAGGTTTGCGTAATGGCTGAAATATCGAAAGAGGTGCACCCGATGTTGTTGCAGTACGAGTGTGACGAGTGCGGAGGTCGTGGTAAGATGGTGAGGGTTGAGGGCAGTAACGCGCTCGATCAGGAACCGCCGTTTGCGCACAAATGTTCATTCTGTGGCGAACTGGCTGACTTTGACAAGTCGTACCCGACGATTGATTTTGCCGAAAAAGAGTGATTAGTTCGTGCGCGCGCAGACGAACTCGGACTTTCTGCGCGGGTACCTCTGCGAGAACGAGGGCGCGTAGGGGTTTGCGGGAGATTGTCTGCGCAGAGGGTGCGAGGGTAGAGAAAAAAACGGTCGCGAGGGTGGCATTTTTCGGGTTGCAGTGGTAGCGTTTTTCAGGTTGCGAGGGAGCGGAAATGCCGACAGTTGGATTTATGGCGGGGAAGCGCAAGGTTGAATTGGGCAGGATGCCGACGATTGAGGCCGACCACGAATTACTGCGTCAGGAGAAGTCCAGACGTAAGAAGCGCGGGTATGTCAAGATGGTGAAGAAGGCGCGGACCCACTTCGATGCGTTTATGGAGTTCTGTTTTGCCGATCTGGAAACAGGCGCGCAGTTGAAACAGGGCGCAATTCACAAGAAATGGACGAAGCACATAAACAGGTATTCCAAGGCGATGATTCTTGCGCCCCGTGAACACGGCAAGACTGAGCAGATAGCTATCGGGCGCGCACTATTCCACTTGGGAAGGAATCAGGCACTACGCGTAAAGATCGTATGTCAGGATGATCGTTCCGCAGTAAAGAGACTGTCCGCTATCAAGTTACACATCGAGTCAAATTCGCGCATCCGCGAAGTATTCCCGAACCTGAAGCCACATCCCACGGCAAACGATTGGTCCAAGACCACTATCACGGTGATACGTGAAGGCGCGGACAAGGATCCATCTATGGAGGCCAGCGGAATTCTGTCAACGGGAACAGGGGGGCGCTGTGATCTGATTATTTTTGACGATGTGGTGGACTTCCGTAATGCAATCGCGCAACCCGCACTCCGCGAAATGGTTAAGGAGGTATTCAAAAACGTATGGTCGAACCTCTTAACCAGAAAGTCGCGCGCCATTTACATCGCCACTCCGTGGCACGAAGACGATTTGACCGCCGAATTGCAGACGAATCCTGAGTGGTCGGTGTTGCGTATGCCAGTACTGGACGATCTTGTACCTATCTGGAAAGGACAGTGGACAACGGCGCGCCTGGCACAAAGAAAGAATGAAATCGGCAACCGCGCGTTTGGGCGCGGGTTTCACCTTGTGGCCATTACTGGCGAGGATCAGTTGTTTGAATCCATCGACAACTGCATACATCCCGAATATTCTCTGCACGATATTGACCCGTCGTGGCCAACCTACGCCGGTGTTGACCTTGGCCATAGTAAGCGGAAACAAACTGGCAGGCGCGACTTGGGTGGAAAGGAGAAACCCTACAGCGTAATTTTCCTGATTGCCGTGGATCCTGATGGCCGTAGGTGGCCAAAAGATATTCGGCGCGGTCATTGGAGCGGACCGGAGACAGGTAAGCAGATTATGGACGTTCACGCGCAGTTTGATCCCGATGTGATAATGGTTGAGAACAACGCGTATCAGGAAACCATTGTCGATTGGATCAAGTTGACTGCGCCAGATAAGTCGATCAGGCTGAAAACGTTCACCACGGGGAAGAACAAGGCCGACGAAGCCGTGGGCCTCCCTTCCCTTGCCGCGGAATTCGATAACCGTTCGTGGATCATTCCCACGGATGGAGAGGACAGGTTAGCGGAAGTCAACAACACTTGGGGCGCGTGGTACGATGAGATGAAGTTTTTTCCCGCGATGGCGCTATCTGATACAGTGATGGCGTGTTGGTTCGCGCGGGAAGCGTCACGTAAGGCAGTCACGCCGTTTATGGTATCGGAGGGCGACGATGACAACTGGCAGAAGGATAATCCGCGCGCGCGGGTTATGGGAACGGGAACAGGGCGCGCTGTGGCTATTGTTGTGGGAGATGAATGATACAGTGGTTCAATCCAACATATCGCACGTATTTCAAGGATGGCAAGAAAGTTATTGACTGGAAGAGGTACGGGAAGCGCGCGATTAAGTGCCTTGTATGGTTCGTGTGTTTTGGGGTGGCCGATATATTTGTGCGCGTCCTGTGGCGCGTGATGGAATGGTAATTAGCATTTAAGCTGAGGCGTATTAGGTGCGCCTGAAGGAGGAAAAATGGAGAAAAAAGTAGGGATGCGCGAAAAACCTGAAATGACACCGGAATTCGAAGAGGTGATGAATACGATTGACGCACTGGCGCAGGCGATTTACGTTCATTCGATTTCGCATATGGTCCGGTCAACGAATCTCGGTGATCCATTCGAGAGTGACCGCGAAGTTGTGGGGGATCAACATTCTCATAGTGGCGCGCTGACAAAGAAAATGTTGAAACTGGCGCACGTTTCCAAACTTGCGGCGATATGTTACCACAAGTCGGGAACGTGCTTGTGGGTTGATCAGGTGGCCGATGTGAATGGCCATATTAGCACTTAAGCTGAGGGAAATTAGATGCGCATAATCTCGAAAAAGGGGTGGTTAAGTGATTGAATTCACGTTGTTATCCGCGCGGTTTCTCGGTGTGATTGTGGCGCAACCGTTCGTTTGGTGCGCGACTTTCACAACTGAGATTTGTCGCCAAACGTGGGAGGCCGTATCTTATGCGTGGAACCTACCTCGCGAGACTGAGAGCGCACGGGTGTTGCGGGAAGAGGTTGAAAAGCGCGAACGGCAGGTGGCCGAGGCGCAAGAAAGACAGAGGGCGCACCAAAAAAAGCTGGAAAGAAAATCTGTTGGTGCTATTGTAGAGGGGTGGGACGTAAAGAAAGATGGCCCGTTAGAATTTCGGCTGACAGATACGCCGGCCGATGTTTAGTCTTCACAACTGAAGCGGTGAAGGAAACCAAATGAATCTGCGCGAGAACATCACAAAGTTTTTGAAGTCGAACGCCATACCGCTGAAGGAGGCCACTTCGGGCCAACTGTCAGGCGGTATGGGAATGATTGATCCAGACGATAACCGATTCCGGCGCCTGAATCAGCAATCCCGTGACCTTTCGCATTTGACCGCCGAAAGACAGCGCGAAATTGCCTATCACATGGTAGACACAAACCCATTTGCCAAACGCGTGATCGAGATGAAGAAAGACTTCATTGTTGGCGATGTGGCGCGGTGGACGATTACTGCGGAAGACGAGAAGGTTCAGGACATACTTGACGCGCACTGGAACGATCCGGTAAACGATTGGCCAAGCAAGTTGGAGTCGCGCGTGCGCGAATTGGGAATGTCAGGTGAGCAGTGTTACACCGTAGAAACTGGCGCGGATGGAATTGTGCGCTTGGGGTATGTTGATCCCGGCGTTATTGTCGCGGTCAAGACGGTTGAAGACAACTTCGAAGTGCCGCACGAAATATTCCTACAGAAGAAAATTGTCGAGTCCGAAGATTTGAAACTGAAAGTGGTGCGCTATGATATGGCGCAGAAAAGACTTGTCGGCCTGATGGAAGGTGAAGAAGACCAGTATGAGTCGGCGTGTTTTTTCTTCGCGGTAAACAAACCTATCAAGGCCACGCGCGGACGCTCCGATTTATTTTCTATGTCAGACGGAATTGATATGCTTGATAAATTCCACTGGAACAGGATGGAGCGCACGCAGTTGATGAACGCCTACATTTGGGATTGGACTTGTGATGGGTTGAACGGCGAAGAAATCAAGGCGTTCGCGAAAAGTCAGGGTGGGTCGCCATCTCCAGGTTCATCGCGCTATCACAACGAATCTGTGAAGGTGGAGGCCGTTACGCCAAACCTCCAATCGGCAGACGCTTCACAAGAGGGACGTATGATGCGCACGCCGTTGTTGGTTGGCGCAGGATTACCGGAGATGTGGCTGTTTGGTGTCGGTGAAGATGCCAACCGCGCCTCGGCGTACGAAATGGGCGACCCACCAATGCGGATGTTGAGGGCGCGCCAGAATTACGTTTCCCTTTCGATGATCGTGCCGATTCTACGTTACCAGATTGCCGAAGCCATTGAAAACGGCCGATTGTCGCAGGACGTGGACCAAGATTTCACTTTGGACGTGCCAGAAATTTCCTCGCGCGATATGAAAAAGATTGCCGATACCCTTGAATCGGTAGGGCGCACGTTGTCCGCGGCTACTGGCACTTTTCTTTCGCGCGAAACGGCCACAGAGATGTTCGCCTTTGTCGCGTCACAAGTCGGGATGGACGTTGACGCGGAACAGGAAAAAGAGCGGTTGACAGCAGAGGGTGAATTGGAAAACGACACAGACCTTGAAGGACTGTTTTTACCACAGAACGGCGCGGTTGATCCAGACCGCGCACTTGTCCTTCCCGATGAGGAATGATGCAACAAGACCTCTTCACAGAGAATCGAAACTGGCTTGACTACGTGCGCCCCGATGTGTTGGCGCGCCATCGCGCGTTAGGATTGCGCGTCGAAGTTTACGAAGGCTCCCCATTTGGCAAACTCCCTGAAGGATTCCTGTATTTCCTCTGTTACGATCTGGACAGGCTGAACAAACCGGAGAAGGTTTACGGCGCACCGTCGATAATTGTGCGCCGTAATGCAACAATCGAGGCGGGGATTGATTGATATGTATGCAGATGCGCGAACGCGAATACATCAGAACACGAACCGACTGGAACACACTGGACAAGGGCGCGCAGTGGCGCGAGTACGCCTTTGTCTACGAGATGCTTGTCAAATACCGCAAGATGGCGGGATCACCGTCGAAGAAAGGAGAGCTGGACACGGTTGGGCGCGCGCAACGGAACACGGGAACCAAGTGGGCATTCTACGGCAACGGGTTTACTGCGCTGATAATGAATTTCCCGTGGACGCTATTTCTTTGGGTGCCGTTGTTGGGCGCGAAGACGGTAGCACTTTTGAACTCCGATGGGTGGATGGATTTGTGCGGCGAATTCATTCAGCCGTTGTTGGCAACACTACTTACTGGCGCGTGGGCGCACAGGGAAAAGAAAAATTATGAATCGGCATGAGCGCATCAAACAGGTCACACCGCGCGGCGCGGGTCGTGAACTGAAAGAGGCAAAGTTGGAATCCAGAACGAAGCGGTTGGCGAAAGAACTGGATGTACCGTACAAGTTGGGCAAACCACAGAGAGGAAAGTAGAAAATGGCAATGTCTTCGAAGTTCGCACTTGGACTACCTACTTGGGGAAAGGTCACATCGGAATGGGCCGCGGCGTACGCGCAATTACAGTGGCCGTTGGGTTGTAACATGACTCCCTTGTGGATCAAGGGAGAAAAGATCGACGATGCGCGGAATCAGATTGTGAAAGAGGCGCTGAACATCGGCGCGTCCCACGTTCTTTTTATCGCTGACGATGTGATCCCGCCGCCGAATATCGCGATTCAACTGTTGGCGCGGAATAAACCGATAGTCACTGGCGTGTACTGGACGAAGACCTACCCTCCTGAACCCTATATTTGGCGAGGGGTGCAACAAGGTCCGTTTCTGAAGTGGAAAGTTGGCGAGTTTTTTCAGATTGATATGGCCGGATGTGACGCGCTGATGGTCGAAACTTCTGTGTTCAGAAATTTGCCTGAGCCGTGGTTTCACTGCAACTGGACATGGGAGCCTGACGATTTGGTTTCTCCGCTGTCCACGGAGGATTTTCATTTCTACGTGAAAGCCCGCGCGGCAGGATACGAAGTTTGGTGCGATTCGTTGGTCCAATGTAATCACCAAGATCGAGATACGGGCGTGATGTTCGGGTGTCCTATTGATTCGCCACAGGCCGACCCGTTGGTAAAGAAAAGCACAATCAAGCGGTCGAAGAAAGTATGCGCCGAATTGGGAAGTGGTAACCATACGGAGGGGTACAACGGCCAGATTGTGCGCATCGACATTGATGAATCTGTAAATCCCGATATACGCGCCGATGTGCGCAAGATACCACAGCCTGACGATACCTTTGACGATGTGCGCGCGGCACACGTACTCGAGCACTTCAACGGATGGGAGGCACCCGCGCTGATACGTGAATGGTTGCGGATAACAAAAATCGGAGGGACGTTGAAATTAACTGTCCCAAACATTTCTTGGGCGTGTCAGATGTTGGCAGATAAATCCAAGTCAACACCGCAGGAGCGCGCCTTTGCGTATCAAATATTGTGGGGCGAAGGTAACAAGGGCGAATTTTGGGAACATAGAAACGGCTTCGATGAACAGACGTTGCCGAAATTATGCGAGATTGTTGGCGGTCACAAGTCTATCAAGACAACGGTAAAAGAATACAAGCCCGAAAATCGTTATGGGTCAGATATTGTCGTGGAGATTGTGAAGAAAGAAACCCCCGGCGCGCCTGTGCGCCTTTTGCCGATGTGGAACAAGATCAAAAAGACCGGACTGTTGGCACTCCCCAAAGAGCGCGGGAAGCCACAAGCGCCAAAAGAGAAGGCCAAACCAAACGGCAAGGTCAAGGTACCCGCGAAGAAACGGCGCGCCAAAAAACCGCAGACGTCTGCGGTTGATGTGTTGACGAAAGCCGAAGAAAGAGCATTGGTGCGCGGAGATTCGATTACAAAAATCAAGAGTCCGAAGCGGAAAAAGGCTGTTGCTAAATGACGGTTTTACAGGAAGCCAAACGGCCAACGGGTGAGGGTGCCGCGCGCCGACACATCACGTCAAACCTGCGCTCCCGTGAACGTCTGTCAGACGAGGGGGTAAGGAAAATGCGCGCCCTTCTGAGGAAGACGCGCACGCGGATCAATCAGGGGATAAACGGCGCGTCAGGATTCAACCGCGACTATCTGAACCAGATGAAAGGGGAGGTCAACAGCGCTCTCCTTTCATTCCAGACAGATTACGCAGACGAGTTCGCCAAACTGCGTCTGAAGGTCGAGGACTTGGGAACGTCTTTCGTGCAGAAAACCTTAACGTCTGGCGGTGTGTCCGTACAGTTGCCCTCACTCCCGTATGAGTTGGTGAACACATTGGCCGATTTTCACGCGGACCAGATAAAAGGTATATCGCGCGCGGCCGCCGATGCCATAACGCAAGAACTTTCCGTGGGAGTAATGGGCGGATCGACGCGCGCAGTGACGTTGGCCAACATAGGGAAGCTGTTACCATCGGCGGCGGGCGCAGGTTCGATAGGTGCGCGCGTCACACGAATTATCAGGACAGAGGTAAACCGAATTCACTCCATCACGGCACAAAGTCGGATGGAGACTGCCGTTGCCGCGAATGTCAATATGGGAAAATACTGGCTTCCCGTAGTGGACGCGCGGACCAGAGCGTCACATATCCAAACGGGGAACACGTATCACAGAGGTGCGCCGATTGCCGTGGATGATTACTTCTACGTAGGATCGGAGCGCGCCAAATTCCCGCGCGACCCGTTACTTTCTGCGGCGGAAACGATCAACTGCCGATGTGTCCACGTTCCGGTTGTCCTTCCGCGCGGACAGAAGCCGGTAAAGATTTCGTCGGCTGGTAATGTCAAGGCGCCGAAGCAGTCTGTCCCGAAAGGTTACAAGTACAAGCGCAACCCTTCAAGGAATCTACCTGGAGGGAACGCGCGGTTTTTGGCAGAACAGAAACGGAAGAAGGCCAAGAAGGCCAAGAAATCCACCGCTAAGAAAGTGAAGAAGGCCAAGAAATCGAAGAAGACCGCGCGCGCGCCTTTTACAATGGTGGGTGCCATAAAGGATTCAACGAAGGGTATTTCTTCGCGCGGAACGTGGAAGAATGGTGACAGTGTAGAACTACAGGCAATAGGAACCCGTGTGCGCAGTGAAGTCGATAACAGGATGAAACCGGCACTTGATGAAATGCGCGCACTGGAACGGCGCGGAAAGGCCGTGTCGAAGAGAAGTAACGAGCTGTATAACGGTGTGAACGATCTGAAGAGACAAGGGATTGTTAGCGGACCGCAGTACGATTTAGCGAATGGTCACTACCGGAGGTCGATGGAGGAACAGTTGGATGTATGGAAGCAACTGGACAGGAAAGAGCGATCTATCGCGCGCCTGCGCCGAAAAGAGATCAAGAACGTAATTGAAGATGTGCGCGGGAAAGGTTATATGGGTGTTGATGAGAAGGCGCACGAGGCGTTTGATTTCTCATCTGACAAGCACAAGAAAAGTTTTGACCGCGCGGCAGACGTACTACCGAAACACTGGAACACATCTGCGACAGGGGAAGTTCGGGGACCGACGTACGGCGCGTACCGTAAACAGAATTTCCGCGTAGGGACGCTCGAAGGAGGGAGTGCGCGCGCCTACCATCAAGACGGTATTGGTATTCACGTTCCAAGTTCAACGGGCGAATTCGACTCCGTGATGCTACACGAATACGGCCACAGGGTTGAATACACAAACCGGAAAGTCAAATCGGCCGTCCAAGAATTCCTTGCCGACAGAACGGCGGGTGAACAGGTACGCCAGTTGAGAGAAGTGATGCCGTTTAATGGTTATCGCGCCGATGAGTTGGTGAAGAAAGACAAATTCGCCTCACCTTACATCGGCAAAATTTACGACAGTGGCGCGACGGAAGTTCTCTCGATGGGATTGGAGGGCGTGTTTTACGGCCGTCACGAAATTATGGCGAAGGATCAGGCGATGGCTGATTTCATCCTTGGCCTTCTGACAGGATATTAGACTATGGCTGAGATCACCGCGCAGATTGACGATGGCGGAATTATCGAAACGATTGTATGGAAGGATGGCGAAATCGTTTCCGATAATTTTGTGTCGGACAAGTTGGAGACGCGCGCACGCGCCCTTTCTGGCACTCCGGTCACATACCTGCCGAATCCTGTTATAGCTACAACGTTCAATCACATTGAATCGCCGTATTCGGCGGTAATGATTATGCTGATGCTTTGGGACATTGATGATATTACGTGGCTGTTCGTTGGCGATGTTCCCGCGCCGCCGCAAGGTGATCACATCGAAATGACCGCGCAGGAAATCGAAGACTATTACGCAGACGAGAGACGCGATGGCTGAATATGTTTTTTATGCTTACTTGGCGGTGTCCGTAGTTCATTGGGCATATATCAAGAAAAGTGGGAAGCGGATAGAAAACATTTCTGTTGCGCTGAACAGGGACGCGATAAAGACGTTGAGTATTTTGGCTAACACCGTGTCTGTATTCGGCAGGCGCGTAAATCAGTTGGAAGAGATAGTAAAAAATCTGGAGGAAAGGATAGGGGAAAATGGCGCTTAGTCCGAACGAATATTTGTGGTATCTGGAATTGGAACAAGATGGACAGAAAGAATTCTTGTTGGGGATTTTGCCGAACAAGGAGATTGACTTCGGTGAAGATTATGACCCGAAGGCCGCGGCGAAAGTATTTTGGCAGGCCGTAGGTCAGAATATGCCCGCGCAGAATCCAAACCAACCGCCTCCCGCGAAAATCATTCAGGGGATTTACAAAGAAGTGATAGACCATCTGGAGGCGTGCGCCCCTACCGGAACAAACCCGCGCGATTTTATTCAGCCGATAATCGCGCATTTCCAAGACAAGCACGACGCGCCGTTGGTGTTTGTGAAAGATCAATGATGCTACACCCACTTGGCCAGACACCCCCATCGTTGCGCCGAAATCGTTGTTGGATATTCACTGATGAGCGCGGACTGTCAGGACTGCGCGAAAGTGTGAACTTCATACAGGGGGAGGCGTTCAATGTCGTGCGCCACTTTCCAGAGGGGACCAACATACCCAAAGGGGAAGGCGAGCGCGTGCAGGGGATTACACAGAACGCTACGGAGTTCTACTACTGCCGGGAAGTGACACCGCAACACATGAATAGGGTAAACCGCGCACACGAAGGCATGGGTTTCCTTCCCGCCGTGGCTTTCTGGATCGAGAAACCCGGCGAAACGGGCGACTCTTGGGTTGTCAGGTACGCCCTACAACCCAATTTCGCCATAACTGACGCGCTGATAATGAAAGAGCAGATGAATTGGACAGCGCAGTTGATGTTGACGCAGAAAGCGTATGAATTTGACCAAGGCGATGATTTATCGTAAGTTAATTACGTAACCCGTTGAAAACTTTTGAGGGAGGTGAACCAAATGGCCACAGCAAAAAAAGCTAAATCCAAAAAACCCGCGCCGAAACCTGAGCCAACACCAGTAGCAGAAGAGGTCGCAGAGGAAGAGGCCGCGCCGGAAGCCGCCGAACCAACAGAAGAGGAAATTAAGGCCGCAGAAGATGAGCGCAAGTTTCAATATGCTCTGGATCATTTTGGGCTGGACAGATTTGCGGACTTGGACCCTCACGCGCCAGATTTTGCCGCAGGTGGAAAGAAAATAAATCCTGGCAGTGTGCGCCTGTATAAGAAAGATGGGCAGATTTTAGTGGTCAAGGTTCCGGTTGATGGTGCGTGACACAACGGTCTCAGACCGAAACCCGAACCAAGATTACTGCGCACATCGAGACTTACGCGCGACCCTATTGGGATTTCAATTGCAGACTGTGCGGAAAGTTGTTATTTAAACACATACCCTCGGTACACGGAATAGAAATCAAGTGTCCGAAATGCGGTAAGATGAACCGACTAAAATAGAGCGCCACAGAGCGCCTTAATATTTTCACCCAGAACGCCAAAGAGCGTCGAAACGCGCGCACGGAAACCGTGTGCAGTCGTTACGATGCTCTTTTTTCGTGCGTTTTTTCCATAGGAAACCCTATGAGCGCACGAAAAGATGGAAAATTAGTTCGGCTTCAGGAATCCAAGCAGGTCGAAATCGAGTTGGGGGAAGCAACATCCCTGATGGACCGCGCCGAACAGGTGCGCCGCGCGTTCGACCTTAAGTTTCCTGCGCCGGAAACGGAATACTGGCCCGTAGATGTTTACGAGGCCTTTGTCATTTGTCGGAAGGAAGCCAAGTATTACAAGACTGCATACCGCGCAGTCGGCGGTAAAATTGAATTCGATGACGATCTCCAAGAAGTAGAGCAGGAATTTCTCCCTACGCGCGAATCTGGCGCGGTAATGATTAGTGGCGAGATCGAAGTCAAGGGCGGGGAAGTAGAAATCAAGGCCGTAGAAAAACCGGATAACGCGATTGCCCTTCCAGTTGGTGAAGTGGATTTCAGGGAATCGGAGTCCGGTCTTTTAATTTGCGGTGAGCTTCAGGAAGCCGCGCGCGAAGATGATAAGGGATGGGCTTGGGATGTGACCGTGATTCGCGTTGGCCGAACGGTTACGCGCACGGACCCGAAAGGGAATAGATTTGTGCGCGACTACACAAGGGAAGCACTAACTGAATCAATTCCCTTGTTCGAAGGCGTTTCTGTTTTTGCGTTTTCAGAGAAGGAACACGCTAGCAACCCCGGCGCTAAAGGGATTCGCGATAGTGTTGGTTTCTTGGAGAACGTACGGATGGAAGGCGACGAAATGCGCGCCACTTTACGCCTTTATGAAAGTGAAGACTGGCTGAAAACACGGCTACTGGGTTTGGATAAGGTGGCCAGATTAGAGAAAATCGGATTGTCAATTGATGCGGGTGGCAAAGGCGAATGGGTTGCCGAAGCCAACGTAGCCGTTTTCAAAGTGAAGACTTTGCAAATGGTATCATCGGTTGACGTTGTTCATTCACCGGCCGCAGGCGGTAAATTTAATCGCCTTGTCGCCAGTACAGCGGAGGATAATATGGGGTTGGAGCAAATTCTGGAATTGATTCGTAATGCGCGGCCCGCACTGTTGGAGAGTGTTGACCTTGAAGCCATTACAATCGAACAGGCGCAGGAAATTTTGACCGAGGCGTTGAACACTCCGGAAGTCAAAGAGGTAGAGAAGAAAGAAGAGAAGACGGAACCCGTGAAGGAAACCGCGCAACCCAATAGCGGTGACGAGTTGGCGTTGGTTCAGGAGACGCTGAAGGAAACGCAGAACATGGTTGCGCAGATGAATTGCGAAAACGTGTTGACCGCGCGCCTGAACGAATCCAAGTTGCCCGTTCCGGTTATTACGAAACTGCGCGCCGAATTTTCAGGGACGGTCTTTGAAACGTCCTCGCTGGAAGAGTCCATCACGGCAGAAAAGGAGATGATTCAGGCGCTGTTGGGTGACTCCAATATGCCCAAGTCTTTCGGCGGTGAAGGTCACGTTGAAATCACGCAGGAAGAGAAAGACAAGCACATCCATGCGATGGAGTCAATGATTTGGGGATCGCAGGGGCGCAACCATCCGAACTACCCCGAACATCTGAAAGACGTTACTCCTTTCTCTTCACTGAAACGCGCGTACCGCGAAATTTCTGGCTTCCACGACTCGACTGACCGCGAAATTTTCTTCGAGTGTCAGCATATGGCCCCTCCGTTTGATGTGATGGAGTCTGGTAAAGGTTCGCGCCTTTATGAGGCATGGGAGAACAAAAGATTGACCGAATCCCTGCAGACTTCGGATTTTGGCCAGATGCTCGGCGACTCCGTGGCCCGGCGTATGATTGCGGAGTATTCACTGCCAGGTTTACAGGATTGGCGCAAGATTGTTTCTGACGTTTCAAGTTCGCCGGACTTCCGCACGAATCACAGAATGCGGATGGGCGGGTACGGAACCCTTTCCACAGTATCGGAACAGGCAACGTACCAAAGTCTTACTTCGCCAAGCGATGAAGAGGAAACGTTCGCCGTGGCGAAACGCGGTGGGCTGGAAGACGTAACCTTTGAGATGATTAAGAACGATGATGTAGGCGCACTGCGCAGGATTCCGCAGAAGTTAGGGCGCGCGGCGGGTCAGACGTTATACCGCCACGTTTTCGACATTCTGGAAGACAACGGAACACTGGCCGATGCGGTTGCGCTTGTTGCTTCAGCAACACACGTAAACCTGATTTCTGGCGCGCTGACGAATGCCACATTGTCGGAAGGGCGCAGGCTGATGATGGACCAAACGGCCTACGGAAACACGACTGAACTGTTGATGAATCAGCCTCGCTTCATCGTTTTCCCAACTGAACTGGCCGAAGAAACGTGGCAGTTGGTACAGGGATGGGGCCAAGGACAGGGCGAACACGATTCTGCCAATCGCAACGCGAACTTCCACACCTCATACAATCTGGAACGTATCGAGGTGAACTATTTCGCCGTGGCGACAGACTTCTGGCTTATCGGTGATCCTGCCTTGGTGCCTACGATTGAAGTTTCGTTCCTTGATGGGCGCGAGGAACCTGAACTATTTGTGCAGGACCAGCCAAACGTGGGTTCAGCTTTTACAGCTGACAAGATCACGTACAAAATCCGCCACATCTACGGATCAACGGCCCTTGACTATCGGGGAGTTGCTGGGTACATCGCCTAATTAAAATCGGCGGCTAACAGAAGCGCGTTGACGGTCACGCGATCGTCAACGCGCACAACCACTGCAGGGATATTTACTCACTTTATTTTAGCGAGGGTCACAATGGGATCGACATTTCAAGCTGATATTCCCGGCAACCGACACAATGCGCAGATTCGTTTTACCGCTTCGGCGGCATCTGATGGGGCGGCCGCAAGGAACGACGAGACATTCTCCGCGCCGCAGAACATAGAGATTTTAGGCGCAACGTGGACTCCTACGGGAGCAGATCAAGGGGCGCATGCAGCCTCCTATCGGCGAATCACTTTGGTAAACGGAGCCGTTGTCCTGTCTTCCATCAATATGACCGCCTCTATCGCTTCGTTTTCGTCCAGTGCGCTTTCTGGAACGGCGACTTTGGCCGATGGCGCAATTGTCGCGGCATCACAGGTTACTGTTGGTGGCGACCACGCTACTGGAACGGTTTTCCGCGCAGGGACGCTTGACATTGAATACCGGTATATATAAACCAACGCTTCCCGTTTGCGTGTTGGTTCCTAAAACCGCTTCGGGAATCTAACATGCATCGGGGCCGAATAGTTATAGGTTTGCCATTTTCCTACTCCGCTATTCGGTCCCGACTTGCATAAGGAATTGAAAAAATGCCAGACAATGTAAACGGACAACAAAGAGAATTTCGGCTGGCGCTAGATGCTTACGCCTCCGAATCACTTACCATCACCACAGACACATCGCGCCTTACGGCTTCTGTCTCCAATCTGGCTGATGGAAGTCCAGTTGCGAAGTCTGCGTATGTGACAGTGCAGAATGATAACATCCGCTATCGACTTGAAGGCGCGCCAAGTGTAACGGTTGGCCACAAGTCAGTTGATGGGACAGGATTCTACATAGATGGCGCGAACAACATTGAGGGCGCGCGGTTTATTCGTGATACTGGCAATTCGGCCGATGCCGTTTTATACGTCACCTATCTTAGATAAGGGGGCGCGTAATGCCAGATAGACGGACTGAGCGAAAGGTAGTGCTGACCTCACAGGCAGTGATCGCCGCGAAAAATTCCGACGCGATGTTTGTGCGCGACTACACAGAAGCAATTGTATTTATCAACATGACTGCGGTTTCGGGAACGTCGCCAACACTGGATCCGAAAGTGCAGGTTTCTGACGATGGGGGAACAACGTGGTACACGATTAGCCGAACGTGGCGCCAGGAATCCGGCGTGGACATTACGCAGATTACCGATGGCACCAATGACGATGCGAATGGAACAGGAACGTATTCGGCGCAGGTAACTAACATCGGCCGACACATTCGCGTTTCGATGGCCTTACCGGGCGGTTCCTCGACACCCTCTTTCACGATGGTTATCACAATCGAGGCGAAAAACTAATGGGATCATTTAACCTGCGCGACGAATTTGAGGCGCAAGTTGATACCCGACTCGCCGCGCTGAAAGATGAGTTGGAGTCAGAAGACAAACAAAATCTGATTACCAACGCGCTGTACATTTATTCCAAGAACAAACCAGATAGAAAGTCCAACGACATAACGGGCGCGGCTACTTTTGATTACACGATCAACAGCACGAATTTTCCCGACTATGTGATTGGCTTTTCTATCATCGAAGAGGTTGAATACCCCTTCGACTCGACAGATGCAAATTTAGACTTTCTGGAAAGTGACGCGTGGATTGGCGAACTTGTGTCCGGCACTTCGCGCGTTTTGCGGTTTAAATATTCCAAACCCAGCGCATCGGAAACGATTCGCGTTTACTATACCATCCCGTACGAATTTGATGATTCGGACGATGTGACGTTGCCTGATGCGGACGTTCACGCCATTTACGATCTGGCGACCGCGCTAATTTTGGAGGCTACGGCGAACAAGTTGATTTCGCAGGGTGAGCCTACCATTGCCGCAGAGTCAGTCAACCATCGCACCAAATCGTCAGAAGCGCGCGCCAACGCCAAGTTGTACCGTGAGGCATACAACGACCACATGGGAATAAAAGCGGCGGGAAAAGAGCGCGCGGCCTCCCACACGGAAGAACACGACACGGAATACTCTTTCCGCGCCGACCACCTGACACACCCGCGCAGGAATTTCTAGGGCGCGAGGAAATTAGGTGCATCTAATTGCTCTCAGCTTAAATGCTAATTAGGTGCATCTAATAAGCCTCCGTTAAAGTGCTAATATGTCAACTTACAGGATAAAAAGTGCCAAAGATATTGAACCCGCACTCCGGAAGATGCGGGTATTTTCAAAGAAGTTGCGCCCGATATTTGAGCGCGCCCTTTGGCAGTCTGTGTTGAAACTGGAACAGGAGGTTGTTGAGCGAACACCAGTAGGCACGGGAGGTGCGCCGACAGGACATTTGCGCGGGTCGATACACTCAGAAGTTGTGTCCAGACCGCGGATTTTATTGGGGACCGTGGGAACACCTGCAGAATATGCACTTGCCGTGGAAGAAGGGACGCGCCCCCACTTTCCCCCACCTTCTGCCTTGGTGGATTGGGTTCACTTCCAACTTGGCGTCCCGATGGATCGTGCGTTGACAGTTGCTTTCTTGGTGGCGCGCGCCATTTCCAAGAAGGGAACCAAAGGCCACTTTATGTTTCGAGATGGTTGGGATGCCGCGCTACCACTGATCAAACGGTATATGAAAAACGCGCACAAACGCGCGGTAAGGAGAACATTCAAATAATGCCTCCGACCACGAACACACTGCGCGGCGTGATGAAATATATTCAGGGCGAACTTACCAAACACGCCGACGATGCCAACGTCCACGAATACGAACGACTTGTGCGCACACGCGAAGACCTTATCAATATCGCGGGACACACGAACGAGGCGGGAAATACCGAAATTCACGGATGGTCGATAACCATTGAAGGTGATGGCGCAGAAGGCGATACAGAATTTGACGATACGCCAGATGTTACGTACGTGCGCAGTTACAACATTGTGATGCGCGGATATTACGGTCTTGACGATATTCGCGCGACAGGGATTTTATGGCAAGAAATAATCGAAGGCGTTCTTGATGGCTTCGACAGCGACCCTACACTTGGCGGTAACGCGAACTTCGCGGAACCAATAACGGCGAGGGTTCGCGATCAACACAGGGAATTCGGGAATATTCTCGTTCACTACTGCGAACTCGTCATGGTCGTAAGACTGCGCCGGGATCGTTTGTAAAGGAGGAAGGAATATGGAGTGGTTGAGTTACGTAGGAATCGGCGCGGGCGTGTTCTTGTTTTTGTTGATGGCGCAGAAAGTTTACGCGTCTTCCGTTGGGAACGCGCTAAATGTTGCTTGGGGTTTCGAAGTGGCTGACAGTTCAATTATCACCATCGGCGGGACCAGTGTAGGCCTACTGGACGGAGCGATTACGGTGCGCGTACCGCGGACAGTAAATTTCCTGCGCGCCGATCAATACGCTTCACCGCTTGATTCGTCTGTGATCACCAAAGATGTGTTTGTCTCCTTCACGATGAAGGAAGTGCTTGGCGATAGTTTTGAATACGCGTGGGGAACAGGCGCATACGCCACATCGACCATTAACGTTGATGCCACGGACCAAGGCCAAGTCGCATTGGTGATCAACACAAAGGGACCAGACGGCTCAACGGTCACGTGCACACTTGCCAAAACTGTGTCAACTGGCGAAGGAACATGGACGCTACCATTCGCGGATGGACAAAGTATCGAGGCCGAATATCAGGCCGTTGGTGACTTGGCCGCGTCAGGTAAAATGTTGGCGTTGGTTCATTCGTAAAAATATGCGCGTCCATTACTCTTTCTGCGCAGGAAACCCCTACCTGTCTTTAGGGAAGTCGGGCCGACTTATCGAAAAGGAATTAGGCGCGATCTGCGACCTTGTTCCCGCGAAAGAGGCGCGCCCTTCCGACCTTCAGATTTACTTGGGGATTCCGTACTGGATTCAGCGCGATAAATTTGCGCGCCTGACAGACCGCTTTGTATGGTTTACGATGTGGGAGAACGATACCATTCCAAGCGCGCTGTTGCGCCGTATGGAAGGCGCGGCGGGAATGATAACGCCCTGTCAATGGTGTGACGATCTTTTTCGCGCACACGGAGTTACTGCGCCGAATTTTGTGGTTCCACTTGGTATCGACACGGACAGATACAAACCGCTGACACGGCCGAAGAAAGATGCCTTCACATTCCTATGGGTTGGCACTTCGGCCGGTCACGTTGATCAATTCAAATACGAGCGGAAGAAAAGGTTTGGCGACAGGAAGCGCGGTTGGCTTGTGCGCCAGGCCTTTCAGGAATTAGACCTACCGAACTCGCGCCTGATATTGAAACAGATGCCTTGGCCTTCCGGTATTATGAATATCAACTACCGAACGCCTTCAGGAAACGCCCACTTGTGGCACCTTGCCAAGTGGTTGACCGAGGCGCAGTTGATTGACGTTTACAGGGAGGCCGACTGTTTTGTATGGCCGACTTGGGGTGAAGGTTTCGGGTTGCCTCCGCTTGAATGTGCGGCGACAGGAATACCCGCCATCCTGCCGAATTTTTCTGCGCTAGAATCATACTTCGATCCGTCTTGGTGTATTGAATTGCCGTACACCATCGGCAACGTATGGGCGCATAAGGGTTACGCGGGTGCAAAAATAGACTTGGAAGATTTGAAGGAAAAAATGCTGTGGGCGTACGAAAACCGCGAACAGGTGCGCGAAATGGGGCGCGCGGCAAGTAAGGTCGCGGAAACTTGGGATTGGCGCGACAGGACACGGCCCGCACTGAAACGCGTCATTGACTATTACAAGGAGGTAGCATGATCGCACTGGCAGATGGAACGGACCCGAAAGGTGTCGCCGTTGAGGTGATCCCTTCAGGGAACGTCAATGTTGGTAGTTATTCTATTTCGCCGGCCGATTGGGCGCGCGCAGTAGAACACGTTTCAAGTCACAAGAATTTTGGCGCAGAAAAGAAGAAGAAACCTGTTAAAAAACCGGAGTAGAAAATTGGCTGATCCAATTCGACGTCACCTCTCGGATGCGGGCGCGCTCAAACAGTTGTCGCACGATTACGAGGATGGCGTTTTGCAAATCCGGTATGGCGAGTACGATTCGCGCGTGCCGGAATATTCTTTTTGTGTTACCAAGGCCTTTGACGAGGGGATTTTCCGCGACAATTCGCCCGTGTTGGATGTGGGTTGCCGTGATCCGTACGAAGGGCTGTTGAAGTTTATGCGCAACTTCGGGTGGGGAAGGCGCGAAGATTACGCCGATTGGGAAGGTAAGTATGTCGGTGTTGACCTTTCGTTTTCCGAATTCACCGCCGAGAGCGCAGAAAAAGATGGCCTGTCAACGTTGGTGGAATACGATGTTGACGGCGCGCTGTTGCCATTCCCGCCGACGAAAGACCATCCATTCAAACAATTTGCCTGCGGATTTTTGATTGAGACATTGGAACACATCAAGGACCGCGACAAACTGATAAACGAAATGAAGCGGTGTTGCGGTATGGTCTTCGTGATCGGCCCGAATAGCGATTACTGCGGATTCCGCGACCCTTACGATAATATCTCTGAACTTTCTGCGCGCGACTTTCGGTTGTGGGATTTTCAGAAGATGGGGTTTATGAACTTCAACGGGCGCAAAGAAGTAGGGGGCGACCTCTACAGATGGGATAACGGCCAGTCTGAGACC
>Ga0209349_1000549_pt1 | contig 19016 bp, 27 predicted proteins | sample ETNvirnome_2_130_FD_184067 | JGI IMG/M metagenome (GOLD analysis project Ga0209349, IMG submission 184067) | Marine viral communities from the Pacific Ocean - ETNP_2_130 (SPAdes) (version 2) | ecosystem: Environmental > Aquatic > Marine > Oceanic | place: Pacific Ocean | collected 2013-06-22
ATAGGCGCTCGTCAGCTAGTTAGAGCAGTTTGAGGGAGTTTGGAAACAAAAAAATTCGGTTAGCATGAAGCTACCGAATTATTTGAAATGATACGCTTTAAATTGGTGCGGATGGGGAGACTCGAACATCCTTAAAACCGCACCAAATCAAATGCTTAACTTCAAATGCTGACTCAAAGCTGACCGTTGCTAAACATCTCGACAGCTCTTAGCCCTAACTCTGGCGACGTGTTCGGTATCCACTGCGCATAAGTTCGGGCCGTGAATACTACATCACGATGCCCCATTTGTGTACTTACCCAGGCCAGCGGTTCGCCTGCGGAGAGCATCATGCTGCCAAACGTATGCCGAGTCTGGTAAAGCGTTCGGTACCGCACGCCGGAACGGATAACGGCTGGCCGCCAGAGCTTTTCGCGTATGTCGCTATCGCCGCTAAACACCTTCTGGCTACGTGGCCACAGGAAGATACGGCCGCTGGGGTGAAGCATCGTGTATTGCTTTTGCCGCTTCAAAGCTTCAGCTGCTGGGGGTAACAGCGCTACCGTTCGCCTCCCGGCTGAGGTCTTGGTATCTTCTGCCTCGCCCTTAGCAGCGGTGGTGATGGATTTGTTCACCGTGATTTCCATGCGGTGCCAATCGATATCTCCCCACTCAAGCGCGATGTACTCGCTAGGGCGAAGGCCCGTCCAGAACGCGAACTGAAACAGCGGGCGTACATCGGGGCGCGTGGCTGCCAGGATCGCCGCTTGCTCTTCACGAGTGAAGGGGTCTGGCCCTTTCTTGGGGCCTGGTGCTTCTTTTAGCCGGTAGTGCCAGCCCTGTAGGGGGTTAGTATCGAGCAGCTCATCATGCATGGCATCGCTGAGTGCAGAACGCAGCACCATTAAAATGTTGCTGAGGCGTTTGTTGCCGCAGGTGAGCGACGCTAACCAGTTGCGAACCAGCGGCCGCGTCACCTCGCCAAGCAGCAAATGGCCCATCTCCGGTATCAGTAGCCGCTCAATGATCGTCTCGTAGGTTTTGATGGTCGAGGCTTTCAGGCTAGGGCGCTTGGTGTTCAGCCACTGCCGCAGGTAGTTGTCCAGCTTGTCCTGGCGCATGAACTTGCGGGCGTTCTTACTGCGGGGAAACGTCACTTGATAATCAAACGTGCCGGCATCGATCGATGAAATGACCGCGGCGCGATGGCGCGCCGCTTTCTTCAGGTTAGCGGGGGTGGGCTCGAGCTTGAGCCGTTCGCGGCAGCGGGTGCCCTGGTAGTAGAAGTCGATTTCGATACTGCTGGTCGAAGCGATCCGGACCCCTTCGTAACTGCTCCCTTGGTTACCCACCGTGCATACCCCTCAAGTGACATTAGTATTCGCCCGTCCGGCGCTTTGAAAAACTGCTCATCCTGGCGCCAATCCCCCCGCTTGATCTTCGATCTGATCGCAAACTCGCTGTATCCGGTCAGCTCGCTGAAGCGCTCGATGGTGACGTGATCAATGGCTAGCATGGTCGCCTCCTGGAAGTGTGCAGGTTGCGGGGGCGCTTTGGCTTGGCATCGTTTTGGACTTAATGCCAAAAGTGTGTTCCTTCATGCCACGCCCTCCATGTGACGTTCGATGACCTGGTGATCGTTAGCGGCCGCGAGCGCGGCCATGGGCAGCGGGCTGACGCTGTTGCCGCACATGCGGGTTTGCGCGGTGATGGTGAACGGTTTGCCATCGTGACCGCGATCGATGATGTAGGTATCGGGAAACCCTTGGGCGCGGTAGAGCTCGCGGGGTTTGAGCATGCGAAGGCAGATATCCACGATGACGTAGGGCGTGCCTTTGATGTAGACGGTCACCAGGGCAAGCCGGTCTTTAGTGGTGATGGTGGTCATCGGCTCTTGCAGGTCTGCCCACTGGCCACCGGTGCTGTGGTAGCGCATAAGGAACGCGGCCACGTGTAGGGCGCTTTCTTCTACCTGAGGCGATAGGGTGCAGTGCACTAAGCCGTGATGGTTAGCCCCGGCGGTGATGGTGTGCAGCGGTTCGTTTACGTCCGCGCCGCTTTGGTTTCGCCGCTGTACCATCAAGTGTGCTGTCACGATCTGCTGCTGAGTACCGCGCCCGGTGATGGTGCTTAGCGGGTCATCGGCGGCGCGGCCTGCGCCTTCGTAGAATCCGCCATTCATTTGCGCCATGTAGGCGGTGGCCACCGCCATGCCGCTGCTGGCGGTGATGGTGTTCATTGGCTCTTCAATGTCGCGGCTGCCGATACCCCAGCGTTGGACGCCACCTGGCTTACCCTGGCCGTGGGCTAGCTGGACTAGGCAAGGTGAAGCCACGGCGAAACTGCCCCCTTTCGGCCATGCGGTGATGGTGCGTAGTGGCTCGCTGATGGGTTGAACGATTTCGCCGGTACCGTAGTTGGCGATCGGCACGATGAAGGGCTGGGCAGAATTGATGACGAACTTATCAATGCCCTTGGCGATGCGCTTCAGCGTGTTCTCTGCGAGTGGGCGCGGGCGGTTGAAGATGCTTTTGCCTAGATCCGACCAGTCGATGCAGGATGCCGCCGATGCATAGCGCTGTTGGCCCTTGGCGGGCTTGCGTGCGTGAGTAGCTGCAGGCCATACGATGGGTTGACCATCCCGGCGGGCAATGAGGTAAAGCCGTTTGCGGGTAGTGGGTGCGCCAAAGTCGCACGCGGCAATGGTGCGCCACTCGACGACATATCCCAGGGCGCGCAAACCGCCGATAAAGTGCCGCCAGTTCTGGCTGCGGCGCTTCTTGCAGGGCACCAGGAACTGTTCATTGATCGGCGTGCGCTCACCTGGTGCGGCAACGGTGCCGTCGATTTTCATAACGCGGCCGGTGGCTTTACAGCGTTTGGCGACGAGTGGGCCCCACTGCAGAATTTGCTCAACGTTCTCTAGCGAGATCACGCGGGGGCGCACTAGGCCTGCCCATTTGTGAACGACCCAGCTGAGCGAGCGGATAGCGCGCTTACGTGGTTGCCCGCCACGGGCTTGGCTGTGATGGGTGCAATCCGGGCTGGCATGCAGCCAGCCAACCGGCTGGCCGCGTGTGGCGGTAAGCGGGTCCACTTCGTACACATCGGTTTCATAGTGGTCGGCGCCTGGATGGTTGGCCTTGTGCATGCTGATCGCGTCGGGATCGTGGTTGATGGCGACGTGCACGGGGCGCTTCAAGCCCATCTCTAGGCCGGTGCTGGCACCGCCGCCGCCCGCAAATAGATCGACGTTGATTTCACCCTGGTAGTCTAGGGCGTACTGGGTGCGCCAGTGAGGAGGCTGTCGTTTCATTGGCTGCCCCCGTTGGCTTGTAGGCGAAGCTCTTCAGCTAGTTCCATCAGCTCGTTGTAATACTCTTCACCATCACCAGGGTATTCACGATGGCCAGTCGATGGGTCTGTGTAGCCATGCTCTTCGTTATAGCTATTGGCTTTCTGTTCTATGAATAGCGCTGCTTTTTCCATGCCTACTGATTGCTGAAGAACATCGCGGAGGGCAAGAGTAGTGCTGGGTGACGGTTCTCCACGGTTCCCCTGTTCAGCCTCCAGCGCCCGGGCTTTCCACTTATCCCGCCGCTTTTTCAGCTTCTCAATCGCGGCCAATGCCTGGACGGTGCCGCCCATGGTTTGATCTTCTTTGCGGATACCCGCGGCTTCAGTCAGTTCAACAATGCTGTCGATCGACATGTTGAACATTCGCTTATATCGCTGAGCTTCTTCAAAGGCCGCTTTCGCGGCCTGCTCACTGTCTTGAAATGAAATACGCCATGCTTCGTAGCTCATCCCCGGCCCCCTTGCCCGTAGGCCTTGAGGGCTTCGGTCAGTGCTGCGTGTGGGCCCCACGTGCGGATGTTGTTTTGCAGTTCGCCCGCGCTCATCCAAAGGCAGTCTTCATCGCCTTCTGCGTAGATGATCTCGATGCGGGCGCATTCGACCCCGCGCATCTGGCGGCGCTTGTTGAACTCGATGAAGCGAAACTGGGGATACTGCGGGCTGGCTTCAGGGTGCTTTTGCTGGGTGTTCATGCGGCACCTCCTGCCGCTTTTGCGGCGGCACGGTCCAGGCGCTCGATCTCGGCAGCGATGAGCGCTCCGGCTTTCACCAAGTCGCGGCGTGGGTCGGTGGGTTTCCACCAGTGGCGCTTGAAAGGCCAGTCACTGGTGGAAACCCTTTCCGTTTGAGGCCATCCTTTTTGTATGGCGAGGCCTGCCACAGAGGCGTAGCAACTAGCGGCGGTGGCCAGCTCTCCTTTGGTGTAGCCGTCATCGTCTTCACGGCTGAACTCTTCAATGGTGATTTGCCGCATGCGCTCGCGGTAAACGTCAGAAAACGGGCTGGATACCCGGCTGTTGTCGCCTGCGTAAGTGCTATCGGCACACAGCAGTAATTGGGCAAAAACGTGCTTAGCGAGGACGGACACGATCAGGATGCCGTCTTCGTTCTCGAAGCGGGCTATCTCGGTGTAGCCTTTGGGTGCTGTATTCTCTAGCTGCTCAATGTACGTCGTGGAGTTCGCTTTGTAGCGCGTAAACTCTTCGCCATCGCTTTCATCAAGGGGAAGCTCGTAGGTGTTGGTATGCACTAGGAAGCCGAACGGTTCCAGTACGTCTTTTACTGGCTGCTCTTCAAAAAGGGGGTGGTCGAACAATAGGTGAAAGTGCATCGGTTTGCTCCGTGGCGGTAGAGCCCCGCCGCTGGTGGTGGGCAGCGGCGGGGTGGTGTTGCGGGGGTGGGCTTACGACTTCTTGAAAGCACCGAGTAGCAGGGTGCTGTGTTCGTCTAGCTCATTGGCCAGCACGTCCTTGAACTCTTTCGCCATTTCCTCCTTCACGGCTTCCAAGCCGATGATGCGGAGCTTCAGGCGTGGCTTGCTGTCGTCCGTGAGGATCGATACGCGAATTTCAAACGTGCGGAACGACAGCCCCTCATAGGGCAGGCAGTGGAAGCGGATGATATCGGGCGTGCTGTCACCGGCGCTGGCATCCAGCGCGTCCATGCCGGACCGGCTGCTGCCCCAGTCGCGATCTTCCGATACGCGCTCGGAACTGGCCTTGATCTCAATGCGGCGCACGGCGGCCGCCAGCTTCTGGGCGGTCATCTCCTGGCCGTTGCTGTCGATCCCGGTGATGCAGTGGTGCCAGTCCTCGATCCAGTGGGCCAGCTCTTTCTGGCCGAACGCGCTTTCATGGGCATGCAGGCACGCCACAAAGGCACTGGTTTTATCCAGGCTGAGCGTGGCGGTATGGTCGCCGTGGCCTGGTTCAGCGGCGTTGCCCAGGTCAAAAAACGCCTTGGCCGACATGGCATCGACGTTGACGAAGACGCGTGATTCATCCTCTTCGTTGACGTAGGCGGCGTAGTCTTCAATCGACTGGGTGGAGAACGTGCCACGGAAGCGAGCGGGCGCATCCATAAAGCGCTCCAGCGACTCCAGTTTGTAGCCTTCCGGTACCAGCATGGTGGGCTCAAACGTGCCCGGGTTGCCGATGGTGGCCGCATGAACGAGGGCTTCAATCTTTTCGATGGCTTGGTGGTCCATGGTCATTCCTTTTGCATTGGTTTGCGTTGGTGTGGGTTGGGTGAATTCGTGCGCTGGTTAGGCGCGCTGGGTGCTGCCTTGGCCTTCCGGCTGGAAGTCGAACTTGCCCTGGTTTTCAGGGAACAGCGTGAGCTTGCCGCCACGGCCTACGTACAGCGGCGTTTTAGTGGTGTTCTCCTCGCTGCGCTTGCCCTTGGCGGTGGGCACTACGTAGCTAAGCCGGTGGGCGCAATCGACCTGGGAGCTATCCGCGATCTGTTTCAAGCTGAACTTGATGGTGACTTCAGCAGCTTTGCTGTGCTGCACGCAGCCTGCAGCGGCATCGCTGAGGGCGCGTGCCAGCTTTTCGCGGAAGATGCCGGCGTCTAGGTCGTCCAGCAGGGCGTTGATATCGGTGGAGGTGGGTTCGTTTGCCATGGTTGGTTTCCTCTTGCGTGGTGGTGGCCGTTTGGCCGGGGTTTTCGGCGTTGCGTGGGCAACGTCGCGAAACGGGTAATGGCTCAGCCGTCGTTGGCGGCGTCGCGCTGGATGCGGATGTTCAGGCGGTTGGCGATGTAGAGCAGGCCGCGCTCGGTCACCAGCGTTTTGCCATAGAGGCGCTCGGTGCCGAGCCCTGGGTTTTCGTACGCTTTCAGCTCGACGATCAGGCGGCCGGTGCTGGTGTGGGGGCGGGTGGCCACGTTGTTGGCATCCAACATGCCAATCTCGCGTAAGCGCTTGCATAGCGTGTTGCGGCCGGTGCCGAGCAGCGCGGCGGCTTCTTGCAGCGTGTAGCGCTGGCCTAGTACGCGGGGCGGTTGTGGGCGTTGCGGGGCGTTCATGCAGCGTCTCCTGTGGGTGGGGTTAGGAGGGCTTCTAGTTCGCGGGCGATAGCTTGCAGCTCGCTCAGTGCTTGCTCGCCCATATAAGGGACGCGGCCGGGTAAGCTTACGTACATCACTTTGCGGGCCCTGTAGTTACCTAATGCCGTATCACTGAACAACATCACGTTGACATTGAAAGTGTGGACGTGGCCTGTGTACTCCGTCGAAACGGCATAGGTGCCTTGCATGGTGATCGTGATGGCCAAGTCTTGGATGTAGGCCATGGCGTCGCGGTGCTCTTGGGTCAGTACCGGGGCGGGGAGGTGGGCTACGTTGTTCATGCGGCCACCTCTTGATCGGCTAGCAGTTCATCAAGGCGTGACGCTACCAAGGGGTACAAGTCACGGCCCTGCCAGCGGCGGTACTGGGTGATGACCTTGTCGCTTTTGCGAATGATCAACTGGTCAATGCACCAGAGCGCTCCAGTGGGGGCGCGAGTGCATTCGATCTGAATGCCGCCTTGGTTGCTGGGCAGCGTTAGCTTTCCGCCAATCTTGATAAGACGGCGAATGAGGCGTTCTTGGCTGGTGGTCATCATGCCGCACCACCCTGGCGGCGATAGCGGGCCGCTTCTTCAGGTGTGAGTAGATAGATGGTGCGAGAGGTGGAGCCAGCGCGTCGAGCGGCAATACGGCCTGTAGTGGCTTGCATGGCCGCGATGGCGATGTGGCTGTTACCTGCGGCCGGGTGCATGTACACCCGGCATGGTTGGGCATTGGTTAGCATGGCGTTCTCCTGCACGTGGTGGGCGTGTAGGTGAAGCATTGCTTATTGTGTTTCGCGTGTCAACACGAAACAGCATAAAAAAATGACTTTATGTGTTGGTGTGGTTTCTATAGCATTCCGGCATGCCAGACAACACGGCCTACTATGCTCAAGGTTTCAAGGTCTTGAGGCGATATCTCGAAGTCTGGGTAGCGGATTTTGTTCTCATTGTCGCTACGGATGATCCATTTTCCTGTAATAGAGCGAATCATGCGTTTGATCATTAGCTCGTCATCTTGCCGTAGGACAAAAACCCAGTTGCTGTGGGGCTCCTTTTGGCTTTTGTCGATCAAGACCACGTCGCCGTCAGAGATGGTGGGCTCCATGCTATCGCCTTTGACGTATATTACATGGAGATTTGAGGGCTTTAACCCCTTGCGTTGCAGCCAGGATCGCTTGAATGCGAGGCCGCCGTTGACTTCAACATGATCGTTCATGTGGCCATTCCCGGCAGATCCTGAAGCGGTATGCTGCTGGATGATGACAAAATCGTCGGATTCCAAATTGGAAGGAGGGGCCGTAGTAAGTAACTCATCTTCGAGCAGGTCAATGAGGTTGAGGCCTAAGGCTTGGGCTATTCTTTTGAGGTCCGTGAGGTTGGGTTCTCTGCGGTCGTTCTCGTAATTTGCAATACGGGTTTGCCCCTTGCTGTCCCAGCCGCATTTATCAGCCAGTTGAGCTTGGGTCATTCTATTGTGTGCTCTTGCTGCGCGTATGCGCTCACCTAGTGTTTTCATTTTGTGAATTTATCACGTATTGAATTGCCAATAATTTTACTTATCGTGTTGCCATTACCACAAAATGTGGTAAGCTGAGTTCACTGCATTACGGAGTTATACAAAATGAACCGTATAGTTGAGCTGCGAAAAACAAAGCGGATATCGCAAATTGAGCTTGCAGATATTCTGGGCTGGAAGCAGGCTAGGTTGAGCAATTACGAAAACAGCCGACGCACAGCATCGCTTGATGACAGCCGCGCAATTGTCAATGCGCTGAATACGCTTGGCGTGGACTGCACGCTTGATGACGTTTTTCCACCAGCTGATGAAGAAACAGATAAAGAAAAAGCCGCCTAACCAGCGACTTAGAGGTGCCGGGGGAGGTCTTCCCACCACAGGTTTACTCCCCCGGCGAAGTTGCAGAGCGGTTTGGAATACCCCACCACGGGCCCGCTCTGCTGTGCGCTAACCAATGCAAGAAAGCAACACGCTACAAACATAACACAATGTTTAGCGGGTTGCATGGCATAGAACCGGGAGTAATGCCATGTCTAAACGCTGGCCCACATCAAAGGAGCGCGCTGAGCGCGAAATCCTGCCCCTCAATTTATCCCTGTATCACGCAGCACGTGATTACCCAGGCGGCGGCAAGGCCATTGCGGCCGTGTACGGGCTGCCTGCCACCACGCTGCAGCATCGCTTAAACCCCAATGCCGATGCTCACAAGCTGACCATCGACGACCTGGAGTACGTGCTGGAAGCGACCCGCGACCCGCGTATTTTGGATTCGCTGCTGGCCCTGGTGCCGGGGGCTCACTGGTTCGAGTATCAGGAGGCGACGGACGAGTGCAGCGAGCAACAGTTGCTGAACTCGGTGGCGAACCTCTCCAGCCAGGTGTCTGAGCTGCTCACGCGGATCAGCGAGCACCGCCGCGATGGCAAGTATCACGACCACGAGAAGGCGGAGCTGGAAAAGCTGAAAGGCCAACTGTTTGGCGCGGTGCAGGCGTTGTTGGTCTGCGCTCAGCGTTTCGATGGGGAGGTGAGCCATGGATAAGGCCGATATCGCCAACGATTACATCGAGTGGCGTACTGAGCAGGCGCTGAAAGCCCGCGAGTATCAGCCGAGCGCACTGGCTAGCCGTGCGATCTGCAAGGAGTGCGACGAGCCGATCCCGGCAGCGCGCCGTAAGGCGCTGCCGGGGGTTCAGCTTTGTGTGACCTGTCAGTCTGTGTTGGAGGGGCGGTGATGCAATTAACTCTACTTACCAATTGCTCTCAAGCCAGCGGGATAGATAGTAATCCAAATTTTTTGATTGGTGTTTTTAAAGCTAGGAAGTTCGCGATTTGTACCAAGCTGAGTTCTTGGATCCTCAAAATCAAGCATGCTCTCTTGCTCAAGCTCTTCGCAGCATTGGATCACTTCCTCAAATGTTGCATCCATTTGGCTTACATCAATCTCTGTCTGTTTCAAAGGGACTGCACGTTTCAAAATTTCAATATGGGTAGGTGTAAGCTGCATAATTCTGCCTTTGGGGGTGAAGTATGAATGACCTCCTTAGCATAGACGAATTGCGCTTAGCGTTGACACACATTCCTGCCGATGACCGTGAGACGTGGGTGAACATCGGCAACGCCGTCAAAACTGAATATGGTGATGATGGTTGGTTTGCCTGGGACGAATGGAGCCAGGGCGGGGCGAGCTATAACGCTAAGGACGCGCAAAGCGTGTGGCGTAGCCTGCAGGTGGGCAATAACCGCATGGGCACCATCATTCATCATGCCAAGCAAAATGGCTGGAAGCGAGAAAGGCAGGAGCTGAGCGCTGCCGATCGTAAGCGCATGAAGGCCGAACAGGAGGAGCGCCGTAAAGCGCGCCAAGCCGAAATCGAAGCCGACGAACAGCGCCGTGAGGCAATGCGTACCACGGTGGCCATGGCGTGCCGCCACTTCATCAAAAAGCACTGCGTGCGGGAAGGGCAATCCGCTTACCTGGATGCTAAGCAGGTGGGGGCGTTTGGCGTGTGGTTCCCGCGTTGCTCGGTGGTCATCAGCATTGATGACCAGGCGCAACGGGCAGACGTGTGGCCGGGCATGGAGGTGAAGCGGTTCTTTGAGGAGCTACCGCAGCCGCGCCCTGACCATATCTCTTTCATGCGCATTCAGCAGGGCGATATGGTGGTGCCGCTACGCGACGTGAACGGCACCGTGGTGTCAATTCAGGTCATCCGGCCCAACGGCACCAAGCTGTTTCCGAAGTATGGCCGTAAGGCGGGTACGTGGCACCGCATTGGCGATGCCAGTGAAGCGCCCGTGGTGGCGGTGGCCGAAGGGTACGCCACAGCGGCCACTATTCACATGGCGACGGGTTGGCCGGTGGCGGTGGCGATGGATGCGGGCAACCTGCAACGGGTTGCGCCGTTATTGGGCCAACTGTATCAGCAGGCGCGCTTGGTGATTTGCGGGGATGATGACCCGCAGGTGAAGGATAACCCTGGCCGTAAGAAGGCCGAGGAGATAGCGCAAGCCATGCACGCCGTGGCGGTGTTTCCTCAGCTGAACGGGGAGGCCGCGTAATGGCTGATTGGAACGATCTACACGTTGCCCATGGCTTGGATGCGGTGAGGCAGCAGCTTTTTGCTGCCTTGGAGGCGGCAAATGATAATAGCCAACCTCTCCCCACCGCCCCCTCACCTGAGTGCGGTACCAGTGAACAAGGTCAAGGGCAGGATAGCGCGCCCACGCACCCACCTGAGGGGCAGGAGGAGAACCGTTACGGCGTTCGCATCCGCAAGGACGACATGCTGCGTCACTTCCGGCTGATTTACGGCACCGATTTAGTCTGGGACGGCATGCGCGGCAAGCTCATTCGCGTGCCGCATGTTCGTGAGGCGGTTGGCCGTGAGACGTTCAAAGAGTGGCAGGACCACCCGTGGCGGATGATTGCAGAAGACGTGGTGTTCGACCCAACCGAGGAAGTGGACCCACGCCTGAACGTGAACCTGTATGACGGCTTCAAGATGACGCCAGACGAACGGGGGGCCGACGGCTGCGAACTGATCCGTGGGCATGTGTTCCGGTTGTGTGGCCAACGGGAAGAGGAGTATTGGTGGCTGTTACGGTGGATGGCGTTACCGCTGCAGCAGCCCGGTACCAAGATGGCCAGTGCTGTTCTAGTGCATGGTGCCGAAGGCACGGGTAAGTCGCTGTTGTTTGAAGGCATCTTGAAGCGCATCTATGGCGAATACGGTGTGACCATCGGCCAAGCGCAGTTGGAAAGCCAGTTTACGGGCTGGCAGTCGCGCCGGTTGTTCGCACTGGCTGAGGAAGTCGTGAGCCGTGCTGAGAAAGCGCATTACAAGGGCGTTCTCAAGCATGTGGTCACCGGTGATGAGCTTCAGATCAATGAGAAGAACATGCCGCTGCGCAGTGAACGTAACCACGTCAACTTCGTGTTCCTCTCTAACTCTACGGTGCCCCTGGAGCTTGACCTGGGGGATCGGCGCTACTTCGTGCTGCACGTGGAGGATGTGCCGCCGGCGGACTACTTCGAGAAGCTGGCCGATGAGATTGATCAAGGGGGCGTCGAGGCGTTTTACCATTACCTGCTGAACCTGCCGCTTGATGACTTCAAGCCGCATACCAAGCCGCCGTTGTCAGAGGCGAAGCAGCGGTTGATCGATTCTAGCCTGTCGCCTGCGCGGTTCTTCATTCATGAGTGGCGCAATGGGGATATCCCCGATTTGCCTTATGGGGTGGTGGCGGTACCGGATCTCTGGAAGGCCTTTCTGCGATGGTGCGAAAACACCAATGAGTTTAAGACGAAACAGCGCTGGTTCTGTGATGAAGTGGCCCGAGACATGCTGAGGGATCGACGCGATATACGCTATCCGGCCAGCAGTGGTGACTTTAAGACCACGCGATTATTTGTGCCGCCTGAGTATGCTGATCAGATCGGTAAGAAGGGCTGGCCTGAGAAGGCTGGCGACCAGGCGCGTGCATTCCGTTTCCGCGTGGAAGTGAAGCATGAGGCCTCTTGAGCATGAATCAGACAATCAGACAGACATTCAGACAGACTTTCAGACGCAGGAATCCCGCTGTGATGCGGTTTCCGACAGTCCGACAGACTTTTTCCAAGTAGCCCATGCGCGCGCGTGCGCACATGAGTAACCCCTTATTATTTCTGTCTGAATGTCTGAAAGATTATATAAGCTACTAATTAGAATAATAAATTTAATCAGACAGACATTCAGACAGTGAGTCAGACAGTCAGACAGAGGCCGTTATGATCAAGGAAATCGACCAGTTACTGCAGCATTGGGCCGATCAGCTGAGAGGGCGGGGAATGCGTCAATGCTCACCTCTGGGACGCTTGGCGGAGTTTGGGGGTGTGATGCCGCCGAGTGGCCCCAAGGGGTCGCGTGACCTGCTGGGCCTTGGCGATATGGATGAGGCAGCCTGGGAAGTGCAGAAGGCCGTGAACAGTTTGAGCGCTGAGTACCAAGTGTTAGCCCATGAGCATTACCTGTGGAATGGGTACAACGACGCCAAGGGCGAGCGCCTTGGGCTTGCTGAAAGCACCTACTATGACCGCCTGCACCGTATGCATTACGAAATCCAAAAAGCGTTGAAGGACAACCACCGGCGCTCTAAGCGGGCCTAACCATTCGTGCCTTTCGATGTTTGCCTAACCATGCCCAACGTTGTGCTTAGTTTTTTCGTTTGGCATTAAAAACGGCTTGATGCCACCGGAGTAAAGGGTCACCATTCAGCTACTGTCTAGTAGATGCGCCTGCACCACGAAGCCCCAGCTTACCCGCTGGGGCTTTTTGTTGTGCGCTAGACAACCAGTGCTCCCGCTCGTGGTGGGCGGTGCCTCGCATAGCTTCGGCTGTGCGGGGCATTTTTATTTTAGGAGGTAGCGATGGGCATGCGGTGGATTGATCAGGTTGACGCGGTGCCCGAGCTGCCGCCTCAGCGAAATACGGTGATGCTCTCGGCTGGGCATAGCGATGCGGTGCCGGGGATCGTGGCGAACGGCTACAAAGAAGCCGATATCGTTCAACTGTTCCGCGATGACGTTAGCGTGCGGCTGAGGTGCTTGGGCATTCAGCATGCGCTGGATGGTGAGCCGGGGGAGAACCTGCCGTTAGGCGAGGCAGTGCGTATCGCTAAGCAGTTTGAGATTGCTATTGAGTTTCATACCAATGGCGGTGGCCCTGGTGCTACCGGTGTTGAAACGTTATCCCGTGCTCATAACAAGCCGCTAGGGGCTGAGCTGTGCCGTGTGACGGCTGACTTGCTGGGCATTCCTAACCGGGGCGCTAAGCCTGAGAACGCTGGTTATTACGAGCGGTTGGCGTTCGTGAGCGATGGCGGCGGCATCATCTTTGAGTTGTTTTTCCTTTCTAACGCGAACGACCTGTATCAGTTCAAGCTGCAGTACAACGCGTTGGTGGATGCAGTAGCGGGCGTGATCGCGGACGCGGCGCGGGCGGCGTGACATTCATTCGACAAAGAGCTCTCTCATGCCGGGACGTGACCCCAACCTTTGGCAGCAGTTACTGACCTATATCGCGTTGGTTTGGCCGCAGATCTATGCCGGTGGTTTGGCGTTCGTCGTGGCGCTGATTCGTGGCCTGCACGCGGGCAACAAGGCGCGGCAGTCGTGGTTGGAGGCCATCTTGTGCGGTTGCCTGACGTTCGGACTGTTCCCGGTGCTGCACTACCTGGGGCTACCGGGTGGCCTGGCGGCGTCGATCGGTGCCTTCATCGCGTTCAAAGGCACGGAGTGGTTTGGCACGCGTGCAGATGAACTCTACGAAAAGCTGGTTGGCAGGTGGCTGAAATGATCAAGCGCATCATGGGCAACTTATCAGGCTGGATGATTGCAGGGCTGTTGGGCATCACGGTCTATGCGGGCATGCAGGCGCGTGAGTATGCGTTGCAGCTCTCGGTGACCGAGAGCCGGTTGGCTCGAGCACACGATCAGGTGGCGATCCTGCAGGAGCACCAGCGCTGGCAGCGTGAGCAGATCGACACGCTGAGCGCGGTGCTGTCGGCACGAGACGAGCAGCTGCAGCGCGACGCTGAGCTAGTAGACATGATGCGCAACACGGCGCGGCAACTGGAGAGAGACGATGCGACGACTAGCGATTGGGCTGGGCAGCCTCTGCCTGCTGCTGTTAGCGACTGGGTGCGCGAGCTCGCCACCGGCGATGACGATTCCCGTGTTGGTGACGCCGGAGGTGCCACCACACCTGCTAAAGCCCCTGAGTGAGCCACAGCGCCGCACGTCACATAACCGCGATCTGCTCCAGTTGCTGGCTGATTATGAGTCACTGCGCAGGCGGGCCAATGCTGATCGTGAGTCTGTGTATCAGCTGTTGCTCAAGCCTGGGTCTGCGGGGGAGCAATGAGCGACTACGATCAGCGCCGTGGTTCATCGGCTCAACGTGGCTACGGGTACAAGTGGCAGAAGGCGCGAGCGGAGTACCTGCGGGCTAACCCACTGTGCGTGTTCTGCCAGCGCCGGGGAAGGGTAACGGCGGCCACGGTTGTTGACCACATCAAGCCACATAAAGGCGACCTGAAGCTATTCTGGCGACGGTCGAACTGGCAGAGCCTGTGCAAGCCGTGCCACGACATCGACAAGCAGCGATTAGAGAAGGGCGGCGCGTTGCCTGGCTGTGATGCCGATGGGATGCCCGCCGACCCGCATCATCACTGGGCTTAAAGCCGCATTTTTGCCTGTTTTTGCTGTAAATGAGAGTTTTTCTCATTTTTGGGCAGGGGGGAGGCAAAAGTTCAGGGCTTTTCGGCCCTAGACCGATACGCCCCCTTTTCTTGTGCAAGCGGGAAAAATGGGAGGGGGGTATATCGGTGTGGGGGTATCAAAAGCCTAGCATTTCATCGGTTTTGTGCCGACCAATTTCACATTCTGGAGGTTCCCATGGCTGGCAATAAGAACTCTGGACGCCGGGCGATGCCGGGGAACGTCCATTTGTTGCGCGGCAACCCAAGTAAGAAGGGCGCGCACGAACTTCACGACACGGGCCACGCGCCCCAGTTGAAAGTGGAAGCGCCGCCGTGCCCCGCGTTTTTGACCAAAGACGCAAAGGCTGAGTGGCGGCGCATCGTGAAAGACCTGGAAATTCTGGGGCTGATCACCAAGGTGGACCGCGCTGAACTGGCGGTTTATTGCCAAGCCTGGGGCGATTGGAAGGCGGCTCGCGAGAAGATCGCTTCTTTGGAAGAGAAGGGAATGGTCGAAGTGACCCCCAGCGGCTACAAGCAGATGAGCGCCTGGATGCAGCTAGCCAACCGCGCCGAAGAACGCATGCGTAAAGCGGGTGATTCCTTCGGCCTGAACCCCAGCGCCCGCGCAAAACTCGGCACCGGTCACGTCAACCAAGGGGAGTTGTTCCCGAATGAGCAAAAAGAAACCGCCGCAAAATACGGTCTGTGATGACCGGGCGACGGCGTTTGCTCAGGCGGTAGCGGACGGTGAACTGATTGCGGGGCCCCAAGTGCGTGATGCCTGCACACGCCACTTGCGCGATCTGGAAGAGGGCGAAGCACGCGGCCTCTACTGGGATCTGGACGCGGCCAACCACGCCATTGGTTTTTTTGAAGAAGTGCTACGGCTCAACGGTGGGCGCTTTGAGGGTGAGCCATTCCACCTACTGCCCTGGCAGGCGTTCATCGTCGGTTGCCTCTACGGCTGGAAAGCAGAGGACGGCTGGCGGCGCTTTCGCGTGGCGTACGTGGAAACGGCGAAAGGCTCGGGCAAATCGCCACTGGCGGCAGGCGTTGGCCTTTACGGCTTGGTGGCCGATGGAGAGGAGCGCGCCGAAGTCTACGCGGCCGCGACGAAGAAAGACCAGGCGCAAATCCTGTTCCGCGACGCGGTGGCCATGGTCGATCAGTCGCCGCTGCTCGCCACGCGCATCGTCAAATCGGGCGCGGTGGGCAAGGAGTACAACCTTGCCTTCCACAAAACCAGCAGCTTCTTTCGCACGGTGGCGGCTGACGATGGGCAATCAGGCCCCCGGCCACACGTCGCGCTGCTGGATGAAATTCACGAGCACAAAACCCCGCTAGTGGTTGAGATGATGCGGGCCGGTACCAAGAGCCGCGAGCAAGCGTTGATCTTCATGATCACCAACTCTGGTACCGACCGGCTATCGGTGTGTTGGGACTACCACGACTACGCGGTAAAGGTCGCCAGTGGCGCGCTGGAAGACGATTCGTTCTTCGGCTTCGTCTGCTGCCTGGATGAAACCGACGACCCGTTTGAAAGCGAAGAGTGCTGGTACAAGGCCAACCCATCGTTAGCGTATGGCATTCCTGGCTTGAAGTACCTGCGTGAGCAGGTGACCCAAGCACGCGGCATGCCCAGCAAAGAGGCCACCGTTAAGCGCCTCAACTTCTGCATGTGGGTGCAGGCCGATAACCCCGCGATCAGCCGCGATGCCTGGTTAGCCACGCAAGACAAAGCGTTCGATCTGGATAGCCTGCTGGGCCGCCGCTGCTATGCGGGGCTGGATCTCTCCAGCACCCAGGATTTAACCGCCTTGGTGTTGATGTTCGAGCCGGTACCAGATGACCCCGTGTGGCGGATGATCCCTTACTTCTGGCTGCCAGAAGAGGGCTTGGCGCGTAAGGCCGAAAAAGACCGCGTGCCCTACACGCTCTGGAAGGAACGCGGCCACCTGCTGACCACCCCGGGCAAGGCGATCAACAAGCGCCACGTGCTGCATCAGCTCTCTGAGATCGCGGCGATGTACGACCTGCAAGGCATCGGTTACGACCGCTGGCGAATCGAAGACCTGACCGCGCTGATCGACGACGAAGGCGTCACGCTGCCGCCCTTGGTCAGCTGCGGCCAAGGCTTTCAAACCATGGCGCCCGCCGTGGATGAATTCGAGCGCCGCCTAGTGAACGTGGAAATGCGCCACACCGGCCACCCCGTGCTGACCTGGTGCGCCGCCAACGCGGTGTACCAGGAAGACCCGGCGGGCAACCGCAAGGTGGATAAACGCAAATCCACGGGCCGCGTGGATGGCATCGTGGCGGCAGTGATGGCCACGTCGCTGACGCTTGGCGAGCTCGAGGAGAACGAAGACCTCGACGACTTTCTCAATAACATGGTGATCGGCTGATGGGCCTACTGAGATCAACCCGCGCATGGATCGGCAAGACGCTAAAGCTGACCGACGCCGGCTTCTGGAGCGCCTACTACGGCAGCGACTCCGTGACCGGCAAGAGCGTCACGGCGCAGACCGCGCTGCAGCTCTCTGCCGTGTGGTCTTGCGTGCGGCTGCTCTCCGAAACCGTCGGCACGCTGCCCTTGGGCCTGTTCGAGCGCGACGACCGGGGCGGCAAGCAGGTGGTGCGCAACCACACGCTTTACACGCTGCTGCACGATCAGCCGCACGCGGACTTGACCGCCGTTGAATACTGGGAGCTGGTGGTAGCTCACGTTGCGCTATGGGGCAACCACTACAGCCGCATCAGCCGCAACGGCGCGGGGACGATCGTGGCCCTCGAGCCGCTCAACCCCGAGCACATGAACGACCCTGAGCCGGACGAAGACGGCAACCTGCAGTTCGTTTACAACGGCCCCGACGGGCGCGAAAAGCTGACCGAGCGCGAGGTCTTTCACGTCAAGGGCTTCGGCGTGAATGGCCGGGTGGGCATGTCGGTGATCGGCTTTGCCCGCAACTCGTTCAGCATCTCGATGGCCACCGAAGAGGCGGCAGGCAAGACCTTCGCCAATGGCATGCAGACGGCGGGTTTCGTCCAGGCAGATAAAGTGCTGACGAAAGAACAGCGCGACAAGTTCAACACCGCGCTGCAGGAGTTCACCGGCTCCGAAAACGCGGGCCGAACGATGCTGCTGGAAGGCGGGTTCACCTACCAGCCGCTGTCGCTCAAGCCCGAAGACGCGCAGATGCTGCTTTCTCGGGGCTTCAATATCGAAGAGGTCTGCCGCTGGTTCCGGGTCTTTCCCTGGATGATCGGCCATCAGGAAAAGTCGACCTCGTGGGGTACGGGCCTGGAGCAGGGCAACATCGCGTTTTTGACCTACGCGTTACGGCCCTATCTGAGCCGCATCGAGCAGGCGGTCAAACGGCAGTTGCTGACGCCCGCCGAGCGGCGCCGGTACTTCGCCGAGTTCAACCTGGAAGGGCTATTGCGTGCCGACAGCGCCGGTCGAGCCGCGCTCTATGCCAGCTTTGCTCAGAACGGCATCAACACGCGCAATGAGATCCGTGCGCGGGAGAACCTGCCCCCAGTAGAGGGTGGAGACGTTCTCACTGTGCAATCGAATTTGATCAACCTGGAAAGCCTGGGCAAACAAACCGGTGCCCAAGCCGCCAAGGCCGCGCTCAGGGCGTGGCTGATTGACGAGGAGCCGCCGCGTGAAACGTAAAAATGCAGCACTGAAAATCAGAGACTTCGATCTCCAAATCAAAGCCGTCAATGATGACGGCTTTTTTTCTGGCTATGGGTCGGTGTTCGGCGTAGTGGATAGCTACCGCGAAGCGGTCGCCCCGGGCGCCTTTGCCGCCAGCCTGAACGAGATAGTGACGCGCGGGCGTCCGGTACCGGTGCTGTGGCAGCACCGCCAGGGCGAGCCCATCGGCGTATACACCAAGCTCGAGGAAGACGAGCACGGTCTGTACGTAGAGGGACGGCTGCTGAAAGACAGCGTCCGCCAAGCGGCGGAGGCCCATGCCCTAATGGACGCCGGTGCCGTTTCGGGGCTGTCGATCGGTTACTACGTGCGTGACGATTCCTTCGACGAAACCACCCGGGTGCGCACGCTCAAGGCGCTGGACCTGATGGAGATCTCGCTGGTGACGTTCCCGGCGAACGACGAGGCCCGTGTGGAGGCGGTCAAGTTCGCTATCGCCCACGGCACTCTGCCCAACCTACCCGACTTCGAGCGGTTCCTGCGCGAGGCAGGCTTCTCGAAGTCACAGTCCGCGGTCATCGCCAACCGTGGATTGAAGCACCTGCTCCGGAGTGAGTCCGAGGGCACGGATCGCAACCCCGACCCGGCGGAACTCAAGGCACTTAGCGATGCGCTGAGCGGCTTAAAGCTACCCACTTTTGGAG
>Ga0209349_1000553_pt1 | contig 18966 bp, 13 predicted proteins | sample ETNvirnome_2_130_FD_184067 | JGI IMG/M metagenome (GOLD analysis project Ga0209349, IMG submission 184067) | Marine viral communities from the Pacific Ocean - ETNP_2_130 (SPAdes) (version 2) | ecosystem: Environmental > Aquatic > Marine > Oceanic | place: Pacific Ocean | collected 2013-06-22
TAAATTTTCTTCATTTTTTTCTATGTCTAAGACACCAAACGTAGTAATTTTAGTCATTTCCAGCGGTGTAGCATTGGTATTCATAACAGGCTCAGAATGATTAAAAATATTTATCATATGAATGGCAGAAATTAATATTTTATTTAATTCGTCATAATAGCCTATTACAGGGGCTCCTCCCGCTATTTTGTCCAATTTGGCATTATCAACTAAAATAATACTTTCAAAAACATTAGATCGTGCGTATTCCTGAAGTATATTATACGTAATTCGATTTTGCATGTATCTTTTCCCACTAATCAGCGAGACCTCGGGCTTAATATAAAGAATGTGTATTTTGCACCTTTTTAATTGTTCCATAATAGCCAAAGAGGCGCCGCTAATAGTACCAGACCCTCCTATAATAAATAATATTTCTTCACCATCGGCAATATCACTAAAATATTTCGTCATATCCGGTGTTTGCGCTTCATATTTCTCATGTGTGCGACATTTGGGAAAAAGAAAATGATTAGGCGTCTCGCGCATTTCAGAATCAATTGTATAAATGTTATATTGTGGATATTCTGAAAATCCTTGAGCTATATTAAAGCCCGCTTGCCCTAAACCAATTATAGTTTGCATACTTTCATCTCTCCGTAGTTTTTCCCCACAGCAACATTAGTTAAAAAATCTGAAATTTTTGTCCGCGAAAAAATTTGAGCAACCTCGAAAATCAAATCGCGTTCGCTCTCCGCAAAATCAATCACTAGACTATCATGTATTGAAAACGAAATAAAGGATTTTTTATCTGATAAATATTTGTGCACAGCAATCATCCTATCTAAAAACAAATCGCTTGCTGTACTTTGAATAATATAATTCAATGCATGATGATCGTCGGCAGGGATGACTCTGTTACAAAAGGTCTTCACCTGGCCTTCATTGTAGTACTTTTGTACCACCCCTTCTCTATCATAAACTCTGGAAGATAAATAGTCTTTTGATGCAGGGTTATAAAGCCAAGCAAATATTCTTTTCTTCGCCTCTTCTCTCGTTTGCAAATCCCGATAAACATTCTTGGCATTCCATTCGTGAATGTCCTCTTTTGGTTGTTCTTCACCACTTAGCGCTAACAAAGTTCTTATTTCAGCTGCATTAAAATCTAGCTCAAGAAAAAAATCATTCCGTGGTTTTATAATAGAACGATAATTCTTATCCATTGTCAGGATAGGAAAGCTTCCTCTGTTTGTGGTCAATCTCCCCGTTTTGGTGCCAAAAATATTATATGAGACAAATGGAGAAACTTTAGCAATCTTTTTATAAAATTGTCGCACTTTGAATTCTGCCAAACGTTCTTTCAAAGCAGAAAAATCAATATTTAATTTTTGCTCCTTTATATCTTCCACCACTTTAGTTACTTCTAACAAAAAATTATAATTTTGTGGCCTTTCGCCTGTCTCAAAAATATATTGAGTAATTTGATTTTTTATTTCAAGATAATCCATCAAAACTTTTTTAGGTACCAAATCATAAAAAGAGTGTTCGCCCAAATCAATTTTGGCTTCGAAGCATGAACGATAAAAAGCCTTTAAATGATCGCTTTTATTTTTCCACTCATATTGTAAGTGTGAAGGGCACATTTCATCGAGATTTTTTCCTTCACAATATAAATTAGCATATTCTATTTTTTTGTTTTTTAAGATAGGATGGTAGCACCATGTATGAGACAAATTTGGGATAACCTCGTCAACCAATGTTTGGTTGATATATATTTGGTACTCCCCCCTTTTTGAATTTTTTATAAAAACCTGAAATTGCATCTACTGCTGCTGTCCCATAGTTAGGCGGTGATGCGCCCTTGTTTTTTGCTTTGTTTATGAAATCTTGAAAATTCTTATCTTGTGCATCTTGAATCGCTATGGCTCGTTTACCATCCCCACTCATCCTTGCGTTCATTTTTGCTACTTCAAGTTTTATTTCATTAACTGTTAAGTTATTAATATACCCTATTGCCGCCCCAAAGTCAAACATTTTATAATATTTAATTACTTTATTTAACTCATTTTTAAATTCATTTTCTTTCCATTTTATTCTACTCTCGTGTACTCGGAGTGTCAAGTAAATTTTTAACCAAAAAATGGGACCATAAAAATGATCTAATTGTTCGTTAGTAATTGGCTGCCTATTAACCCTATTAATCCCTGTTTTTGCTTTAGTCCCATGACCGCCGGCATCTTGAACTCCATGAATTGTCACGTAACAACTTGTGAAGGGGCGCGCTGACACATAAGAGTTATAAAAGCTCATCATATATGATTTTATAATATCAATATCTAACGAATAAGATTTATAATAGTATTCATCTATCATTTCATCTGTGTTTTCCCACTGTCCATATCGAAGCATATATTCACGCATCTTTGGAGAAGATAAATCTGCTATAAGGCGCCATGGCGCATTCCTGTCCACCATGAACCCAAAATTTTTAGCGGATTCACGGAAAAATATAAAATTATCATCTTTAATAAATTTCTCTACTTTTAAAAGATCAGTAGAGTGGCCCCCTTTAAACAGGTCGATCATTAGACCACTAATTTGGTTTGAACAGCGCTTAGAAAAAATGAAACCCGTCCTGGTAAAAGGCAAGTTCCCCCCCAGATCTCTCATAAAGGTAATAAAAAGAGTAACAAAATCATTAAAATTTCTAATTCTTTTATCCACACCACGACCAAGTAAATAATTTTTAGTGAACGCATCATAAAGTGCAGTTAAATAATTATGGTAAATTTTATTAATACTCATCCATCCAGTTTTGGGTTCTACATTAACGTAGCTGCTATTTATTTTTATTTTTTTCTGTAATACGGCCCTTTGAAAATGATTTTGTAAATCAGTAAAAGCATCTGCCACAAAATCAACTGCCAATAAAGTGCTGGCGCCTTTATTCTGTAAAGGTTTTAAATTAGTTTCGGATAAATAAATAACCTCCCCCAATGAATTGACTTTCCCAAAAAAAGGTTTCTCATACCACAGATCAATCAGAGCTTTGTGGTCTTCTAACAACAAAAAATTATCTTTATAAAATTTTCTGAATCGATAAGCCGCGATAGAATTAAGTCCGTTCTGAGCTTGTGCCGTATAAATATTTTCTGGTATAAGTGTTCTTTGTTTCATTGCTTAAAAAATTCCCTATCCTGTAGTGGCGGGTAATGCCGCATCAACTTTGGTTTCTGGTTCCGCTTCAGGGGCGCCGCTGTGAGTAGAGGTTCGCCCCGTTGATATGTCCGCTCTAATAGCTTCTAACGTTGTCACATAACTTCCCCCCACATTTATATTGCCAGATACTTTATTGATAAGATAATAACCTCCGAGTCCTAATGAGTCTGTAACTCGTGCACGCATTTTTGGGTCTCCTACTCCCATCATCGAAGGGTTGATAAAAATAAATTGCCCTGGTTGAAAAATAGAATTACCAACCATCTCGACTGTCACTTTAAATTGCTCTCTCAGGTGCCGCAAATCACACTTTGCATTGATAGCCCTAGAAGCCGCAAGTTTGGCATTATCAATTCTACCGAATTTCATGCTTTTTGTTAATCCGCGATCAGAGCCAATATAAAGATGATAAATACCTCTTTTTGCATCTGCAATAGGATCGCCTACCAAATCCATTGCGGACCACGAATAGGCGTATATATACATGTAAGTATCCATAGCGTTCATATCATAATCCTCACCAGGCGGGATAGCATAATCGCCTCTTGTGAGCGTTTCTACATTAATTCTTCCCCCCAGTGGAATTCTTGGTTCGGTACCACCTGGGCCGGTGCCTGGAATGTTTAACGGCTGAATTGACACTTTTGGTTCTGGCCACGCTAACCCCGCATTTTCAAAACATCCCTCACCAAGAGCTGAATGTATTACATCTTTAATGGTGCCACGAACAAAATCTGCCAACAAAAATTCCGACCTCAATGCACCAACGACAGTGTTTGTCCACCATTCTAAAAATTTATTTAATGAAATTGCAATATCTGCTAAATTAATAATTTTTGTTTGTCCCGTTTTGGGATCATTAAAAGAAATGGGTCCAAGAAGTGCTTTTATTGAGTTATTTGATGGGTTCTCGGGAGAATTCAAAACCTCAAAAGCAATGTCTAATAAATCACCATAGTATATGTAATTAATTCGTGTATCTTCCGGCTTTTTAGATGTACTGGTCAAATTTTCCTTGGCGAATTGTTTCATATCTTCTGCGACTTCTTCATCTTTATTGCCTGACCAAAATTCCTCCGGCACTTCATCCCCGATTTCTTCTATAAGCTCACCTATCGGAGTATCATCTTCAGCATCACCCACAGCCTTTGAAGGAGGCGGGTTGGTTGTTCCATTCCCATCCGCAACTTCTTTTTCAAACTTTATTTTGTCCGCAGGTGTGAGTTTTGAAGCGTCCAATATTTTTGGTGCTGAACGTAGGGCCTTCTGTCCAGCAGGAGCTTTTGCTCGGTTAGCCACTGTGGTTCTGACCTCTTCTTGATATGCTTTAATTTGGTCTTTAGTTAAATCAAAAAAATATATTTTACCACTTTTTTCAAGCGATGATAAAAATCTCTGGTACATCACAACTTTGTCTTCTCTATCGTGCTTTTCCCACTCTTCTCGCGCCTCTTCGGCCTCATCCTCCAAATCAGTTTCTCCGACCCTATTCCAAATGCCTTCAATCTTTTTTGTAATTTCTTCTACCTTATCATCATCGCCTTCGCTTTTTGCTTTTTCGAGTTCGTTTCTGGCCTCTTCTAACTGTTGTTGCGCGGTATCGTGTTTCTTTTTTACCCCCTCACGTTTTGCAGCGCGTTCTGCTCCGAGCCACAAAATGTCAGAAGAGGGATCATCCATGATGGTGTCACCATAACCAGCATATTCTGTCATCAGTTCGACAGTCCCATCATTTTTAAAATCTAAAGAATGCCTTGATAAAGTAAGCTTTAATGAAGTTGATGATTTCCTCAAAACATCTTTAATACTCGAAGAAAGAAGACCTCCATGAGGAATCGCCCATCCATAAACCAATTTTAAAGTAAACATATTCGGTTCCCAAATTGTATTAGGATCTATATTGCTGTCTTCTACACACGGCTTGGCTTTCTTCTTTTGCCCCTCTGTTAAAGGATAGGTAATTAAATCAATCAAAGCCGCCCCGCTGTTGCCCGGTGGTCTTTCAACGAGCATTTCAATGTTTTGGAACATAAATTTCAAAGTAACTTTTGTGTACCCTCTTTTTATAAGCGCAGCACCACCACGTTGGCTTCCTCCTATGAGTTCAAAATCAAGACTTTTGATTCCGATGCCATCGCCGCGACCAGCTTTACTTTTTGTCATATTTTCAATTGATTGTTTGCTGGTGTGGTCACTAAAAATCACTTCACTGGTGCCTTTGGCCGTATTCATTTCTTCATCTTCAAAAGTCTGTTTGAATATACGAATTTTTGGCACCAGCGCTGATGCCTCATAGGGTTTTAGATTAAAAAGTCTTTCAACATCCGGTTTCGCATAAAGGCGATTGATGATTTCAGTAGGCTCTCCTGTTATGATTGCAAAATTTCGGTATTTTGCGTTTATGTTATTTGCAAAAAAATGCAAGTGGTTCCACAACAAATAACATTGTTCGGTGAATCGCTCATCTCCAGAAACTGGTGGCTCGTCGCCAGGTGAAAAAAATGGCGCCGCTGCTTCTGCGAGAAGCCCAGCTGCTGCAGCAATACCAATGACAACAATGGGTGCAATCGCCATTACTATATCACTACTGCCAAATACTAGCTCAGTAATCATTATTTAATAATTCCTTGGATATTCTTTTTAACCATTTTTTATTTACACCTTAAAAAAGCTCAAAATTGTATGCAATGGCTGTGGAATAAATATCATATCTCCCAAAGAGACGTGTGTTTCAGTAGGTTTTTGGTTAAACCAGGCAATTACCCACCAATACCTTGAATCTCCATAGTGGGTATATGCTAATTTATAATATTTGTCTCCAACTGTCCACACATGTCCTATTCTTTGAAGCCTTCGAGTCTGCTCGGTGGTGGGATAAGAAAAAACTGGAGTTCTATAATGCCTAAAATAATTAACATTTCTATCTTCCAAAAATTTCTCGTAAAGTGTATTACTATTTCTAGTAATTTTTCTATTATTAAACCGCGAAGCCATAATTTATAATATTCTCCTTTTGGGCTTATAACCCTTTACCAATCCGGCATCTCGTCAGGGCTAGGCATCATTGTTGGGGCGCCTTCTGGAACAGGTAGATCTGCAACTGGGTTTTCTGGAGTGCCAGCGGTTGAACCAGGCAGCCATCCTATTTGCGTCCAATCGCCAAACTCGCCCCCCTCAAGCGGATTCCCAAGAAGGTCGTCAGTAACTGCACCTTCCACCTGTTCGGGCGCTGCTGCTGGGGCTGGAGGTAATGGCTCGGGCTTCTGCAATGTGCCCACCCCATACGGAAAAGATCTCCATCCGCGCCAACCAGAGCCACGCCAACCTAACGATTCTGTGTGTAAAACGGTCATATCACAAGTAACCGTAAAAGTTTTGGGAAGTGTACTCCCAGCAGCATCCCAAACGCCAGCATTTAAATCAGGGCTAAAAGAAAATCCCCTCATAGCACCAAGAAGACCACTACTTTTAACACCGCCTCCTTTTCCTTCCCCCACCCAATTAGAAAATTTAACTTTAAAAAGTGGAGCAGTAGAAATAACATTAGCACCCGCGCCAGAAGAATATCCTGGATACAGAAGAGCAATCAGCCGCGAAAGGCTCTTGAAGTTTTTCCTTGCTTCGATGTGACTTCCAGATGGCACTTCGAGTTTAAAACTCAGGCTTCTCTTGATGGACTGGAAAGTGGTGATGGGGTCATTCCGGCCATAAACTTGTTCCTCATTCCACTTAGATTCAAAACTATCTTTATGGTCTACAATAAAACCCTTAAATCGTACTTCGTGGCCAGTTGATACTCCAAGAAATTTAATATATAATCCATGATGGTTTGCATATCCAGCGCTGCCATCATCATATACCGCCTCATTAACCGATGCCATTTTTTTTTGCCACTCCTTATATAATTAACTAAGCTAATTCCCAGTTCTGATGGTTCAGGGCCTTTGTAACCACTCGTGCAAGCTCATCTTGTCCCACCTGAACAACAATTGTGCGGTCTGTATCGCCACCTTGGGCGCCTTGCGGTGTGCGATCCCCGCGTTCGTTTTGGCTATTGGCCAATTGCTCGATAGCTTCTGTATTTTTTTCAACTGCGTTAGTATAAGCCGACATACCTTCAAGTGGTGCAGCCCTGGCATTCGTCTGTGCCAAAGTCATAATAGAGCTTATGCGTTCATTGCTTATTACGTTTGTTGGCCCGGGACCACTAACAATCATTTCTGGCTTGGCAGCTGGACCACCCTCCCCCGCTATAAATGGACGCCCATCAGCTGCACGATTGTCAATACCCTCTTGATGACCATATATCATAGACGTAATAGAAGGCATATACGGAACGCGCCATGCTATATCCACTCCGGGTATCTTATTAATTAATGCAATTAATCCGTTGAGTACTCCTGCTATAATATTCCAGAGCAAGAAAATAGGGAAAAACGCTATATCAAGCAAGCCTGTTAAAAAATGCCCAAAATCACTAAACATGCCCGTAAGCCAATCTCCAAAATCACTAAATAAATTGGCAAAGAAATCCATAATATCGTCCCAAAAAACAACAATAAGAGCGATCACTGCAACAATGGCAGCAATCCAGCCGAGTAACACGCCAACTGTGACCCCAAGCATCGTCGCAAGGGCTGTAAGCAACCCCCCAACCGAGGTGAAGAAGGTAGAAATTACGCCCCCTGACGCAAATAGCCCCGTAAGAAAACCCCAGGCGCTAGTGATGGCTCCGGTAATAGAAGTAAAAATGGTCGTTACTGTAGTGGCTCCTGTAAGCAGGCCAAAAAGTGCCGCAAAGGCTTTATATACAAGCCATATTCCTGCCGGCCCCGACAACCACTGAATGATATCTCCTAAATATAAAAAATTACCAGTAAGATTTTCAACACCTTTCCCAAAATTATCAATTAATGCTACGCCACCAAGAAAAACATTAAGAATTCCATGAAGAAGCAAAATTATTGGGTCGAGAATTACCGCAAATTTTTCTAATAATATATTGAATTTTTCCGTCAGGCTCAAACTTGCAGACATATCATCTTGAAGCTCATCCATGGACCCGGAAACACCATTCACACTTTTTGTGGCATCCTCGTAGACACTAAGGCTACTCCCGAATGCTTTGTTCAATTCATTCATGTCGCTTATGCCCAGCGCAACACCAACCGCTTGCCTTTCTAAATTATCCATGCTTTTCCAAGCTTTGCCCTCGGCAGCGATTCTTTGTTTTATTAATAATATTCTTTCAGCTTCATTTTTGCCCAACATTTCCATGGGGTTGATCATGGTGCCAAAAATTGCATTTAATTGCGATGCTGCTTCAGCAGCCCCCTCAAGTGTATCAAATTTGCCAGCAATGCCCAACAGTGTTTCCATCTCCACGCCCGTCGCTTTTGCTTGCGCAGCTAATTGATGGAAAATTTTAACGCCATCAGGACCATATTTCCCTAATTCTTTCATCGCCAGATTAAAATCAGCGAATACTTGACCAATTGGAACTTTTATTTTTTTGGACAAGGCATGTAAGTCCAGCACCATTTGTTTTGAGTCCCCAAAACTTTTTCCGAATCCTCGCATGCCGGTTTCTAATACCTCTGCTGCGTCTCCGGCATTAACACCTATTTTTGTCAGGGCACCGCCAAGGAGAGAGGCTTCGCCTTTGGCCGAGTCTATTAAGCCAGACCACGCTGTCATATGTTCATGTAACCCCGCGACTGCCTCCATTGCTTCTTTCATAGCCAGCCCAAACTGATAAGCATCTCCGGCAACCTCGATGAGAACATCATCAAATTCACCAGCAGCGCCAGTAGCTTGATTAAATTCCGCAGTAGATTGATCAATTTGCATATTCATCTGAAATGTTTGTTCTACCACATGAGTAATCATTGTGCCCATCATAGCTTCCCCGGTGGCCACTTCTTGTAAGGCTTCCCCCATTTCGGAAAGTTGTGTGGAATAATCGGTACCGGCTTGTTTCGCCGCATACATTTTTCCAATAAATGTATTTTCTTTCCATTTCGAATTAAAACCAATAGTAGCTTTAAGACCAAGATCTATAGAATCTTTCATGCCCTCAAAGCGTATATTTGCGTCATCTGCTAACTTGAGGGTTTGGGCTCTGGCCGTGTTTTCAGCTTTAATCGTACCAACAAGCGCTTCTTGCGCAGCAAGAGCGGTCTGGAGTTGCAACATCCTGGTGACTTCGGCCGGTTCCAGGCGTCCAACACTCTCCTCTGCTACTAATAAAAGATCAATATGATGTTGTAGTGTTTCAGCGGTGTCTTGGGCTACTTGCAGGCGTTTCGCTGCTTCGTCGCTGGCTGTTTCTGCCGACAAAAGCGCCTTTTCACGTAGAGACAATTCGTTTTCTAAGCCAGCGGTGACCCTATCTTGCTGCTCGGCAAGCTTCTCAGCGGCGATGATATCTAAATCTTTCTGCGCAGCTATTTTTAACTGCAAAGCAGCATAGTCTTTTAAAGCTTGCGCTGCGATTTGTTCCGGGGTTCGTGGTGCCATTGGCTAAAAATTCCTCTATTTAAACGGCCATTTCAAACCTGTTGTTCTCTCAAATTTAGAAACGGCTGTTCTCAATCTAGATTTTGAAGCATGTGTTCGCGGATTATCTAATCCAAATTTATTAAAAGCTTCAATATATCTTTTTTCCTTTTGAAGGGTGTTGGCGAATGCTTTAACTTCTCCTGGCTTGCCACGAACAGTCACGGGGACTCTTGGACCACCAAACATTCTACCAAGTATTATTTCTATCCAACCACCAAGCTGACTTAAAGATACACCTTCGGAAAGCTCATTGCGTGACTTCCTACTCAAATCAATCACGATGGGCACGATTTTTTCTTGAATATTTTTATCCATTTTGCTTTCCTCCACGAAGCACAGTTACTCATTATAAATAGTTATTATAAGGAAATAAGAAAAGAATGTTCAAATTATCTTTTCGACTTAGAATTACGTTGAGCTTCTTCCATTTGCTCATTTTCTGTTTCTTTTTGTTTTGCAAGGCGTTGCAAGAACCATAGCCGAATTTTTATAGGAAGGTTATAAGCTTCAATGAAACTCCAACCACCGTGATATTTTAAAATAAAAAATTGTTCATAAACAGTTTCAATATATTTATCATTTAGGCCAAAAAAAGTCAGGGGTAAGCGGTACCTCCAATTCCTGCTCAGTTCCGCAGGTTGGACATGCAAACTCCTCTCTCAGTTCAACATTTGGCATCAAATGAGAATAAACATCGCGCAAGTAACGAGCGTCAAATGCTGGCAATGAAGCAATAAATGAATTAATCAAGTGTGGTTCTTCTCTCCCACTGACAGAACTTATCGCTAACCGAAGTTGATCGGTTAACGGAGATTCTGGAATTTTATTCTTTTGCTTTTTTTTCATCATTCTCAAAATCGTTTTTTCATCTGTACTTGTCAACAATCTTAATTCTACTTTGGCTTTTGTCTTGGGAGCCGTCATTAAAAATGTTCCACGAGGTGTTCTTTCAACTCCTTCTGGACATTCAACACCGGTACGAGTTGCTAATTCTAAATCATAACTATTATCTGAACGTTCACCACACGCAGGACATGTGATTTTTGTTTTATATTCTGAACCGTACCCCGTAATTCTTGCGGCAATAACCAAAGCGTTCTTGTCACCCGTTAGGAGACCATCAATTTTAACTTGTTTGTTCACAATAATATTCTGTAAAAATCTATCAATTGCAACACCCTTTTTTAAAAGAGACTTAGAAGTTAAAATATCTTCATCTCTCGCCGTCATGTAACGAATTTCAAGTGTATCTTGCTGATGTAGAGGGTGTCCTTCGGGATAAAAATCTCCTTTTGATGGAAGATCAACAAATTCGGTTGGAAGCGAAAAAGAAAGAGAAGGAATTTCCTCTTTTTCTTCTTCGCTTGTCTCTATTTGTTTCTTCGCTTGTGGTAGGGGGGGGTCAATATTCTGATATTTAGCACCAAATCTTTCTTCATTATTTCGAATCGACATAAATCACCTATTTTTTCTCCTATAAATTGGCTTAAGGGTTGAACGTACCGCCAGCACCGGGAAGCTGGTCTGCCGCTGGGAGTCCCGCACCATCCTGGCCCAGCGCTGCGGCCGTAGCTGATACTCCTGCTGTATATGTAGCATAATCGTATCGCAACGTAACCGTCAAATCAACCATTTCCTCCGCGCCGTAATCTAATTCGCCCCAAGCAATATCTTTTACCCAACAATTATTAAGAGTCCATGTTTCAATGGGATCACTATTCGCATCGCTACTAGCACGAGAACCAAGTTGAACAATTTGAACATTCCCAAGACCAACAGAAGATTTGGCCTTAGAAATTGTAGAAACCGCTTGACTAAAATTGACAGGTGCTTTATAACCAGAAGCCATCAACTTTCCAAAAAAGATACCAGCAGCATTGGGAGTGACAGGATCTGCTAACGTCATTTGTATAGGATCCCAAACCGCACGACCCGGATAAAAGAAGCTGTGATTGAGAAACTTATGTTCTGTTTCTCCAATTACCACTTTTGGCTTACCCATTTTTTTACAAAGCCACGGTTCCATACCTCCAATATATGCCAACCATCGATATTGTCTTTTTGGTTCAATATTTACGTCTGTCCAAAAGCCTGCCATTCCATTAGTTCTCCTTATATTTAAAACTAAACTCTACAATAAATAGTGGGGCGAATTAAATTCGCCCCATCAATTTATTTTTAATCAGCAAAAGCAGCGCCAGTATTCGTGATATTAAAATCAATTGCAATAAATTCAATAGCCCTGGTTGGCTTCAAGAATATCTTTGCATACATGATATTTCTATCAATCATTTCTGGTGTAGTTGTTGTTCCGTCAAGAACCACCTTAAAATCTTGGAGACCAAACCTAGCTTTTACAGACGCCAAGAAGGGGTTAACTCTGCTTAAGAATCGATTCCAGGTTACTGGAATGTTTTGATCGAATAAGATGTTTGAAGCCATTTTTGAAATTTCTTTCTTAATATAATTCATCAGTCTTCGAACATTAATTCTATCAAGCGCGGAAGGTGTAACTTGAAGTGTTTTTTGTCCAAAGACAACAAGCCCCTCATTCGGGAAAGAAGCAATCGGATTAATATTTGCTTCATACAACTTATCGCGGTCTTTTGATGTTAATTTTTGACGCACATTCGTCACTGGAATTCCAGCTGCACCAATTGTTAAGCCACCACGATTAAAACCTGCAGGTGCGAACCAAAGTTCTGCTTGTTTTTCGGTGTTTGCCATAACGCCAAGCGCCGCAATCGAAGGAGGCGCCCAAAATTGAGCACCATTTTGTGGGTCTTTAATTTGAATCCATGGATAATAAGTACAAGCATAGCTTGTATTTTCCTGCATGTCTCGCAGAGTAGTCACTACAGCATCCAAAGTACCCAACCTGGATCCTTCGGTACCAACTGTTTCGGTGTTTGGTTGGTAACCACCTGCAAGGTCAAGAATAGCCAAAGAATCGGCTCTCGATTCACAAGTCCGCAGGATCTCTGTATTCAAGCCGCTATTAGTAAGTCCTGGCATCGTGATCATATTACAATCAACCACTTCTGGATCTGAAACAGATTCAATTGCTCTTTTAATTGAATTATAAGCATAGCTGGTTGTTTGATTTTTGCCAGTAAGCCCTGAATTTCTAAAAGGCTCCATCTCCCTAACATCAAGACCGTCAGCACCTCCATAGAGCGGAACAATAAATTTGTCGAACCCTCTTTTTAATATTTCTCTATAATCTCCTGTGCCTCTATAAGAAGTACCAGCTGTCCGATTTCCTTCATTCCAATACATTGTACTAACTTGAGCTGAAACATCTTCTCCCGGTCCAGAGACGAAATTACTACCGTGTGACGCCGATAAATCATCTAAAGTAAAAGTAAAAGATCGGGTTAACGGCGCTGATGGGTCTCCGTCAACAAATTGAGCAGTAGTACCAGCCCACGCAAGAGGAAGTGCTCGAACATACTCATACCAATTATAATCGAAGGTGCCACCAGCATTATGTACATTTGTGGATGCTCCCCAATAAGCTTTGCTGGCCCCTGGTGCGCTCAAACTGTTAAATCTTGGTTGCACTCCAGGCCAAACAAAAGTTTGAGCGGCGCCATTGCGACCGCCAAATCCCATAAAAACTGCAGTCGAGCTATTGCTGCCAGGATACGCCATCTGTTGAGAGCCCGTTACCGGTCCCGCATAATTAGCTCCCGCCGAGATCAAGGTTCGTGGTTCGCCGTTGCCACTGAGCGAGCAGAATGAGGCGAACTTTGTTGGCCCTCTAAACCCCCATGGTAAATATTCTTCATTTGTTTGGTTGGCTTCGATTTGTACATTCATTTCAACTCGAACAAATTTAGAACGATTCGTGTAATTACCAACTTCAGTATAACGACCCTCTTCATAATTCCATGTTTTTGATATATCACCAATCTTTTTGGCAATATAATTTACAGAATTGGGATTAAGGTTGCATTCCGGAAACCGCTCTATATATTTAATTGCTGAGTCTGTATCTTTTGCAGATCGTACAGTAACAGTAAAAGAGCCATATGGATCTGAAGTTGAAACGCCGGCTCGAACATCTTCAATCGCAATTTTGAGGTTCTGAGGCTCCCACAATCCTTCGTTCAGCGTGTGAAATTTAAATAGTTGCTGCATGTTATTAACAGAAAAAGACGCCGTTTGATCTGAGAGGTCTTGTGAAAAGATCCAATCCGTTTGAGCAGGTGCAACTTGTACCTGATTGTCAGCAGCATCTGAAGTAGTTGTAGCATTTCTCATTGGCACTATAACGCCATAATAAGCCGTAGAAGACGAAGTTACATGGTGCTCTGTTTGAGTTGTATTCCCAAGCCAGTTTTCGTAAGTTTCACCAAGCCAGTAAGACGATGTAGAAGCCGCAATCCCAATATTACTATTTGTCAATGTTGGATTGGTGTTAAAAACTTTACGAATAAATTTTTCGCTTGAAGGATCAAAATTGAATTCAGTAGAATAAACATCAGATGCGCCATCATTAACAACAGCCTTAAACCCATAATTTGTAGTACCTAAATAGCTATCACCATATGATTGAGAGGCCACTGGGGCGCCGGGGGTTACGACTGTTGAGCCGCTTAAACTAATGGTGCCACGGTTCATGTACCAAATTGCACCAATTGTCCCTGTCAGGGGATTTCCTGTGATCACTCCATTAGAGGCGCTTGGGAAAAGGAACAACCCATAGGCGCCACCCCCATGGGTACCGTTGTATTGGTTAGTAGTTACCCACCCAGCTTTGCCCGCTGCAGTCGCGTTTGGATCTTCAGCCCCCAAAAGTCGAACAATAGTTGCAGGAGTGCTATTTCTTAGCCATGCTTGCGCAGCATATGCTGCATAAGTTGGAGCAGTATAATTTCCATACCGCCAAACGTCTCTGCCAAAACCGCCAGGAATTGGATTTCCAAAAACATTAATATATTGTGAAAAAGACTCAACTTTAATCGGTGTTAATGCAGGGCCTCGTTCTGTTCTCCCAATAATTACAGGGCCTACTTGATCTGTGATGTTTGGAAGGAAGGAATTATCAATCTCATTAATAAAAACTCCTGGCGACACAAACTTAAATTGCTTAATTGACATTTTATTGCTCTCCTTTTAATTTCTTATCGTAAGTAATGGGCATATTTATACTAATTTTCTTCTATAAATAGTGTGCTACATAGTCAAAAACTCCAAACAAGTGCTTTTTATATTTGACATTTTTAACTTCAAATTTCAAAAAAGATCCTCTTCGTCTGGAAACAAGTCACACGTATTAATAAGTTCTGGACCATCTGGCATTTTTCCAACCCCGGGTTCATTTACTCTAAATGATTTTTTTGGCACTCCTCCTAAATTTTTGCAAAATGCCTGCCAATCAGCTTGGCTGATATTTTGTGGGAGATCTCCAAAAATTGACCTTTCATTAGTATATTTTAAGTCTACAATACTCTCTCTTGCCACAACCCGAGGAGTATCATGATTTAAATCGGCACCAATAATATATCCCAAAACATCAATATCAAATTTAGTTTCTATTGTCCTTTCGTCAGTACCCATTTTAGAAAAATTATTTTCTTGTCGAAATGCATCCCTAATAAAAGCCTCAAAACGGTGACTATCTTTAGAAATTGAAAAATAATTTATACCTCCGGTTTTTGTCCAAAATGGTGCTAGCGCTTGGTTCATTTGTTGTTGATATTGGGTACGCACAACAACAGAATATGTAATATATAAATAAACTGGCATTGGGATAGATGCATATTGATATACTGTCTTTTTGGGAGGGCGCGGAGAATTTGATTGTCCGTTGTGATACTTAGAAAGAGCATTCTCGAAATTACGTGTTTTGTCTTGTTTAATTACTTTCCCAATAGTAATTGAATCTCCTTTTCCGTCATTATTGCCAGGAACATTCCCATAAAATCCTCCCTTTCTTTTTAAACTTTTCTCAACTGCTGTTCTTTCAATAGTTAAAATCGGCAATATGATAGCACCATCGGAGTCCCTCAAATCTTTATTATGCCTTGATTGATATGATCTCTCAGCAGACGCCCATATAACAGGCATTTTTTTCCACCCTTTATTCCCAACAATATGGACATTCATGTCATTGATATGATCCCACAAAGCGCCATCAATCGTCTCAACTGTTGATACATGATATGGTAAGTTCTCTCTCGTCATCTAAAATTCCTCTCATGGATAAAAAGCCGGGTGCCCTATTATGCCTCCCGCATCAAACAAACTTTGACGTGCCTTAATACATTGAGCACTTATTTCAACTTGGTGTGCAGCCTGACCAAATAATTCTTTTGGCTCATCTGTTGCCACAATTTCATAATATGTTTGTCCGTATAAAACAAAATCACCTTCGCGAACATATAAATCCTGATCCTCTGTTAGGCGCCTATGATGAAAATGTACTACAACTGATGGCCTCCTATTAATACCAAGATGTGTATTTTCTGTTTCATATCCACCCCATGCCACAAGCGCATACACCCGAATTGGAGGCAAAAATGTTTTATGAATTGCTTCGCCATATATCTCATGAAAATTTGTATGTTCTATACTTATAGGATAATATAAAACTTGTTGTCCAACAACTCTTTCAATAAGTTCATCATTAACCTGTTTAACAAGATTTCTTTCTTTTTGTCCTCTAAAAAGAGGAGGTGGCGGCTGATTAGGTTGTGTCCATTTGTTCTGTGTCATTCATTTCTACCCCACAAATATAGCACCAGGAATTTGCTGTAAAACTTTACCCGCCGAATCGATCAGTTCAGCATCGGATTCAGCCAATTTATTATAAGTTAGCTCGTCGAGGAGCGTTTTTAGTTCCTCACGTAGTTTATCTTGCTCTTCTTTACCTTCCGTGATTAAAGCGGTACCATTTAATCGAACCGCCTCATTTGGAATCGGAATTGACTCAAACTTGCTCCTAACCTGGCCCAACATTTCTTTGCTAAGTGCCAAGGCGAATCTGCGAATCCACTGTTTCCCAATACTATTAATATTGATATAAGGAATATTTTCAAAAGGCATCGTATTCATATTATTAATGCCCTCTGCACCCGTTTTTGAATCAGCTTCGTCAACCCATGCATCGGTTTTAACTGTGAATTGAATCCAAAAGCTCTCTGGAGAATAATTATTTGTTGGTACAGGAAATAATCTTAAATTATTATTTTTGATTTCATATGACCAATGTGAAATGCGAGTATAAATAGCATCTTCATAGGCCATGGCTTGCGCCTTATTCTGCCAAACAGGAACTATCTGGAAAGTAGAATCATCCGCAAACTGCCCGTAAGTAGACATGTTTCCTACAACATTCATACCGCCATAATACCCATAAAATCTCCACATAGACCGAGGAGTCCTATAATATACTTTTCTAATAGTAACTTTATTGTCTTTGACTTCTCCATAAAATGGCAATCCTGTAACGGCGGCGCTGCTTGAAAGTATAGTTTGTAAATCATAGTCTTGGATACCACCAGTTACGGCAAAAGAGGCCGAATAAATATTTTCAGTACCCCCAATATTAACTTCCGTTGATATCCCATCGGCAATCCTATGAGTATATTCAAAGTTAAATCTTGGATATCTTAAAGCTACGTTGGAACCCGATAAAGCATCGCCTGCAATAATTTGTCCATCTTGGTTAAAAGAAGCAGTAGAGTTGCCCAAAATATCTGATAAAACATTTTTGGCTTGATGAGAATTGATGATATAAGAGTATTCTAAAATCGATTCTTCGTAGGCTGCATACACCTGATATTCTGTTATTTCAAGATCTAATACATCACCTCCTAATTTCTTGTAAACATACGCAACTTGGTCTACTGCTCCAGAAACAAACGCGGTGGTCGAATAAATTCCAAACGGTAACGGATTTGTTGTTGAATTGACATTTGAGTGAGTTCCTGTTACGGGTAACACAATAGCACTAACAACACTCGCAGGCGTTAAAGTTGGGACTGCCATGAATATGATCCTCCACTTATAAATAGATTTGGCTTTTATTAATAGAAATAAAAAACCCCACTTTCAACCGAAATCGAAAGTGGGGAGTAGATAAAATATGAAATTTAGATATTGTTTGTCTTATCCTAGAAGATTTTGAACAATAACCAAACCATACATATCGGGTCGTACCATCTTCTTAGCATAACGGGTCATAACTCCCTTACGCGGTACGAAATCTTCCGTACCAAAGATGGTTGGGGTGACCTGCAGTGGGACATATGGCGCGTATACATAGCCACTTTCAAGGAAGCTACCGCCCTTACGTCCAACAAGAATCACATTACGAAGGAAGTAAGGATCAACATAAACATCCCACTTCTTACTAATCTGACCAACCTTAACTGCTCCAGCAGTACCCTTGGGTGTATCAGCAGTTACGCTTGCGCGGAATCCACTAGTAAACTCAAGAACATTAGCCACTTCAGGAGAAGTAACTAAGAAGTTAGCACCCCCTCGGAGAGTCTTACGGTGAATCTGAGCCGAAACATCATTGACTGTCTCAAGAAGTGTTTCATACCACTCAGAAACTGTACCCGTAAAGTCGGGCGGGGCTGTCGGAGTGGCTGTCGTCGTCCCGGTATTCTTATTTACAAATAAGCCCGGTCTGCGACTCCAGTAGTAAGTTTCTCCAGTAGCACCCTTAACGAGGTCTTCCAGAATCTCACGATCAATTTCAAGAGCAATTTGCTCAGAAAGAATGCTCGTAAGCTCAACCTCGGCATCAAGGTTATGATAAGCTTGAAGATCCTGTCCAAGTTCTGGCGACCACTTAGCCTTAAGCTTTTTAGTGATTGCCGTCACAGCAATACTGTCCACCTTAATATCAATCTCAGGAATAAGATTCTTGCCATCCTCGCCACCAGCACGCAGGCCAGTGCCCGGGGTTGGTTCTTCAAGACCCCACACATCAGCGCCTACAATATTGCCAAGACCGCCAGCAACATTCGTGAAATTGTCTTCAAGCGCGAAACTGCAAGTCAAACCCGGGGATGGAAGCTGCCCTGTCTGTAATGCAAGATCGGCCGTGATAGCAATACTCCCGACAGACGCGGTTGATTCAATTACGAGCACAATCGAAGTATTGGCAGACGTCAAATCAAGGGAATTCAAGCCTGCAGTTGCAAGTGCAGCATTACGACCGACTGCCTGAGTGAGGCGACGAACATG
>Ga0209349_1000554_pt1 | contig 18966 bp, 32 predicted proteins | sample ETNvirnome_2_130_FD_184067 | JGI IMG/M metagenome (GOLD analysis project Ga0209349, IMG submission 184067) | Marine viral communities from the Pacific Ocean - ETNP_2_130 (SPAdes) (version 2) | ecosystem: Environmental > Aquatic > Marine > Oceanic | place: Pacific Ocean | collected 2013-06-22
ATAAGTTCATATTAGGATCTAAAAAATTATATGTGTTTTCATATTCAAATGCACCAGATGAATAAACTAACCTTATTTGATCTCCATTTGCAAAGCATATTTGTTCTGTAGTACCGAAGAGTGAAGCTGAAAATTGTCCTAAAGATGTTAGATTAGCAAACACTGTTAAATACCCACCATTCCATCCATCACCATATGAATCAAACATTTCAAGTGTATAACAACATGAATCAACTGGTAGGTTAATTAATGTAGCGTTAAGTAATGTATCACCCGAGCAAAATAAACTATCAACTGGGTCAATGGTAACATCTGGAAATACTACTGTTATAGGTATAGTAGCCCAACAAGAATCATTAATTCCATTAGTATATAAAACTGTAAATGTAGAATCTACAGTTAGTGAAACTGTTTGTGTTTGCAAACCTGATCCATTATGACTCCATACATAATAGTAATTACAATCAAAAGCTTGAATTGTTATATCATCTAATCCCCAATGGTCATATATTAAAGATGTAGAGGCATTCTGAAACCAACCTATCATCGTATTGGCAGTTTGTGCAGCTGGTGGTATCTGAAAACAATAATTTGTCCAAGCAGTATAATCACCCGCATTAGGATAAGCAGCATTAAGGTTTCCATTCTGATCAGGTTCGAAATAGAATATAGAAACCCATGTTAACCCATTATTTATAGAATACATTAAATCAACACCTTCGTTAGGTTGATCTGGTCCTTCACATGGTGATGGATCTGATTGTATTGCAAATTTTAAATCAAAACATACTTCACCACCACAACTTAAATCATAACCAACTGTTGATAGCGATCGAGGCGCAGGAGACTGATCACCCATCCAAAGATAAAAAGATCCATTACCTAGTCCACAAGGATTAGTATAAGTTGCAGCTGTAGTGGTGTTCCACCCTGTCCCAGCATTACCTAAATTAAAATCATTACTCATTACCGGTAACCCCGAATAACCTGTAGCTAATAAACTAATTGTATCTCCACAGACTATTGAGTTAGATCCTGCTGATATAGAAACATTACATTGAGAAAAGTAGTTGTAATTAATTATAATAATTATAAATAAAAGTAATTGTTTTAAATAATACATATTTATTTTATTTCACATGATCCACCAGCACAAGCTAATTCACCTGCTAAATCTGTTTCATCATCGGTTTCTATTATGTTTGTTAAATCTATTTCTTCTAAAGTTTTTAACATCTCGTTATATTGAGCTGCTGATATGTCTTCAAATGGGGCTTGAATATAACTACCACCATCGTAAGGTAGAACAGATAATCCATTATAGTATTCTCTATTATTCCACATCCACTCTCCAGCATCCTTCCATTCATTATCTTTTAAAGAGATTGTAGCAGATACATTATGAGTGTTACTGCCTTTTCTATGACCTGGTGCTATCCAATTTTTAGCTATCTGTTTAATACGTTCTAGCAAAGCAAATGGAGATTCAGTTCTTAAAATTGAACCAGCAGGAGCTTTTTGTGGGATAGATATTACAGCAGTATCATGAGGTCTAAAATAATCATCTTCTAATAGTGAATAGTGGTTTTGTTTTAAATACTTGTAGATACTTTCGTTTTTCCCAACCCTCACCCTACGGATATAATATTTGTTATGCCATGCGTGTATACCAGAAGACGTCCCTAATGCCAGAGATGTCGTCCCAGCCGGCTTCACGGTTGTGCAGCGTGCAGCTTTGTTAATTCCAATTAGCTTAGCTACTCTAGAATTCTCTCTTTTTACTACGTCTGCAGCTTTCTCCATATCATAACCTAAAACTCTTCCACTACCTATGCCAGTCATTGATATTCCTATCAAAGCATCTTTCTCTGTAGTCTCTTTCCATATTTCTCTTAAGTAGTGAAAATCTGTATAACCCGCTTGCAATGTTCCTATGAATGCTGCCGCTTTAACTCTTGTATTTAAATCCTCTTGAGATTCTATATCTGAAGCATTTACTTCACATAAATTACAAAACTGATAAGGTCTTAAAGCAATCTCACAACAAGGATTTGTTCCCCAGTCCTTATCATTATTAAGATAAATACCAGGTTCCCCAGTTCTAGATAACTCTACACGTTTCCATAAATCCATAAAAAACTCTTTGGTAATTTTATGTCTCATTAAACATGCTGAATTATTAGATCTACCTCTTTGAGGGTTTTTCTCCCACCAATTACCTGTTTTACAAGATATCATTTCGTGGTCATCTGCAGAGAATAAAGATATTAAAGCTGCTCTACGAATACCACCTGCTAATACAGCATCAGCTATATAACAAACAATATCATGAACCTCTAAAGTAGTTAATTGCTCTCCATCTTCTTTATGATCTAAAACTCCTGTTACTTTAAGTATACATTCTTTCAAAGGTTGAGGACCAGGTGCTTTTCCTCCTGAAGTAACTAATTGAGCTCCCTTAAGTCTTATATCTGAGAAATCAAATTCTATTCTAGAACTTTTTCCATTTAAATAAGACTTCATAAGAACTTTAATAGCATCAGCCCAACCTTCTATTGAATCACCTATTAAGTATCTTCTTTTCCTTTTTAAGTAAGGTTTGTTTACTAATGGTAATTGTTTAATGTGATGTTGTTGTACTGAATAACCAACACCAGTTCCACCAAGTAGTAAGAACATAACTTCACTAAAAGAATCCACACTATCTATGGGTAGATACGCGCAGTTATAAACTCTATTAGGAGAAATCTCAATAGGTTTACCTCCGAACTGTAAACTACGCATAGACGGTAGAATCTTTTTATTATATACAAATCTATAGCTTTCTTCAATATTATCTTTCAATTCTGGATACCGTTTTATGTGCATGTTTTTATTACGAGTTACCAATTCCTCCCACGACTCTCTTCTATTTAACTCTGGTATATATTTAGCATACTTCATGTACACAGTTATATTTGACAAGATATTATTTGATAATTCCATCTATATTATTAATTATATATTTATTTATTTTCTCTTGATATTTTTTAAATACATTACATATACAACATATGTAAGAATTAAAATCTGTAGTTCAAGTATGATTGTTGCGTTCATTTTTTATTTTTTTATGAACCTAAGTGTTTCATTTTTTTGATTGTTTTTTATGTTTAACAAGTAGAATCCTTTTGCATAATCTTCAAGATCTATTTTTAGTGTGTTGAATTTATTATCAAAAGTTTTATCATACATTATTTCCCCTATAGCATTTATAACTGTAATAGTTGTAACTCCATAAAGCATCTCATTCATTCTAAGAGATATAGCTCCTTCTGCAGGATTTGGACTTAATGTTATTTCAACTATAGATTCTACATTAATAGTAATAGGCTTAAATACCTCACTCTTACCGTTATAGTCAATCTGAGTTAATCTATAATATGATCTACCCACATAAGGATTATTGTCAATTAAATAGTAGCTAAGCTCTGCATTAGTATTACCATTACCTTTAACAGCTCCAACAAACTCCCATTCTCTTGCATTTAAAGATTTATGTATTTGAAACATATCATTATTAACTTGTGAAGCTACATCCCAATTAAGAGTTACCTCTCCATGATGTTCGGTACCAGTAAAAGATAATAATTCTATAGGTAAAGCATTACCGCCATTTCCAGATCCAAAACCAAATGGACTAAAATCTGAGGTGTAATCTGATAAAGCTATACCACTTGAAGCAGTTCCACTAGCTACGTTACCACCCATAATATTCTCCCATTGACTTGTTGATGAATTGTAGTGAGCAACCACTATATCAGGCGGTGCTATAACATTCATCGTAGCATCCCAACCTATACCGATTCTAGCTGGAGTAGATCCCACACCTTTTTCTATATCCCAAAAATAACCATTAGCAATTGAATGTAAATTACTACCTGTTGGTGTTCCATTTGGATATGTAGAAAAATCAACTGAACTATGTCCTACATTATTATATATAGCAGTATATTCACTAGTTGTACTAGTTTGAGGCATTAGCATTATAGGTCTATAGTTTGTTCCATCACCAATAGGAAACACTTTAACCACTGTATTAGTAGAAGTTCTATTTAATGATCCAATAATATGATTATTTGCATTAAATGTCCCTGAAATACCATCAGTTGTTAAAACATTCCCAGAACCCATTGTAATGTGTCCATTTGTTAACGTTAGAGCTGTAATAGTTATATCTCCATTGATTGTAACTCCATTACTATTATCAACGGTTAAATCTGGAATTGAAGAATTATTAGACGTTACTACTTGAGCATCTGTTCCATTTAAAACAAATCCTGTAGCTCCACTATAGTTAGTGCTAATAGTTAAATTCTCTCCAACATCTATAGAAGTATTCGCTGCATCAACTAATTTAACATCATCAAGGCAAATATCAGAAGAATATGTACTACCTGTGATCCCTGTTATTTTAAACATTACATTTCTCTGTGCTTGTAAGAAAGTTAAATCAACTAATCCTTGTCTCCAATTGCTCCCCATGTCTCCAACTATATTAGCAGATCCACTAACTGTATTATCCATAAAATTAACATCATTACTCCATGTAGTACCATTATCTAAACTATATGTTAAAGCTAATTCAGAGTTTGTATTATCAGTTTCCATGTTAAACCAAAAGGTTAAGATAGGAGTTGTAGTTGATCTTAAATCAAACGCAGGGGATATTATACTAAATGTTTTATTAGGATACATCGGAGATGAAGATTCCATATAAAGATACTTCCCTAAAGAAGTCCCCATACTATGATCTATACCACTTGTTCCAGTATAGCTACTTGGTGTAGTACCTGAATAAGTTCTCCAATCTGCATTGTCACCTGATATATTTCTCCAACCATTAGCATCGAAAGTAAACCCAGTCAACGATGCGGTAGCAACGTCTTTAGTTTCATTATCAAATGTTTCGTTGTATGGAAATGTTCTTTCAATTAAAGCTACATCTACAGCCATTGTTCTAGGTGAAGAACTTCCAGCACTATTAGTGGCTACAACTGATATATTACCATCATAATTACCTGCTGCTGCAGTTATCGTATTAGTTCCTTGTCCTGAAATTATAGCCCAATTTGTAGGTACTGTCCAAGCATATGAAGATACATTATTGTCTATTGCTACAGTATAAGTAAGATTTGAAGTTGCTTCATTTGGTTGATCATCACCTACTATAACTCCAGGTGTTGTTGGAGGATTAACTCCCACTGACTCTGTTATTGAAATATTGTCAATATAAACCGCATCTCCACCCATTCCAGTAGATGTATATCCTGTATAGTATTTATTACAAGATTCCCATGCAACAGTAAAATCAACACCTGCATAAGCTGAAAGATCATATTCTATCGGTGTCCACGTATTATTAGAGCCATTAAAATATATATTTCCATTTGTACTTGCAATTGGAACTCCATCAACAGTCAATCTAAACCAACAATAATTAACATTCCAAGTATAAGTTTGCATCTTATCAAATGTAAGTTTTACTATTGGATCTGTTGAAGCGCATATATCTCTTGAAGCTGTAACTACGTGATGTGGTGAACTATTAAAAGCATCTGCACCTGTAGTATATGGAGTATACCAATATGAACTAGTATTTCCTTGTAAATGTAAACCATTTAAACTACTATTTCCAGAAGTAGCATCTATAACACCCGATCCACCTATTCCAGATGTAATAGTTATATCACTGGCACCACTTTCAAAATCTTCTAAGTAATCTAAAGGGGCACAAGTAATCGGGGCTGACGCTGGAGCACAATACATCATAACTTGTGTTGATATAGTATTTGATTGACAATTATATTCATTTAAGTGTAAATAAAGAACACCATTGTATAGTGCTGTATAATTTATTACACTTTGTAGACTACATCCTGTACCATCATCATTATATGCAACTACATTACCTCTATCATCGTAAAGAGTTAGTTGAGTATCGTAAGATGCGGTAACTCCTCCATAAGTTCCACAAGTGGAAAATTGGTAATCATAATTTATTCTCACATTTATTGGAATTACTTCTCCAGCCCAACTGGATGTAGAAGCATAGCTCCAAGCATTATCCGCAGGAGAAAATGGAGTTGTTGGATAATAGTTTGTCCCATTATTACATTGTCCATTTATTGAAATTATTCCCATCCCTATAAATAAAGAGATTAGAATTGTTTTAAGTAAAGTTTTCATCATATTTGTTTTTTTAAATTAAATGGTATATGTTTGGTATATTATGGTTACTCTATCTCAGTTACTTCTTTAATCTTTTCTTTGGTTTGTTGTTCTTTTACTTTTTCTTGTAAAGCTTTTATAGCATCGTCATATCCATTCATAAGCTTTAAGGTTTCTAATGTACCCACTGATAATTCTCTAAGATTACCAATTTCGTTGTAGATATGTTGCATTACATTTGATAATGCATCCACTTTCTTTTTCATATCTAATAATGTTTTTTCTTTCATTCTTTTTGTTCTTTAGTAAAAACAGTTATACACAAATCAAATAAAGGTAAGTAGAATACATGATCTACTCGGTCTTCTTGTTTGTAAGATCTTACACCAAAAAGTAAACCTGGATACATACCTATACTTACTTCGAATCCCTTCATTTGGTGCTATGTTTTTTTTGTTGTTCAATTAATTCTTTATATTTTAAGCACCCTTTATTCTCAATGCTCCATTTTATAAATTTGTCTATTTGTCTTTCGTTGTATTTTCTTTTTGCTAAATCTTTCTTTTCTCTAAAATTAGATCGATCGTCATATCGCATTCTTTTTGATTTTGAGGTTTGTATAAAGTGGTTCCTGGCATATTATAATGAACGTGTTTCTTAAACATTTTCCAGCGAATGGGGAAGGACTCATTAGCCCTTCCTTTACATTCTATGATGAAATCGTCCCCAACAAAGTCAGGTGTATATTTTATACCTTGAATTTTCTTTTCACCTCTATTCTTATATTCACCTCTACCGTTAGCACATCTTTCATATGCGTTTTCAGTGAAAGTAAACTCATCTATAAGCGTGAAAGTTTTACCTTCGTATGCAGCTCTTATTTTGGATGTCTTAAGAGCTTTATACATGTATGCTTCTAGACCGGAAGCAAATCGTATACCGTCTACGGTTATTTTTTTGGATACTACAGGACCTTTCTTCTTCTTACGTCGCAACATCTGTAACGTAATAAGGTAAACCTGCAGGTTTTTCTTGTTCTTTTAATTCTTCTCTAGCAGTTTGAATATATAGTATCGCATCCATTAACTCCTCTTGTATATCGTTAAGATACCCTAGAAGATCTTTGTGTCCACCAGTTCTTTCAGAATCTAATGTTCTACCATATTTTCCATATCCTACATCAGAGCGTTTTACAAATTTATCTACTACTCTTTCAACTACTGGATCTCTAAATTTGATTTTCTTTTCTTTCATGATTTTACAAATGTTCCATTTTTCATTTTACCTTTACGGTTTTTAATTTCATTATAAGCTGAATTAATACAATATTCTATGTCTGTACCTATTAGTTCTGCTAAGTTAGTTAATACAACTACCATATCTCCAATAGCATCAACTTGTTCTTCGAAATCATCTTTCAATAATCCTCTACCAAGTTCTCCAGCTTCCTCCATTAATTTACAGAATTGAGTTTTAGGATCTCCTTTTTTATAAAGACCTCTAGCTTTTGCCCAATTCCTTATCAATGCAAAGGTTTCATAAGAATCATTAAAACGATGTTGTAAATCATCTTCTATAGTTTTTTGATAACTTTTAAGTTTATCTTTAGCTTTGTCTTTAAAGTTTTCAAAGAAAGCTTTGTTGTATATGTAACTTCTAGAATTATTATACATAGATGTTCTAGCGTTTTTTACTATCCAATCCACTGTTTCTTTAGTTAATTCAAATGTACCAAATAAAGTATCCCATATTTCCCCCATATTAGCATTTAATTTTTCTTTTAATTCTTCCATTGGAAATGGGAATGTTGATGTTTGTTCTGTTGCGTTTATATTCATAGTATTAAATAAGTTTTTGTATAATTGTCTATCTACTTTATAGCCATAAGACTGTTGAAGTTCTATCTCGCGCTTCGATATATAATCTATATCTTTACTTTGATCAAGAACTTCATATTCGTCTGGACGGTATCCCTGTTGGGTAGTAACCCTACTGTTAAGATCACGTGTAACACCGATCTTTTTACCCGGTATGTGGTATATATAATATGTATTCATATTAATAGTATTGTTTTTGTTTTGAAGCTAATAGCTTATCATGAGAGCTTAAACTCTTAATATTCTTGTTTAAATCTCTCTCATAAAGATGCATATTATGCGCGAAATGGTAATAACTACCAATTTCAAAATTTGTCCTCTCTGCAACGATTTTCTGTAGTTCTGAAAAACAATATTGATCATTACAGAAACCAAACCAGAGGTCATTAGAACGCATCGTGACGCACATATTTAGCTTATCATTCAACACTGTAAATTGTACTGCATATGTACATGGTGTATCCTGTTTATAATTATGCATTTCTTTGCCATCATAAATTGATATAGTGGCTTTCCTGGTATTTGGGTTTTGTTTGAGCATTGCAACTATTCTGTCTAGCTGGTAATTACGCTCCCATTGTGCTCCATAGTTAGAATTTACTTCTCCTTTATCATTAGCCATTCTTTCCCATATTATAGGTATTTTTCCGTATATCTCACCTAAAGTTTCAACCTTTGGTGATCCACTTAAATACCACTTCCATTCAGCTTTAGCGTAATCTTCGTTCCATTTTCTATACGGTATTTTGATTGTGTTGTCTATTGGATTGTCTAAATAAAAACCCACATTAAATATAGCTTTTGTACTATCAAAGTCTACTCCATATCTAGAAATATAATCGTATAAATAATCAAATGCTTCATTTGCATTGTAATGGTGGTTTTTTAGGTGTTTCATTGTATTTATTATAATAAAATTTATATATTTCTAACATTTTAGGATATAATTCTTTAGGTCCATATTGTTTAGGACTAACTATTACAGAGCCATTTATCTTTATTATGATTTTAAAATATTCGTTATATCCTGATTTAACTGGATCTGGACTTATTTTTATATCATTAGTTATACACCATACGAATGCTGTTCTTTCTTCTTCAGTCCATTCAGGTGGTGTCATCTTCACCGCTTTTGGTTGTCTATATCTTATTCCCATGGTAATTTATCACTTGGATCATGAGTTGGTACCACTTGTGGAATAAAACAACCTGATTTTGGTTCCCATTTAAAATGAGCTTCAGCTCCGTTTTCACCTAAGTTTTGAAACTTAACCTTAAGGACCTTAACTTTAACTGATTTATTTTCATAATTTCTATGAACTAATAAACCGTGATAACTAGCATCATACCATTCACCACCACCTTTTATATTATACATATTAGGTTCTTCCATTTTACCGTTTTGACCTTTGTACATTTTAGTTGGGTGAGCCACTATAAAAACTAATACATCATATTTCTTAGCAAAGATTTCAATCTTAGTTAAGTATTCCATAGTATATCTATTAACATCATCAGTTCCAGCATTAATGTCTCTGATTTTATTATATGGATCTATAACTAAACATTTGATTCCTTTTCGCTTAACTAATTCAGCTCCTTTTTTCAACACTGATTCTAAGGTATATCTCTCCATATCTATAAAGAAGAAATTATTGTTAACATGTCCCCCTACTTGCTTCCATTTTTCTGTACCAATATCTGATCGCACAGGCATACCCTCCCATATTTTCCTCATTAATTTATGAGCATGTAAATATGTAGGATGGTTTTCTGGAGAAGCAAAAGCTGTCTTCCAACTATAGTTTTTATTATAACCTACTACCATTTGATCTACAAAATCTGATTTACCAGATGATGGTATACCTGTAACAGTTATAAATTGTCCGGTATATGTACTAAAGATCTCATCAAAGTTATTAAGACCAACTTGAAAACCAGGTTTAAAACCATTTTCAACAAAGTCTATAACATCACCTTCAATGTCTCTAAATGTAGTTACATTTTCTAATGGAACAGGATTTGCTTTAGATATTTTATCAATTAAAGCTTCTTTACCATATTCTTGTAAATATTCATTTGCATCTTTACATTCATCAAAAGTAACTATATAACATACTTCAGCACCTAGTCTTCTAACTAATTCACGTTGTAATGCTTGTCCAGCATCATCAGTATCAACTGCTAGTATTATCTTTTCTTTATCTTCAAAATAATCTATACAATTATCTAAATATTCTAAATTATTAGAATTTAATGTTGCTCCATTAGGAACAGATATTGCATTTGGTATTCCAGCTTCATGTAATGCTAATACATCCATTTCACCTTCTACTATTACGCAATCAGTATAACCTACAACACTATCTATATTATAAAATACTTTTTCAGCGCCTTTATATAATTTAAAATTCTTTCTACCGTCTCTATACTTTATATTAACAAGATCTCCACCAACAAAATAATTAAATTGAATTGTGTTTTCTTGTTTACCAGTTTGAGGCATGTATTCTTTGCCTTGTCCGACTTTTAAGTCATCTAATGTTTGTTGAGATATACTTCTAGTTTTAAACCATTCTTCAGTTTTTGTAGCTATAGGAGTATATTTATAGATTTCTGGTTTAGCATATTCACGTTCAGTTTTACCTTTACGTTGATAAGTATGGAGTTGAAAAGATTTATTACAATTATGACAAGTTCCTAATCCTCTTTCCCAGTCATATGAGGAACATTTTAACTTTTTGTTCTCCGGCTTTCTAGAAAGTGAACACAGGGGACAAATCCCCTGCGTATCACCAACTTTCAAGTCATGTTGATTAAACTGGTCGATCAAAAATCCATTGATCTCCGTGTTTTCTACTTGCATATTTGGTTTATATTAAAATGGTAAGTCTTCTTCTACTTTAGCAGTGGTCTGTTGTGGTTTATTATAAGGTGCTGGATCTGGAAATTCTCCATTTGTCCATACTACTTTAATGTTTCCTAAATAAGTTTTACCTACTTTGGCTTCTCTTTCTTCTTTAGTTTGATCAACTACAACTGGTCCTTGGTTACCAAATTGATCGACTTCATCATTTACGGTTATTACTATTGGTAGATATTTTCCTTTTTTACCTACTATTATTTTGTCTTTTGGTATCGCTTCTAGGTTGATACTACCTTTTATTATTCCTGCCATATTATTGGTTTTAGTTATTAATAATTATTATTTTATTAAAGTGTTTCGTTAATAAAGTATTGTTGAGGTTTAAAGCCCTCAGTCTGGTGAAATAATTCATACATTTCACAAGCTTTGTCTAGTTTTTCTTTTCCTGATTCATAAAAGCTAGTTGAACAATCAAATAAGCCGATTTGACCCGTTTTCTTGTCAATAGCTAAAAAGATCATTTCGTATCCGAATAGTTCTCTATAGATATATGCTTGAGAATCATAATTGTATTTCTTAGCATTCCACCTAAATTTATCTAAATCTGCTGTGGTTTTTAAATCTATTATTAACTTTTCTTCGTGATTAACGATATCTGCCTTACCTTTCCACATTTGTCCACCAATCTCTGCTATTGCAGGTTCTTCATATTGAACTTTTTGGTCTTGATGTGGTAAAATTAATCCTCTGCATACATCGTTATCCATTACTTTTTCAACTAACGCCTCAATCATATCTACTTCATGTTGAAGTAAGCAAAGTTCTCCTCCTGACATCTCTTTATATATCTTAGTATTTCTAGTACTTGATTCTACTATTTTAAAATTCTTTATTTTATCTGGTTCTAAAATAGCTGTATGAAAATATCCACCAATTAAAAAGTTTGGATTACTTTTTGTTGGTTTATGTAAATCAAGAGGATTTTTTAGTAAAGTTTTTATATTAGAATTACTGAGATATTGTTGGCCAAATTCACCATAATAATGCTCATCATCTCTTAACTTATCTATTATCTCATCTTTTTTCATAATGTTTGAGTTAGTAATTTTTCTTGTTTTGCAGAAACAATATATTTATTTTTTATTGTTTCAACGCTTCCACCTTTAGCTACATAATCTTTAGCTTTATTTAAAGAGGCATCCGTTAATTTTTGTTTAACTGCTTTTTGTTTAATTTTCCCGTGATTGTTTGTTGCATCGCTATCCTGAGTATCATCTATTAAAAATAGATTTCCTAAAGCATATTTCTTACCATATGACGATGCTGCACCAAATTGTTGAGGTCTTTGCATACCTTTTTGATTTAGATCAACACCTACAATAGCTTGAGCACTCATGAAGTGATCTAATTTTTCACTATCGGACAATGTTGCAGTTACTTGCAATACTGGTCCTTCTTCAGTTGAAATTAATGTTTCATGAATTGTCACAGATACTCCTAACTTCTTAAGAAAGGGTTTTGTAGCTTCTAGGATATCTTCGGCAGATCGGAAATAATACTTACCGAATGAGTTAAATCTAGTTTTTTTAGATTTAAACTCTGTTTGAATAACGGTTAATTTTTCGTTTATGTTCATTTTATTTATTTTTTATTAATTAAACCTATCTATATAATTACATGTTTTTTTACACATTTACATTTGTAACCTACAGGTAATCAAGTACTTGCGAGTGATCTACAGATTCAATTAATTTATTTATAGCTTGTTTTTTAAGCTCTGAAACTCTAACGTAATCGCTCGCTCCCGTTATGCCCAGTTTTATTGCTATTTGTTTTGCGGTATGCTTATCGCAGTCAAGACCATAGCTTAATCTTAACACTTGGTATTCCTTATCATTTAAATGTTTAAGTAATAATGATTTTAAATAAGCGTTTAGAAGTTCCATATTATATGGTTCGGAAGTATCCGGAATTTGATATAACATATCATCTTCATCATAAGGTTTAGCATCAGTACTTAAAAACATACTGTTAAAAAATATTGCCACCATCTTCTTATTCTTATCGTTTTTTCTTATTTCATTTAGTTTATGCTCAGGTATACGCATACCTCCTCTGTGAGTATCTATACCTCTTCGTATAGATCCTCTTATTCTTTTAGAGAAAAAAGATTTAATTGTTTTTTCTACATCAGGACTCTCAAATAGTCTATCTTTGTCTAGTTTATCTACTGCCCGTATTAAACCTACACTACCTAATTGTATAATATCAGTTATATCTAAAACACCAGAAGCTTGTTCTGTTGTTGAAAACTTTCTACTAACATTTTCTACAAGTGGTAGAAATTTAACTATCATTTCATCTCTAGTATATTCATACAATTCTTTTCTTTTTGGATAATTACTTTTGAGATCGTTTTTATACCTCACGTAATTTGGAATATTGTATTTTTTCATTTCTTTTCATTTTCTTTATCATTATCGTCTAATTGTTCGTATAATAATTCTTCATCTTTGATGATTTTTTGAATTAATCCATAATATCCTAATCTTGCCAATTCAAGTTCTTTCTCTAAAGGATCATGTATTTCTATATATTTTTCTTTTGATTTTCCCATTATAATTCTAGTATTTTTAATCGTCTACTATATTTTTTATATAATTCGATTTTTATTCTTATTTCTTTTCTTAATTGCTTTGAATCCACATTATTATTATATTGTACTAAAAAAAATGCTGCATTAAATATTTCATTATGTAATTCCATAATTATTGTATGTAAATAATCTATATGTCTTCGTTTTCTTGGGTTAAATTCTATTTTACTCATAATCCTAATCTTCTTCGTGTTCTTCTCTACAATCACCGCATATATCACAAAAATGATGATCTTCTTCTGTCATCTGTTTATTACACCATTCACAGTGATATTCTTCTTCTTCCATTAACCAAATATTATTTGTTACTTGTTTTGGTATTCGGTCAAGTCCATAGTGTAAGTATATTTCTTTTTTCTTATTCATAATTTCTAATACATTTAAAAAGTGGATGTCTGTAGCTATTTGCTTTAGTTCTACCAAAATACGTAAACGTTGCAATTTGCCCAATATAATCATGTATATTTTCTAACATATTAGTCATATCTTTGTAATTATAACCTTTACCTGGTGGACATCCAAATTTGTTTCCATCTTCATCTTGCATTAGAAACTTACCTAAAGTTCCTTCACGTTTACCTTTACCTAATTCATAACCTACAATTCTAGCTTCAGCATCGCTAAAGTCTTTAAATTTTCTAAGATTATGAGATCTTTTACATTGGTAAGGATCATTAGTTCTAACAATAGAACCTTCATAACCCTCTTCTAAATTAACTTTATGAAATATCTTAGCACCATCTTCAGTGAAACACTGGGTTGTATCTACACTATATATATTACTTAACTCAAAATGTTGACTGATCATTAGTGCTTCAGTAACAAATTCTATTCTCTGATCAAATGGTAATTCTTCATCTATTATATCATAACAATGAAATTGTGTCAATCTTGCGGCCTCTAGACGATCCTCATTAGTTGGTTTTGTTTTTCTGACCAATGATATTATTTTTTCAAAATCGTCTCTTAGATCATGATTATACAACTCACCATCTAATATAACATTAGGGTATTTTTTAAAAAAAGGTTTTAATTGTTTTAATATATGATCTATATTTTTCCATTCTTTACCTGTACGTGAATATGCTTTAACTTCATACTTAATAGGTCTACTGAAATGATCTACTTGCTCAGCTTGTATCACACATCTAACACCATCTAATTTTGGTTGTATATATACTGGTTTAGTATAGTCTATTGGTTTTTTGCTAGCAGCGTAGGCTAGCATTGGTTTATTCCTCAAACTCATTGTCTAATTTTTTTAATATTTTTTTAACTCTTTTCAACATTGCTGCTGCTTTTCGATATTCTTCTTTATCTTCAAAAAACATAAGCATTGTTTGATACTTAGCTAATTCTCCTAGTAAACCTTCTTCAGTCGTTATATCTATATCATCAAATTCATTGATTTCTCTAACAACTTTCTTAGCTACTAGCATTGCTAATTTTTCTAATTCTTTACTTGTCATGTTTATCGTTTTTTAGTCTTCATATTCTTCTAATATTGCTTTGATATCTGGCTCATACTCTAAGATTTCTTCAGCAAGTACTAAAAAGTGTCTTAAAGCTGTTGCTTCGTATCTAGATAATTCTTTCGTATCTCCGTCTTCAATTGCATCTAAGCAATCTTGCATATCTCTTGTCGTATTTTCGAAACGACAGTAACTCATGTTTGGCATAATTTTTTTATTTAAATAATCTAGTGATTATTATGATTTGTAATACTAAGACAGTAATACCAGTTAATGTTCTTATAAATTCCATTAAATGGTTATATCTATCTAATTTTCTTTCTATTTTATATCTTATATTTCTCATACCACGAAAAGCCCGTACCATTTACGGTACGAGCTACATAGTCCTGATGATGGACTCAAAAGTCTGACATTCAGAGCAGTTGCTATGTTCGTGGGCACGCTTGTTTGTTTTTGGGTCAAGTTACAGTATCACACTCATACCCGTGCTACCACGAAAAGCCCATACTGTCCCTCGAATGACTGGTCGTCGAGTTCTGTGTATGAGCTACCGAGTTGCGGTGAGCCGCTTTCGGTTGTCGTTCGTGTAAATAAAGGGATAGAACTGGTTATTTTTTATACTATCTTTGGTCCAGACTCTTTATTCATAATATTTATCTAATAGTTCTAATGCCACTTCGTGACTTATTCTATTTTCGTTATATAATTTCCATATTAATTTCTTCATTTTATTATTCCTTCCGCTAAAAGATTGGTGGCTGTTCTACCATACCAACCTTGTAATTTATAAGCCCAACCAGTATCATGTAAATATTGCCACGCTTCTATTAATTCTTCTCTTGTTGGCTCTTCATCACAGAATCCTTCTGTAATAGCACAAGCTAACTGAGGTGTCATTGTTGTTTTTTCTTTTTTCATAATTTAATCTAATAATACCATATAGGCTTCTGGGTTATTTACTCTAAACCACATTAATGCTTTATCAAAATCTTTAATTTGTTTATCAGTAGCTTGAAATTGGCCAAAAACCATTTGACTACCAATTATAAAGTCATATAAACTTAATTCTAGTGCATTTAATTCATAGGTTTCTCCACTGAATGGGTTTCTTACCTCTCCACCTTCGGAGTAAATCTGTCCTTCAAACCATTTAGGTAGTTTCTGTTTCTTCGTCTTCGTACTCATATTCTTCTTTTAATTCTTTTAATTCTTTTTTAGTTAAGATATGTTTAAAAGATGGATTATTATTATGATAATCTTCTTGTTTTATAATATCTTCTATAAATTCCACAAAACTTTCTTCTAATTGTTCTTCTATACCAAGATCTTCATATAAATATTCATCTATATAAAGTAAGCATTCACCATCGGTCAATGCTTCAGTTATTAATTCTGGCAAATCGCTATCATAGTAATATATATTTTCACTTAAACAAAGTTCATCTTCAGGATGCTTAAATGTATAAACTTCATATCCATCCGCTGTTGATTCTTGTTCCACTACCAAATCTACATCGGTGGTGCTGGAATGGGAATCCCAATTATATGAGTAAGCTTCATTAGAATTGTGAGTTATTTTTGAACCTACAAATTTTAGTAGTATTTCTATTTTTCTTTCTGTTTTCATATTAATTCGTATTTTTTACAATATTTATAAGCTTCTTCGCTTAATTCGTCTTTGTCTATTTTAAATCTTCCTTCAAATATGTCTCGCGCTTGTAATACAGCGTAAGTCCATCTTTGGAAGTGTGTTCCACAATTCTGTGTAGAACCGTAGTATTTTGCCATAATTCCTTGAGCTATGACATCTATTTTTATTATATTATTCATCTGTGTGTTTTACTATGTGATAGAGCTCTTTTAGTTGTGAACTCATCTATTTTATTTTGTACTCTTTCTATCATATATAGATAGTATTCTCTTGTAATAATTAATCTTTTACCTTTGTCCTCCATATTGTCATATTCTTGGTGCACTATTTTTATAAAAACATCAATCATCTCATCTAATACTACTCTGTCTTGTATATCAAATTTTCTCATTTTATTTTATTTATTCGTTAAAAGCGAAACTACCTGTGTACAATTCGTTAACACTACTAGGATATGTATCACTAAATAATGATACTTGATATATTTGATTGATAGTCAATGCGTTATAATGCTCCTCTTCATGTAAAGATTTAAATATAATCTTCACTGAATGCTCAAATTCTCCGTAATTTTCTTGTAATTTCTTTTTAACTTCTGGTTTTAATTTTTTGTATAATGTTATTCTTGTTTTCATTTTATAATATTTCTAATTTTGCTAGTAATTGATTTGTCTTCTTTGCAAGCATTGCATCACCATGATTTTCTTTAATCATTTCTTGTAATATAGTTCTTACTTTCTCTTTTGTTAAAGAAGTTATTTCTTTCTCTTGAGAATTATAAACTATATCATAGTAATTAGTACCTCCATAGGTATCGTATAAGTCTTGTAATTGAGATATGAAGCTTGCTACAATAGCAGATATTTCTAAATCTATTTTTTTCTCAAGAGCTTTTTCTATTGCGTTAGTATCTTTCATTTCTTAGCTCCTTTCTTTTTGGTTTTTAATTCGTTAATTTCGTTTTTCTTAATTCTAATTTGAGTTTGACATTTCGACATACTCGATCTGTCTTTAGTCTCTTGATAGAATTGGTTCCAAGAGTACAAGTTTTGTAACTCTTTGATTTTCTTTGCTATTTGCATAGTTTATATTTTATTTAATTATAGATTTACCTCGTGTAAATCTTTGTAACTTGGAGAGGAATCGAACCTCTCAACTCGTCAGTCAGTATTTTTTACCACTATGATTGCTGTGTGTTAAAGGTATCATCATAATACCAATAAAAAATCCATCTCAAGTTATTGTTATACCAACTGTCTACATGACTACACGTATAACTCTATCAATTTTTCAATTTCTAGTTTTGCTAATTTAGTTATTCTATTTGAGAATCCTCCAATATGGAATCGAATTATTTCATCTTCATTATATTTTCTATATTCTTTCCAATCATAAATCGTTATTCTAGCGTTGGTTCCAAGTGAATTAGATACTTCTAAATCTAATAACCACTCGAATTGAACTTTATCATCTATTCCACCTACGTAATCTGGTGGACCAAATATTGTTTTTAATTCTTCTACTGTTGATATTACACAATCTCCGTGCCATGATGTTCCACACCAATATCCTATTTCTATTTCTTTATCTTTCGTTTCCATTTCAGTTTGTTTATTTATATTTATATTATCCTTCTTCAATCGTATTTAGTTTGTATTAAAATAATGATATCTTAAATCTTTTAAAGCATATTCAAATAATTCTGTAAATGCTTCATATAATTCAATTTCATAGTCTGGATATTCTGCAGGGTGTAAACCTGCTTTTACCATTTCTGTCCTAATTATATCTTCTAAATCTAATATCATATCTAGTTTTTTTGCTACCTCATCTTGCTTTCTACTTATTTCAGTTTTGATAGCATCGTCTAATTTTTTTACTAAATCTTCAGTTGGCTCTGGTGTCCAACCATACTCTTTAACTTGTCTTAATTCATTTAATGTCCTCTTTTTCATTTTTTTTATGTTTTATTTTACGAGTGTATTTCTTCTTATTCTTTTGAACAGAAGGTTTCATAGCTTCGTATATTTCTTTCATTGTCACTTTAATCTTTTCCATAATAATTCTATTATTGTATATAGCAGTGTAAATGGAGTTAAAAGTATTCCAAATATAATAGTTAAAATATTTTTCATCTTTTATATTGTTTTCTAATAATACCACCTAAAGCTGCATCGTTAGGATATTTCTTTATTAAGTATTCTAAAGAGTCTAAATCTAATTTCTTTTCT
>Ga0209349_1000562_pt1 | contig 18841 bp, 12 predicted proteins | sample ETNvirnome_2_130_FD_184067 | JGI IMG/M metagenome (GOLD analysis project Ga0209349, IMG submission 184067) | Marine viral communities from the Pacific Ocean - ETNP_2_130 (SPAdes) (version 2) | ecosystem: Environmental > Aquatic > Marine > Oceanic | place: Pacific Ocean | collected 2013-06-22
TGCCAGATGAGTCAGCGGACGTTCCCTCGAGAACGGTCGTTGACTTGGTGGCAGACAACTGGAAGGTGGTCGTGGATGGAATCGATGCGACCCAGTACGAGGTATCGACGGCATAGCCCTCGGCACCCGTACCAACAGCCGTGAACTGAACCTCGTCACCAACAGCGAAGCCGTGGGCTCCGACGATGGTCCAGAGATCCTCGGAGGCCCCACCTGTGACGTCGAACGTACAGGTACCAGCGGTTCCGGGGATGGTGAACAGATCCAAGCTATAGGTCGAGATGGCGGCCTTCATGCCACGCATCTTGCGGCCAGTGCTGTTGTCACTTGGAGCCTGATACTCGCCTCGGAGCATCGAGTACTCCACTTGGCGCTTCATCACTGCGAGCTTCAACATCAACTGGTGAGCACGCTCATCCTTGACCGGCTGGTCACCCATGATCGACCAGGTTCGTGAAGAGGCGTAGTCACCGAGCTGAGCCGTCATGGCCAGCTTGGTGTACGTCACCTGCACACCTTTTTGGAAGATCTGAGTGATGTTGGAGACTTCTGAGCGAGTCTCTTCTGCATACGAAGGATCGGCACCTTCCACGATGGCCGGCTGATCCGGTGCACCGTTGGCATCCGTCTGCCAGGTGTGATACTTCGACGCAATCGAGCGACCTCCGTTGAGGCCTCCAATAGCGGACAAGAAGGGCGTGTCAGTAGGCGTCAGGTGGAACAGGGGTCCCACAAAATTTGGGTTCGTGTAGGTAGTACCTACCGTCGCCGTAGCCATGACAATTCTCCTTGGTTGGTTTCCTTAGGAGAGGAATTACTGAGTGAGGGGAGCACCTGCGTAGGTCCGGTCTGGCATATAGCCATGCCCCTGCAATTCCGCTGCCATGGCCGCTTCGATCTGTTCTGCGTTCCCAGCTCCATGTGCGACAGCGACCTTCATTAGATCGTTCACCAAGGTCTCCGTTTCGGAACGAGAAACAATGGCATCATCGGCAGCAGTGGCGTCGAGCTCATCAGAACGGATATCGGCAACAACGACGTCGGCTGGATTCACATGCGGAGTTGCTGGCTCTGCAGATATTTCCTTGCTGGGGGCATCCAGGTCATACCCAAGCGTTTCCTTGGCGAACTTGGCAATGGCGTCCGAATCGGTGAAGTCACCGTCAAAGAACTTCTCCACTGCCTTGCTCTCTACCGAGTCGGGGTCTGAAAACCCTGCATCGATGAGTGCCTGTGTGGACAGCTTTGCCTCGAGCACCTTGTTGCGCTCCTGAGAACGGTCATAGGCTTCACGAAGTCCTGCTGGTCCATTAAGTTCATCAGTCATTATTTCCTCCGTAGCTCTCCCCTGAGCAGGAAACAGTGTGAATCGGGGGAGGTCCACACGCCTGGCGACAGTCAGAACATGCAAAAGGCACCGTGGCCTGTGGCTGTCTGCCACCAACTGGCCAGGTGTCGATAGGGCTCAATTACAAGCGAAGTGCCTAGGGGCCTCGCCCGGATGGAGGGTCTTATGGCATACCCTGCCAAAGCCATGGTGGGTCTTATCGGTGTACCCAACCAAAACCGTTGGGGGAAGTATAAACAGAGGGAGGCCCTCCAGTCAAGGAAAACCTCCCTGCGCTGCTGCTTTGCAACTTAGTTTCTTGCATAGTTGCATACGGTGCAGTCAGCCATAGGGGCATTCCTGGTAGCCACCGCGGACATCTCCCCAGTAGGCGTCCGGCGGGCAGTACCGGGTCGGCGTGATCCCATGGCGTGATGTGTACTCGTTCATCGTCCACGAGATATGCCACCAGTGATACCAGCCGTTGCCTCCGATCTCGTACACGAGAGCGAACCCGAGGAGTGACGCCTCGTAGAGGGAGTACGGGTCTATGAGATACCCGAGAAGGCGGAGGCTCCGTTCCTCTACTAGATGACTCATGTGGGATATCCAGCCGAGGGGAACCCGGGATCCGTAGTAGGCACAGACGGTGTCGTCGTCGGGTCGTAGGCGTTCGTTGCGAGGGCAACCCCAGTTGACCGAGTTGGCTAGAGGATCTCCTCCGGACTCGAAGGAGACGACGTAGAGCATGTGAAGGACCGCCTGCCAGTATTCCTCGAAGGTGAGGTCAGGGATGATTATCCGGTCGTTGTGGAGGTCGGTGAAGTCGGTGAGTGCCCATGCGACGGGGAGACAAAAATCTGTAATTCGTTCGAGGTAGCGGTCGGTGGGTAGTTGCTGGATGGTGGCGCAGGCGATGTCGGCGCGTTCGGGGATGGAGACGGGTGGGAATGTCACTGGGACTGTGACCGGAATCGTTGTGGTCGTGGTACTACTGGTGGTGGTACTACTGGTGGTGGTCGCCGGCATCGATGTGGGGGGAGAGGCCGACGTCGATGCCGGGACCGTGGGAACTGGCGGGGTTGGGGGTACGGGTTGGAACACCAAGATTAGCACTACCACCACCAATGTCACTGGGACTGTGACCGGAACGGGCGGCCAGCGCCATCGTCTCACAGAAGTCCGACTGACCTAGCGAATACGATGAACAGGCAACCTGTCGCGAATGCGGCGACGGCGGCGGCGAATGTGGTGGCGATGATGCTGAGGATTTGTCGTCCCCAGCAGTGCGGGCAGTGTCTCACAGAGGTCATCTCCCAATCAGGTAGTCTACTGCGGCTGTACTAGCAGTGTTTCCAACCAAGCAGAAGATTAGCGAACGGCAACCCCTCGGCGCTGTCCAACACGTTGGCCTGTAGTCACTCCACGCTGAGAGTTGAAGGATCCAGCCTCAAGAGCGAACAGTCGTTCGATCTTGGCATTGACCTTGGGATCCCCGAAGACATTGCCCTCAGTGAACTCGGCTAGATCGAAGGTTCCCTCGTTGAACCGCTGTGCAAAACCCCTCAGAGCCGGAAGAGCTCGAGCTGCAGTAGCGAAGAACTGAGCCGATGTCCCCTGGTTGAGTCCTGCCGCCGCCAGCCGACCAGCTTCATTTAGTCCCAAGTCGAACCCACGCAAGGCAGCAGAGCCACCAATCTGTGAGCTCAGGATGCGCCGGTTGAGTACCTGTTCTCCAATCTCGGGAGAAAGGACTGAGGCAATAATGGACTCATCGGTGAGATCGGTGTTGTATTCGTTGGCGTAAAAGGATCGAACCTGAGGGAGATTGACCAGGATGTTGGTGTAGGCATTGGTTACACGGTCCTGGAACTCCCGAGCTGAGACTTCTCCTTCAATGGCTCGAACGAACATGGACCGGAACACCTCAGGGTTGAGGTTGATTTGGGCCAGGGTCCGATTGAACGAGTCCACAGTGGAGAAATACTCGGCTTCGGTCATCCGGAAGGTGCCATCTGGGCGCCGGTTGCCGGGGAGAAGATCGTCATATCCAGTGTCTGCCCGGACAGCAGCCAGGGCCAGGTCGGTGTCGGCGTTCTCGGCCCAGACATTGGCGTAGATGGTGGCCAAAGAGTTAGGGAGCCAGGGAAGGAGAGCATTGGTCTGCTCTAGGAAAGACAGACCAGCAGAAGTGGCAGGTGGTGGTAGAGGTTCCTCGATGGTGACTGTGGTTGGAGGGACCCCTTCTATGCCATCGTCGTCTGTAGCAGTGATGGTGGCAGTTTCAGTACCATCGTCATCGTCGCCCGAAGTGGTGCTAGTAGTTGTTGTGGTGGCTATGGCGAAGTTGAGGGCAGCCGTAGTGATCGGACCCACGATGCCATCGACCTGGAGGCCCTTGTCAGACTGGAAGGCCTTGATAGCTTTCTGGGTGAGGGGGCCCATGATGTTGTCGAGGGGGCCTGGGTCGTAGCCAAGCCCCAACAGGGCACGCTGAATAGCGAGGACTGTCATACGGCTCTCCTGATCTGACCACCGAAGGACCCCAGGATAGAGGACTGGAAGTCATCGTTCACCTGCTTGTTTCCCCGATTCAGACCCTCAAGGCGAAGTCGAGACCCTCTGGCTCTGATGTTACTGTCTTGTGCGATGTCGAAGAACAGAGGATCGTCCTCGTCAGGTTCTTCACCCCAGATCTGTTGGAACTGCTGGCGTACCGGGCCAGCAATGTCCTCGTAGGTGAGATTCTCATTGGTGTATTCGGGGAAGAGAGCCATACGGGTGCCCTGGAGAGCACGAGTGAGCTCCTGTTCAGCATCAGGGTTGTTGCGAAGCTCACCTGCCCAACGCTCAACCCATGCTGGAGACTTCTCTCCGAACTTGGGGCCGAGCCAGAGATTGAGTGACTCACGAACAGTGTTCTCTTCGGCTCTGGTGATATCGATACCAAAGTCATTGGCCAGGGCTTCGAGAGCTGGATCCAGGGTACCGGGGGCGTAGGGATCGGAAAGTTTGATGAGCTGTTCGGTCCCGAAGGAGTCAGTCCACTCTCCTGTGGTCACCCGGTCGGCAATAGCCTGGATGAGAGCGGAATCGGGATTATCGATGCCGGCCTTAACCATCGTGTCACGGACAATGCGGCGCCGGTCATCTACCTGGCGTAGGGCTTCGGCAGGATCTGAGGCGTTGAGACCCAGCCAGGCTCGCTCGGCGGCACTGTGGGTCTTCCACCAGTTGGTGGTCTGGATCTCGGCATCAGTGACGAGCCGACCCTCCAGGACAGCAGCGACATGGATGGCCAGCATCTCGGGGTCAGTGAGCCAAGGACGAATCTGAGCCTCACGCTCGAAGTCACGGACGAAGGTCTCGAAGGGGTGCTTGGCGGTGTTGTCGATGTTCGCCACGTTGCCGTGGGTGATCACACCGATCCGATTGGCGTCATCCCAGGTCATGGGTGGCTGGGAATAGCGAGGGGTCCCTCCCTCGAACACATCAGCGAATTGGTCCTCAGTGACGGCCCAAGCCATATAGAGGGGTGGGTCGAATCCATCAACAATCCAGACGAGGTGGGTGATGCCACCGATCCTCCAGACTTCGTTACCGCCAGGAACGGTATCGATACTGGCGTTGGTTGGCCCGCCAGGACCAGCTCCACCAGGACCAGCGCTCTCACCAGTAGAACGCTCGATCTCGCCTTCGTCATCAAATGTGAACATTATCGAACTCCACCCCTCGTTCTGGCACTTCAGCCTCAGGATACTGCAACTGTCCTATGACTCCCCAAGGATCGACAGGGTTACCACCTTGACGGAATTCTAAATGGATGTGAGGGGTGTTTGCGTTACCAGACTCACCCACGATGCCGATGTTCTGGCCGGCCACGACCCGATCCCCCACACTGACCAAATTCTCCTGGTTGTGGTAGTAAAGACTGGTGTTGCCATCACCGTGGTCTATCTCGATCATCAGGCCACCCAGGCCACCACTCACCTCTGCCCGGGTAACGATACCTGGCCCCATAGTGATGAAGGGGGTACCACCGGGAGCAGTCAGGTCAATTCCTTCATGCGGCCCATGAGAGCGAGGCTGCTGATAGAGACCAATGCCGTGAGGGACGATCCCTGTGGCCAGGGGATGGGTGTAAAGCCCAGGATCGATGTCTGTACGAGGTTCAAGTGGTTGGGTAGGAACTTGAATGTCAGGAGGAGCATTCAAGTTTGCTGTTTCAATGCCAGAAGTAGTTTCAATGCCAGGAGTAGCGGACTCGCTTACCTCATCAAAGCTATTTGGACTGGTGTCGGCCTTGACACTCTGCAAGTCCTCAATGCGAGATCGCTGACCCCCAGCAATCTGATTCGACAAGAGACTCAGGAGATCCAAGGCAGCTTCTCGGGAGGAATAGGTGGATTTCGTGGCGGTGGCACCTGTGGGAGCGGTGATGCCGACCGGAGTCCGAGCGTGACCTCCGACCGGTACATCAACCGGGGAGTGGGAGACAGGGCCACCGCCACGATTTTGATACGAAACTCCATCCCAAGCAGTGCGAGGGCCATACTGACCCGGAGCGGCAGGTCGGCCAGGTGCGCTTGAGGACCAGGCCCCCCACCCCCTATCGGCCAGGGTGCGAGCCGCAACGGCGATATTGGTCTCAGCGTCGTTGATGTCATCGCCCAGGAAAATATCTCGGCCTGCGTAGTACTTGCGAGCCGAGGTGAGGTTGCTACTCCAGGCATTGCTATCCAGTTGGAACAGGCCTCGACCAGCACCACGAGGATCAGCAGCGCCGGTCCTACCACGAGATTCGTACCACATCAGCATCATGGCCTGGTCTACGTCCTCAGGGGCGAAGTACCTGGAGACCAATGGACGGTATCGCTCGACTGAATCTGAATGGCGTGGCATCAGAACCCCGTTCCTTGCTTGATCAAGGCATCCAGTGTGAGTATCGACGTCATCAGGTTTGACTTGGCCTCTGTGGCGTCGGAGCGTTCACGCTTGTAGTCAATGACAGGACCATACTTGGCAAAGAAGTTGGCCTCAAGGCGAGAATGGGGATCAACATCTTGGACCTCGTCCTCATCGGCTATCACCAAACCCCCCTGAGGCTCCAATAGAGAGCGTTCAGTAGCTATAGCTTCTTGGACAGTAGGTGTGGAGCCGAAGGGCTCATAGAAAGAAGGATCAGCAGACGCAACGGCTCTTCGCAACAATGCGGCTTCATCAATACCCCCAGCACCAGCATCCACCAAGTCCTGTTCGTGTTGCTGCTGGGCGAGAGCGGTCTTGTCGGCCAGGCGAGCTTCAAAGTCCAAGCGATGATCAAGCTCAAGCTCATTTGCCAGCTCTGCCATCTCTGTAGGAGAGGGAAGCCGACCCAGATTTTCGATGAACATATTGCGGACATCGGCAGCCATGGAGGCAGGGTCCTGCACGAGGAAGACGTTGTCCACCAGGCGAGTGGGGACGTCACTCACATCGTCCCGGGTGGCTTGCTTGCGTTTCTCTAGTGTTACTTTCCAATGGTCGAAATCGTTGTTGGCCTCTTCAAGGAGGCGGGCTCGGGCATTGCGGGTACCGTGATCCCAATAGCCTGGAAGAAAATTCCCAGCAGTGAGAAACTCGGCCTCAACCATGTCGGCCTGCATCAATATGATCTGTTCCATAGACATGTCGGCATAGAGGGTTCCGTCTTCTCGAAGGATCACATGGTCAGCGTTCCACTCCGGTCTTTTCTCCTCACCATCACGAATGGCAGTGGTGCCTTCTCTGATTCCGAGGGGGTCCTCGACACCGTACCGCAGGTCCAGTTGTTGAGCCGCTGTCAGGCCCCTTACTTTGACCCCACCCCCGATGTCAACATCGTGGGTACCCAGCTCCTGCTCGGCCTGTAGGTCCAATTCATTGAAGTGGGCGTCAATTTGCTCTTCTGAATCTTCTGGGTGTTCAAGTTTATAGTCGGCTCTTTTCTGGGCCTTGACGTCGGCTATAGACTCGTTGAGGGAGATGACTTCGTTATCGAAGGCTTCGGTCAGTATCACATGGGGGATTTCTTCAGCGAGGAGGTTAGTTGCCTTCTTCACCTGCGCTAGGCTCAATTGAGTGAGGGCCAGGAGAAACGTGATTTCATCACGACGGCTTTCCCCACCACCAAAGATGGCACCTCCAATATTGGGTAAGTGCAGTTCAATGGGCAGATCAACGAGAGCCGAGATATCAACTTCCCCTGTCCTCCAGCCGGTTCTTGCTGCTCGGAGACTCTCCATAGAAACCTCCCCCCGAACTATGGGGTCGTCCCCAAGGACTTCATCGAAGAAATCTTGCCCAATTTCTCCTCTACGCCAAAGCTCAAATGCCCCTTCAGCAAAGGCGGTGACGTCAAGACCCAGGCTGGGATCGTCCTTGAAGATTTCATAATCAGCGTCTGCAAGGGGAAGGCCATAGCCCAGCTTTGCCCCTAATCGTTCACCCGGAGTGAGGTCAGCCAATATGCTTGGGTTCGCCAAGAGGGTGCGGAATTGTTCCAAGGTGATGGGGTCACCTACACGAATGGCATCCAGGATCTCAGTGGGGATCTCACTCATAGGTCAATGGTACCTCCGTCAAGACCCAAAAGAGCAAACTCTTCTGGGGAGGGATTAGTCGACATGGTCTGAGGATTGACTTCTTCGTTGATCAACTCACGCTCAAACACGAACCGCCACAAGACCAGGAACTCTGGATTTTTTTGGGCAAGGAGATCGGCCTGCTCTCGGAGCCATGAGCGGATAGGGGCCGCTCTCTGAGCAGAAGTGAAGGAGACCAGGTCGAGGCGCCGCTTTGCGTAGGTCTCAGCCTGTGCCCGCAGGGACATATAGTACCGCACCGATGAACCAGCAGGGGAATTACGGAGGCGGTCATCGGTAAACCACACAGTCTCGAACTCTTCCATGATTTCGTCTAGGCCCTTGCGCTGGGGGAGGTTCTCAATGGTGCGGTCATAGCCGTAGTATTTCTGGCGAAGAAAGGCACGCTGGGCCTTGAGGTAGACCCTGGCCACTTCGGGACGACGTTTCAAGAGGGCCTGAACCTCGGGGCGATCCTTCTCTATCTGGTAGCGGAGCCGACCAACGAGCTGGTTGCGGGTCTGTGCCCATTGCTCCACGGTGAGGGGGACTCGGGTGCGTTCCCGGATCTCACGCAGATAGGCGTTGTAGTCGAAGTCCTCAGTGGAGAGAGGTTCGGCATAAGAGGCCGTCAGAGGGGCTATGGAGTTATAGAGGTCAGGGTTGAGTCGTTGGTAATTGTCACCAAAAGAGGTAGATGACCGACGCCTGATCTGACGGGTCTTGGGGGTGGTGAGAATGTAGGGCTCCAGACCATAGGTGTTCAGGAACCACTCAGTCACCTGTTGATCATCGCCACCCATCTCCTCGAGCTTCTTGCGGTACTCATCAGCAAGGATCTGGAGGGCAAACACCTGACCAGCGGCTTCGGAGGAAATCTCTTCGGCAATCTTGACCTGGTACCGAGGAGCCGGGGCAGAGGGAACGATGAACTGGACCAAGCCTCGAATAACGGTGAACCAGGAGGAGTTGCGCTTGGCGTCACCCATGGCACGCTCGAACTCCTTGCGGATTGTCACTCCGTCAGGGTTGCCTTCGGCGTCCTTGGCCCCGACGTTGTAGTTGCCTGAAAGGATGAGGGCCCGATAGAGCTCGATGGTGGTGTTGTTCTGGAGGCGAGCGGCGTTGGGATCCTCGCCTAGGCCGAACCCGGTCACCATCTTCTGGACGGCAGCGGGTAGGACCCCGACCCCTACAACGTCCGAGATGGAGTCCATTTCTCCGAAGGGGAGAATCAGGTCACGGAGGAAATCGGCGTTGGGATGGTCGGGGATCAAGAAAGAGGCAGGGAACTGGACGACTGGTCCAACCCCTGGGAGAACACTGCCGGCGAACAAGTTGGCACCCTTGAGTGAACCTGTGAGCTCGAGGGGGGTCTCCACTGCCCCACCAGGACCAACCCCAGGGTTGAAGGGACCTACACCGCCACCAATGCCAGTGACCATCCCCAGCATGGAACCAATGAGGGGGTAGACGAACACCTCTTCACCGGTCTGGGGGTCGATGTGGAAGAACCCGTTGCCTGTATTGAAGGGGTCGGCTTCCCGGGCACCCTCATAGACCTGCTGGAACCGTCGTAGGGTCTGGGGGTTATGGGTCATCAACTTGGACCAGGTAGACAGGATCTCCCACCAGGCTTCGGCAAAGGGAGTGAAGTTGCGGGTGATGTCAGCAGCGTTGGACTTGGAGGACAGGTCATAGAGGAGGTCTTTGGTCTTATGGAGAGCGACGGATGAAGCGATGTCCAGGGTGAAGTCATAGTCATCGATGTCATCAGCGACATCGATGTGGGGATCGATGTCTCGTGTAGCCTCGACCGACAACTCGCCCGAGGGATCTACCTCTCGGGCGATATCCATGAACTCCTCATACTCCTCGATTTCCTTCGGGGTGTATCCCGTCCGTTCGGAGAACTCTCGCCAATCACTGTCAGCCAATTGGCGAGCCTCTTCAGAGTCCTCGAACCCCAAGGCCCTGGCATCTGCATCATCAGTGAGCGGGGTGCCCCGAAGATTCTCTACTCGTGTCTCGGCACCAGTGGTGCGGATGCGAAGCTCGTTGAAGACAAGGATCTCAGGGTCAGCAGTAGAGGCGATTGGAGCTTTCTCCATTCGGGCAATAGTGGCCGGCGGGAGGTTCGCTCCCTTGGCTTCCTCTATCCATCTAGCCCTCAGGTCAGGTGACATGCGGGGCAGGAGAACTTCGATCTCATCCCAAAGAGCCTGGTGGTAGACAGGGATACGGGAGAACTTGTCGGTCAGGCGAGCAGCAGCACTGAAGATCCACTGAATGGCCGTGTCCCAGATCCCTGCCTGCTCATCAATGATGCCCCCAACCTTGCGAGGGAGGTAGTGCTTGGGACGAACATGGCCATAGGCTTCGCCATCCTTGAACAATTCTGCTACTCGATCCGATGGGCGCAACTTCTGTTGGGTACTGGCCCTGCGGAGTTCGTCTATTTTGAGGTTTTTGGTACCGCTAGGCATCTTGAGCTCGCCAGAAACTGTGGCTTGAAGGAGGTTGGTATCCCCTGGAGTGGTGACGACGTATTCGTTACGAATATAGGCATAGGGAGAAACCTCATCGCCCCCTATAGGAACCACCTTGTAGTCACCACCAGCATTGCCGTTGAAGCGGGCCCATTGTGAATCAGCGTAGTTCTGAGTAGCCATCCGAGCCCAGGCCTCACCTTCGGCTGGGTCGATACCAAGCATCCGGGCAATCTCAGGGTCGTCGGCATTCATCAAAAGAGCGTCAGGGTTGCCTTCTACAGCCAAGCCACGCTCCAAGAGGTCCATAGGGTCACCATCCTCACCAAGGAACCGAGCTGGCTGTCCCTCTTGGGCCATCTTGAGGCGATGGGCCTTACCCTCACCTGTCATCAACCACTCAACGTATTCTGGTGAGGCATGAGAAGAAGAGGCAGGGGTGAGGTGGATCAAGGTGGCGGCGGTGTCGTCGAACCACATATTGAACATCTGGGAGGACAGGGCTTCACGGCCACCTGGCTGAGAGATGTGGACACCGTCAAAGGTGGGTGAGGCCATAATGGATGTACGCTTGCCCTTGACTCCCTTGTCTATACCACCCATATGACCCTGAGCGTTCCGGAGGGAATGAGCTTGCTGGTAGGTGATGCCTGCCTCTATGTCGGCAGAGGCTCCGGTTCGGTGAATGAGTCCACCAGCAATGTCGTCGGCGGGCTGGAGGACACCATTCACTCTCTTGCCCGGCTTGGCCACCACCCACCCCAACCAACGGAGAGGGTGGTTGAACAGAGAGTCGTGTCCGGCAGCGGCCATCCGGACCTGCTCCTCGAGGATGACACGCACCGGCCAAGCAATTCGGGACAGGACCATGGGCTTCCAGAAGCGCTGCATGTACCCATCAAGGGCATTCAGGTACATGCGTTGGCTGCCGGTGGTGGAGTTAAGGAACAGCTTGTTGAACTTGCTCATGGCTTGGCGCATCTTGCGAGGATCAGGCATAGGCAGGAAGCGACTGGTGTGCTCCAGCAAGGTGTGGGCAGAGGGGTGGGTGACGGCTGTGATGGCTATCAGATTGCCGGCCTCATCCATTTCGGGGAGGAACGACATCTGGGCGCCCGGGAAGTTGATCGGGTTGCCGTGAAGGTCCATCCAGTAGGCCCGAGCATGGCGCAGGCCCTCCCATTCCTTGTTCCACATGGTGGTAGCTCGTTGAGCGACCTTGTCGCTAAGACCATTGCGGACCATGGTGGCCCGAAGGTCGTCTGCGGCTTTGACCATGATGCGACGAGCACCCCAAGCATCACCAGCTCGCAAGTCACCGAGCTGGCGAACGATTCTGCCTCGTGTGGCCTTGTCGAATCCGAACTGGAACAGCCAAGAGTTGCCGTCCTTGACCATGTCTCCAACTTTGTCCACCCTCATCCCCAGGCGTGACGGCATCTTGGAGAAGATCCGGCCCAGGTGGTTCTGACCAAACTGGTTACGAATAGCATACTGGAAGCCAAGGGTGGCTCCCCTGGCTGCATCGTCGGCGTCCCCAAAGGTCTTGCCCACCATGCGACCAAAGAAGGACCCAACCGAGGTGTCTCGACCGGTCACCAGGCGACCAAGGAAGGAAGTGGCGGTGGGCTTGCGGCGACCCCCTTGGCCCAGGAACCGCATAGCCAGGGCCTCAATCTCTCGAGCGTCCCTGGAGTCCGTGATCCGTTGGATCAGCTTGGGGGGCGGGGGAATGGGTGAACCTCGGGAGAGGAGCTCGAGGTTGTCGATATACCCCTCGTCCCCGACATTGTTCTTCATCACATCCCACAGCTTGCCGGCGCCCCTCTGCTGGGGGCCATAGACAGAGGCGTCTTGGGCCATGATAGAAGGACGAGCCCCACGAATTAGACCAGGGTTCCACCTGCCAAGGAAGTTGCTGATAGGTCCATCTCGGCGAACGTAGGCAGACCCGTTAGGGTAAATGAGCTTATTGGACTTGGACAGTCGGGAGATCTTGGAGAGAGCGAGGCCGGTGGGGTCAGCGGCGATCTGGACAGTGGCGTCGGCCAGGCCAGACAGCATGTTGTAGGGGATGGAGCCAGGCTGAAAGACTGTAGAGGCCACCACCCGACCCGGGGAGATCTCTTGACCACCACCAAATCGGAGGCGCCCGGCCTCATAGTGGCGAATGTCGGTGATCGGCTTCATCTTGTTGCCACCTAGACGTTCGTAAGCCTTGTTGGGGGTAACGCCGGCAGCTACCAACTTGTCGTAGTCGGTCACGATCTCTTCGGGGATGTCGGAGTCGGGGATGAAACCTGAGCCGATGTTGGCCCCTCGTCCAGAGAAGTGCTCCCGGATGGCCCGTATCCCAATCGACTCTCCCGACAGCTTGTAGGCGTCATAGATAGAGAGACCGTCTTTCTTGAGCTCCTGATAGAGGGGGTCATTCTCATTGCCAATCTCCTGAGAAATCGTTCCGACAATGGTGCGGAAAGGTCGGAGTACCAGTTCGTCAATGGCGGCATCGAAGAAGGTGAAGGCAGAGCGGACCCCAATTTTGAGGGACCCGGTAGCTACACCTACTGGAACGGTGAAGATCTTGCCGAACAGATTCGTCCAGCTCTGTTGTGTGTTTTCGGCCTGGCGGCGCTCTATCTCGGGCAGGGCAGGTGAGTTGGCAGGGATCCCAACGGCAGCCGCAGCCTGGAGGACCGAGTTGGACAGAGAGGGATGGCGAGCTGCTGTCTCAATCAAGTTCTCGGCCATAAAGGGAGTGACATTCTCCCGGATAGCCTGAAAAGCGAGATTACGAGCACGCACCTCAGTCATCAACTGCTGCTCGGTGGCGAGATCGTTGAACCAGAAAAGGCCCATCAGGGACCCTCTCGCAGAAGTCCTATCAGATCAGGGTCGGGATACACGGAGATCATGGCTCGGATCAGCATGTCTGGATCATCGGGAAGCATCATCTCCCCCCCCTGCCCTGGACCAAGAGGAATACCGGAAGTGACGGGCTCGTCAGGGAACTCCGTGGGGGCAAATATATCCTGTGGGATAGGTTGAGGGTTTCCCTGGGCTGCCGGGGAAGGGCCGACTTGGTGCAGGGGAGCTGCTTGTTGGAGAGCAGCGTTTTGCCCTCGGGACTGGCCGGTAGTGGTGGGAACCTCTCGTACTGGTTGGGACCGGGAGGCTCCAGGTGGCTGTGGGGCCACTCCAGCAGGAGCGGTGGTCTTTTGTCGCTGTCTAGGCATCAAGCCCTCCTAGGTTCAATGCGGTTAGTTCTCACGGTCTGGACCCCTCCCTCGGCCTGACCTTCCTGGGTGAGGCGAGTGAGGGAAGTCCGGACATCGGGAATGGGACCCTGTTGACCCGGGACACCCGCAGCGGCGCCGACTAGCTGTTCCTCCTCGGGTGACATCTGAGGCTCTTGGGGTGTAAAGAACTTGGCGAGGATGTCCTCGAAGTCACCGGGATTCTGATACATCTCAGATAGCGTGAGAGCTGCCCGAGGATCACCTTGGGCGAACTGTTGTCCAAGTCCTGCCAGAAGATTCTGTTCAACTCCACGCTTCCGGATTCGCTCGTTGATGCGTGGGGCATTGTCCAATCCCCTCAGGTTCTCCTGTACTGTCTCGACATCAATCACTCCACCGTCCAGGAGTTGGAGTGCCGTAACAATCATGGTGGGATCATCGAAACCGGCCATCATCCCGTAAACACGCTTGGTGCGGTGCTGGCCCCGAATGTCTTCCTTGGGGGTGTATTTTTCAGTGTAAGGAGTACCCTGGTGCATCCCATAGATGTTCTTGGTCTGGGAGCCGTAGAACTCTTCGTCCCAGGTCAGGCGAATTTCATCTAGGTCTTGGAGGGCGTGTTTGAGGATGGTCTGATATTCGTTGACGATTCGGGAGGATCCAGCACCAAGTTCCTCCAGTCCTCTTCCCGTAACGAACGAATTTGGTGACTCAGCATCATCTGTAATCGGATACCCCGAAGTAAGCCGTAGCTGCCGCTCGAGCCGGTCAATCTGCTCAAATAGCTGATAAGGCATATTTGTAGTGGGCTTTTCAACTCTGGCATTGACTTCGAGTTCGTTGGTGACATGGCGTCCCTTCAAGTACTCATTGCCCCGGAGCTGGCCGAAGATGTTGGTTTCCACTTCGACAGCATCTTCCATGGCTACGGCTGCCAATACATTGAGCTTCGCATACATCGACATGAGTCCAAGCAGGTGAGAGAATTGACCTACTAGAGCATTGAAGGAAGGACGATGGGGAATGACGAACCGAGGCATCCCGAGCTTGTTTTCCGTGTAGGAGAGAAGGTCATCAGTTTCTTCGACAAAGGTGTAGGTACCACTCACATCGAAATAGTCGATGACGTTGAATCCGGAGGGGGACCCGGGGGACTCCCAGACCTTGCCGAGCTCACCGACGTTGAAGGCGGAGAGTTGGTTGCCGTTGTCCTCGCCAGTAAACCGAGAACCGTAGACCCGATGCAGGGTACGACCTGGGACCCGACGCACCATGGCAAGTTCGGTGGGGCGCTGGTCCACTCCCCAATGCCCGGGATAGGCGTTATGGGGGTTGTGCATCTTAGTAACGGGATAACGCTGACGGTTGATTTCCTTCTCCCGGACGACCCAGACACCAAACCCATAACCGGGAACCCAGCGAGCGAGTTGGAGCATCTGGAGTTCGAGGGAACCGACATCGTCATACCCCTCAACGATGCGGGCGACCTTGGCTTTGGCTTTCTTGGACCGGGTGGAGTCGATGTGATCGGGAACGGGAACCCGGATATCAGGGATCTGCCCTAGCTTCTGGGCCAGTCGTTCAATGCCTGAGAACATCAAGTGGGCAGCAGGGATGTCCTGCTCGTCACCGATGTCCACGTTGTCGCCCAGAAGTTGGCGTACCCCTTCAATCCCACCATCCATGACAGCACGAATGCGGTGCCGGTCATCTATATAGGGGGCGTGAAGTTGGCGAAGATCGTCAGCTCGTTGCTTAACCTCTTCTAGACTGAGCCGTGTTGTGGGCACTACGTCCTCCGGTAATTGAACATGCTACCCCGAGTCATGGACGGATAGGAAGGTCGGTATGTGAGTCCCATGGTAGAGGTTCGGTTGTCATCTAGGAAGCGCAAATGCTGGAAGGGGAACCACGAAGCCATCACCTGGTCTCCATTGGCACGCCGATTTCGGCCTGTGGTCTGGGCGGCAAAGTTGAGAAGCTGCCGGATGTAGGAGTCAGTTTTTGCCTTGGCCCGAGGGGTCTTGTAGGGGAGATCCACCAGCTCGGCTTCCCACCAGGCCGGCATCGAAGTAATCCCCATAGTGGGATCCCACTTGTTAGTGCGGTCGGTGTGGACGGTGTCGAGCTTGATCATGTTGTCCCGGCAGTACTTCTCCAGGAGCTCGTCCTTCTTGATGGCGCCCTGGTAGAGATTGTCCTCGACGTACCATTGCCGGCAATAGAGGCGCTTCTCGGGATGCTGGTCAAACCAATGGGCGATCTGGGTGCGAGCCTTTTGGATCCCCCCACCTTCCTCGTTCTCAATATCGATCATCAGGAGGCGACGTTCGGAAGGGACATACCCCCAGCAGAAGGACGCCTGGTATCCAACTGCTGAAGGGTCAAGGCCAGCGACAAGCACAGCGTCGTCGGGGTACTCGAGTATGTCCCGATTTGGGTTCCGAGAGGCATGAAGTTGGTCACGAGAAAAAATGGTGAGGCCTTCGGCAGAAGGCCGGTTCAGGTAGACCATCTCCCACAAGGCTCGGCCACCTGAGAGCTCAGAGGCGGCGAGTTGGTCCATGAGCCATTCATAGGAGTGTCGGTCAGGCCAGAGCATACAATCGACATGGGCCTTTATATCTACCTCATCGACACCGATACAGACCGACTCATCATGGGCGGTCTCCACGATGGACTCCCAGGCGGGAGACTCTAGGAGATGGCCGTAGAGATCGTCAGGGTGCTGACGGGACCCAATTACGAACCAACCGGTGTGATCCTCCTTGCGGGACAGGACATCGGTCACCCACCAGTTTCGGGTCTGCTCCCGGTTAGAGGGCTGGATGGTAGAACCGTGATCCTCGATGTCGTCTGCGATGATGAGATCGACGTCACGAGATAGCACCTTAGACCCTCGAGATACTGCCACCATTGTCGGTGACTTGACGTTGAAGATCTGTGTGGCCACGGAAAATTGTGTCCGGGACCAAGACTTTCGAGACTTGGCAGCCGGTCGGAAAGAAGCACCATGGGGCAAGAAGTCCTTGATGAGGGTGTCGTTGGATTCCAACTCAAACTGGATACTGGCGATCCAGTCCTGGGCGAGGTCCTTGTTGCCGGCGATCCATGCGATCCGGATGTGGGGGTTCTTGACGATCTGCCAGACGCAGAAGTGGATGAGGAGCTGCGTCTTGCCGTGGCGAGGTGGGGAAAGGATCATTAGGCGCTCGCCGGTCTCCATGCACTCCAGTAGGGCATCGATCCATCGTTGGTGATAGCCCTCGGTGGTGAACATCTCGCCCTTCTCGGTGAGGAAGTAACGATCACGGAAGGTCTTGAAGTCGTCCAGTGACTTGACGGCCTCGGGTGATGGGCCAGGCCATTTGGCTCGCTCGGTCATGGTGGCTTCGTCCAGGGCGATCTGGGTCAGGGCCCGGGAGATGCCGGATCGTTCGTACCCTAGCTCAATGGCGATGTCGGTCTCGGTCAGATCTTTGGATTCGTACTTGGAGAGGAGGTCAGGTCTAGCAACAAGGTCGTCGTACACCTGCCCACGCCGGGCACTGGTGTCGAGGGGGGCGTCCTTGAGTTTGCGAACGGTTTCCTTGGTGCGTTTGCGGGCCTTGGTCTTGAGATCATTGGCTGCTTGGCGGTGTGCAGGCGAGCAATACTTGGAATTGGCGTTCTTGGCCCGTTCCTTGGGGATGTTCTCCCCACACTTGGGATGCTGGCATGGGCGCTTGAGCAGTGCAGAGGCAACTCGGGGTTCCACGGCGACAACTATAGCCTATATGGGGGCAGATGGGGGTCTATAGGGAAAAATGGTGCAAAATTGCCCGTTATGAAGCTAACCTAGCTCATATCCGGGCAGGGGGTGTTGCTAGGTGCCTGATATGCCCGAATCCCTTATGTGACAACGTTTTTTGTGGGTGAGACATCTACATGGGAGCGACCCGTCGATTGATATTGGCGCTTGTGACTGCGTGCACTTGCTTGCACTTCACCCTAACTGATGTCAACTAGACCTATCCTCTTCTTTGTCTCTCTTACTCTGCCGGAGCTAGACAACTACAGCTACTTAACCATAACTCTCATCAATTGCTCCCTCCTACGTCAATTGATACTAAATGCGTGTAACTGGCATTGACCACTGAAAGTGAGATTAATCAGCTGCAGAATACCACTTTCTGTAGTCAAGGAGGTTTCTAAAATAATCCTTGACATACAGTCGACGGTATGCCTATACTCTTCCTCAACCTTCGAAAGAGAGTCAAACCAGATCCTCCTGAGGAACAACCGAAAAGTGTTACTGCTTATCACTTTGCGAATCGTTTAGGCGAGAGCTAACTACACCGACTGGCAAGAAGCGTCGGGAGTAGGAAGTGAAGATGGACAGGTGGGACACTAAACGGATTCTGGTCAGGGACAAACGAGCCAAGCGATATTGGTGAGTAACGATGGACAGTAACTCGCCTTAGCTGCAAACTTAGGTAGGGACGTACAGCGAAAGCCCAGGCGCCGTGACTAAGTCCAGCGAGGATAGGGAGTGAGACCTAACGCCAAAGCCAATATAAGCAAGCTGACCAAAGGCAACAGGCGGACTTTGGTAGGGATTCCGACATACCCGACATCACAATCTGGGACGATCCCGATCTCTCTCTCCCCAATAAAGAACACTGGGAAGGGAAGGCATGATGGTATTAGAGCCAAGCAAAGTAGCCAAGGCGAGAGCCAAGGCTATGAAGCGAATCAAAGCTAATCGACACGATCGAAGATTAGTTATGACTAGAGGGGAACGCTATCAAGAACGATACAACCTAGACTCTCCGCGTTCCATTAGTGAACGGAAGCGATACGCTACCGAACCTAAGAACGAGACTAAACGAACTACTAGAGCCAAGGTTGCTACTAAGGCGAAAGCCAAAGTGATCTCTAAAGGTCAATCGGAACGAATTGAAATTGATCTCAAAGAAACCAAGGCTAGGGCCGCGGAACGCGCCATTGCCGCCAATTCGATGGCTGTAAATGCTAACTCCGGAACGGGAGTCGGCACTAAGAGATAGAGCCAAGAACACTAAATATCAGTGTTCTTTATTGGGGAGATAGCGAAGTACGCATAGTCCCCAGACGGGAGAGAAAGTAGAATGAACGTAACCACTACTGAGGCTATTGCCTTGGAGGAAGGAATCGACATTCATT
>Ga0209349_1000569_pt1 | contig 18721 bp, 24 predicted proteins | sample ETNvirnome_2_130_FD_184067 | JGI IMG/M metagenome (GOLD analysis project Ga0209349, IMG submission 184067) | Marine viral communities from the Pacific Ocean - ETNP_2_130 (SPAdes) (version 2) | ecosystem: Environmental > Aquatic > Marine > Oceanic | place: Pacific Ocean | collected 2013-06-22
ATTAAAGAAGAAGAGTTAGAAAAGTTATTGGGAGCGGGAAACTGGAAGCATGACATTGTTTATGAAACCGATCAGGGTTTTCCCACAAATCATTCAGCTACGCCCAACACAGTAACCAAAAAAAAAAGTAAGCGATGATTTAGATTATGCGATTTATTGTATTCAAAATCCCGGGAGTTCCCATTGAGTAAGAAAATCAAGGTAGCAGATTATATCATTAATCATTTATCTGATATTGGAGTATCAGATATATTTGTTGTTTATGGTGCGGCAAATGGCAATCTAATTGACGCGTTTACCAGAAATGATAAGATTAATTATGTAGCTACAATGCATGAACAGGGTGGTGGATTTGCTGCCGAGGGATATGCAAAAATTTCTAGAAATATCGGGGCAGCAATTGCTACTAGTGGCCCCGGCGGAATGAATTTTGTAACTTCCATTGGTAATTGTTTCTATGATTCTGTTCCCTGCATTTTTCTTACGGGGCAAATTAAGACACAGTATATGCGACCGGACGAATCAATCAGACAAATTGGTTTTCAAGAAACTGATATTACTAGTATTGTAAAATCTATAACGAAGTATGCTAAACTGATCGTTGATCCAAAAAGTATTCGCTATGAACTTGAAAAAGCAATTTATTTGGCGAAGAATGGCCGCCCAGGCCCTGTTTTGTTGGACATTCCAATTGATGTACAGAAATCCGAAGTTAATATAGAAGAGCTATATGGTTATGATACTTCTTTAGAAATGTCTTTTAATACTGATAGAATTAATCAGCAAATTGATAGGTATATCGACGATCTGTTAAAGAGTGAAAGACCTTGTTTAATGATCGGCGGCGGCGTTCGTTTGGCACATGCCGAAAAGGATATTCTAGAATTGGGCCATCGCTTGAAGATTCCATGTTTTCCAACTTGGAATGCATTAGATATTATTTGTTCTGATTATGAATATTATGGTGGCCGCATCGGAACATATGGAGGCGCCGGCAGAAATTTTGGAATTCAAAATACGGATCTTTTGTTGGCCATTGGCAGTAGAATTTCTGGCAGAATTACCGGTGGTGATCCGAGTACTTTTGCTAGAGGCGCCAAAAAGTATATGGTTGATGTAGACGCCCCAGCAATGCAAAGACAAATGCAGCAGCTACCATTTGAAGAGTGTATTCTATCAGATGCTAAATTATTTATAAAATTGTTGATAGAACGTCTGAAAAATGTTACATTACCTAATTTTAGCGCATGGAATGAGAGAGTGGGTGACTGGAAGCAAAAATATGATCCCGTTACACCAGATATGTTTGAGCCCACCAAATATGTTAACCCATACGCGTTTCTAAGAATATTGTCAGAGGAAATGGGCGCAAATGATATTCTGGTTGGTGATTGCGGAGGTAATGTTGTAGCCATAAATCACTCATTTGAAACAAAGACCGGTCAATGTTATTTTACTAATAATGGAAACTCTCCCATGGGCTTTTCATTTGCAGCCGCCATAGGCGCCTGGTTCGCTTCCGACAAAAAACAAAATGTCATTTGTGTCATAGGTGATGGCGGCATGTGTATGAATATTCAGGAGATGCAAACAATTATAAATTATGGCGTTAAGCTAAAGACCATCATTCTCAATAATCACATATATGGAATTACGAAGGCGTTTCAAGAAGTTAATTATGAAGGACGCAGTGAAGCTTGTGGTCCGAAGGGATATAATCCTCCTGATTTTATAAAAGTTGCCAAAGCTTATGGTATGGATACCATGGTTATCGATGACGGCACTGATTATGATAAAGTTCGCAAACAAATTAGGCAATTTTTAAATTATGAAAATGCTATTCTTTGTGATATGAATTGTCACGAATGGCACACGTATGAGCCCAAAATTGTTGGTTGGAGTACCCCCATTGAAGATATGTACCCATATCTTCCAAGGGAAGAGTTCTATTCAAATATGGAAGTGCCCCCGATAGAAATTTCTAAAAATCCTCCAATGCCGAGTATTTTTGAATTAGAAAAGGCCGACCCTTTTACGAAGCCGGCCCCGATTCGCCGCACAAGAAAAAGAAGAAGTAAAAATAAGAAAAAGCGAGATAGTTTTGATTGTTGATTATACAAAAGAAGATTTAATTGAATTTGAAAATGAAATTGCAGATTGTTTTAACAATGCTATGATTAAGGCTCCCGTTCATTTATATAATGATAACGAAGAACAAATCATAGAGGTATTTAGAAAGCACAACATCGGTCCTGACGATTGGGTTTTGTGTTCTTGGAGAAGCCACTATCAATGTCTTTTAAAGGGTGTGCCTCGCGATGAACTCAAGACTGCCATCTTAGAAGGGCGGTCTATTTCACTCTGCTTTAAAAAATATCGTGTTTTTTCTTCTGGGATTGTTACTGGTGTTTTGCCTATTGCAACTGGTATCGCTCTAGATATTAAACGGAAAAAGGGAACCAACAAGGTATATTGCTTTATGGGGGACATGACTTCTGAGACGGGCGCTGCTCATGAGTGTATTAAATACGCAAGAAACTACAAGTTGCCTGTTCATTTTATTATTGAAGATAATGGCAAATCAGTGTGTACGGATACTCGTGCTACATGGAATTCAGACAAGCTAACATACGAAGATTTAAATGACGAATATGTAACATATTATCGTTATAATTTAACCAAATATCCGCATGCCGGTGCAGGAACAAGGGTACAGTTTTAAAATGAAAAATAAATTATTAATAGTATACAACACTTGTGGTGTAAGATCAGAAAATATTGATTATTATACAAACGCAATTGAAAGCCTTCTTGACCAAGATTTTGAAGACTACAGAATTGTCGTTTCTATGTTCAAAAATTCTCTTCGTTGCAAGAAAGCTTTAGCACAAAAATTTGGAAACAAGATATCTTACGTTTTTTATGATGATGAAAGTTTAACCATTAATCAAACTTTTAATAAGACAGTTAACATTTGTGTTGAAAAATATGGAAAATTTGAAGGATATTTGTATCTCGATTCCGGAGTTACTTTTGGTCCCCACCAGGCGGCCCACAGACCGCCCTTTGGAACCTATAGATTAGAAAGAAATAGAGAAGTTCTAAAAAAAATCTATAAGACATTTAAGTCTGGTCCATATGGCATGTCGGTGATACAAGTCGATTGCGATGCTGGGTTTCATCACATAGGAATGCAATACGAAGCTGGACCAGAACCACAGGTTAAAGATGAAGATTTTATCGTACCAGTTGGAAGAGCCGTTAACTTGCATGCACAAATATTTTCTCACGAATTGTTCGATGCTTTCGATGGCTTTATGTGGCCGGATGTATTTGCGGCATTTTGCTCTGAATCTACCTTTTCGTTTCTAAACGCAGTGATACATAAGAAGTGGGTTATTATGAAAGATTTGGTGGTTCATCATCAGGCATCCATGGAGGGATATTTATCAGCCTCCGCGGCATTTTCGCACCATTCTCCAAAATATGGAAATCCGTGGAATAATCTTTTGCACGGGAGGAATGCGATAGATTTTATCAACGACCCAGAAGCCATCGAGGCCGGCATGGGTTATGAAGAAATGGGGGATATCATGATGCACAAAGAAGGCGCTTTTGACGAGGACGGATATGCCAAATATCCCGAAAAACTAAAGAAGCTTATTAAAAAGCACTGGTTTCTTTCAAAAGAAGAATTTGATTACGACAAGACAGACTACAAAGCAATACTTTAAAGAGCACAAAAATGGGAAAATATTTTGATGAATTAAAAAGGGCTATGGAGTATCTTGGCGAACAGCCAGATACATTATTTCTTGGCCAAGCTGTAGAATATAAAGGAACTGCCATGAGCAACACTCTTAAAGGCGTGGCGCGCCAAAAGCTTATAGAAATGCCCGTCAACGAAGAGATGCAAATGGGCATCACGAATGGACTAGCCATCGCGGGAAATGTGCCAATCAGCATATATCCGCGCTGGAATTTTATATTATTAGCCATGAACCAACTAATTAATCATCTAGATAGAATGGTAGATTTTTCTCATAATGAATATTCGCCAAAAGTAATTATTCGAACCGGAATTGGTTCTGAGAAACCCCTTCACCCACAGGCACAACATGTGGGAGATTTCACAGATGGGGTAAAGCTTATGCTAAAAAATATTGAAATTATTCGTTTAGAAGAACCAGAAGACATATTCCCCTCTTATTATAAAGCATATAATAGAACAGATGGCAAAAGCACTCTGATAGTGGAATATGGAGATTATTACAATAAAAAATTCTAATAAAGGAGTTTAGATTTTATGTACGACGTATCGATATTAATACCCGCCATTCGGACACACTTATGGGAAAAGATGTATGATAGTATCAAACTATCATGCAAAAATAATTCATTTGAGTTGATATTGGTTAGTCCCTTTGAACTCCCATTGGAATTGAAGCAATATAATAATATTAAATTAATTAAGGATTATGGTTGCCCAACCCGAGCAGCACAAGTTGGGAGCATACATTGTGAGGGAAAACTTCTTTATCATTGTGTTGACGACGCTGTTTTTTTCCCGAATGCCATTGATGAAGCAATTCAATTTTACTATAATAATTGTGCCTACAAAGATGCTGTCAATATGAGATATCGGGAAGGTTGCGATTATGCTGGTGATGAAATGTCACCAGAATACTGGCGCGCCCACACACATGGCGACCTTAGATTAAGGGGGATAGAGCCCCATTGGAAAATATCACTTCATCACTTAATAAATTTGGAATATTTTAGAGAAATTGGGGGATGGGACTGCCAGTTTGAATATTTGAATCACGCGTTGCATGATATAATGTTTAGAATTCAAGCTGATGGCGGTAAAGTTTTTGATTCGCCAACAGAAGTTACTAATTGTGACTGGATGCCCGAAAAAACAGGCGATCATGGGCCCATACATGATGCCCAACTGCTTCACGATGCCCCGCTTTTTCATAATATGTATAATCAGCAATTTGCTGCTAGAAATAGAATAAAAATTGATATTGATAATTGGAAGAAAGCAGCTAAAATTTGGACAAGAAGATTTGGAAATAACCCCCCCAATTCGTATGAATCGCTTATGGAAGAGAAATAGGAGTATTAAGAATGAATATTGGAATTATAGGAGTTGGGATTGTCGGAAATGCCTGCAAATTTGGTTTTGAAAAACTTGGCCATCGTGTTAAGGTTCATGATATCAAGTTAGGCACAACAATCGAAGATGTTCTGGACACAGAAATAGTTTTTGTTTGTGTCCCCACCCCATCAGATTCCAATGGGGGGTGCGACATTTCGATAGTTAGAAGTGTTGTTTGTTTGTTGGCTGAAAAAGAATATGATGGAATTATCGCGATTAAATCAACAGTAGTTCCCGGCACCACAGACGCCTTAATCAAAGAAACCGATAAAGAAATATGTTTTGTTCCGGAGTTTTTACGTGAGCGCTGCTCAATCACAGACTTCACAGAAAATCACGATGTTTGCATTGTAGGAACTCGCAGTGCCGCCGCTTTTGAGAAGGTTAAAGAAGCACATGGTAAATTCCCAGATAAGTTTGTACATTTAACCTCTTCTGAGGCTGAATTTACCAAATATTTTAATAACGTCTTTAATGCCACTTTGATAGTTTTTGCCAATAGTTTTTATGAAGTATGTAAAGATAATAACGTAAATTATATGAATATCAAAAATGCTATCGTTAATCGTAAGCATATTTCCGATAATTATTTGGATTGTAATGAAAATTTTCGTGGGTTTGGGGGCGTGTGCTTGCCCAAAGATGCAATGGCTTTGGCAAACTTATGTAAAGATATTAATGTTGATTTTTTTGAGGATTTGTTAAAAGAAAATTCAAAATATAAAGTAACAGTATATGACGGCATGAGATTGGAATAAGGAGAAGCTGAGTGAAAAAGATATTAATTACCGGAAGTCAAGGTTTTATCGGCTCATATCTGTGTGCTGAATTCTTAGCTCAGGGATGTAAAGTAATTGGGATCGATAATTTTTCGAAGTACGGAAAATTGACGCGCCCCCACGACAATAATCCCAATTTTAAGTTATACGAACTAGATGTTCAAGAAATAGATACAATTTATGATGAAATTAAGGATGTTGATTATATAATTGGTTGTGCGGCAATGATTGGAGGAATAAGTTATTTTCACAAGTATGCTTATGATCTTTTGGCCACAAACGAGAGAATTTTGGCTTCTACGTTTGATTTAGCAATTCGACTTCACAAGGAACAGAATCTGAAAAGAATTCTGGTCTTATCCAGCAGCATGATTTTTGAAAAAACAGTCGTTTATCCCACACCGGAAAATCAAGTTACAGAGTGTCCCCCACCAATGAGCACCTATGGCTTTCAAAAGCTAGCATGCGAATATTTTTGTAAAGGCGCTTACGAACAATATGGTTTACCATATACGATTATTCGTCCGTTTAATTGTGTTGGTATTGGCGAAGAAGATGCTATCGGAGAACATGAAATTAAATCTGGGAATATTAAATTAATGATGTCTCATGTTCTTCCCGATTTGATAAATAAAACATTAAAAGGACAAAACCCTCTCCGCATTCTTGGCGATGGATCCCAGATTAGATGTTATACAAATGGGAAAGATATTGCAAGAGGCATTCGTATATCACTGTTTAGCCCAAAAGCGATTAATGAAGATTTTAATATATCAACGCCGACGGCCACAACGGTTTTGGAATTAGCTCAAGAAATCTGGGAGATCTTAAATCCGGGGGCCCCCTTTGAGTATGTTTCTGACGAGCCATATGCATACGATGTTCAAAAGAGAATTCCAGATACATCAAAAGCCGAAAGGCTTTTGGGATTTAAGAGCGAAGTAGCCCTTAAAGAATCAATAAAAGAGGTTATAGAATTTATGAGGAGAAAAAAATGAATAAACCAGAAATTTCGATTATACTACCAGCAATACGCCAACAGTGGTGGGATAGGTTTTATGATTCGATACTAATTTCAACAAAAAGGACATTTGAATTGATAATTGTCGGTCCTTATCCGCTAACAGAAAAATTGCAATCTTTGGGTAATGTCAAATATGTTAAAGATTTTGGATCGCCAGTTAGGGCATCAAATATTGCTGCTTCTCTTTGCGAGGGTAAGGTTGTGACTTGGGGCGGTGATGACGCATGGTATTTAGAAAATACTATTGATACGCACGTAGACATGCTTTATTCGATGGGCCCAGAAACTAATAATGTTGTTGTCGCCAAATATTTTGAAGGCCAAGAGGGCTCTATAGATAGGACAACGTTGCAGCCAGATTCTTATTATTTGATTAATAATGCGGACTGTACTCGATCACCGCACATACCAGATGATTGGTGGATTTTTAATGCGGGTTATTTATATCGAGAGTTTTTTGAGTTCATGGGTGGTTGGGATTGTAAGTTTGAAGCAAATGCCATGGCCCATACAGATTTTGCTATTCGCGCTCAATTTATGGGAGCAAATGTTAAAATGTCTGGAATAGCACATGTTTGTGGCGATCATATGCCCGGCAATTCGGGGGATCACATGCCTATTTCCGTTTCTCAAATAGACAATGATATTCCGCTACTTCAATCTAAATATAGAGATCAAAATTGGAGGACAAATGTTGACATGAGAATAGACATGGATAATTGGAAAAAAGCACCCCCTGTCTGGGAAAGGAGATTTAAAAGAAAATGAAGTATGATATTTCTATTTGCATGCCGGCTCATAGAGCCCATTTGTGGGAAAATTTTTATGAATCAGCTATAGGGGCCATTGGTCCATATAAGTGGGAAATGATTTTGGTTGGACCAAACGAACCGCCGGAATCTTTAAGAAAAAAAAGAAATTTTAAATTTTTTAAAGATTTTGGTAATCCCGCCCGATGTGCTCAAATTGCTACGATGTTAGCAGAGGGCGAATTAATGATGTGGGGATCTGATGATGGAATTTGGCAACCAGAAGCCATCAAACAATGCATAGAACTACATCGAAGCAAAAACAAAAAAGATGTAATCGTTATTAGATACGCAGAAGGCAGAAATTTTTCAGGAACGGGTATGCCAGATGATTATTGGGTCGCAAAGCACCCAGACGGCTCTTGGAGTAACCATTGGCCAGATCATCACAAGGTAGAAAAAATAAAAGATGATTGGATGATAGCACCAGTAGGTCTTTATAATTTAGAATATTTTAGAGAATTAGGTGGCTGGGATTGCAGATTTGAACACTTAAATATGTGTTGTCACGATTTAACATTTCGTGCTCAAAATAATGGATCCAAAGTTTATTTATCTCCCCCTCTCATTGTTTTAAATTGCGATTGGAACCCCAATGAAGGGGATCATGTACCTGTTCAACAAGCGTATGATCAAAACGATCTGCCGCTGTTTAACCATATATACTCGTCAGACGGAGATAGGATTAAAATTGATTATTTTAATTGGACAAAGGCTGATGCTATTTGGGGTCGGAGATTTAAGGATATTTCATGAAAAAAACAGTTTTAATAACTGGTGCTACTGGATATTTCGGACAAGTTCTGCTTCGCGATCTTGTTAAAAGTCGAAAATATAATATTCATTTACTGCTTGAAGATATCAACGATTATCAATCCGTTAATCGACATTTTTCTTTATTTTCTAATGTGGATGCTGTTGTGCATTTAGCCGCTCTTCTTCCTTCTTACAAGGGTTCTGAACAAGATATAATTCAAACAAACTATCTTGCGACACGAAATCTTGCATCGTTGTGCGGGAATACTCATTTTATCTTTCTTTCTACGGAAAGTGTGTTTAAAAGTGATCCGAATATAGCGTGGGATATTAATGATATGAAAAACCCCGAAACTACATATGGTATAAGCAAGGACGCAGCAGAAGACTTTTTGCTCAAGGAGAGTGGACTAAGCGATGTTACTATATTGCGTACTTCTATGCTGTATGGGTATGATCAACCGAAAAGAAAAAACTTTTTGAGATTTTTATATGAATGTATGGAAAATAAAACCGAAGTTGAAGTTTTTACAGATGTATATAATCGCCCAACTCATGTTAATGATTTGTCTGTTTTTATATTAGATATAATAGAAAAGAAATTAACAGGAATTATACATGCTGCGGCAGAAGCCTATGTTAGTAGATATGAATTGGGCAAAATATTTTGTGATGCACACGGTTATTCTCGTGATCTTTTAATTCCGGTAACACAGCCAATTGGCGGCAGAATGCACAAACAATTAAATTTAAAACCTAGTGAAAGGTTTACAAGACAAATTAAACTTCCTTTAAGAGAGAGAGTTATAACTTGTTTGGAAAAATTGGAAATTTAAGGAGAAACAATGAAGATTTTAATTACAGGTGGCGCTGGATATATAGGCACAACGCTGATCCCTATGTTGTTAAGTGCAGGCCACGAGGTAACAGTTTTTGATAATTTATCTTTTGGCGGCGAAGTATTAATACCATTTTTGCAGAATAGACAATTTAAGTTTATTAAAGGCGACGTAAGACATTTTGAAAGCTTACAAAAAGCTGTGCAAAAGCAGAATGTGGTAATTCACCTTGCAGCCTTGGCTGGCTATAAAATTTGCGATCTCGATAAAGAAGCAGCGTATACAATAAATGTCGTTGGTACACAAAATTTAATTAATTGTTTGACAAAGGAACAGACGCTTATATATAGCTCCACTGGATGTAATTATGGAAATATCAATATTGACACAGTTACAGAAAAGACTCCTCTTAATCCAACTTCTCTGTATGGGGAAACTAAAACCGAAGCAGAACGTCTTTGCATGACAAGGCCCAATAGTTTGTCATTTAGGTTCGCCACTGCGTTTGGTTGTTCACCCAGACTTAGGTTAGATCTTTTGGTAAATGATATGACGTACCTTGGCGCTACCCAAGGATTTTTGGTGATATATCAATCAGAATTTATTCGTTCGTTTATTCACGTACAAGATATGGCGAAATCGATTATTTTGGCGATAAACAATCTTGACAAAATGATTGACAATGTGTATAATGTTGGTTCTGAGTCAATGGCTTATTGTAAGCGTGATTTGGCGGAACTTATTTCTAAATATACGAATTGTGTAGTGCATTATAATGATTTCGATTATGATCGTGATCACAGAAATTATAATGTTTCGTATGAGAAAATTAAAAAATTAGGATATGAGACTACTATCGATCTTGAAGAGGGAATAAAGGAGCTTTTAAACGCTTACAAACTTTTAAATTTACAAAGTAGAAAGTTTTACAATATAGGAGAATAATAATGAGAAAACTTGGAGATATGGAAATTTTATCTAGTACATGTAATCTTTCGACAATAAGGGATGGTCGCGGTGGGATTTTTACATGGGTGCTCAATGAGCCAATATATGAGTTTAATATGTTGTATTTTCATCCGGGAAAATCGAGAGGTAATCATTTTCATCCCGAATTTGTTGAATATTTTTTAATTGTAGAAGGATCAATTATGATGGTAACTAGGAATCCCGAAGACGGTTCAGAAGTTAGTATGCTGTGCTCTAAAGGCACATGCTTCCGCACTCCGAAGGGTGTGCCACATGCGACACATGCTATTACTAGTGCAACTTGTATATCTCTTCTTACTAAGCCATGGGATGATTGCGATAAGCCCATTATACATGAAGAATTAATACCCTTAGATGATGAGTATTTAGAGTATGCTAAAAAGCAGGGCTTCAAGTATTCCGCAGAAGAGATCAAGAAAAAGAAGAAATAAATTTATATGAAAAAAGTATTAATTGATAGAAGGAACGGTGATAATAATGCAAGAAAAAATTAAATTAAATTTAGGATGTGGCCATAGAAAAATGCATGGGTTTATAAATGTAGATGTTAGAGAGGAACTAAATCCTGATGTTGTGGCAGATGTTACTAAAATTCATGAAAAATTTCAAGATATTGATTTAATCTATGCTTGTCATGTTTTAGAGCATTTTCCTCTTAGGCCGTTTTCTTTTCAGCCAGTTACCTGGAGAGAGGCTTTAAAAAGTTGGTATGTGGCTTTAAAGGAAGGGGGCACATTGCGCTTGGCTGTGCCAGATATTGAAGCCGCATGTAAGTATTATATTGAAACCGGTGATTTAGATATTTTATATGCTTTCTTTTATGGGGGTCAAAAATATGATTTTGATTTTCACTATCATTGCTGGAGTTTTGATACCTTAAAAAGAGATTTAATTGAAATTGGCTTCAAAGAGGTAAGAAGATACGATTGGAGAAAAGCCGAGCACTTTTATGTAGATGATTACAGTCAAGCTTATTTGCCTCACATGGATAAGGTCAATGGCAGGCTTATGAGTTTGAATGTGGAAGCCGTGAAGTAATGTTCTTTGTAAAAGAAACAAAAAAGCACAACGAAATTAAAGGATTAAAAGAACTATTTTTGGATTATCAGTCCGATCCTCGCGGCGAAATTTGGCCAGTTTTTTCGGAGAGTGATTTTTTACCATTGTTTAAAGAGGATAAAATATCAATTTCTAAAAAAAATGTATTGAGGGGCTTGCATGGAGATTCAAAAACTGATAAACTAATAACATGTATTTATGGAGAAATACAATTGGCCGTTGCAGACATGCGAAAAGATTCTCCCACATATGGGAATTGTTCGATGTTCCATCTATCAGATGGAATACCGAAGTCTATATTTGTGCCCGCCGGTTGTGTAAATGGACATTTGTGCTTGAGTGAGAAATGCATTTTTTATTATAAGTGGTCTGAGAAATATTCGGGACCGCTGGATCAAATTACAATAAAATGGAATGATGAAAAATTAAATTTTTCATGGCTGAACAAAGAACCAATTTTGTCCGAAAGAGATTTAAATGGAATTAATTCAAAAGGAGTTTATTTATGAATATAGAATATCCATTAGCAAAAGAAACGATTAATGATGCCGATATTGATGCTTTATGCGATTGGCTAAAAAGTTACCCGAGGCTGACAAAGGGGCAGTTAACATGGCAAGTAGAAGAAAATTGGGCTGAATACATTGGTACCGGATACGCAGTATTCAATAATTCTGGCTCCTCGGCTAATTTGTTGATGGTAGCGGCAGCCGTGGAATGCGGAAGAATTCCCAATAAGAAGATTGTAGTGCCGTCCGTAGGGTGGGTAACTACGATAGCCCCAGCAATTCAGTTGGGCTTACAACCAATTATGGTGGGCGCCGACAAGGATACCTTTGGAATGGATTTGGACCAGCTAGAGGCTGTTTGCGAGCGAGAAAGGCCAGACGCGGTTATTTTTGTTCAGGTGTTGGGTGTTCCCCATTACAAGGAACGATTGTTAGACCTTAAGAGGAAGTATGGCTTTATATTGCTGGAAGATGCATGTGCTGCCCTGGGAGCGTCTTATGCCGACGGCTCAATGGTTGGCACTGTCGGTGATATGTCCTCGTTTTCTTTCTACTTCGGGCACCAGTTGTCAACGATTGAAGGCGGCATGGTCAACACTAATGATAAAGAACTTTACGAGATGCTTTTAATGCTCAGAAGCCATGGCTGGGCAAAGGATCTTAGCACTGAATCTTCGAAAGCGCTTATGGATAAGTACGGTATTGACGACTTTCATTCTCCTTTCACCTTTTTCATACCCGGATACAACCTAAGATCGACCGATCTACAGGCTTTCCTGGGCATCAGACAGGTCCAAAAAGCCAATTGGGCTGCCACCCAGCGCAATAAAAATCATCGCCTTTACGCGGAGAATTTGGGCCCGCGAGTGACGTTTCAGAATTGGGGCGAAAATGTACCAGTGTCGATTTCTTTTGGAGCGTTAGCTGATAGCACAGAACATCGTAAAGAAATTGTCACAAGATTGGTTGAAAATGGTATCGAAACAAGGATTTATAGCGCCGGCAATTTAGGCCGCCATCCGTTTTGGACGAATTTGTATGAAGAATTCCGCGATGAAGTAAGCGACAATATTCATGCCCGCGGCTTTTTCTTGCCAAATTATCCCGAACTAACGCCCGAAGAAATTGAATTTATTTGTAATGTCGTAACGGCAAAAGGAGAAATAAAAAAATGATAGATATTAGTTTTATGTTGCCCACTGCCCGGGCCACTGAGCACCCAGATGTTCTTAAAAGTTGTATAGAGGGAATTAATCGTGAACACTCGGGCTTAAATCATGAAATATTGGTTTATTCGCGTGAGCGCGTTGAGGGTGAAAATGTAAAGTGGATAGAAGAAGAAGGACAAAAGGGTCCTATATATGGATTTAACCTTCTTGCTTCGGAATTTGCGCAAGGAGATTATTTAGTGGTTATTACCGACGATCATTTATTCGTTAATTCCGTTAGTTTGTGTATCGATAATATTGAAAATACATTTACCAACAGAAAATACAAGATTGGCGGTCTGCTACCGGAGGGAGACACATGTTGTCTCCCCCAGAAAGGCCAGAGGATGGGGACTCCCCCCGGTATAATGGAGGTGGACATACCTAGAATTCCTTTTTTGAGGTTTCCGGTAGTAAGGAAGGATACTTTTAAATTGTTGGGGGGATATATATTCCACCCGGATTTGTTTTATCATGCTGGGGATATGTGGCTTGGGTATTATTTGTATATGAACGGAGAACCCACCATAGAAGGTCCTACGAGAATAACACCGATCAAACAGTTAAAAAATTCAGATTACGAAGGCTCCGATTGTGATATAGTACACGAGCTTATTAAGCGTCACGTAGCAGGGCAAACTGAATATGTTTCCGGGAGGGCAAGAAAATGAAAGTTGCCCTAGTGTTCCCCACATGGACTGACACATATGGGGGATATGCCGTTCTTGCAAAAAGAGCGGCAAATTGGCCACCTCTTAATTTGTGCATCGTGGCTGCTTTAGCCGAAAAAGAAGGACACGAGGTTATACTTATTGATGCCGAAGCGGAGAGAATGTCCGTAGAAGAGGTTATAAAGGAATTAAAAGAATTCGGAGCGGAACTTGTCGGATTCACGGCTAATACACCCTTTTATCACATAGCGGCTAATTGGGGTGCCGAGATCAAGAATGCGATGCCGTCAACGGTTGTTGTTATTGGCGGCCAACACATTACGGTTCTTAAAGAAGAAGCAATGCTCGATGGATTTGATGTCGGCTTTATAGGCGAAGCAGAAGATGCCTTTCCTTCGTTTTTGAGAGAATATGAGAAAAATAAAAATATTCATGAATGGGGAAGGACGGTTAAAGGCTTAGTATATCGGCAGGAAGATGGAACATTCGTCAATACTGGACAAGCTAATCCTGTTTATGATGTGAACGAAATGCCTGTTCCATCTAGGCACTTATTAAATATGTCTTTGTATACTCTTGGTACTGAAAAAAGAGGTCGCCAGCGCATGACTTCTATTCAAACCGTAAGGGGTTGTCCATTTAAATGTACGTTTTGCAGCACAAAAGTATTTGGAAAAAACTTCAGGCGCAGAAACCCCGAATTAGTTATTAAAGAAATAATTGAATGTGTCAACAAGTACGGCAGTGAACATTTTATGTTTATTGATGACACGCTGACCATGCATAAGAAACATTTCTTGGGCATATGTGATGAGATTATCGATGCCAAAAAGAAGGGGGAGTTGCCCAAAAGCATAAGCTTTGAAGGGGGCACCCGTGCAAATGTCGTTGATGAAGATATTGCTAAAAGAGCAGCAGAAGCCGGCTTTGTTCGTCTTACTTTTGGTTTAGAATCGGTTGATATTGTTGTAAGAAAGTTGATGAAAAAGCAAGTAAAAATGCAGACATACACGCAAGCTTATGAATATACAAGCAAATATGGTATCGAAACCATTACATCAGCAATGATAGGGCAGCCTGGAGATAATCACGATTCAATTAAAAAAACTTTAAGTTTTCTTCGTTGGGCTAAGTTAATTAAGCGCGCCAATTTAAGTATTGCTGTTCCTTATCCTGGCACCGAATTGTTTGAATGGGCAAAAAAAGAAAAATATGGAATGAAGATATTGGAGCCAGACTTTAAGAAATGGAGAAGATATAACGTTGCTACCATGAAGTGCGGAGATTTGATGCCGAATGATTTGATTGAGTATCAAAATGACGCATATGCAAGTATTTATTTGGCTCCTTGGCGATGGAAGGCTCTTTATCAGAAAGACGGATTCGGCGGGGTGTGGCTCACTCTTAAGAGGCTTTTTCGTTGTATAAAGAAGGGCAGATTTGAGATGCTCTTCGTCTCTCCAAATTATTGGAAAACAGAATTAGAGAGAGATCCCCAAGAAGTAAAAGAAACAATAAAACGACTCACAGAGCTTGGCTCTGAGAAAGTAATTCCTATTCAAAATATTTCTAGCGCTCCTTGGAATATTCACAATGATGGCTCATCAGAGAAAAAAACAGGAACAATGTTCACGTCAGCAGAAAAAGACATTAATGAAGAAACTCTGTCTAAGGGGACTGCTGCCCATAAAGTGACTGTTCATTACAATGGCGCAACTATGTCATTTGCGACGGCCGCGGGCCGAACTGTGCTTCAATCTGCGCAGGAAGCGAATGTGGAGTTGCCTTTTTCGTGCGCTATGGGGGGATGTGGAACGTGTAAGGTGCAATTAGTTAGCGGCGACGTGATTTTAGCCACCCCACACTGCCTTGATGATGCCGAATTATCTGATGGTTTAACGTTGGCATGTAGAACTATTGCGCAAACGGATCTCGTTTTTGAAATCAACGACGCAATTGTCTGATAGCACAATTTATTAAAGAGGAATAATGACAATTTTAGTGATAGGTGAAAGTTGTAGAGATGTTTTTCACTACGGCGAATGTAATAGATTATGTCCCGAGGCGCCGGTACCCGTTTTTAACTCGGTAAGATTGGTAGAAAACGAAGGGATGGCAAAAAATGTTCAAAGAAATTTGATTTCACTAGGATGTAGCCCGGTTCTATATACTAATGAAAATTGGAGAGAGGTTACCAAAACGCGCTTCATCGATACCCGCGTTAATCACATGTTTATGCGATTAGATGTTAATGACGATCAGATATCAAGAACAAACGCGCACGACATAAACCTTAAGGCGTATGATGCGATTGTGATATCTGATTATAATAAGGGATTTCTATCGGAAGAAGACATTCGGTATATTTCTGAACAAAATGATTGTGTTTTTTTGGACACAAAAAAACAATTAGGAGAATGGTGTGCTGATGTCAAATTTATTAAAATCAACAATATTGAACTTGATAAATGCCGCAAACATATAACGCAAAAAATATATGAAAAAATTATAATTACTCTTGGAAAAGGTGGCGCAATGTATAAGGATATTATTTATCCGGTCGAAGAAGTGAAAATTAAAGATACTTCTGGTGCCGGGGATACCTTTTTGGCTGCTCTAGTTTACAAATATCTTGAAACTAAATCAATCGAGGCGGCTATAGAATTTGCTAATCAATGCGCCACGTCAGTAGTTCAAAAAAGGGGAGTATCTACAATATGAAAACAGTATTCACAAATGGATGCTTCGACATAATACATCGCGGACATTTAGAATTGCTACAATATTGTAGCGATATCGGTACAGTAGTTGTTGTTGGCTTAAATAGTGATGCTAGCATAAAGAGGTTGAAGGGCGATGGTCGACCATATTTTAATGAAAAGGATCGCAAATTCATGCTAGAATCGATAAAATATGTTGATGAAGTACGCATTTTTGATGAAGACACGCCCTTAAAGCTTATTGAGTCTCTGAGTCCCGATGTTATCGTCAAAGGCGGTGACTACAAACCCAGAGAAGTGGTCGGAAATGAATTTTGCGAAGTAGAGATTTTTAATTATATCGATGGTTATTCAACAACGAGAGTTTTGGGGAACATAAAATGACTTATGTATTTGATATAGACGGCACAATTTGTATCAATACGAAGGGTAATTATGGATTTGCAATTCCAAAGATGAGGCGTATTGAAAAAATTAACAAGCTGTATGACGAAGGACATACAATCATATTTCAAACAGCAAGAGGAATGGGTCGCAGTGATAATTCTGCCGCATATGCGCACGAAGCATTTTATGAATTTACAGAAAAGCAGCTAAAGTCCTGGGGGTGCCGATATCACCGGTTGTTTTTAGGCAAGCCCGCCGGCGATTTTTATATTGATGACAAGGGAGTGAAAGATGAACAATTCTTTACCGATTAAATTTGTTCCCAAAGGTTGGGGATTTGAAAAGTGGATTGTAAATTGTGAAGAATATTGTGGAAAACTTCTTTATTTTGTGAAAGGAAAGAGATGCTCGTGGCACTATCACAAATTGAAGGATGAAGTATTTTATATACAATCAGGAAAGATTTTGGTAAAGTATTCAAAGGGTGATCGTTTGCAAGATGCAAAATCGATTATTTTAGAACCCGGCGACAATTTTCATGTTTATCGTGGTTTGCGCCACCAAATGATTGCCATAGAAGATACTGAGTTGTTTGAGTTTTCAACACAACACTTTGACAGTGATAGTTACAGAATTTTAAAAGGAGATTAAAAATGAACAATAAAACAGAAACTATGAAACTTTCAAATCAAGCGATGGGGGCCGTCATGATGGCCCTTCAAGAATCGTTACTTAATGAATTGGACATTGTTCCAATTTTGAGAGGATTTGATTTGGTTTTAACCGAAGATGGACTTGTAGTTAAAAACCCGCCAACTGTGCGAGTTTCAAGCAACAAAGAAGTCAGTGAAAAAGATTTGCTTAATATGGTTGAGTGATGCCGCGATATAAATATCGTTGCGCACAATGTGAGATATCTAAAGCCGTATTTCATTTGATTTCGGAAACTTTGTCTGATTGTGATAAATGTGGCGGTGTGGAAACAATGGAAAAACTAGTTTCAACACCTCACATCAAAAAAGAAATTATTTTAGAAAAAGATAAAGTGGGCGAGATTACAAAAGAACACATTGAAACGAATCGAGAAATATTAGAACAACAAAAGCGAGAAGCAAAAAAGGAAAATTATGAGCCGTCTTGAAATGATATTGTCAGCTAGCTTGGGTTTATCAGTTATATTTAACATTGGGATCTTTGTGTATGCGAGAGCGGCCATAGCCCGCCTTCTTTCGGTTTCCGAGGAGTTGGGGGATTTGCAACAAATGGTTGAAAGTTTTACCGAACATTTGGATGCGATATACAGTCTAGAAATGTTTTACGGGGATCAAACATTAGAGCATCTTTTAAACCACGCTAGATCATTTAGAGAACAAATGGAAACATTTGAATACATATATGAATTAACCGTAGAGGAGGCTGACATTGTTGATCATGATGAAGAAGAAGAGATCGCGGAAGGGGCGCAATAAGAATCACTATTTTACTATAAAGCACGAAGAGGCTATTATAAGGTATACTAAAACTGATTGTATAAAAGAACGAACAGAATTGTATGTGGATTACATAGAACCCGCCTTTAATGAAATGGTAGATAAGATAGTTTTTACTTATAAGTTTACAAACCTTCCCAACATAGATAGTTTGCGCGACGAGTGTAAAATATGGTTGATGACCATATTAGAAAAATACGATCCAAGCAGAGGCTCGAAAGCCTTTTCTTATTTTAGTGTTATAACAAAAAATTGGTTTATCCATAAAGTTAAGCGACAACAAAAACGGAACGCAAGAGAAGTCGATTATGCCAAC